>Ga0209415_10007013_pt1 | contig 19809 bp, 16 predicted proteins | sample PeaSoiSIISIP2007_FD_187696 | JGI IMG/M metagenome (GOLD analysis project Ga0209415, IMG submission 187696) | Peat soil microbial communities from Weissenstadt, Germany - SII-SIP-2007 (SPAdes) (version 2) | ecosystem: Environmental > Terrestrial > Soil > Wetlands > Peat | place: Germany... | reverse complement strand
GCGTGCGAGGATGCCATTCCGAAGACGACGGGCATTAGTCGCTCCCCCAGTGCAAAAAGCCGATTCCCGCGGCCGCGTGGTGCAACGGGATGTAGTCATCGACGCGTGGGCGCAAGCCGGCGGTTTCAGCGGCCGCACCGGCGGCGATCCAGAGGCGGATTTCCTGCGCCGACCCGCGCAGCGCCTGCGATTGCACGTCGAAGATTCGCCCGAGCTCGGCTGCGCGGCAGGTGTTCAGCCGGCTGAGGACCCAGGCGTCGAGCACGTCGTCGATCCAGCCGGCCATGGCCTCTCCGGGCTGGCCGCTCAGACCGCCGCTCGCGAGCACCCCGACGCGCCGCGGGATCAGCGCCAGCGCGCGTGCGAGCGCGGTTCCGAACGGCGCCATCCGTTGCCCCGGCTCGTACGGCGCGACGTGGCAGTTGATGTGGATCGGCACGATCGGCACGTTCACCGCGAGGCGGCAGAGCGGTTCGACGAGCGCCGGGACAACGCCGCGCAGCGGATCGCCGAGCGGAGAATAGCCCCCGCGGGTTTCCGAGACGTCGAACCCCGCGCGCGCCACTTCCTCGGCGATTTGTAACGCAACACCGGCCGCGCAGCGGAAGACGACCGGCGCCGCTTCTTCGCCGAGATCGGCGCGCGCCGGATCGCCCCAGATCTCGGTGCCGGCGAACACGTGCAGTTGCGGCGTATTGGTGTCGTCAAACGTGCGCCAGCGATCGGCCACCAGCACGACGAGCGCGTCGAGGTTCGCCGCTTCCAGGCGTTCCCCCGCGAGCCAAAACGCGTCGTTGATGCGCCACTCGTAGTCGTTGAGGCGCTCCGGCGTCTCTTCCGCGGCCGCGCGCGGCTGAACGGTATCGCCGACCAGCACCGCCCGCACGTCGCTCCAACGATCGCGCGGGCGGTACAGGAGCGGCGAATACGATAACGCCTGACCGTAGACGAGCGGCACGCTCCCTCTTACGCGGGCACCGCCGCGGATTTCGGTACCGGTGCGCCGGAAAGAAACGCCAGCACGACGCGATCGTGTTCCTCGGGCTTCTCCCACTGCGGCCAGTGCGCCGCATCCATGATGCAGTAGTGGCTCGAACCCGGGATGAGCGCGGCGAGGCGTTCGCCGACGTCGGCGCCGGCGCCGGGGTTCTTGTCCGACCACAGCGCGAGCGCCGGGACCTTCATCGTGGTGAGCTCGTCCTCTTCGATGACGCTCGGGGCGCGCCGTCCACCGAAACTGGAGCCGAATACTTTGGTCAGCGAGGCCTTGGTGTCGGGACGGTTGTAGATCGCCGTGCGCAGATCGACCAGCTCGTCGGTGACGCGATCGGGCGCAGCCATCAGCCATTCCAGCCGCTTGCGGACCGTCTCGCGAGTGGGGTTGGCAATTGCGGCGAGCGAGCGTTCGCGCAGCGTGTTCACGCCGCCGACCTCGTCGATCTTCACCTTGTCGCGATTCCAATAGATGCCGGCGGTCGTGTTGAGGATGACTTTCTCGACGCGATCGGGGTGATGCAACGCCGTCCACGTCGCGACCCAGCCGCCCAACGACTCGCCTTCGATGAAGCCCTTCTTCACGCCCAAATCGTCGAAGACGTCGAGCACCTGGCGAGCGAACATCGGGACCATGTCGGGGGTAAACTCCGGCTTCGACGAGAGGCCGTGCCACAACAGGTCGATCGCGATCGCATGATACTTTTCGCCCAAGCGGTGCATGTTGCGCGAATACGCCTCCGCGTGCCCACCGACGCCATGGATGAGAATCAGCTTCTGCGGGTTCTGCGTGCCGGTTTCGATCGTGCGGGTTTTGAATTCGCGCCCGCGGTAGCGAACCTCGGCGCCCAGGAGATCGAGCCAAAGCGTGTTCATCGAGTAATCCTTTCCGGTTGTGCCGTGACGGCGGGGGAGGGCGGCGGCGCGTGAACGAGGCGTTTGTGGCCCCATACGCTCGTCGCATCGTAATATTGGACTTGCCAGTTCGCGTCGTCGATGGACCGTCCGCCGTAACCGTACTCGACCGTGAATCCGGACGGCGACGCAATGTAGAACGAGAACATGTCGTCGTTCACGTGACGTCCGAGGGTCACGGCGATCGGCACATCCTCACGCTCGCAGAGCGAGTACGTGCGTCCTACCTCGTCGAGTTCGTGGACCTGGATCATGAAGTGCGAGAGCCGCTGCGCTGCCGAAGGTACCTGCATGAATGCGAGGCTGTGATGGCGCGGGTTGCAGTGCAGAAATGCGATCGTCACCGGCCGGCCGGCGGGCGTGAACTCGATGTAGTCGCTGACCCGGAACCCCATGAGGTCACGATAGAACGTCATCATTGCAGCGGCATCCGGGACGGCGATCACGACGTGACCGACCCCCTCGCCGCCGGTGTGAAATCCCGAGATGCCGCGCGGCGAGCTGAACGCTTGCGGCCGCTGGACGAGCGCTCCCCAGAAGAACTCCGCGCGGATGCCGGCCGGATCGTCGCACGCGATGAAACCGGCGACGCTGCGTTCGCGGCACGCGGCAGCATCGCCGGTCGTATACGCGATGCCCGCGTTACGCAGCGTTTCGGCAACGGCGCGCAGCCCCTGTTCGCCTTCCAGCTCCCAGCCGAGGTAGGTGACGTCGTCGGGCCCGCCGGGATGGACCGCGATCCGATGGTGGCGTTCGTCCATGCGCAGGTAGAGCGTGCCGTCCGCGCCGCGCGAGCCGATCTGCAGGCCGAGGATCCCGGTAGCGAACGTTTCCCACGACGTGAGATCGCGGACGCCGAGCCCGATGTAGCCGAGTGCACGAATCATGGCTTCTCCTCGAGGCCGCGGACGATTGTCGAGCAGGGCGCGCAGAGCGTGGGATGTTCGGCGTCGCTGCCGAGCGGGAGATACTTCCAGCAGCGTTCGCACTTGTCGCCGGCCGCACGCATGACCTTCACGCCGGCGGAGCCGTCGGTGGAGGCGTGCAATGCGCGCAGCGACGATACGACTAGCGCTTCGCGCAGGCCGTCGCCGAGTGCGCGGAACGCATCGAGCATGGCCGCGGGAACGGTAACTTCCGCGTCGAGCTGGAAGTCGCGCTCGCCTTCGGCCGCGGCGACCTGCGCCCGCAGCCCGCGCAGCACCTCCCAGAGCTCCAGCGCCGGAATGTCGACCGCGCCGAGCTTCGGGAACGCGACGTCGAAGATGCTCTCGGCGTCGCCGCGCAGCGCGGCGGGCAAGGCCTGCCAGGCCTCTTCGGCAGTGAACGAGAGGACCGGCGCGGTCAGCACTGCGACCGTGCGAAAGATCTCCAACACCGCCGACTGCGCGCTGCGGCGGCGCGCCGAATCGGGCGCGCCGGTGTAGAGACGGTCCTTGAGCGCGTCGACGTAAAACGCCGAGAGGTCGTCGCCGTCAAAGCGCTGCAACGCGAGATAGGCATCGTGCAGGCGGAACTCGCGGTAGGCAACGACGATGTCGCGCGCGACCGCGTCGAGCTTCGCGAGCACGAGCCGGTCGAGCGGTTCCATGTCGGCACGCGCGACGATCGCTGCGGGCCCCAGATCGTCGACCGAACCCAGATACCAGCGAAAGCGGTTGCGCAAATTGCGGTAGACGTTGGCGACGTTCTCGAGCAACTTCGCGCCCAGCCGCACGTCGGCCGTGTACTCCACCGACGCGACCCACAGGCGCAGCACGTCGGCGCCGTATTTCTCCATGCCCTCGACCGCGCCGATGTAGTTGCCGGCTGACTTGTGCATCGCGCGACCGTCTTGATCGACGACCCAGCCCGTGGCGACGACTTGCTTGTACGGCGGCCGGCCCTTGGTGGCGACCGCGGTCACGAGGCTCGAGCGGAACCAGCCGCGATACTGATCGCCGCCTTCGAGGTACACGTCGGCAGGCCACGGCAGGCCGCGATCCTCGAGCACGGCGCGGTGCGTGACACCCGACTCGAACCAAATGTCGACGATGTTCATCTCTTTGGTGAAGGCGGTACCGCCGCATTTCGGACACGCGAACCCGGGCGGCAAGAACGCTTGGGCGGGCTCGGTCCACCACACGTTCGCACCTTCGGTGCGGAAACGGCCGGCGACGATGCGCGCGACGTTCGCATCGAGGATCGACTCCCCGCACCCCTGGCAGATGAGCGCCGGAATCGGCGTGCCCCACGTGCGCTGCCGTGAGACGCACCACTCCGGATGATGCTCGATCATCTGCGTCATGCGCTCTTCGCCCCACGCCGGCGTCCACGTCACCTCGGGAAGTTCGGCGACGATGCGCCGGCGCAACGCGTTGGCGTCCATGGCGATGAACCACTGCGCGGTGGCGCGAAAGATGACCGGGTTCTTGCAGCGCCAGCAGTGAGGATACGAATGCTCGTAGGACTCCGCAGCGACGAGCAAACCCGAGGCGCGCAGATCGTCGACGATCTGCTGCTGTGCCGTGAAAATGAGCCGTCCGGCGTAGGGACCGGCATCGGCCGTGAAGCGGCCCGCGCCGTCGACCGGGCTCAGGATCGGCAACCCGTACTTCACGCCGGTTTCGAAGTCGTCGGCGCCGTGACCGGGCGCGGTGTGCACGAGACCGGTGCCGGTTTCCAGGTCCACGTAATCCGCGCGAACGACGAACGAATCGCGATCGAGGAAGGGATGACGGACGGTCGCACCGGCGAGCGCGTCGCCGAGCACCATCGCGCGCAGGACGGCGGTGCTCGCGCCGCCGAGGCGCTCGAGCAACGGCGGCGCGAGCGCCTCGGCGACCAGGACGTCCTCGCCGCCGATGCGGTAGAGCGCGTACTCCGCATCGGGTTTGATCGCGATCGCGACGTTGGCGGGCAGCGTCCAGGGGGTCGTCGTCCAGATCACGATCGACAGCGGCGTCCCGTCGGCGGCGATGCCGAAACGGTGCGCGATGTCGGCGCGCTGCGCGTCGTTCGCGGGGAAGCGCACGTAGATCGACGGCGAGACGTGATCCTTGTACTCGATCTCGGCTTCGGCGAGCGCGGTCTCGTCGGTCACGCACCAGAGCGTCGAACGCAACCCCTTGTAGAGTTGCCCGGCCGCAGCGAGCTCGGCCAGCACGTCGACGATCGCCGCTTCGAAGCGCGGTGCGATCGTCATGTACGGATCGTCGTAGTGCCCGAGCACGCCCATGCGCAGGATGGCCTCACGCTGGCGATCGAGCCAGTACAGCGCGCGCTCGCGGCACTTCGCGCGCAACTCGAGCGGATCGACGTGATGGAAATCGAGCTTGAGGTGTTTGAGCGTCTCGAGTTCGATCGGCAGCCCGTGCATGTCCCAGCCGGGGACGAACTCCGCCGCCTTGCCGTCGAGCAAGTTGATCTTGACGAAGGCGTCCTTGAGGACGCGGTTGAGGAAATGCCCCATGTGCAGCTCGCCGTTGGCGTACGGCGGTCCGTCGTGCAGGATGAAGGGCGGACTCCCGGCGTTTTTCGCCAGGCGTTTGCGGTAGGTGTCGTGCTCGGCCCACCAGCGGACGCGGTCCGGCTCCCGCTTGGGCAGCTCGGCGCGCATCGGAAAATCGGTTCGCGGCAGATTGAGGGTCGCGCGGTAGTCGCGCCGCGGCGTTTGGGTCTCGGGCATGGAACGGACGAAATTCGCGGGCGTTCTAGCGGTCCCTCGACGGGGCTCGGTCCCTCGACTCCGCTCGGGATGACATGACAGGGAGATGGGGGCCTTTGCCATCCGGCGGCAGGCACTCGGCCGGAGCAGGCGCAAATCACACTCCTCCACCTGCTCCCCGACGAGATTAAGAGGACATCGCCAAGATGGCGAACCCGCGTTTTCAAGGGAATGGCGTCGACCTTCTGATCGACGGACTCCTCGCTGCCGGTGAGACCGCCGGCGACATTCGCGACCGCTTGTGGCAGGTCGCCTGGGCCCGCGGCTACCAGGACGTCATGGTTCCGATTCCGGTTCCGGACGTCAAGATCGAAGGCTTCTGCGTGCTGGCCCAACCGTTCTCGGACCATCGCACGATGGTCTGCGTCGATGACGGCGAGCAGTTGATCGGGCTCGTGGACGATCTCGAGGCGCCGCCGATGGGCGCCAAGGTGCGCATGCAGCCGCTCTATGGGACCGCGGCGCACTGGAACGTTAAAACGATGGCGACGCTGGGCTGCGGTCTAACGATTCGCTTCGATGACGATCGTGCCGAGCCGGGCTGGGTGGACCGGCTCAAAAACTGCCTGCACGCGATCCGCGAGAACGAGATCGCCGTGCGGCGCCAGATCGAGATCGACCGCCGCAACATCGTCTTCGTGCTTCCGCCGACGCCGTTCCGCGTCGAGATGGAGAAGGCCGACAAAGAAATCCGCGACCGCGTCACCGGCGGCGGCTACACCGACGAAGAAGCCAAGGCGCTGGGGCGGGCCAAAAACAACCAGGCCGAGGTCGCCAAGGTCATCGCCGCGCGCGATAAGCGCCTCGTCGACGCCTATCGCTTGGAAGTCACGGCGTTCCGCGCGCAGATTCCCGAATTGCGGGCCGAGTACGACAAGAAGATGGAAGCGTACGCCGAGTTCCGCAAACACATCGATCGCTGCAACGAAACCGACGCCGCGAGCCGCAACATTACCGACGCCACCTTACGTGCGACGCAACAGCTCGATGCGATCGAGCAAGCGGTGCTCAACGTGCGCGCGACGGACCTCGGCCGGATCGAGGAGGATCCGCGCCGCGCCTACAGCGAGATCATACAGACCATTGATCTGCTGTTCGAACTGCTGCCGAAGCGACTTCAGAAGCCGGCCGCGTCGACCGCACACTGACCATCTGCGCCGGCCGGCGCAGGGCCCCGTACTGGATCCAACTCGTGCGCACGAGGAAACCGGCCACGACGACGTACCAGCCGAACTGCCAGGTCCGCGTCGCGGCGACCGCCACGACCCCGCCGAGCGCAAAGCAGAGCCCGAAACCGATGCCCACGAGCGCAGCCGTCGCCGTGGCGCGGTTGCGGTCGCCCCGCACTTGCCACAGCACGGCCCGCAGCACGCGCCCGCCGTCCATCGGGTAGGCCGGGATCAGGTTGAACGCCGCGAGTACGGCGTTGGCGAAGGTCACGTAGGCGAGCATCGACGCCGCCGCATCCGCGTAGCGCGCGGGAACCACCCAGTCGACGGCATGCAGCGCACCGAAGGCGACGAGCGCGACCGCAGCGCTCAGTGCCGGACCGGCCAGCGCGACGAGTGCGTCGGCCAGGGGGCTCGGCGGCTCCTCTTCGAGCGTAGCGACCCCCCCGAACAGGAACAGCGTGATCGAACGCGTCTGCACGCCGAACCGGCGAGCGGTCAGCGCGTGCGCCAACTCGTGGACGATGACGCTGGCGAAAAGCACGAGGGCCGCAGCAGCGCCGACGGCGTATGCGCCGGACCATCCCAGCGCGCCGATCGGCGGTGTGTTGGCGATCGTCGCCGCGATGAGCGCATAGACCGGAAACCACGACGCGTGAACGTCGAGACGAATGCCACACAGACGGCCGATCGAAAAGGCACGGAGCATCGTCCGCGTCACGTTCGCGCGAGTGCTGCACCATTGCCTGCCACTTATGGTGTGTCGCGCGTAACGACTTCGTCCAAAACGTCGAAATTGCGCTGCGCTAGTTGCTCGGTCTCCAGCGCCATGGAGCGCAGGTGCGCGCCCAGTTCGTCGCGCCGGCGCCAGGCCTCGTCGATGCGCGCGATCACGTCGGCGGCCTTTGCCCCCTCGCCCGGCGTGAAGAGCGGCGGCAGCGGATAGCGCAAGTCTTCGAGCAGCGCGCTCACCTTGGGATCGTAGGGCACGGCGGTGAACGGCACGCCGAGACGCGCGGCAAGGATCAAGGCGTGGAGCCGCATGCCGATCACGAGCGAGGCGTGGCCGATGACCTGCGCCGCCTGCCCGAGCGACATCTCGGGCAAGAGCAACGGGGCCGACTTCGCCCGCCGGATCACGCTCGTCGAGACATCGGCGTCGGGCGCGCCGCCCAGCGGCAGGAACGCCACCTGCGCGCCGTGCTCGTTCGCGAGGTGGTCGACGGCAGCAGCCAGCAATCCGATCGTCGCCTCGTTGTGCGGCCAACGGCGCACCGACACCACGACCAAGGGCCCCGGGCCGCCCAGCCCTTCTGCCTCGAGGTCGAGCGGTGTAGCGTTGGGCTCGAAGAGGAACACCGGGTCGGCGGTCCGCTCGACGCGCACCTTCGGCAGCAGCGTCGCGAGCAGCCGGCGCGAGCGCTCATCACGGACCGTCGCCGCCGCGACGCCGCCGCAGCACGCGCGCACCACGGCCCGCCCGAACACGTCCAGCGGCCCGATCGATTGGGCGAAGATCATCGTGCGCTTGTTCGCGCGCGTCGCCGTACGCACGATCCCGGCGTAGTAGAGCAGGCTCCGCAGGCTGGTGACATTTTGCAACAGCCCGCCCCCGCCCGACAAGACGACGTCGGCGCGATCGATCGCGCGGCGCACCGCGCCCAGGTCGAGCCGCGGCGTCGCGTCGACGTTCAAGCGCGCAGCGGTGGCGGGGGGATCGGCGCTGAGCACGTCGATCGAGCCGCTTGGATACGCCGCGCGCAGGTGCGCGACGATCACGTCGAGCAGCGCCTCGTCACCCAAGTTACCGAAGCCGTAGTAGCCCGAGATCAGCACCCGCGGCCCGCCCACTCAGAACCGCAGCCGGCGGTAGGCGAACACCGCCAGCGCGCCAATCAGCGCTCCCAGCACGGCCCCATTGACCACCCGCTCGCAGGAGACGAGCAAGGGCGTGTGCAGGTGGGAAAACGTGTCGATCAAGTCACCGAGGCCCATGCCCACGACCAGCACGAAGAGCCAGCCCCAGCGCCGCCGATCCGCGGCCACCAGCGACGGCACGAGCATCAACGCGGGCCACGCGACCACGAATTCCTTGAAGCGCGGGCGGACTTGCAAAATCGAGGTCAGATGCGAGCGCAGCGCCAGCTCGAACGACGACGGCGCGATGTCGCTCTGGTTGCCGCTGCGCTCCAGGACGAGATAGGCTGCGGCGGCCAGCACGATGCCGGCGAGCAGTTGCACCACCCGCACCGGCTCCTGCATTGCGGCGCTAGGCTCGAGTTTGGCACCGAACCGGTCGGTGAAGAAATACAGGCCGAGCGCGATCAGCGGCGGCAGCACGAGCACGTACTTCACGCCCAGGAAGTGGTCGACTTCGGTCATCGTCAGCAACGTGCTCAGCAGCCCGACGATGGCCAGCGCCCCGCCCAGCGTCACCCCGATCGCGCACGCCAGGGCGAGCACGCCGCGCGCGTAGACGTTGCCGGTGCGCAACCAGGGGGCGGCGTCGCCGCGGAAGGCCCAGCCGGCGGCGAGCGTCCCGAGGGCCGCAAAGGCCAGACCCGCAGCAAACGCCAGCACCTGGCGCGCGAGGATGTCGTGGTGACTGACGTAGCCGGCGCCGACGAACAGCAGGTCGGCCATTACGAACGCAACGATCCACCCCAGGCCGCCGAAGCCGAACGCCTCGAGCACGAGCAAGAGACTCGCCGGCACGGCCAGCGACGCCAACGCGATCTCGAGCGGGCGCACCGGGAAGCTCGCCAACGCCGAGGCGGCGGCAATGCTCCGGTGGTCGGCGCGGATACCCGCGGCGATGCGGCGCACGATCTCGACGTTCGTCGCTTCGATCGACCGGCCGTTCCATGAATGCGCGTAGGGCCGCAAGTAGACGACGCGGATGTTGCGCTCGTTCACGCCGAGCAGGTAGCGCGCGATGATCTCTTCGGGCGAGAGCTTGTCGGCTTCCGCCTTGGCGATGGTTTGCACGCGCACCAACCGTTCGGGCATCCGGTGCGCCAGATCGGCGTCGCCGAGCTGCTCTTGCTTGGGATCGTAGGTCTCGACGACGCCGAAATTCAGGTGCGCGGCGGTGAGCGCGGCAGCTGCGGCGTCGGTGTGGCCGGGATAACCGAGCACTTCGTTGCGCAAGCCGAAAAAGATCGCGGTCCGCGCGCGCTGGCCGCGGGTTGCCGCGTCGACCAGCGCGCGCATCTGTGCGGGCGAGAAACCTTCGTCGTTCTGCAGTCGCGGGACGAGCAGCAGACCGAGCCGCCCTGCCAACGCGACGCGGTCGAAGGGCAGGCCGTAGGTTTCCGCATCAAAATAATCGCTGGTCGTCCGGATGGCCCACACCTCGGGCAACTTGGCCCGTAGCACGCGGATCGCGCGCGGTTCGAAGTGCAGCGGCAACTGCTCGGCGTAGCGCTGCGCGGTCGGGGCGTCGTAGGCGACGAGGTACATGGTGTCGGACCGCAGCGCGTTCGTGCGCGCCAGCGCCGCAAAGAGCGGATCGCTCAGCGGCGCGACGCGCGCTTGATCGAGCAACGCGCTGCCGGCATAGACCGAGGCTTCGGGTGCGCCGGAAATGTTGGTCCCAAGTTCCTCGCTGACCGCAAGCGACGTCAGTCCGGCGCTGCGCAGGGCGGTGAGAAACGCCGCCTCATCGTACGCGTACGATTTCGCAAGCGCGCTGAAATCCGCGTCGTCCATCACGATTTCCACGTTGCGGGCAGCCGCTTCGCGGTGCTCGCGGCGGACTGCAATGTAGAGGGCGGCCAGCAAACCGATCGCCAGCACGATGAGAACGATACGCCGGGAAGTCACCGAACCGCGGTTTCGCTAGGAAAACAACAAGGCCCGCGGAGCGAGCCTTGTTGCCGTCGCGTAGTAGGTTGCCCTACTACCGGGTGTGGGCGACGATTGCACGTCGAGCCGCGCGCCCACAAACGCGGTGAGGGGGAGTTGTGCCGCGGCGCAATCCCAATCCTTCGGCGCAACGTCAATTTAACGTTAGATTGAACGCGTTCATGCAGACTGAGCACGATCAACGCTGATCTGGAACCCAGGGGACGACACGCTTCTCGATGGCTCCGGCGATGGTAAAGATCGCCGAACCGAGGATCCCGGCCGTCACGAGTCCGGCGACCGATTGGCTGATTGACAGCGTGGTCCAGGAATTCCAGATCAGGTGCCCGATGCCGTTGTCGGCCACCAGAAATTCGACCGCAACCGTGTTGAGCAACGCGAGCCCGACCGAGAGCTTCACGCCGCCCATGATCACCGGCAGCGCGGCCGGAAACATCACGTCGAAGTACATGTCGCGGGGGCGCGCGCCGAAGCTGTTCGCTACTTCCTTGTAGATCGGTTCGACGTTCAGCACCGCGGCCATCGTCGTGATGATCATCGTGAACAACGGTCCCAGCGAGATCATGATGACGTTGGAGGTTTCGTTGAGGCCGACGAGGATCAGAATGATCGGGAACAGCGCGATGCGCGGCAGCGGGTAGAACGCGGTGACCAGCGGCTGCACGATCGAACGCGTCCAGGGCGAAATGCCCATCGCGAGACCGATCAGCGTGCCGGGAATCGTGCCCAGCACGAAGCCGACGGCGAAGCGCGACAGCGTCGTGCCGGCCTGATTGAGCAGGCCGCCGGTTTGGATCAACTGCCAGATCGTCGCCGCAATAACGGTCGGCGGTGCGAGGATGCGCCGGTCGACCAGGTTCGTGCGCGCCGCGAACTCCCAGAAGATCAAAACCGCCAACGGGCTGACGACCACCATGAGCCGATCGCGCTGCAGCGGCGTCATCTTTCTGATGTTGAACGGTTTTGCGGGCTCGCTTGCGCGCGGCGCCGGCGCGACGCTCGGGACTCTAAACTGCATCGGTGACGACCTCGCGTTCGCGGAGGGTCAGCACTTCTTCGCGCAGCGCGGTCCAGATGCGGCTGCGCACGTCGAAGAACGCTGCATTGGATTGCATGTCGAGCACGTTGCGCGGACGCGGCAGGTCGATGTCGACCACGGATTTGAGCTTGCCAGGGCGGGCCGTCATCACGATCACGCGGTCGCCGAGGACGATCGCCTCATCGAGGCTGTGCGTGATGTACACGACGGTCTTGTGCGATCCTTCCCAGACGCGCAAGAGATCGTCTTGCACCAAGAGCTTCGTCTGTTCGTCCAAGCTCGCGAGCGGCTCGTCCATCAGCAGGATCGCCGGATCGTTGGCGAACGCGCGGCCGATGTTGACGCGCTGGCGCATGCCTCCCGAGAGCTGGCGCGGATAGGCGTCGGCGAACGGCGTGAGGCCGAGCATGTCAAGGTACGCGCGGGCTTGGGCTTCCCGCTCGTTGCGGCCGATACCCCGCACTTTGAGGCCGAAGGCGGTGTTCTGCAGCACGTTCATCCACGGGAAGATGCCCTGCTCCTGAAACACGACGCTGCGCAGCGGCTTCCCGTTGTGCCCGATCGTGAAATCGACCGCGCCGCCGGTCGGCTGCTCGAGCCCCGCGATGATGCGCAACAGCGTCGTCTTGCCGCAGCCGCTCGGCCCGACGATGCACAGGAACTGGCCCTCCGGAATCGTCAGGTCGATCGGGTCGAGCGCGCGGACGTCGCCGTGAACGCCGACGAACGTTTTCGTTACGCCGCGAACGTGAATCTCGCCGGGCACGCCTATTTCAGCGCTCCGCCGAAGGAACTGGACGTGCTCCAGCCGGTCCCGGTCCAGCGCTGCATTACCACATCGTCGATTCCGGCGCCGCGTTGCGGCACCTTGGTGAAGTCGTAGGTGCCGAGGATGCCGGGGAAGTCTTTCAGGTTGCCGAGGTAGTCGCGGATCTGCGCGCCGGTCGCCGCCGGGCCGAGCTTGCGCAGCGCATCGACGGTCATCAGCCCGGCGTCCCACGTCATGCCGGTCTGCAGATCGGGCGCGACGCCGGCGGCTTTGAGTGCGCCCTGGTAGACGTCTTGCTGGTGCTTCACGCGCGCGTTCTGCGCGATGCCGGCGGCGTACGTCACGCCGGGGAAGTACAGTTCTTTGGGGATGAAAGCACTGTACCCCTCGAGCTGTTTTGCGACCATGTTGGCACTGGACGCCACGATCGGAACGTCCAAGCCGACGTCCTGCACCGCGCGCAAGCCGGTGGCGAACGGCGTGCCCGGCACCCAAATGATCAGCGCCTGCGGGTCGGCCGCCTTGATGCGCGTCAACTGCGCGGTGGCCGTGACGTCGCCGGCGTTGTAGCGCTCGGTCGCGACGAGTTGCATCCCGGCGTTCTCGGGCAGCTTCACTGCCTCGTTCGTGTCGTTGACGCCGTCTTGGCCGGAAGCGTCTTGCGAGGCGAGCACGGCGAACTTCTTCCAGCCCTTTTCACGGAAAAAGCGCACGACCGCGATCAGCAGGTCCTTGGTGCTGACGCTGGTGGAAAACACGTACGATCCCTTGGGCGGGAAGATCGCCGGGGAAAGACACCAGTTGACCGGCCCGGCGTCGAACACCGGCGCATTGGCCTGACACATCGCGGACAGCGAAGACCCCAAGACGATCGGCGATTGGGTCTGCTCCTGCGCGGCGAGCTGCTTCGAAACCGCCGGGCTCGTCTGATCGTCGAGGAATTCGAACTTCAGGGGACGGCCTTTGATGCCGCCGTCCTTGTTGACGATGTCTTGGAGAATCTGCATCGTCTTCTCGTGGGTCTGCCCGATGAACGCACCGCCGCCGGTCAAGGGCAAAATCACCGGGATCGTCACCGGCGGTTCGTCCGCGGCGACGACCGAGCCCAGTAGCAGTGCCGTTGCGGCGAATGCGGCCACTGCGCCGCCGGCCAACTTTCGAACGTTCATGGTCTCTCCAAACGAGGACGCACTCTTCGCGCCGGGATTTTTGCGCAGGTTAACAGGGGGCCTTCGGTTCCAGCGCCGCGCGGCGAAAAGACGTTTCGTTCCGCCTCAGCTACGCTCCTATTGTAAAGCTAAGCAGGTCTAAGAGGTGGTGCGCTTGGTTGCGCCGCATCTATCAGATTAATGTCGCGGAAAACCGCGCTGCGTGTCGACGACGACACCCTCGAACGCGCAGCGCGCGTCCCAACGAAATCCCGCGGCCGCCGAGTTTCTTCTGACGGACAACTCGTCGGCGAGGTGATTGCCATTGCGTTCGACCGCTGTGAAGCGCCGGCCGGCGACGGCTTCTGCGGTGCCCGGCCGGTGGCGCTGTGCACCGGGTGCGGAACGGCGCGCTGCCCGGATCACGGTGCCGGTGCGGACGCCGAGCGCCGCTGCACCACCTGCTCGGCGGCGCTGCTGACGCTCGCCAGCGCATCGTTCGATGCCGTACTCGACACACGTCTGCGATTGGTTCGGGTTTCGCGCTTCTAAGGCGCCGACGCCGTCTCGAGGAGGACGGGCGCATGGGCTTTCACCGCAACCGCAAACTCTCGCCCTTCAGTCACTTGCGCAAAGGGCCGCTGCTCGACCGGCTCTTTAGCATCACGCGGCCGACGGAGCCGGAGGCGAAACCGGCGCCCGAAGAACCCCCCGCGCCGCCGGCAAAGCCGTTGATTTACGGGCGCGGCCTCGTCGAGGATGAGCCCGCGGAGCAGGTGGAACTTCCTGATACCGATGCTACGGAGCCCAGCGGCTGAAGCTGTCGATGTAACGCCGGTCGAGATACTTCGACTCCGGCCACGGTTTGTCGACGTCGCCGTTACTCACCGCGACTTTCCAGAACGCCGCCATCGACGATTCGGGAAGGTTACCGCGTTCGTCCATGTCGGCGAGGGCCGAATCGACGGCCCCGCCCGCGTCGAACTGGGTGTACTTGAGCTGGTCCATCAGCACTTTCACGGCGCCGGCGCGATTGTGGCGCGCGAAGCGAATCGCCGCAACGTGCGCGCGCAGGAACGCCTCGACCGTGTTGCGGTTGGCATTGAGAAACGCCGTCTTCGCCATGAACAAGTTCTTGGGCCAACGCGCGGCGATGTCGTGCTCTTGTGTTCCCAGCACCGTGTATCCAGCCGTTGCGGCGCGCCACTTGAACGGCGCCGACAGAATGACCGCATCGATGCGGCCCGATTCGAGCGCTTCGAAGCCTTGTTGTGAACCGCCCGCCTGGATGATTTGGACGTCTCGCACCGGTTCCAAACCGTGCTTTCGCAAGTCATAACGCGTCAGCGCATCGGTGAGCGACCCGAACGTGGCGACGCCGACCTTCTTCTGCTTCAGGTCCGCCCACGTCTTGATCGACGGTTGCGCGAGCCACGAGAAATCCGCTTCATCGAAGCCGGCGTAGAACCCCATAACGGGTTGCCCGGAATTGATCAGATTGATCAGTCCGGTCATCGATGCCAGGCTGATGTCGATCGAGTCTCCGGCCAGGGCTTGCGAGACTTCGGAGTCACCTCGGAAACCGAGCATCTGGACGTCGAGCCCTTGCGCTTTCCAGATGCCCGCGGCCGCAACGTAGACCGGGAGAAAGTTCGAACCGAACGATGCGAGACCCAACGTGAAATGCGGCTTTTCCGGTTTCCCGAGCGGCGCGGCCGCACCGGCGACCGCGGGCCGGCCTCCGGCCACGGCGGAGGCCGCGGCGAGGGCGAGGATATTGCGGCGCGAGAGTTTCATGCAGGCACCGTACCGCGCTAGCACGCCATGGTCAATGCGTGCGAACCGGGAGCCGCTGCACGCCGCGAATCACGAAGCCCGCCCCGTACTCCAGCGGCGCGGTCTCATCGGCGAGGTGGAGGCCGGGGCAACGGCGGGCGAGAGCCGAGAGCGCGATCTGCAGTTCGAGCCGCGCCAGCGGAGCGCCGAGGCAAAAGTGGATGCCGAGGCCGAACGTGACGTGCGGGTTCGGATCGCGCGTGAGGTCGAGCCGCTCGGGTGCGTCAAACTTGCGCGGGTCGCGGTTCGCGCTGGCATACAGCAGGGCGAGCTTCGCGCCGCGCGCCAGCGGAACGCCCGCGACTTCGGTGTCCTCGAGCACCCAGCGCTCGAAACACGGCAACGGCGTGTCGTAGCGCAGCAGTTCCTCGACCGCGGTCTTGATTAGCGGATGCGATGGCGACGCGCGGACGGCGTCGACGAAGGCGTCCCAGTGCGCGCGCCGGCGCATGAACGTGATGACCGCGCTGCTCGTCCCGTTGACGGTGGCCTCGTGTCCCGCGTTGAGCAGCAGAATGCACGTGCCGATCAACTCGTCTTCGGTCAGCCTCTCGCCGCCGTCCTCGACTTCGACGAGCGCGGTGATCAAGTCGTCGGCCGGGCCCGCGCGGCGCGCGGCCACGACGTCGCGCACGAAGGCGCTGAACGCGACGACGGCGGCGTTGGCGTCGCGCTGCTGCTCGCCGGTGTGGTCCATTTCGTAGAGCTTGACGATCGCCGCCGACCACGCGCGCAGGTTCGCACGGTGCTCGGCACCGACGCCGAGCAATTCGCAGATTAGGATAACCGGGAGCGGCTCGGCGAAATCGTGAACCAGATCGAAGCTGTTGCGCGCGGCGAGCTCGTCGAGCGTTTGCTCGACGATTTCCGCGACGCGCTCCCGCAAGCCCTCGATGCGCCGCGGCGTGAAGGCCTGGCCGACCAGACCACGCAGGCGCGTATGCTTCGGCGGTTCGTTGGAGAGCAGATGGTTCGCTTCGAAGCGGTCGAAGTCGGCCTGCCGCGGGTCCGGCGGCGGCCAGCCGAGTTCGTCGCGCGAGAGCACGTGCAAGATCGACGTTCCGAAGTGCCGCGCGCGCAGGACCGACGATACGTCCTCATAGCGGGTGACGAAGATCTTGTCGAGACGCGGCTCGTAGAAGAGCGGCGTCTCGTCGCGCAGCTTGGCCAGCAGCGGGTAGGGATCGCGAATGAAGGCCGGATCGCGAACATCGAGGGTGACGTGGGGCAGCTGCATGATAAAATATGGTGGGCGATGACGGGCTCGAACCGCCGACCTTGACCGTGTAAAGGTCCTGCTCTCCCAGCTGAGCTAATCGCCCGGGACGCCGTCCTTCGCCGCAGCGGGCGGGACGTCTTTGCGCGCGAAGGCAGCGCCCATGCAGCGCCGCGGGCCCGTCATCGACGACACCAAGCCGATCTGGCGGACGATGCTCGTCTTTCTCGTCCCGCTGATGCTGTCGAACGTGCTGCAATCCGCATCGCAAACGTTCACCAGCATCTTCCTCGGCCGCTTGATCGGCGTTGGCGCGCTGGCTGCGGCATCGTCGATCTTTCCGGTGCTGTTTTTCCTGATCTCGTTCTTCTTCGGCATCGCGAGCGCCAGCACGGTGCTGATCGGTCAAGCCTACGGCGCCCACGACCAGCCGCGTCTCAGCCGTGTCGCCGGAACGACGCTCTCGTTCGCGGTCGGCCTCGGCGTGCTGATCGGTATCGTCGGTCTCATCTACGATCGTGGCATCATGGAACTGATCCGGACCCCGCCCGACGTGATCGACAACGCGGTCGCCTACGCCCGCATCACGTTTCTCACGCTCCCGATCACGTTTATCTACCTCGGCTACACCACATTTCTGCGTGGCATCGGCGACTCGCGCACGCCGTTGATCGCGCTGATCGGGAGCGCGTCGGTCGGCGTGGTGCTCTCGCCGGTCCTGATCCTCGGGCTCTTCGGCGCTCCCCAGCTCGGGATCATCGCGGCCCCCATCGCGAACGTGATCTCGACGACGCTGGGCATGATCGGCCTGCTGGTCTATCTCGAAAAGAGCGACAACCCGCTGGCCTTCGGCAAACTCCGCCACTATCTCGGCATCGAAATGCCGCTGTTGCTCACGCTGGTGCGCATCGGCGTCCCGACCGGCATCCAGTTCGTCTTGATATCGCTCTCGGAAATCGCCGTCATCTCGTTCGTCAACCGGTTCGGCTCCTCGGCTACGGCGGCGTACGGCGCGGTCAACCAGATCGTCAGCTACGTGCAGTTCCCGGCCATCAGCATCGGGATCACCTCGTCGATCTTCGGCGCGCAATCGATCGGCGCGCAACGGACGGACCGGCTGGTCAAAATCGTGCGGACCGGCGTGACGCTGAACTACGTCATCGGCGGCACGCTGATCCTCATCGTGTATCTGCTCTCACGCGAAGTCCTCTCGCTCTTCCTGACCGACCCGCCGACGCTCGAGACCGCGCGCGGACTGCTCAACATCACGCTCTGGAGTTACGTGATCTTCGGGAACACCAGCGTGCTCTCGGGAATGATGCGCTCGAGCGGCAGCGTGCTGGTGCCGACAACGATCTCGATCTGCACGATTTGGTTCGTCGAGGTGCCGGTGGCATGGGTGCTCTCGCACGGCCCGCTCGGCCTGCGCGGCATATGGTTCGCGTATCCGATCGCATTCGCGGTTTCGCTCACGCTGCAGTCGACGTACTACTTCTTGGTCTGGCGCCGCCGCCCGATCCGCGCCCTGCACACGACGCAACCGGCCGATGCCAAAGCAATCGACGAAACGCAACCGGCGTAACGAAGGCAATCGACGAAAGACGCGACCTACCACCGTGTCATCCCGAGCTTGTCGAGGGACCGCCACCAAGGACGGCGATTATGGCTGCCCCTCGACAGGCTCGGGGTGACACGGGGGGCGGCGGGCGCTTAGACCTTTGTTTTGGGCCGCTCCACGGTAGCGGCGGCCGAGGCTAAGTGTGCGAGCACCGAGTCGATCGGCGGCGGGGGGTTCGTGAAGCCCATCGCCGCTTCGTAGGCGCGCCGCACTTCGTCCGGCTGGCCGGCCTGGAACGGGTAGAGCCGGAAGCCGGCAAACGGATGCGCGTCGAGCTCGGCGCGGGTCAGCCCCTCGACCAGCGAGCGGCGGTTGGCGACCGGCAAGGCGATGCATTCGTTGGCTTTCGGATCGCGCACGATGGCCTTCGGGTCCTCGCCGCGCGCGATGCGCTCGAGGTCGTCGAGGAAGCGCTTGCGGACCATGATCACGCCGCGATCGCTCGAGCCGAGATGCTCGTTCCAGCGATCGGAGATCTTGCCCTGACCCATCCACGCAACGAAGTCTTGGTTCATCACGTGCGAGGTGATCCAGCGGCCGGTCGACTCGTCCACGATCGGACCGTGCCACGTCGGGATGCTCGTCTGTTCGAACGGTTCTTGCTCTTTGGGGACGCGGGCGAAGTGCCAGGTGACGCTGAGCAAATTCTCGTCGTCGATCGGAACGCGCCATTCGAAGTGGTCGCCGGTGTAGAGGGCGTTGGGCCACAAGCACGTGCGGCCGACCGTCCAGAGCAAGTCGCTCTCGTCGGTATCTTCGGTCACCCGGCGGTACACGAAGCCGTGTTCGAACTCGTCGAACGCAAGCTTGAGGTGGCGCGGCGCATACGGGCCCGTCTGGCCGCGCAAGCGCAGGCTCCAGTTGCGATGCATCCACTCGAAGTGCACGGGATCGATCGAGTTCTCCTGACCTTGCAGCCAGTTGCACGGCACCTCGGAAATGACGATCTGCTTGAACCCGTTCTGCCACAGAAACGGCTCGTAGTTGGGAACCAGCGGTGCCGGCTGCGGTCCGAGGTAGGCCCACACCAGACCGGCCTTCGCCTCGACCGGATACGCGGTGATGCGCACCTTGTCGCGATAGCGCGCGCGGGTGTCATCCCGAGCGGAGTCGAGGGACGCAACGTCCTCAAACGGCTGTTCGCGGCACGCGCCGCGTTCGTCGAAGCTCCAACCGTGATAGTTGCACCGCAACCCGCATTCCTCGACGAAGCCGTACGACAGGTCGGCGCGGCGGTGCGGACACTGGCGGTCGACCAACCCGAACGTGCCGGAGAGGTCGCGGTACAGGACGAGATCTTCGCCCATTAAGCGGACGGCCTTGATCGGGTTCCGATCGAACTCGCTCACGCCCGCGATGGGCATCCAGTAACGGCGCAGCAGGTCGCCCATCGGCGTGCCCGGACCGACGCGTGAGAGCAATTCGTTCTTCGTTTGCTCGAGCATGGAAGAATATTCCGGCTCGTGGGCTTCGGGTTCATGCCGGGCGCGCAAAAATTGCGGCCAGCGTTCCGCCCTATGGGATCGCGGCTTC
>Ga0209415_10007012_pt1 | contig 19812 bp, 19 predicted proteins | sample PeaSoiSIISIP2007_FD_187696 | JGI IMG/M metagenome (GOLD analysis project Ga0209415, IMG submission 187696) | Peat soil microbial communities from Weissenstadt, Germany - SII-SIP-2007 (SPAdes) (version 2) | ecosystem: Environmental > Terrestrial > Soil > Wetlands > Peat | place: Germany... | reverse complement strand
GAGAACATCCAGATCCACGGCGGCATCGGCTTCACCTGGGAGCACGACGCCCACCTCTACTTCAAGCGGGCCAAGTCGTCCGAGTTGCTGCTCGGGGACCCGAGCTACCACCGCGAGCTTCTCGCCCAGCGCATCGGCATCTGACCTGCCACCCCGGGCGATACTGAAGACGCGGACGCCGCACCGGGTCTGAGAGTCAGCCTCGACCGCACCGCGGACGGGGGCGAACGATGGCACGGGGATGGGACAGCTTCGACGGCCCCGCCGGCAAGCTCGCCGTCCACGTGGCGCCGGAGATGTCGGCATCGGGCCCGCAGGCGGCCGTCGTCGTCCTCTGCCACGGCTTCCCCCTCGGGACCCACGCGGCGGAGAGTACCGGTGACAGCCTTCCCGGCCTCGCCGATCGTCTGGCGGCCGAATCCGGTCGGTGCGTCGTGGCCGGCTGTTTCCGGGGGGTGGGCCCGTCGGGCGGCGACTTCTCTCTCGACGGTTGGCTCGAGGACCTCCGGGCCTTCGTCTCGCACGGCGCCGATCTCGTCACGGGGGGAGGAGTGTGGCTGGTGGGGTTCGGAACGGGCGGGGCGCTGGCTCTGTGTCTGGCGGCCGCCGATCAACGGGTCCGGGGAGTGGCCACCTTCGGCGCGCCGGCCACCTTCGCCGACTGGGCGCAAGATGTCGAGGGGATGCTCGAGTTCTCGCGCCGGGTGGGGGTCGTCCGGTCGCCTGAGTATCCCCCCGACGTCGCCGCCTGGGCCCGGGGATTCTCCACCCTGCGTCCTGACGAGGCGTCAGCTCTGCTTCCGCCCCGGCCGGTGCTGATCGTCCACGGCGCCGACGACGACGAGGTGCCCGTCACCGACGCCCGCGTCCTGGCCGACGCCGCGGGCCGAAGTGTCGAATTGCGGGTGATCGGTGGTGCCGGCCATCGGCTGCGGGCCGATCCGCGCGCCATGGCTCTGCTGGTGGGCTGGCTCGAACGTCAGGGCCCCTGATCGACTAGATCGACCGGGTCGATCGCGTCGATGGCCCGTCGCAGCGCCCGGGCCGACCGGCGAGGATCATCGGACTCGGTGAGGAAGCGGACGACGACGAAGCACCGGCCACCGGCGGCGGCGAGGCCGGGGATGCTCCGGGGACTGACCCCGCCGGTGATGAAAACTGGCCTCCGCGCCCTCTCCACGGCATATCTGATGTAGCCGATCCCGGTACCGGGACGTCCGAGTTTCGTCGGTGTCGCCTCCACCGGTCCGGCCGAGACGTAGTCGACCGGTTCGGACACGCTGGCATCGAGCTCGATCGGCGCGTGGGTGGACAGACCGACGATCACGTCGGGACCGAGGATGCGCCGGGCCAGGGCGGGGGAGGCGTCGTCCTGGCCCACGTGGACGCCGTCCGCCCCGACCTCGAGGGCGAGATCGGGACGGTCGTTCATGATGAAGGGCACGCCGTGGTCGGCGCAGACACGTGCGGCGAGCCTTCCCCGTTCGACGAGGGGACGGGCGTCGAGCAGCTTGTCGCGCAACTGGACGACGTCCACGCCGCCCTCGATGCAGGCGCTCAGGAACGAGCCGAGATCGGGCCGGTCGCCGGTGCAGAGATAGAGACTGCGCCCCGTCAGCAGCCGATGCCCGCCGGTCGCCTTCGGGTGACCCGTCAACGTGAGACGGACCGCGCCGATGCTGTCTTCTTCGTTGCCGCCTTCTTGACGGTGCCGGTCTTCTTGACGGTGCCGGTCTTCTTGGCGGCGCCGGTCTTCTTGACGGCGCCGGTCTTCTTGACGGCGCCGGTCTTCTTGACGGTGCGGGTCTTCTTGGAAGCGGCAGATTTCTTGACGGCGCCGACTGGCTTCTTGGTGACCGGTGCCGTGGCCTTCGCTGCTTCGGCCGCCTCCTTGTGCTTGGCCTTCATGTCCTGTTTGAAGGTGCGGACACGGTCGAGCGAACTCTGATCGGTGATGTCGGCGACCGAGCGGTGGGTGTCGGGATCGCCGTACGGGGCCGACACCTCCTGCCAGCCGGGGGGCTGCACGCCCAGTTGCTTGCCGAGAAGGGCGACGAAGATCTTCGCCTTCTGCTCGCCGAATCCCGGGAGCTGACGGACACGGTTGAACAGCTCGGAGCCCGATTCGACGCCCGTCCAGACTGCCTCGGGCCGTCCTGCGTAGTTCTCGACGAGGACCCGGGCGAGCTCGTGGACGCGACCGGCCATCGACCCGGGATAGCGGTGCAGTGCCGGCTTGGCCGAAAAGGCGCCGGCCAGGGCCTCGGGGTCCATCGATGCGATCTCCGTGGCGTCGAGATCGTGACCGAGGCGACGGCGGAGCTCGGCCGGGCCGGCGAAGGCCCACTCCAACGGGACCTGTTGATCGAGAACCATGCCGATCAACAGCGCCAGTGGGTCTTCGGACAGCAGCTTGTCGGCTTCGGGATCGCCGGAGAGTCGGAGCGTCACCATGGGGAAGAACTGTAGATCGGGGCGCTCTGCGCGAGGATCGGGCGGATGTTGGTCCGGCCGCTGGGCGACGATGACTGGTCGTGGAAGAACGAGTCCCTCTTGCGGGCTTGGGGTTCGAGCTCCGTGGCCCGCATGGGTGAGCTCATCGACACGGCCGACCTCCCCGGCTTCGTGGCCGTGGTCGACGAGCAGCGCGTCGGTCTCCTCAGCTACGACCGACAGGGTGACGAGATGGAGATCGTCACCCTGCACGCCGAACGGGAGGGCGGAGGGGTCGGCCGGGCGCTGATGGACGCCGCATTTGCCCACGCCCAGCAGAGGGCGGTCCGACGGCTCTGGCTGGTGACCACCAACGACAACGTCCGGGCCATCGGCTTCTACCAACGGTGGGGTATGAACCTGGTGGCGTTCGTCGCCGACGGTGTAGCCGACTCGCGCCGGGTGAAGCCGGACATCCCGACCGTCGGCCACGACGGGATCCCCGTCCGTCACGAGCTCGTCTTCGAGCTGTGCCTGGGCCCCTGAACCGCTTCAGTCGGAAAAGTCGGATCAGTCGGATCAGTCGGATCAGTCGGCGGCGAAGGCCGTGGCGCCGACGAGGACCGGTTCGAGCAGCCGACGGTCGCCTTCGACGATCACGTCGAGGGCATCGGGGGCGAGCCGGTTGGCGGCCAGCCGGCAGAGATCGATGACATCGGCGGTCAGGGTGATGTCGGGTCGCCCCACAGCGGTGGTGGGGTCGAGGGAGACGTCGAAGCTGCCCCCGCCCGCCCCGGTCAGCCGCAGCCGGGCCGTTCGGCCCGGCTGGGGACAGCCCGAGAGGGCGAGGCCGAGGGGAAGGACCCGCATCAACTCATCGACCATGAGCGACAGACGGGCCTCGTCGAGATCGTCAGCGGGTCGGCCGATGGCGTCGCGGATGTCGTTGCCGTGGGTCCAGAGCTCGAAGGTCCGGACGACGAGGAGTCCCTGGAGGGTCCCCGCCAGGTGGTGGTAGGTGAGGGCATGATCCGGCCCCAACTCGGCGCAGGCGGCGATCAGGTTGAGGACCTCGGACCACCAGCTCTGGCTGACTGTCTCGTCCGGCTCGCCGGCCAGCCCGGTGGCCGCCCGTCGCGAGACCGGCCAGTGGTCCTCGCGGCGTGGCGCGTCGAGCCGGGGGCGGCGATCGAGGCAACCGAGCAGATAGCGTTCGACACCCACCAGGTGCTCGACGATCTGTCGGACCGACGCGCCCTCGATCCGGGTCGTCCGGGTCCAATCGCCCGCGCTCAGGCTGTCGAAGAGGGTGGAGAGCTCGGCGGCGGTCTTGATGAAGGCATCAAGGCTGTCGGCGCGGCGCCACTTCGGCTCGAACCTGTCCCGCTCGTTCCACCCGGGATGGCGCCGGGGCTTCTCGCCGGCCAGGACCCTGGTCAGGACCTGTTCCTCGAGTCCTTCCGACGGGCCGGTCCGGGTCGCGGTCGCGGTCACCGCGTCGAAGGCGATGGAGAGCAATTCGTCGGTGTTCAAGACGTCGGCGTTCAGGCTGTCGCTGTTCATGTCCATGCCGGTTCGTCCTCGTCTGAGAATTCTGCGCGAAGGAGGGTGTCGAGTTTCTTGAGTGCCAGTCGGATCCGCGACTTGACGGTGGCCTCGGAGATGTCCAACTCCGAGGCCACCTGCCGGTAGCTCCGGTTCCCGTAGTAGGCGAGCATGACCGCCTCGCGCTGTTCGGCCGGCAACCGGCCGAGCGCGTCGCGGACCCGACCGCTCAACCAGGTGGCGGTCAGATAGTCGTCGACCTCGGAAGCGACGGAGGCGACGGAGACGGCGGGATCGAGGCGGGACTCGCCCTTCGCCCTTCGGCTCTCGGCCCGGACCCGGTCAATGGCCCGCCGATGGGCCAGGACTCCGAGCCAGGACCGCAGCGTGCCCCGGGTCGGGTTGAACCGCTCCGGTTGCTGCCAGAGAAAGGTGAAGACCTCCTGGGTGACGTCCTCGGCCAGGGCGCTGTCGTTGAGCACCCGGCGGGAGATGCCGAAGACGAGGCCGGCGTAGCTGCGGAAGGCGTCGGCCAGGGCGTCGGGATCTCCGGCCATCAGCCGGCCGGCGAGCTCGCGATCAGTTGACGGCGCACCCGCGGACCGCCGCCCCTCGGTGTTCCTCCGGCCGTTTTCGATGCGGCCGATGCTAGCGATGGAGCTCACGCTATGACCAGGGTCCGAGACTGTCGGCCACGACCGCTGTTCCTTCCTGAGCGTCACCCGAGCCTCTGCCGGCGTCGTTTGTCATCTATTCGTCATCAACCGCGGCGGCGGATCACCGATCGGGGTGATCCGCGGCGTTGCGGCCGACGAATAGGCGGTCGAGGCGGGTGGACCGCCAGCGGCAGGGCCCTGGCGTATCGGCCGAACAGGCCGAAACGGGGTGCCGCCGGACGACCGAGAGGAGCAGGACCGTGGGAGCCGACGTGAATATCAAGACGATCCAACAGATCTACGAGGCCTTTGGGCGCGGGGACGTCGCCGCCATCCTGGCCGGAGTGACCGACGACGTGGACTGGGCCACCGAGGCGGGCAGCCGCGGCGCCCCCTGGTACGGCCCCCACCGCGGCCCCGATGGTGTTGCCGACTTCTTCAGCCAGTTCGGTTCGGCCATGGAGGTCGAGGAGTTCAGCCCGTTGGCCTTTGCCGGAACCGATACCGAGGTGATGACCGTCGTCCACTGCAAGGCCAAGTCTCGGGCCACCGGCCGTCGGATCGATCACGACCTCCACCACTACTTCCGCTTCCGCGACGGCAGGATCGCCTACTACCGCGGCACCGAGGACACTGCTCAGACCGAGGCCGCCCTGAAGGCCTGATCCGGAGACGTGGCAAGCCACAGACCTGGCAAGCGGGAGACCCGAGAAGAACAAGCCGGCGACCCGAGAAGAAGGAGAAGGAGAATGCAGAACCTGACGTGGGCGGCGCCGATCCTGCCGGGCAAGCTCGATGCCTGGCATCGATTCAACGAGGAGATGCAAGGGCCCCGACGGGCCGAGCACGACGCTTCGGGTCGCGAGATGGGCATCCACCGCGAGGTGGTCAGCTTGATGCAGACGCCGATGGGCGACTTCGTCTGCCTCTACCACGAGGCCGACGACCTGACCAAGGCCTTCGCGGTGCTGGCCACCTCGGACACGCCCTACCTCCAGTGGTTCCGGGAGAGGGCCTTCGAGATTCACGGCCTCACGCCGGAGATGCTGCTCGGCCCTCCGCCGGCTGAGCGCGTATTCGACTGGCGGGGCTGAGCCCGAAAGCGCGAAGCGCCGAAGCGCCGAAGCGCCGAAGCGCCGAAGCGCCGAAAGCCAGGCGGAGTCAGGCCCAGCGTTCGGACCCGTGACTCAGACGGCCCAGGGGTCGGCCGAGGTGGGGTCGATGCCGTAGGCGGTCATGGCGTCGGTCACCTCCTCGGGCTTGGCCTCACCTTGCTGGGCCAGAGCGGCGAGGACGGCGACGACGACGTGGGCGGCGTCGACCTCGAAGAAACGACGCAAGGCCGCCCGGGTGTCGGAGCGGCCGAAGCCGTCGGTGCCGAGCGAGGTGAAGGGCCGGGGTACGAACCGGGCCACCTGGTCGGGGACGGCCCGGAGGTAGTCGGAGACGGCCACGACCGGGCCGGCGCCGGACACGAGGGACTCGGTGACGAAGGGGACCCGGGGGGCATCGGTCGGATGGAGCCGGTTGGCCCGTTCCACGGAGAGCGCGTCCTGGCGGAGCTCGGTGTAGGAGGTGACCGACCAGGCGTCGGCCGAGACGCCCCAGTCGGTGGCCAGGATGTCGCGGGCCTGCATGGCCGCCTGCCACATCGGACCGGAGAAGAGCAGCGTCGCATGCCGGACCCCGGCCGCGCTCGCCCCGACGGCTGCCCCGCCGGCCACGTCGGCCGGACCGGCGAAGGAGTAGAGGCCGCGGATGATGCCGTCGCGGATCCGGTCCCCCTCGGCGCCGGTGGGCAGGGCCGGCATGAGGTAGTTCTCGTTGTAGAGGGTGAGGTACCAGAAGCGGTCCTCGGGCTCGGGACCGAGGGTGGACGCGACGGCTTTCTCCATGATGACGGCGATCTCGTAGGCGAAGGCGGGGTCGTAGATCCGGGCCGCCGGATTGACCGAGGCGAGCAGGGGGGAGTGGCCGTCGTCGTGCTGGAGACCCTCTCCCTGCAGGGTGGTGCGCCCGGCGGTGCAGCCGGCCAGGATGCCCCGGCCCCGGACGTCGCCGAGCAGCCAGATCAGATCGCCGACGCGCTGGAAGCCGAACATGGAATAGAAGAGGTAGATCGGCAGCATCGGCTGGCCCCAGGTGGCGTAGGCCGTCGAGAGGGCGATGAACGAGGCCATCGCCCCGGCCTCGGTGATGCCCTCCTCCAGGACCTGACCCTTCTTGTCCTCGGCGTAGCGCAGGATGAGGTCCGAGTCGACCGGCGTGTAGCGCTGGCCCTCGGGCGCGTAGATCTTGGTCTCGGCGATGAGGGGCTCGAGGCCGAAGGTCCGGGCCTCGTCGGGCACGATGGGGGCGACCAGCCGGCCGATGGCCGGATCGCGGACCAGGTTCCGGAGCATCCGGGCGAAGGCCATCGTGGTCGAGGCCTCCTGTGTACCCGAACCGGCAGTCAGGTCGGAGAAGACGGTGGCGGCTGGGGCCGGCGCCGGTTTGGGCCGGACGACGCGGGAGGGGAGCGGCCCCGCCAGCACCTTCCGGCGGGCCGTCAGGTATTCGTGGGCGGCCGAGCCCTCGGGTGGCCGGTAGTAGGGGGGTTGGTCGGCGTCGAGGGACTCGTCGGGGATCTCCTCCTGCAGGTAGAGCCGGTCCCGCAGCGCCAGCAGCTGGCGTTTGGTCATCTTCTTGATCTGGTGGGTGGCGTTGCGGGCCTCGATCTCGGGGCCGAGCGTCCAGCCCTTCACCGTCTTCGCCAGGATGGCCGTGGGCTGCCCCGTCTGCTCGGCGGCCAGCTTGTAGGCGGCGTAGAGCTTCCGGTAGTCGTGCCCGCCGCGCGGCAACGCGACGAGCTCGTCGTCGGAGAGGTGCTCGACCAGCTTCCGCAGCCGCGGGTCGGGACCGAAGAAGTTCTCCCTGATGTACGCGCCCGACTCGGTCACGTATTTCTGGAACTCCCCGTCGGGGGTGGTGTTCATCTTGTCGAGCAGGACGCCGTCGATGTCGCGGGCGAGCAGCTCGTCCCACTTCGATCCCCAGATGACCTTGATCACGTTCCAGCCGGCCCCCCGGAACGTCGCCTCGGCCTCCTGGATGATCTTGCCGTTGCCCCGGACGGGGCCGTCGAGGCGTTGCAGGTTGCAGTTGACGACGATGACGAGGTTGTCGAGATGCTCCCGGCCCGCCACCGAGAGCGCCCCTGTCGTCTCCACCTCGTCGAGCTCACCGTCACCGACGAAACACCAGACGCGCGAGGCCGACGTGTCGGCCAGCTCCCGATGCAAGAGATACCGGTTGACATGGGCCTGGTAGATGGCGGTCAGGGGGCCGAGGCCCATGGAGACGGTGGGGTACTCCCAGAAGTCGGGCAGCAGCCGGGGATGGGGATACGACGGCAGGCCCTGGCCGGAGACCTCCTGGCGGAAGTGGTCGAGCTGGTGCTCGGAGAGCCGGCCCTCGACGAAGGCGCGGGCGTAGATGCCGGGCGAGGCGTGGCCCTGGAAGAAGACCATGTCGCCGAAACCGCCGTCGGACTTGCCCCGGAAGAAGTGGTTGAAGCCGACCTCGTAGAGAGAGGCCGAGCTGGCGTAGGTGGCCAGGTGGCCGCCGATACCCTCCGAGCGGTGGTTCGCCCTCGTGACCATGACGGCCGCGTTCCAGCGGATGTAGGCGCGGATCCTCCGTTCCAGGTACTCGTCGCCCGGGAACCACGGTTCCTGGTCCCGGGGGATCGTATTCACGTAGGGCGTGGAGACGGTGGCGGGGAAGTCGACCTGCAGGGAGCGGGCCCGTTCGAGCAGCTTCATCAGCAGGAACCGGGCCCGGGGCCGGCCCTGGGCCTCGACGACCCCGTCGAAGGAGTCGATCCACTCGGCCGTCTCCTCGGGGTCGATGTCCGGGAGCTGGTGGGACATACCGTCGAAGAGCATCGGCTCCAGACTAGGAGCGGGCCTCTCTCTCGGAGGCGCATTGGGGTGACCTCGCCGTCCCCGGCTGCGTCGGTGAGGGTGGCCGGGCCGGTGAGGGTGGCCTGGACGGTGGTGGGTAGCTTGAGGCCATGTCTCCCCCCAGTCGTCGGTCCAGCCCCGCCCCGGTCCCCGAAGACGGGGAGATGGTGATCTACACCGACGGCTCCTGCCTCGGGAATCCGGGGCGCGGCGGCTGGGCCTGGGCCGTGCCCGGCGGCCCTTACGCCAGCGGGGCCGAACCGATGTCCACCAACCAGCGGATGGAGATCACCGCCGTCCTCCGGGCCCTCGAGGCCTCGGCCGGGCCGGTGCTGATCATGTCCGACTCGACCTACGTGGTGAATTGCTTCCGGGACCGCTGGTACGAGGGATGGAAACGCCGGGGATGGCGGAACACGGCCGGAAAGCCGGTGGCGAACCGCGATCTCTGGGAACCGCTCCTGGCCCTGGCCCTCGATCCGGACCGCTCCGTCCGCTTCGGCTGGGTGAAGGGCCATTCGGGCGACGCCATGAACGACCGGGTCGACCTGCTCGCCACCGAGGCGGCCGCCAGCCAGAAGGGGGAGTCGGGCGAGCTGTTCGCCGGCTGACTCTGCCGGCTGACTTGGGCGGCCCCGGCGGCGGCCCGTAGCATGCGGCGCATGGAGCTCACAGGATCGTCGGCGGTAATCACGGGGGGTGCGTCGGGTCTCGGGGCCGGGACGGCACGGACACTGACCGGGCTCGGGGTGCGGTGCACGATCTTCGACCGCAACGAGGACGGGGCCAAGCAGCTGGCCGGCGAGATCGGCGCCAACTACGTGGCCGGGGACGTGACCGACGCCGAGGACTGCCGGCGGGCGGTGAACCAGGCGGCCGAGGGCGGCAGTCTGCGGATCGCCGTCAATTGCGCCGGCACCGGTTGGGTCGGTCGGGTGATCAACCGGGACAACACCCCGCACGACCCCGAGCCCTTCAAGTTCATCCAGCAGCTGAACGTGCTCGGCACCTTCCATGTGATGACGATCGCGGCGTCGGTGATGGCCGGGACCGAGCCCCTGGCCGACGGCGAGCGCGGGGTGATCGTGAACACGGCGTCGGTGGCCGCCTTCGACGGCCAGGTCGGGCAGCTGGCCTACTCGGCGTCCAAGGGCGCGGTGGTCGGCATGACGCTGCCGGCGGCGCGTGACCTCGCCCCGGTCGGGATCAGGGTGGTGACGATCGCCCCCGGACTCTTCGACACGCCGTTGCTCGGCATGCTGCCCGACGAGCAGCGCGAGGCACTCGCCCAGTCTGTGCTGTTCCCGAAGAAGCTCGGCCAGCCCCTGCAGTACGGGGCCCTCGTCGCCCACATCGCCCAGAACAGCTACCTGAACGGTGAGGTCATCCGGCTCGACGGCGGCATCCGCATGCCGCCCAAATGAACGTGCCCAAATGAAGTATGTGGAGGTGGCCGGGGCCCGGATGTCGGCGATCGGGCTCGGCACGTGGCAGTTCGGCTCGCGGGAGTGGGGCTACGGAAGTGCGTACGCCGAGCGCGACGCCATCGAGATCGTGCACCGGGCCCTCGATCTGGGGATCACGACCTTCGACACGGCCGAGATCTACGCCTTCGGCCGGTCCGAGCGGATCCTCGGACGGGCCCTGGCGGGCCGGCGCGACGACGCCTTTCTGGCCAGCAAGATCCTGCCCGTCCTCCCCCTCGCTCCGGTGGTCGTGCAGCGGGCCCGGGGCAGCCTGCGGCGGCTCGGGGTGACGAGCATGGATCTCTACCAGCTCCACCAGCCCAATCCGGTGGTGCCCCTGTCGTCGACGATGGCCGGATTCAGGCAGCTGCTCGACGAGGGCGCGATCAGATACGCCGGGGTCTCGAACTATGCGCTCGCCCGGTGGCAGGCGGCCGAGCAGGCACTGGGCCGACCGGTGTTGTCCAACCAGGTGCCGTTCAATCTGGTGGACCGCAGGCCCGAACGGGATCTGCTGCCGTGGGCGCAGGCGAACGACCGGTTGATCATCGCCTACAGCCCGCTGGCCCAGGGTCTGCTGTCGGGCCGCTACGACGCCGGGCACCGACCGTCGGGGATGGTCCGGGTGAACTCGCCCGCCTTCCTGCCCGAGAACCTCCGGCTGGCCGAGCCGTTGATCGACGTCGTCCGGAAGGTGGCCGCCGGTCACGGTGCGACACCGTCCCAGGTGGCGCTGGCCTGGTTGATCCGGCGGCCTCATGTGGTGGTGATCCCCGGGGCCAGCTCGGTCGCCCAGGTGGAGGCCAACGCGGCGGCCGCCGATCTCGAGCTGAGCGACGAGGAGGACGAGATGTTGTGCCGGGCGTCCGACGAATTCCATCCACGGGGTCTGCGCGACGTCTGGCCCGAGTTGGCGCGGCAGCGGTTCGCCTCCGTCGCCGGGCGGTGGAAGGGCGGCGGCACGGCCGGCTCGCGGGCCGCCGCATCCTGACGGGCGACCTCCCCGAAGATGCGGTACTTCACCGTCGAGGAGGCCCGGGCCTATCTGCCGCGGCTGCGGCGGATCCTGTCTCTGTTGCGGCGGTCGGCGGCGCTCAGCATGAAGGCGGGGACGAACGGTCACGCCGCGGTGCGGACGAAGGCGACGGCCGACGACGCGCCGCTCGACATCGACCCGGAGCAGGCTCTGGCCGAGCTCGAGGAACAGGGGATCGTGCTCCGCGACCCGGTGGTGGGCCTGGTCGATTTCCCCTGCCTGCATCCGAGCGGCACGGTGGTGCAGCTGTGCTGGCAGCTGGGAGAGGACGATCTCGGCTGGTGGCACCTTCCCGACGCCGGCTTCGCCAACCGGCGGCCGCTGCCGCTGCCGCCCGAGTTGTAGCCGGGGTCGGAGAGGGTCACTCGGCTGGGGTGGCCCCGGTAGGCTGACCCGCAGATCGCAGAGTCTGGGTGGGCTCGCCCACGAGAGCACGAGAGCCCACGGGAGGTGGTGAGAACGACCGGCAGGACGGAGTTCGACGTCGTCGTGATCGGGGGCGGTCCGGCCGGCTATGCCACCGCCCTGTACGGCGCGTCGGCCGGTTTGTCGGTGGCCGTCGTCGAGATGGACAAGATGGGCGGGACCTGCCTGCACCGCGGCTGCATCCCGGCCAAGGAATTCCTCGAGACGGCGTCGGTGCTGCGGACGGTGTCGGGGTCCAAGGAATTCGGCGTCGAGAGCGGGCAGCCGGTGCTCGACTTCTCGGTGAGCCAGGGCCGGAAGCAGAAGGTGGTCGACACCCTCTTCAAGGGCCTGGTGGGGCTGATGAAGGGTCGGGGGATCGAGTCGTTCAGCGGAACCGGTCAACTTCTCGCCGACCGTCGGGTCCGGGTGACGGGCGGCGACGAGACGGTGGAGCTGTCGGGCCGCAACGTCGTGCTGGCGTCGGGTTCGGTGCCGCGGACGATCCCGGGCTTCGAGGTCGACGGTCAGGTGGTGCTCACCTCCGACGAGGTGCTCTCGCTGGAGAAGGAGCCGGCGTCGGTGGCCATCATCGGCGGTGGTGCGATCGGTTGCGAGTTCGCCTCGATGTTCAGCGACCTCGGCAGCCAGGTGACGGTGCTCGAGGCACTCCCGTCGCTCCTCACGGGCTGCGATGACGACGTCATCGCCGTGGTGGCGCGATCGTTCCGCAAGCGGGGCGTCGACGTGCACACCGGTGTGAAGGTGACCGGTCACAGTCCGAACGGCAACGGGACGACGGTCTCCTTCGGAGACGGGGAGTCGGTGACCGTCGACGCGGTCATTCTCTCGGTCGGTCGTCGTCCGTTGACCGAGGGTCTGTTGGCCGAGGGGACCGGCGTCGTGGTGGACGAGCGCGGATTCGTGAAGGTCGACGAGTACATGCGGACAGGCGTCGACGGGGTCTGGGCGGCCGGTGACGTGGTCGACACCCCCCAGCTCGCCCATGTCGGCTTCGCCGAGGGGATCCTCGCGATCAAAGGGATGCTCGGTGAGCGGGCGTTCCCGGTCGAGTATTCCCGTGTGCCCTGGTGCATCTACTGCCATCCCGAGGTGGCGTTCGTCGGGCTGAGCGAAGCCCAGGCCACGGCCGCCGGTCTCGACGTGGTGGTGAAGAAGGACCCGTTCGGCGGGAACAGCCGGGCCCGGATCGTGGGGGAGACCGACGGTCTGGTGAAGGTGATCTGCGAACGGGCGGCCGACGGCCGGGCCGGCAGGATCCTCGGCGTCCATATGGTCGGGCCCTGGGTGACCGAGCAGCTGGGTCAGGGGTATCTGGCGGTGAACTGGGAGGCGACACCCGATGACGTCGCCCAATTCATACAGCCGCACCCGACATTGTCCGAATCCTTCGGGGAGACCGTGATGGCCCTGACGGGCAGGGGGTTGCACCTTGGCTGATGTGGTGATGCCGCAACTCGGCGAGACGGTGACCGAGGGCACGGTGACGAAGTGGTTGAAGGCGGTCGGGGAGACGATCGAGCGCGACGAACCGCTCTTCGAGGTCTCGACCGACAAGGTCGACTCCGAGGTGCCGTCGCCCGCCGGCGGCGTCCTCTCCGAGATCCGGGTGCCCGAGGGCGACACCGTCGATGTGGGGACCGTGCTGGCCGTCGTCTCCGACGGTGCGGCCGCAACGGCAGAGTCGGCCACCCCGGCCGCCTCCACCGTGGCCGCCGCCACGCCGGCCGCCCAGGCCGCCCCGCCCCCTCCGCCGGCTCCACCGCCGCCGGTCGCACCGACGCCGGCGGCTGCTCCCGCAGTAGCTTCGCCGCCGCCGCCGCCGCCGCCACCACCACCACCACCACCACCGGCGACACGTCCCGTCGAAGCGGCGCCCGCGCCGGTCGGATCGGCCACGACGGGCGGTGGCGACGGTACCGATGCGAACGGGAACCGCGGTGGGGGCAACCGGATCCTGTCCCCGGTGGTGCGTCGTCTGCTGGACGAGCACGGACTCGACCCGGCCGAGGTGCCGGGGACGGGGCTCGGAGGACGGATCACCCGCTCCGACGTGCTGGGCCTGATCGACGAACGACGCTCGGGTGGGGCGCCGGCCGCCACCTCGGCGGCACCAGCGGTCGCCGCGGCAACAACGGCCACCGCCGCTCCCGCCGTCCCCGCGCCGCCGGTGGCGGTGCCGGCGACGACGGTGGCACGGGCGGGGACCGACGAGATCGTGCCCTTCACCAACATCCGGCGGCGGACGGCCGAGCACATGGTGCGGTCGAAGGCGACCTCGGCGCACACGCTGGTGGTGCTCGAGGCCGACTACGAGCCGATCGAGCGGGTCCGGCGAGCGCACGGCGCGCGGTTCAAGGCCGAGGAGGGCTTCTCGCTGACCTACCTGCCTTTCGTGGCCCGAGCCTGTGTCGAGGCGCTGCACGAATGGCCCGATCTGAACTCGTCGGTGGGCGACGACGCCCTGATCGTGCACCACCAGGTCAATCTGGGCATCGCCGTCGATCTCGACCACAAGGGTCTGATCGTGCCGGTGGTGCCGGCGGCCGAGGAGCTGACGCTGCGGGGACTGGCCCGACGGATCCACGAGTTGGCCGACCGGGCGCGGACGAAGAAGCTGACGGCTGACGACATCTCGGGTGGCACCTTCTCGATCACCAATGCCGGACCGTTCGGGACGTTCCTGACGGCACCGATCATCAACCAGCCGCAGGTCGCCATCTTGTCGACCGACGGGGTGAAGCGTCGTCCCGTGGTGGTGACGGCGGACGACGGGAGTGAAGCGATCGCCATCCACTCCACCGGTCTGCTCTGCCTGTCGTGGGACCATCGGGCGGTCGACGGCGCCTATGCGGCGGCCTTCGTGGCCCGGATCGTCCAATTGCTGGGCAGCCACGACTGGGCCGCCGAGCTCTGAGAGGGCGGCCGGGCGCGGTGCTGCGGGTTCGGTGGCTCGGTCGGGTCCCCTACGGGGAGGCTCACGCCGTGCAGAGGGCGCTGCACGCTCGGACCCCCGACGACCACCTGCTTCTTCTCGAGCACCCCGACGTCTTCACCCTGGGGGTCCACGGCGACGCCCGGCACGTGCTGGTCGATCCGGGGTCGGTGGGGGCGACGGTGGTGCGGACCGACCGCGGGGGGGACGTCACCTACCACGGGCCGGGCCAGGTGGTGGGTTATCCGATCGTGTCGGTGCCGATGGGACCGGGGGCGATACCGGGTCACGTGCACGCCGTGGAGCAACTGGTGATCGACGTCCTGGCCGAGCTCGGCCTGGCCGGCGGACGCCACGACGGATACCCCGGTGTGTGGGTCGACGCCGACGGGCCCCGTCCCCGCAAGATCTGCGCCATCGGTGTGCGGGTGAGCCGCGGTCGGTCGATGCACGGCCTGGCCCTGAACGTCGATCCGGACATGCGGTGGTTCGATCGCATCATCCCCTGCGGTCTGCGCGACAAGGAGGTGACGTCGCTCGCCGCCGAAGGCATCGGAGTCGGGGTCCCCGACGTGGTGGAGCTCCTGGCCAGGCACGGCGCTCTCCGGTGGGCACCGGACGGGATGGTCGACCGGCAGGACGTGGTCTCGAGTTTGCCGCGACGGTCGGAGTCGTTGTCGGCCGGCTCGGTGACGACGGCACCGGGAGCGGGGGGGCGCCTTCGGATCCGGCTCCGTCAGGCCGGGGTCGACCCCGACGGCGGCCTGCCGTTGGCCGAGCGCAAACCGCGGTGGCTGCGGGTGCCGGCCCGGATGGGTGACGACTTCTTGGCCTTGCGCCGGACGATGCGGGATCTCGACCTGGTGACGGTGTGCGAGGAGGCGGGCTGTCCGAACATCTTCGAATGCTGGGCCGACGGGACAGCCACCTTCATGATCAACGGGGAGCGGTGTACCCGGGCCTGTGGGTTCTGCCTGGTCGACACGAGCCACCCGTTGGCCGTGGACCCCGACGAGCCCGAGCGGGTGGCCGACGCCGTGGAGCGACTGGGCCTGCTCCATGCCGTCGTCACCGCCGTGGCCCGCGACGACCTGGCCGACGGCGGGGCGAGCGGCTTCGTGGCCACCATCGAGGCCATCCGCCGGCGGTCCCCCCGGACGGCGGTCGAGGTGCTCGTCCCCGACTGCAAGGGAGACCCGCAGTCCATCGACGCGTTGACCGGGGCCCGGCCCGATGTCTTCAACCACAATCTCGAGACGGTGGCCCGGTTGCAGCGGGCCGTGCGGCCGTCCGCCGGCTACGCCCGGAGCCTGGCCGTGCTGGCCCGGGCCAAGAGCGCCGGACTGACGGTGAAGTCGGGCCTCATTCTCGGGATGGGCGAGTGCGAGGACGAGGTGGTGGGCGCCCTGGCCGACCTCCGGGGCGTCGGCGTGGACATCGTCACCCTCGGGCAGTATCTGCGACCGAGTGCGGCCCATCTTCCGGTGGCCCGGTGGTGGGTGCCGGAGGAGTTCGACCGGTTGCGGGAGATCGGCGAGGCCATGGGCTTCGCCCACGTGCAGGCGTCACCGCTCACGCGGTCGAGTTACCACGCGCGTGCCGCCGCCGCTTCGGCTCGGACCGGCTCCGGCTCCGGCTCTGTCACTGGGGTCTTAGGGGACGAGATCCGCGCATGAGTGCGGCGACGACCGGCTCCGGGGGCGGCAAGGCGGCGCGGATCGAGAAGGTCCGGAGGCAGATGGAGGCGCGGGGGGTGGACGCGTTGCTGCTCTCGCACGGCGCCGATCTGCCGTGGCTGACCGGCTACCGGGCCATGCCCCTCGAGAGGCTCACCGTTCTCGTCCTGCCGCGCCAGGGTGACGCCGTCCTGGTGGTTCCGGGGCTCGAAGCGGCCCGGGTCCCGGAGGGATCGGGGGCCTTCAGCCTCCGGCCCTGGGCCGAGACGGAGGACCCGGTGGCGGTGGCCGTCGCGCTGCTCGGGGGCCGGACGGCCGTGCTCGGTATCTCGGACCGGGCCTGGGCCGGTTCGTTGCTGGCCTTCCAGGAGCGACTTCCGACGACGGCGTGGGTCGGCGCCTCGACGGTGACGTCGGCGCTGCGGGCGGTGAAGGACGCCGAGGAGATCGACCAGCTCCGGGCGGCCGGCCGATCGGCCGACCGGGTGGCCGAGCAACTGCAGAAGGGGGAGATCCCTCTGGTGGGACGCACCGAGGCGGCCGTCTCCGAGGAGATCAGTGCCCGGCTGCTGGCCGAGGGCCACCGGCGGGTGAACTTCGCCATCGTCGGTAGCGGGCCGAACGGTGCCAGCCCGCACCACGACGCGGGGGCGCGCCGGATCGGACCGGGCGAGGTCGTCGTCTGCGACTTCGGTGGTGAGTACGACAACGGCGACGACGTCGGCTACTGCTCCGACATCACCCGGACGGTGGTGACGGGCGAGCCCGGTGCCGAGGTGAGCGAGGTCTATGCCGTGCTGCTGGCCGCCCAGCAGGCCGCCGTCTCCTCCGTCCGGGCCGGGGTGCCGGCCGAGGAGATCGACGCCGTGGCCCGTCGCGTCATCGACGAGGCCGGCTTCGGGGAGTACTTCATCCACCGGACCGGGCACGGCATCGGGATCGAGGAGCACGAAGACCCCTACCTGGTGGCGGGGAACCGGACGTTGCTCGCCCCCGGCCACGCCTTCTCGGTGGAGCCCGGCATCTACTTTTCCGGTCGCTTCGGGATGCGCCTGGAGGACATCGTGGTGGTGGGGACGGACGGACCCGAGCCCTTGAACAGGGTCGACCACTCTCTCGTCCTGGTGGATGCGTAGTGGATCTGGGCATCGAAGGGCGGGTCGCCCTGGTGACGGCGTCGTCGCGCGGGCTCGGGCGCGCCAGCGCCGAGGCGTTGGCCGCCGAAGGAGCCCGCCTGATGGTGAACGCCCGGGGGGCCGAAGCCCTCGACACGGCCGAGCAGGAACTACGCGCCGCCGGCGCCGAGGTCTTCGGCGTCGTCGCCGACATCGCCGATCCCGAGGTGCCCGAGCGGTTGGTGTCGGCCACGGTGGAACGCTTCGGGCAGATCGACATCGTCGTGGCCAACGCCGGCGGCCCGCCACCCGGTCGGGCGCTCGAGGTCGACGACGACGCCATCCGCGCCGCCGTGGAGGCCAACCTGCTGAGCACGGTGCGCCTCGTCCGAGCATCAGTGCCCCACATGCGCCGGCAGGGCTGGGGCCGGATCTGTTGCATCACGTCGTACTCGATCGTGCAACCACTGCCCGGGTTGGCGTTGTCCAACACGGCCCGGGTGGGACTGTGGGCCTGGGCGAAGACGGCGGCGGCCGACCTGGCCGCCGAGGGCAGCGGCATCACCGTGAACCTCGCCTGTCCCGGGCCCCATGCCACCGATCGGATGCGCCAGCTCACCGGCGGTTCCGGTGGTGGGGGACCGATGGGTGACCCGGCCGACTTCGGTCGGCTGGTGGCCTTTCTGTGTTCGCGCCATGCGGCCTTCGTGAACGGCGCCGCCGTCGTGGTCGACGGAGGAGCCACTCTGGCGCTCTAGTGGCGGGGACATGAGGCTACAGTCCCGCGCCATGGGTGGGGATTCGGAGATCGAAACCGATTACCTCGTCGTCGGCGCCGGGGCCCTCGGGATGGGGTTCGCCGACACCCTGATCCAGGGCTGCGACGCCGACGTCGTGATGATCGATCGGCGGCACCGACCCGGCGGTCACTGGCTGGACTCCTACCCGTTCGTCCAGTTGCACCAGCCATCGATGAACTACGGCGTCAATTCGACTCCTCTCGGCAAAGAGCGAGTCGAACTCGGCGGACGAGACGCAGGGTTCTATGAGCGAGCCGGTGGAACGGAGATCTGCCACTACTACGACGAGATAATGCGTTCCCGATTGTTGACGTCAGGCCGGGTGCGCTTCCACCCGATGTGCGACTACCTCGGCGATCGACGATTCCGGTCCAGGCTGACGGGCACGGTGACGAGCGTGTCGGTGCGACGCCGGGTCGTCGACGCCACCTATATGGAGTCACGCGTCCCGACCACGGACCCACCACCGTTCGAAATATCGGACGGCGCCACCTGCATCCCCGTCGGTGATCTCACGAGGGTCACGAAGCCCCCCGCCGGCTACGTGATCATCGGTGGCGGCAAGACGGCCATGGACGCGGCGTGCTGGTTACTCGATCAAGGTACTCCGCCCTCCGACATCACGTGGATCCGTCCTCGCGATTCGTGGATCCTGAATCGCGCCTTCTTCCAGCCCGGTGAGGGCGTCCTTTCAACGTTCGAAGGAGTGGTCTGGGAGTTGGAAGCGGTCGCCGAGTGCGCCTCGATCGATCAGGTCTACGAGCGATTGGAGGAGCACGACGTGATGTTGCGTCTCGACCGGTCGGTCCAGCCGTCCATGCTGAAAGGCGCCACGGCCAGTCTCGGAGAGCTGGATCAGCTGCGGCGCATCCAGGACGTGGTCAGACTTGGGCACGTCGAGCGTATCCACCCGGATACGATCACACTCGAACAAGGATCCATACCGACCAGTCCCGATCATCTGCACATCCACTGCGCGTCCGCCGGACTGAGTGACAAGCCACCAATGCCGATCTTCGCCGAGGATCACATCCTCCTTCAACCGGTCACGCGCGTCAGCCTCAGCCTCTCCGCCGGGCTGATCGGCTTCGTCGAAGCCTCAGGGCGGTCGACGACGGAGAAGAATCGGCTCCTTCGTCCAAACAGCTGGCCCCACACGCCCTTCGACTGGACGCGGCATCTGTTGACCGGGATCAAGACCGAGATGCAGTGGCGGAACGCTCCCGATGTCCTGGCGTGGGTGGAGGAGTCGCGCCTCAATCTCTTGCGGGATCTCGATCAGCACCCCGACAGAGCCGCAGTGGCCGACCTGCAGGGCCGATTCCTGACGGCGCTGTTTCCCGCCCTGGCCAAGCTGGACGAGTTCGCCTCGCACGCCACCCCCGCCGAACGCACACGGATGTTCGAGCCGGTCGGCTAAACCCTGAACGGCTAACCCAGGAGGGACCGGGTCGCACAACCCTCGCAAGGCCTGTGATCGTCTCTCGGTTCCGCCAAAGTGAGGCCTGGCTCACTGATACCGTCCATCCTCGTGAGGTGGTTCGGGCTACCTCCGTTTTCTGCGCTGTTATTCGCCCTCGCGATAGCTCTGCTTACCGATGGATCGGAAGTGTCAGTCCATTCACTCCCTGACCCCGAGGTCAGTGGCGGTCTAACCGGCTTGAACAAACGACTCGCCGAGCTGTGCAGGACGGGACAAGTCAATCCCGGGCAGAACTCATCGACGAGTTGACGAACGGTGGAATGTGCCACCAAGCAGCAGCCCATGAGGGATCGCCAT
>Ga0209415_10007011_pt1 | contig 19814 bp, 16 predicted proteins | sample PeaSoiSIISIP2007_FD_187696 | JGI IMG/M metagenome (GOLD analysis project Ga0209415, IMG submission 187696) | Peat soil microbial communities from Weissenstadt, Germany - SII-SIP-2007 (SPAdes) (version 2) | ecosystem: Environmental > Terrestrial > Soil > Wetlands > Peat | place: Germany... | reverse complement strand
CACAAGCTCTACCCGAACGTGGACTTCTACTCGGGCATCATCTACCAGGCCATGGGCTTCCCGGTGGCGATGTTCCCTGTACTGTTCGCGATCGGCCGCATGCCCGGCTGGCTGGCGCAGTGGCAGGAGGGCTCGGTCGACCCGGAGCAGAAGATCGCCCGGCCGCGGCAGATCTACGTCGGCGAGACCCTGCGTCACCTCGACGGGCAGGACACCTGACCGGCCGATGACTGGGCCTATTACCGGGCTGGACCTGCCGCCCGGCTCGTTGTTCGGAGTGGCCAACCTGCCTTACGGCGTGTTCTCGGCTGGCGACCGGTCCCGGGTCGGGGTCCGGATCGGCGACTCGGTGCTCGACCTGCTGCCGGTGCTCGGCGAGCAGGTCTTCGCCGAGCCGTCGCTGAACGCGTTCATGGCCCAGGGCCGGGCCCGGTGGAGTGACGTCCGGGCCCGGATCACCGAACTGCTGACCGACGAACGGCACCGCCGCAGCGTCGAGGCCGCGCTTTACCCGCTGTCCGGGGTGCGGCTGCACCGGCCGTTCGAGGTAGGCGACTACGTGGACTTCTACGCCAGCGAGAACCACGCGGCCAACGTCGGGCGGCTGTTCCGGCCGGGCGGTGAGGCGCTGATGCCCAACTGGAAGCACCTGCCCGTCGGCTACCACGGACGTTCGGGCACCGTGGTGGTCTCCGGCACCCCGGTGCCCCGTCCGAACGGGCAGCGTCCCGGGGAAGGCGCCCCGACGTTCGGCCCGTCGCAGCGGCTGGACTTCGAGGCCGAGGTCGGCTTCGTGGTCGGCGTGGGGTCATCTCCGGGCTCGCGGATCGCCGTGGACCAGTTCGCGGACCACGTGTTCGGCGTGTTCCTGGTCAACGACTGGTCGGCCCGCGACATCCAGGCCTGGGAGTCCCGGCCGCTCGGCCCGTTCCTGGCCAAGTCGTTCGCCACGTCGATCTCGCCGTGGATCGTGCCGCTCGAGGCGCTGGAGCCCGCCAGGACCGGAATGCCGCCGCAGGACCCGCGGCCGCTGCCGTACCTGACCGGCCCCGGCGACACCGGTTTCGACCTCGCGCTCGAGGTCCGGCTGAACGGCCAGGTGGTGTCCCGCCCGCCGTTCGCCGCCATGTACTGGACGCCCGCCCAGATGCTGGCCCACATGACCGTGAACGGCGCCTCGACCCGCACCGGGGACTTCTTCGCCTCCGGCACGGTCAGCGGCCCGGCCCGGGAGGAGCGCGGCTGCCTGCTGGAGCTGAGCTGGGGCGGCGCCGAACCGCTCACCCTGCCCGACGGGTCCGTCCGCAGCTTCCTCGAGGACGGCGACGAGGTCGCGATCACCGCCACCGCCCCGCCCGGCATTGGCTTCGGCGAGGTCACCGGCCGGATCCTCCCCAGCGGCTAACTCCCCTCGGCCACCCACTGCCGCAGTTTCTTCCGGTCGAGCTTGCCGACGCTGGTCAGCGGGATGGCGGACACGATCGTGATCTGCCGCGGGTACTTGTTCGCGCCCAGGTGCTTCCGGGCGTGCTCGCTTAGTTCCTCGGCGGTGACCACCGCGTCCGGCCGCAGCGACACGAACGCCACGACCTCCTCCCCGAGCCGGGCGTCCGGCCGTCCCACCACCCCGGCCAGCGCCACCGCCGGATGCGCCACCAGCACCTCCTCGACGTCGCGCGGGAAGACGTTGAACCCGCCGCGCAGGATCAGGTCCTTCTTCCGGTCCACCACGTACAGGTAGCCGTCGGCGTCCAGGTGCCCGATGTCGCCGGTGTGCAGCCAGCCGCCCGCGAGCATGGTGGACGCGGAATCCGGCGCGTGCCAGTACCCGCTCATCACCCCGGGCGACCGCACGCAGATCTCGCCGTCCTGGCCCGCGGGCAGCATCGCGCCGAAGTCGTCCTGGATGGACACCTCGCACCCGGCCACCGGCCGCCCGACGCTGCCCACCCGGCGCGCGCCGTACGGGTTGGCCGAGATGAGCGTGGCCGACTCGGTGCAGCCGTATCCCTCGTAGATGGTCGCACTGGGCACCCGCGCCTCGAACTCACGCCGGACCTCGTCCGGCAGCGGCGCCGCTCCGGAGGAGATGGCGGTCAGCGCGGACAGGTCGGCCTCCTCCAGCGGCTGGCCGAGCAGCATCTGGATCATCGACGGCACCAGCGCGCTGCCCTGCACCCGGTGCTCTTCGGCCAGCTTCACCCAGCCCGCCGGGTCGAACCACCGCATGAGGATGGTCCGTGCGCCCTCGTCCCGGTGAAAACCGCCGCAGAAGACCAGCAGCCCGTAGGCGTGCGCGAGGGGGAGCGGCAGGACCGAGCTGCTCACGTTGGCCCGCACCGTGTTCTGATGCGCGGCCCACCCGCACCACAACAGGTTGGCGTGGGTGAGCGGGACGCCCTTGGACCGGCCGGTGGTCCCGCCGGTGTACAGCAGGGCGGCGAGATCGGTTCCGTCCAGGATCGACCCGGGCGCGGCCGCCTCCACCTGGGCGAAGTCGAGCACCGGAACACCCGGACCGCCCAGACCGCCCGGGCCAGCCCCGGGGGCCACCACGAACCGGACCTCCGGCGCTCCGGCCAGGGCGGCGGAGACCTTCGGCAGGAACTCGGCCGTGGTCACCACGCCGACCGCGCCGGAATCGACCAGCGCGTTCCGCAGCTCGTCCTCGCTCACCAGGAAGATCAGCGGCGTCACCACCGCCCCGGCCCGCCAGGCCGCGCGGTAGGTGATCAGGACCTCGGGGCAGTTGGCCATCAGCACGACCAGCCGGTCCCCGGGCCGGACGCCGAGGTCGGCCAGCCCGGTCGCGAACCTCGCCGCGCGATCGGCCATCGATCCGGCCGTGTGCCACCGGCCCTCGTAGAACAGCGAGTCGTGGTCGCCCTGCCGCTCCAGGGCCAGCTCGGCCTGCCGGGCCAGGTTCTCCTCAGCCATGTCCGCCTCAGTCCAGGTTGATCTCGAAGTACGCGCCCTGATCATCGTGGACGATCCGGGCCGAGCCAGTCCAGCCGGCGAAGCCGCCGGTTCCGGTTTCCTCCTGCGTGGACCTTACCCGCCCTTCCGCTGGCCGGCCCCGCGGGTTAGGGTCGCGCTCATGGTGACCCAGACTGAGTTCGACCAGCTGCTCGACCTGCTCCGCGCGTTCATCCGGCGCGAGATCATGCCCGCCGAAGCCGCCATCGACGAATCCGACGAGATTCCCGCGCGCCTGATCGAACAGGCCAAGGAGATGGGGCTGTACGGTTACGCCCTGCCCGCGGAGTACGGCGGCCTGGGCCTGTCGGTGGACCAGCAGGTGCGGCTCACGATGGAACTCGGCTACACCTCCCCCGCGTTCCGGTCGCTGTTCGGCACGAACAACGGGATCGCCGGGCAGGTCCTCGTCCTGGCCGGGACCGAGGAGCAGCGCAAGCACTGGCTGCCGCGCCTGGCCTCCGGCGAGGTGGTCGCCTCCTTCGCGCTGACCGAGCCGGACGCCGGATCCGATCCGAGCCGGCTGAGGACGACCGCGCGGGCCGAAGACGGGGGCTGGGTCATCGACGGCCTCAAGCGCTACATCACCAACGCCCCGGCCGCGGACGCCTTCGTGGTCTTCGCGCGCACCGATCCGGACGCCCCGCCCGGCAAGGGCATCGGGGTCTTCATCGTGCCTGCCCGCGCCGACGGGGTCGCCGTGGCGGCCCGCGACCACAAGATGGGCCAGGCCGGCGCCTGGACCGCCGATGTCGCCCTGACCGGCGTCCGGGTCCCCGCCGACGCTCTGATCGGTGAGGCCCCCCAGGCCGGCTACGCCACCGCGATGCGGAGCCTGGCCCACGGCCGGCTGATCATCGCCGCCATGTGCGTCGGCGTCGCGGCCCGCCTGATCGACGAGAGCGTGACCTACGCCAAGGAGCGCTCCCAGGGCGGCCACCCCATCGGCGAATACCAGCTCATCCAGGCCATGCTCGCGGACTCCCAGACCGAGTACATGGCCGCCAGGTCCCTGGTCCTCGACGCGGCCGCCCAGTACGACGCGGGCACCGACCGCCGGCTCGCCCCGTCCGCCGCCAAGTACTTCGCCAGCGAAGCCGTCGGCCGCATCGCCGACCGCGCCGTCCAGATCTACGGCGGCTCCGGCTACATCCGCGGCATCCCCGTCGAACGCCTCTACCGCGACGTCCGCCTGTTCCGCATCTACGAAGGCACCAGCCAGATCCAGCAGCTGGTCATCGCCCGCGAACTGCTCAGGTAGGGTCTCCGGCTACCAGGCGGCGATCATTCCAGTCGGGGGGTCCATGCCGCCGTCGGGCGGCAGCTGGAGGGTCAGGATTTTGACTGCCCTGGTGGCAATGTCGATCTCTGCCGCCTTCAGTGCCGGGTGGCTGGCCGGATCGAGCGAGTAGGGGACGAGCAAGAACCGGCCGGAACTGTCGAGCGCCATCGAACAGCCCATCTGCTCGGGGGCGCCCCTGAGGCTGGCCAGATCCTGCTGCAGTTCCCCCGTGGAGGTCCGGTACCAGGCGACGTTCGTGCCGAGCCCGGTCCGGCTCTCGGTTTGCGTGCACAGGTAGAAGGAGGCGCCGCTGGGGCTGAGCGTCGCGGCGGCCAGCTCAGGCCCGGAATCCGGCCTGCTGAGCACCATCTGGCTGCGCTCGGCCGCGGTACCCGCAGGCGCATCGGTGGGCAGCACCCGCACGAACTGGCCCGTGTTGAGCCCGTTACCTGCCACGTTCCAGCCGGTGAAGGCGAGCAGGCGCCCGCTGGCCGACATCGACAACGCCCCGCTCAAGGCCACGGAGCCCGGGCTCACCCCGCCCAGGTCCACATCGCCCCACTGCCGCGCGCGCTGCGTACTGGTATTGAAGACCCCGATAAATCCAGGGTCACCCTTGTCGCAGCCGCTGACGGCATAACCGATTACCCTGCTGCCCGCACTGGCGGCCAGCGACCACACCAAGCCGTGCAGCTCGGGGCCCACCGGTGACAGGCGGCCGGGGTGTCCCTGGTTACCGAGCTGGACCTGGTACAGGCGGGTCGCGCAGCCATCGCCCAGCTGCAGCGCGATGACGAAGCTATCGGGACCAGCCGCGGCGAGCCCAGACACCCCGGCCATGTTCTCTTCCTGCGCCACCAGCCTGCCGCTCGCCGCCACGCGCACTTGAAGCGACTCGTTGGCTTCGCCCGTGGTCACGGCATCGGCGAAGAACGGAGGCAGCGCGGACTGCGCGAACGCCCCCGGTGACGGCGTGTGCCCGGGCGACCGGCCCAGGCCGCCGGGTGAATGACCGCCCGTCCCGGTCAGGCCGGCCATGATGCCTGACGCTCCGCCCAGGATTACGGCGAGCGCCAGGCCAACCGCCACATGGCGTCGGCGCTGACGCCTGCGCGCCTCCCTGATCAGGGCTTGCGGATCTGCCTCGGGCCGCCAGCCGGGCGGGGCGGTCGTCATGGCAGTTCCATTGATACCTGCTCGATGATCTCCGCCAGCTCAGCTGGCCGGTACCCGCAGCGCCGGGCCATCGTCACCAGTTCGCGTGCCTTCGCCACGACGGCGCTGTGCTGCGGCGCGATGCCGGTGACTGAAACCCCGCGGCCACGACGGAATTCCACCAGGCCTTCGTCGCGGAGCGTTCGCAGCGCCCGGAAAACCGTATTGGCGTTGACCCCGAGCACGGCGGCCAGGTCCTTCGCCGGCGGAAGCCGTTCACCCGCCCGTGCCTCCCCCTCGGCTATCGCCCGGCGGATGGCCGCGGCGACCTGCTCGTGCAGCGGCATGGGGCTAGCGTGGTCGATTGCCAATATGCTGTTAATGTTACTCATATTAGCACCATAACATTGAGGTTCACGAGCAGCAAGGTGGCGACATCTTTCCCCAATAGCATGTCGATCTCCGCGCCGGCCGTTCGTATAGAGGTGAGAGACGGCACCGGGCCGCTCCGCAACGGGAGGAACGAGGGCAATGGCAAGGATCGTGGTCACCGAGTTCGTGTCGCTCGACGGGGTCATGGAGGAGCCCAGGTGGACCTTTGACTTCGACCGCGGGAAAGAGGGCGACCAGTTCAAGTACGAGGAGCTGTTCGCGGCCGAGTCGCTCCTGCTCGGCCGGGTCACCTATCAGGGCTTCGCCGCCGCGTGGCCGAACATGGGCGGCGACGACTTCGGCCAGCGGATGAACAGCATCCACAAATACGTGGTCTCGAGCACCCTGGCCGGCAGCGAGGCGACGTGGGGGCCCACCACGGTGCTGAAGGGCGGCGACGTCGCGGCCGAGGTGGCGGCGATCAAGGACCAGCCGGGCGGCGACCTGCTGGTCGAGGGCAGCGCCCGGCTGGTGCACACCCTGGCTCAGCACGGTCTGGTCGACGAGTACCGGCTGATGGTCTTCCCGGTCATCCTGGGCCACGGCAAGCGCCTCTTCCCGGACTCGATGCCCGCCCCCGCGAAGCTCAGCGTCGGCAACTCGCGCACGGTCGGCTCCGGCGTCCTGCTGCTCAACCTCACTCCGGACCGCAGCTGACGATCACGGCGCCGGGCACCCAGGGGTTAAAGTCGCTAGTGAACGACGAGGGAGGGGTCGCCTTGGACTTCGCTGAATCCGCAGAACACCAGGCTCTGCGGGCCGCCGTGGCCCAGATAGCCAGGGATTTCGGGCCGCGTTACTACGCCGAGCGGGCCGCCGAACGGCGCCCGTGCGCCGAGCTCTGGAAGGCCCTGGGCGAGGCCGGGTTCATCGGCGTGAACATCCCCGAGGCCTACGGCGGGGGCGGCGGGGGACTGACCGAACTGGTGCTGGTCTGCGAGGAACTCGCCGCGGCCGGCACGCCGCTGCTGCTCCTGGTGGTGTCCGCCGCGATCTCGGCCGAGGTGATCTGCGAGTTCGGCACCGAGGGGCAGCGCAAGACCTGGCTGCCCGGCCTGGCCAGCGGCACCTCGAAGATGGTATTCGCGATCACCGAACCCGACGCGGGCTCCAACACCCATCGCCTGTCCACCACGGGCGTCCGAGACGGCGAGGACTGGGTGCTGAACGGCACGAAGTACTTCATCTCCGGCGTCGACGAGGCCGAGGCGCTCATGGTGGTGGCGAAGACCGGCCCGGAAGCGCTGTCGCTGTTCATCGTCCCGGCCGACGCCGCGGGCCTGGAGAAACACCTGCTCCCGGTGGACCTGCTGCTCCCGGAGCGGCAGTTCACCCTGCACTTCGACCAGGTCCGCGTCGGCCCGGCCGCGCTGGTCGGAGAGGAAGGCGCGGGCTTCCGGCAGGTGTTCCACGGGCTGAACCCGGAACGGATCACCGGCGCCGCCCTGGCCGTCGGCGTCGCCAGGTACGCGCTGACCGCCGCGGCCCGGTACGCCAGCGAGCGCACCGTCTGGTCCGAGCCGATCGGCGCTCACCAGGGAGTCTCGCACCCGCTGGCCAAGGCCAAGATCGAGACCGAGCTCGCGGCCCTGATGACCAGGCGGGCCGCCTGGCAGCACGACCACGGCCTGCCCGCGGGGGAGTCGTCCAACATGGCCAAGTACGCCGCCGCCGAGGCCGCGATCGCCGCCGTCGATGCGGCCATCCAGACTCATGGCGGCAACGGCCTGTCCGCCGAGTACGGTCTGATGCCCTACTGGGGGCTGGCGCGGCTCACCCGCATCGCGCCGGTCAACCGGGAGATGATCCTCAACTTCGTCGCCCAGCACAGCCTGGGCCTGCCCCGGTCCTACTAGAGGGGGGCTGACCCGCGTGCCAGCCCTGAAATCTCGCGTCGATCCGCGCGACGAGACCTATCGGGCCAACCGGGAGGCGCAGCTCGCCCTGCTGAAGGAGCTGGACAAACAGCTCGAGCTGGCCATCGCGGGCGGCGGGGAACGCTACCAGCAGCGGCACCGGGAACGGGGCAGGCTGCTGGCGCGGGAACGGATCGAGCTCCTGCTCGACCCGGACAGCCCGTTCCTCGAGCTGTCCTCGCTCGCCGCGTGGGGGACCGAGTTCACCGTCGGGGCCAGCGTGGTGACCGGCGTCGGCGTGGTCTCGGGCGTCGAATGCGTGATCATCGCCCACGACCCGACCGTCCGCGGCGGCGCGATGAACCCGTACTCGCTGCGCAAGGGCCTGCGCGCGCTGGAGATCGCGCGGGCCAGCCGGCTGCCGGTGATGAACCTGGTGGAGTCGGGCGGCGCGGACCTGCCGTCGCAGGCCGACCTGTTCGTCCCGGGGGGCCGGACCTTCCACGAGCTCACCGAGCTGTCCGCGAACGCGGTGCCCACGGTGGCCCTGGTGTTCGGCAACTCCACCGCGGGCGGCGCGTACGTGCCGGGCATGTGCGACTACGCGGTGCTGGTGGACCGGCAGGCCAAGGTGTTCCTGGGCGGCCCGCCGCTGGTGAAGATGGCCACCGGCGAGGAGGCCGACGACGAGTCGCTCGGCGGCGCTGAAATGCACTCGAAAACATCGGGCCTGTCCGACTACTTCGCGGTGGACGAGTACGACGCGATCCGCATCGGCCGCGAGATCATGGCCCGGATCAACTGGCGCAAGCAGGGGCCGCCGCCCGGGCCCGCGACCGAACCGCGCTACGACCCCGACGAGATCCTCGGCATCGTGTCCGCCGACGTGAAGGTGCCGTTCGACCCGCGGGAGGTCCTGGCCCGCGTGGTCGATGACTCGGACTTCGACGAGTACAAGCCGCTGTACGGCACCTCGCTGGTGACCGGCTGGGCCCGGGTCCACGGGTACCCGGTCGGGGTGCTGGCCAACCACCGGGGCGTGCTGTTCAGCGAGGAGTCGCAGAAGGCCGCCGAGTTCATCCTGCTGGCCAACCAGACCGATACGCCCCTGGTGTTCCTGCAGAACACCACCGGCTACATGGTCGGCGCCCGCTACGAGCAGGGCGGCATCCTCAAGGACGGCGCCAAGATGATCAACGCGGTGACCAACTCGGCCGTCCCGCATCTCACCATCACCATGGCCTCCTCGTTCGGCGCCGGCAACTACGGCATGTCGGGCCGCGCCTTCGACCCGCGGTTCGTCTTCGCCTGGCCGGGCGCCAAACTCGCCGTGATGGGCGCCGCCCAGCTCGCCGGGGTGCTGTCCATCGTCGGCCGGGCGAGCGCCAAGGCGGCCGCGCGGCCGTTCGACGAGGAGGCGGACCGGGCCCGCAAGGCCGCGATCGAGGCCCAGATCGAGGCCGAGTCGCACGCCTTCTTCGTCACCGCGCGACTGTACGATGACGGCATCATCGATCCGCGCGACACCCGCACCGTCCTGGGCCTGACCCTGTCGGCCGTGCACTCCGGCCCGGTGGCCGGCCGCCGCGGCTTCGGCGTCTTCCGGATGTGACGCCGATGGCGAAAAGCATCGGCAAGCTCCTGGTCGCCAACCGCGGCGAGATCGCGGCCAGAGTGATGAGGACGGCGCACACCCTGGGCATCGCCACCGTCGCGGTCCATTCCGACCCGGACGCCGATGCCCCCTACGTCACGCTGGCCGATGAGGCGATCCGGCTGCCCGGAGCGGCGCCCGCCGACACCTACCTGCGGGGCGAGGCGATCATCGCCGCGGCCACGCGCACCGGCGCCGACGCCATCCACCCCGGCTACGGGTTCCTGTCCGAGAACGCCGCGTTCGCCCGGGCCTGCGCGGGCGCGGGCCTGATCTTCGTCGGCCCGGCCCCCGGCACGATCGAGGCCATGGGCGACAAGGTCGCGGCCAAGGCCATGATGGCCGAGGCCGGCGTCCCGGTGCTGCCCTTCGTGACCGTGAGGGCGCAGGCCGACCACGCCGCGGATATCGGCTTCCCGCTGCTGGTCAAGGCGGCGTTCGGCGGCGGCGGACGCGGCATGCGGCTGGTGACCGACCCCGCCGAGCTGACCGAGGCGGTCAGCGCCGCGCGCCGCGAGGCGGCCGCCGCGTTCGGCGACGGCACCGTGTTCCTGGAGCGCTACGTCCCCGACCCGCGCCATGTCGAGGTGCAGATCCTCGGCGACGCCCACGGGAACGTGGTCCACCTGTTCGAGCGCGAATGCTCCATCCAGCGGCGCTACCAGAAGATCGTGGAGGAGTCACCGTCGCCGGCCGTCGACGGCACGCTGCGCGCCGCACTGACGGAGGCGGCCGTCACCGTCGGCCGGACGGTCGGCTACACCGGCGCGGGCACGGTCGAGTTCGTGCTCGCCCGCGACGGGTCGTTCTACTTCCTGGAGATGAACACCCGGCTGCAGGTCGAGCACCCGGTTACCGAGGAGGTCACCGGCTTGGACCTGGTGGAGTTGCAGCTGCGCATCGCCGAGGGCGAGCCGCTGCCGCCCGAGGCCCGCGAGGCCGCGATCAGCGGGCACGCCATCGAGGCCCGGCTGTACGCCGAGCATGTCCCGGCCGGGTTCCTGCCGGTCACCGGCACGCTGCACCGCTTCGCGATCCCGGCAGGCCCCGGCCTCAGGATCGACACCGGATACCGGGACGGATCGGTGGTGAGCCCGCACTACGACGCGATGCTGGCCAAGGTCATCGCGCACGGCCGCACCCGCGCCGACGCCGCCCGGCGCCTGGCCCGCGCGCTGCAAACCGCCGAGATCCACGGCCTGACCACCAACCGTGACCTGCTGGTGGCGATCCTGCGCGAGCCGGACTTCCTGGCCGGGGCCACCGACACCGGCTACCTCACCCGCCACGAGCCGGCCACCCGGGCGGGCCAGGCCACGGCCCGGCACGCGCTGGTCGCGGCGCTGGCCCGCCAGGCGGTCAACCGGGCCGGCGCACCGGTCCTGGGCACCCTGCCCTCCGGCTGGCGCAACGTCTTCTCCGTGCCGCAGCGGGTCAGCTACACCGCCGCGGGGGAGCGGTACGACGTGGCCTACCGCGTCGTCGGCGCCACCGTCCGGGCGTCCGTCAACGACGTGCCGTTCGGGGAGGCGCGCCTTCGCGGGACAAGCTCGGCCCGCGTCGACCTGGAGATCGACGGCGCCCGCCGGGTGTACCGGGTGCACCGGGCCGGTCCTGATACGTACGTCGACGCCAGCGACGGATCCAGCGCCCTGACCGAGGTGCCGCGCTTCGGCGACCCGGAGAAACAGGCGGCCGCCGGGTCGCTGCTCGCCCCGATGCCCGGCCTGGTCCGGCGGGTCCTGGCCGAGGTCGGAACCACGGTCGCCGCGGGGCAGCCGCTGCTCGTGCTGGAGGCGATGAAGATGGAGCAGACCGTGGCCGCGCCCGCCGCCGGGGTGGTGGCCGAACTCCGGGTCAAGGCTGGGGAGCAGGTCGCCGCCGGCCAGGTCCTCGCCGTCGTCGAGGCAGGCACAACTGAGGCAGGCACAGTCGAGGCAGGCACAGCTGAGGCAGGCACAGTTGAGGCAGGCACAGTTGAGGCAGGCACAGTTGAGGGAGGGCCATGCCGGTAGACATGGCGGCGCTGGCCGCGGATCTCGCCGCCGAGTCGGCGGTCACCCTGGCCCTGGTGGCCGGCCTCGACGAGCTCGCCGGGTCCGGCTGGCACACGCCGACGCCGGCCGCCGGCTGGGACATCGCCGACCAGATCGGCCACCTGGCCTACTTCGACGAGGTCGCGGTCCGCGCCGCGATCCACCCCGATGAGTTCCGCGCCGAACTGGCCGCGGCCCCGGAAGGCCCCGACGCCATCGCCGCCCGCTACCGCGACCGGACCGGAGCCCAGATGCTCGCCTGGTTCGAGGGCGCCCGCGCCGAGCTCCTCGACACGTTCAAGAACCTCGACCCCGCAGTCAGGCTGCCCTGGTTCGGGCCGGACATGAGCGCCGCCTCCGCGCTGACCGCCCGGCTCATGGAGACCTGGGCGCACACCCAGGACATCGCCGACGCCCTCGGCGTCACCCGCGAGCCCACCGGCCGCCTGCGCCACGTCGCGCACATCGGCGTCGGCGCGCGGGCCTTCAGCTACGCCGCCCGCGGCCAGACGCCGCCCGACGCCGCGGTCCGCGTCGAGCTGACCGCCCCCGACGGAACCCTCTGGACCTGGGGCCCGCCCGGCGCCGGCGACCGGGTCACCGGGACGGCGCTCGACTTCTGCCTGCTGGTGACCCAGCGCAGGCACCGCGACGACCTGGACCTGGCCGTAACCGGGCCCAGCGCGCAGGAGTGGATGGCCATCGCCCAGGCCTTCGCCGGCCCGCCCGGCCCCGGCCGGGCGGCCACCAGGAAAGCCCATGACTAGGCCCGTCCGCATCGCGAACTGCTCGGGGTTCTACGGCGACCGCTTCTCCGCCGCCCGGGAGATGCTGGACGGCCCGATCGACGTGCTGACCGGCGACTACCTCGCCGAGCTGACCATGCTGATCCTGTGGAAGGCCCGCCGCAAGGATCCCGGGCTCGGCTACGCCACCACGTTCCTGCGCCAGATGGAGGACGTCCTCGGCACCTGCCTCGAGCGGCGCGTCAAGGTCGTGGCCAACGCCGGCGGCCTCAACCCCCGGGGTCTGGCGGCCAAGATCACCGAGCTGAGCCCGGAAGCCCGTGTCGCCTACATCACCGGCGACGACCTGGCCCCGACGATCAGGGACCTGCAGGCCGAAGGCCACGAGTTCACCAACCTCGACACCGGCGTGCCGCTGGCCAAGGCCGAACTCCCCGTGGTCACCGCGAACGCCTACCTCGGCGGCTGGGGCATCGCGGCGGCGCTGCGGGCCGGCGCGGACGTCGTCATCTGCCCCCGGGTCACCGACGCGAGCCTGGTGACCGGGCCCGCGGCCTGGTGGCACGGCTGGCGCCGGGACGACTGGGACGCCCTGGCCGGCGCGGTGGCCGCCGGGCACGTCATCGAGTGCGGCCCGCAGGCCACCGGCGGCAACTACAGCTTCCTGGACGAGATCACCGACCGCCGCTACCCGGGGTTCCCGATCGCCGAGGTCGCCGCCGACGGCAGCAGCCTCATCACCAAGCACGACGGTACCGGCGGGCTCGTCTCGACCGGCACCGTCACCGCCCAGCTGCTCTACGAGATCGGCGAGCCCGCCTATCTCAACCCCGACGTGATCGCGCACTTCGACACCATCGGTCTCGAGCAGGCCGGGCCGGACCGGGTCGCGCTGACCGGCACCCGCGGCAGCCCGCCGACCAACGGCCTCAAGGTCGCGCTGAACATGCTCGGCGGCTACCGCAACACGATGACGATGGTGATCACCGGCCTCGATGTCGAGGCCAAGGCCGAGCACGCCCGGAACCTGCTATTCGCGCGGCTCCCCGAGTTCGAGGAAGCCGACGTCCGGCTGCTGCGATACGACCGCCCGGACGCCCCGGCCAACGAGCTGGCCGTCGCCCACCTGCGCGTCACCGTCAAGGACCCCGACGAACGGAAGGTGGGCCGGGCCTTCTCCGACGCGATCACCGAACTCGCCCTGGCCGGATACGCCGGCTTCCACGCCACCACCCCGCCCGCCGGGGCGAGCGCCTACGGGGTCTACTGGCCCGCCCTCATCCCGGCGCGCCTGGTCACGCAGCAGGTACATCTGCCGGACGGAAGCACCGTGGCCGTTCGGCCCGATGACCATGATCCCCGTCCCCACGCCACGCTCCAGGCCGGGCCGGCCCCCGGACCCCAGCCCACGGGCCCGCCGGTCTCGGTCCCGCTCGGCCGGCTGTGCGGTGCGCGGTCTGGTGACAAGGGCGGCCACGCCAACGTGGGCCTGTGGGCGGTCAGCCCCGCCGCCTACGCCTGGCTGCGCCGGTACCTGACCGTCGAGGCGTTCCGTGAGCTGCTCACCGAGGCCGCCGGCCTCGAGGTCGACCGCTACGAGCTGCCGAACCTCCGCGCCCTCAACTTCGTCGTCCATGGCCTGCTCGCCCCCGGCGTGTCGGCCACCACCCGGCCCGACCCGCAGGCCAAGGGCCTGGGGGAGTACCTGCGCTCCCGGATCGTCACGGTCCCGGCGGACCTGGTGCCCGCTTCTCCAGGAACGCGCGGATGAACTCCTGCGCCTCGTCGCTGGCGAACAGCCGGGCCGACAGCGCCGCCATCTCCGGTCCTGCCGCGTCCAGCCGCTGCCGTCGCGCCGCCGTCAGCAGTTTTTTGGTCTCCGCCGCGCCCTGCGGCGAGGTTTCGCGGATCTGCGCCACCAGCCCGTCCACCACGCCGTCGAGTTCCTCGTCCGAGCAGGACACCGTGATCAGGCCCAGCCACGCCGCCACCGGCGCCCCGAAGGTCTCGCCGGTCAGGTAGTACCGGGCGGCCTGGCGCGGATCCATGATGTCCAGCGTAGTCAGCGAGATCATCGCCGGGGCCAGGCCGATCCGCGCCTCGGTGAACGCGAACGAGGCGCCCTCCGCCGCGACGGCCAGGTCGCACGCGCCCACGAGGCCCATGCCGCCCGCCCGGACGTGCCCGGCGATCCGCGCGATGACCGGCTTCGGCAGCTCCACGATCAGCCTGAGCAAGGTCATGATCGCGTCGGTGCCGAGCGAGCCGGCGCCCGCGGCCGCCAGGTCGGCGCCGGAGCAGAACACCCGGCCCGTGTGGGTGAGCACGACCGCCCGCACGCCCCGGTCCGCGCCCGCCTCGCCCAGCCGGTCCGTCAGCTCCGCGACGAGCTGAGCGGACAGGGCGTTGCGGTTGCGCGGCGAATCCAGGGTGACGGTGGCGACCCCCACGCCCGCCTCGTACCGTACGAGTCCGCTCGGCTCAGTCACCCCGTAAACCCCCTGACGTGGTCGGCCTATTTATACCGAACGGATCGTGGTGCGTCAGCCACCTCCCGCGATATGCCAGCCTGTCGCCGCATTTGCCCTGAATGCGAGCTCCTGGTCTGAGAGCATGAGACGCCTGGCTAACAGGAGTGGCTTTCATGGCGATTGGGGATTCGGTCGACCTCGGCGAAGACCAGCACGCCCGCCAGGACACCCTGCGCGCCATCCTCACCGGCCAGCCGCCGGGGGCCGAACTGCGCAGCGCGCTGGACGGCGAGCCCGGCTACCTTCCCGGCCTGCACGCCCGGCTGGCAGGCGAGCTGGGCCTGTCGGGCTGGACGATCCCCGAGGAGTTCGGCGGGTTCGGCAAGTCCCAGGTCGAGACGTGCGCGATCCACGTCGAACTCGGCCGGGCCCTGTACCCCGGGCCGTTCCTGCCCAGTTCGGTGGCGGCCGGGGCGCTGCTGGCCACCGGTCACCGTGAGGCCTGCGAACGGTGGCTCCCCCAGCTGGCCGCCGGGTCGGTGGCCGGCACCGTGGCGGCCGCCGACGAGGCCGGCCAGTGGAGGGCCAGCGGCGTCCGGGCCGACTACGGGACCGGAGGCTGGCGGCTGTCCGGCCGGCGGTGGTACGTCGTCGCGGCCCACGTCGCGGGCATCGTGGTGGTCCCGGCGGCGACCGAGACCGGCCTGGCGATGTTCCTGGCCGAAACGGGATCCCCGGGCCTGGAGATCGCCCGCCAGCTGGACCTGGACCTGACCCGGCGGATCAGCATCATCACCTTCGAGGCCGCCCCGGCCGTGCTGCTCACCAAGGACGCGACCGCCGCCCTGGCCCGGGCCGAGCGCGAGTTCCTGATCGCGACCGCCGCCGAGGCGTCGGGCGGTATCGGCTGGTGCCTGGACGCGAGCCTGGCTCACGTCAGGAGCCAGGGCGGTTCCTTCGAGGCGGTCGCCGGCTTCTGCGTCGACATGCTCGCCGACCTGGAGAATGTCGCGGCCTCCGCGCGGTACGCCGCGGCCGCGACCGACGTCAGCGCCTCCGACGCCCAGAAGGCGGCCCGAGTCGCCGCCCTGCGCGCCGGCGAGTCCTACCGCCGCGCGGCCGAATCCGCCATCGGCCTGCTCGGCGAGGCCCAGGAGCATGACGCGCAGCTGTACTACCGCCGGGCCTGGTCCGCCGAGCGGCTGTCCGGCGGCCCGCAGGCGCACCGGGACGCTCTATTTGTCCCCCAGGGCCCACCCGAGACGGCCCGGTTACCTGAATCAGGGCTGGTGCTCCGCGTATCTCCCCTAGGATTCTCCGTAATTGATCAGTCGCTGTGTGTGACAATCGTCAAGGGGAAACGTGCGGAGCATTCACTGGTTGAGGCTGTCGCGGTACTGGCCATCGCGATATCCGGGCTCCTGCTCGGCGGGGAAGGGCACGCGTCCGCGGGCGACGGCGCGACCATCGGCCCGGTGCAGATCAATCCGGTCGGGCAGCCCGCCGGATGCGGCCACGGTGCCAAGACCGGTACGCTGGCTGCGATCCGGGTGCATGGCATGGTGGCCAGCACCGAGGGCGCATAGCTCAGTGGTAGAGCACTCGCCTTACAAGCGAGGGGGCGCTGGTTCGAACCCAGCTGCGCCCACCAGGTCAGAGGGCATGTTGATCTTGATGGGAAGAATCCGGGAACCATAGCGGGAACCACCCGTGTATGCTTCGAGGCATGGGAAGGGGTCCCCAGGGCCGGGGCAGCATCATCTTCGATCACGAGGGTGCGCCCTGTACCGACAGCAGGTACCACCGGCATTGCCGGGGCCGCTGGCGCGGCGTGCTCAGCAAGGGCTTCGGCCCCGATGGCAGACGCAGGCGGTACAAAGTCAGCGGCCGCACCAAGCAGGACGTCATCGAGGCGCTGAAGAAGAAGAGCGAGGAGCTGGACGTCGGGCTGAGCACGTCCCGGTCTTATACGGTCGAGGCGGCTGCCCATGACTGGCTCGAGCACGGGCTGCCGGGCCGGTCCGAGCGTACGCGAGAGCTATACCGGGATGCGCTGGCCCCACTTCTGGCGAAGATCGGCAAGCGGCCGCTGCGGGACCTCAGCGCCGGGGATATTGAAGTAGGTCTGCGGTTGCTCACGAGAAACCTGTCCAGCCGGTCTCTGCACATCGCCCATAATTCGCTGCGCCGGGCGATCAGGTACGCGGAGGCCAACGGCAAGGTCAGCCGGAACGTGGCCGAGCTCATCGACACGCCGAAGGGGCGGCCGGGCCGGCGCAGGCGGGCGTTCACGCTGGCCCAGGCGGCGGCGCTGATCGTCGCAGCGCGGTCCCGGCCGGTGCTGGAATTGCACGGAGGGCTGAAGGATCCGCGTCGGCCGGCCTCGCTGATGCACGCTTACATCGTGGTGAGCTTGATGGCAGGAGTGCGCCCCGAGGAAATCCGCGCCATCAGCTGGGAGGAGGACGTCGACCTGGACGGCAATCCTCCGTCGGTCGCCGTGCTGCGTGCGGATCGGGCCGGGGGAGACACCAAGACGCCGAAGTCCCGCCGCGCGCTGAGGCTGGCGCAGCTGGCTGTCGGGGCGCTCAGGGAGTGGCAGGCCGACCAGGCCGCTGAACGGGAGGCGGCCGGATCCCGGTGGGGGGATACCGGCCTGGTATTCACCACAGCCACCGGTACCCCATTGGCCGCGAGGCCTACCCGGAAGATGTTCCAGGACGTATGTGAGAGGGCCGGGCTCGGCCGGGATTGGGCGCCCCGGGATTTGCGTCATACGTTCGTCTCACTGCTGTCGGACGATGGCATGGCGATCGAGAAGATCGCGCGGCTTGTCGGCCATACCAGCAGCCATGTCACCGAGACCGTATACCGGCAAGAGCTCCGCCCGGTGCTTCAAGAGGGTGCCGAGGTGATGGACCGGCTCTTCGGCAGCGTTAACGGTGGCCTGGTAGCGCAGCCCCGACGGGCCAGCGAGATTGCCTTACCCGCCTACGACACGTAGGTTCCGCGCCCATGGACAGTGATGATGAGGCCGCGCTCGCGAAGCAGCACCGCGGCGCGCCGGACAGTGTCGTAGGCCACGCCGAGGTCGCGCGCTAGGTCGCGTTCGGCCGGCAAGCGCCCGCCCGACTTGAGCTCTCCTGACTTGATGCGCGACTCGATCCAGTCGGCGACGCGCACGTACACGGGCGTCGGACTGTCGGCGCTGAAGTCGGGCATGTCAGACACGAATGATCATGGTAGAGCAAGGCTGACCTGGGCATTCGATTGCCAAGCTTGCTATTGCTATGCCAAGCTCGGTATAGTTGACAAGCCCCGGCAGAGCCGCCAGTGCCGTCAGGTACTCGTTTCCTCGGATCTGCCGGGGTTCATAGCCCTCGAAGCGCCGCGCTTCTCATTGACTTCGGCCGCTCTCACGGCATCGAAGAGATTGCCCAGCGTGCGACTGGGGCTTGGGTAACGTCCTCCGCAGAATCTCCAGCACAGACGCAAAGCTCTGGACCAATGAGGCGATCAGGGCCTTTCCTTTCTCCGCGGAAGCCAGAGATGGTCGGCCTACCACACCGGTTTGCGTATATTCGCTCATCCCGGTGGTGAGCAGATGGCGCCTGTCCTCTGCCACCCAGTCCGCCGCCTGATAGCCGTCTCGGACCAGCTCAGGGTTCACGTGGAGAAGGATGGATGTCTCAAGCTCACCAGCGTGCATATCCTCGTGGGCTGACGTAGCGAGCCTTGCCGATTGCCGGGCTTCCGCCCAGTCCCTCCCGGACGGGAACAGAGCCATGCTCTTGCCGTGGGCGTTTCCTTCCTGGACAACGTTGCCCAGGACATAGTTGCCCCCATGGCAATTCAGGATGACAAGTGAGGCCAGACCAGAATCTGTAATCGAACGATAGATGTCGTCAACCATGGAATGAAGGGTACTTGACGAGATGCTCACCGTGCCGCGCCATGCGCTATGTTCATGGGAACACGAGATCGTGACCGGCGGGAGCTGAAAGAGCGGATAGGTGTTCGCGAGTTCCCGCGATATCGCAGACGCGATTACGGTGTCGGTTATCAGCGGCAAGTAATCGCCATGCTGCTCGAAGCTTCCGATCGGAAGGACCGCGCACGCCGCGCCGCGGTTCTTCTCATCCGATGTTGTCGCCGTAGGCAGGACATGATCCATCAGCCCGCCTCTCGTTCCGGCTCAAACGAATCGACAAGCACCTTCAATCTCCCTCGCACGCCGGCCACGGCAGGATCCTGCCGCCACTTGCCCAGCCTACGATAGAGCAGGTCAATCTGGCCAACCACACGGCGCGAGCCAAGACCCTGAGCAAGTGCCACGACCTCTTCAGCGGCCGTGCATGCCTGCTCCAATTCACCAGCAGCGGCATAAGCCGCCGCTAGGCGTGACACGCACAATGTATAATCACGGACCTGTGTATGATCCGGCCAATCCGAGCGGCTCTTCTCCAGGATCGGAAGTGCAGTCTTGGGATGCCCGAGGAGAACCCAAGAGGCTCCAGCTTCCATCGCCGCATAAGTCGGCGTGCAATAAGGTGCTCGATCCGTCTCGCCCTGCTTTACGCCTGCGATAGCCTCGATAACGGCCTCATCGGAATCCCGTGCCGAAGCGAGGACTTCCCCGAGGGCCGCGTTAGAATAGGATCGCTGGCGTAGGATGACCGCCCTGAGCCGCGGAGTCAGCGCATCCCTGTCCTTGAGGGCAGAGTTGGCAATGCCCAGACCCCGCGCAGGATTACCGCTTTCCGTCGCGATCATTGCCTTGCGCATGAGTGTATAGGCGATAACTCGCTGATCCCCGAGCTCCAGAGCGTAATCGAGCGCCCTGTCTGTCCAGTGCATCGCGCATACCAGATCTGCGGCGTCCTGGAAAACCCAGCCGCCGAACTCCGCGAACTGGCAGGCAAACCGGAGCATCTCGGCCCGATCTGCCCCTCTGGTCACCTCGCAGGCCCTCTCGACAACCGGCATCTGCAGGCTGATAGGGCCGGTAATGCAGATGGATCCCATCAGTCGGTCCGCTTCGACATAGCCACGATGGATCTCGCGAAGCGCCGATAGCACCGGGACAGCACTGGCCCTCGACAAGTTGCTGAGCAGGGGCTGGACATCCTGCGAGCTAGCGCCCGCGATTTCCGCTGACCGTCCTCCGGCCTGGTCGGGCGACCCGGATGCGGCCGCCTCCGGAGCA
>Ga0209415_10007010_pt1 | contig 19816 bp, 21 predicted proteins | sample PeaSoiSIISIP2007_FD_187696 | JGI IMG/M metagenome (GOLD analysis project Ga0209415, IMG submission 187696) | Peat soil microbial communities from Weissenstadt, Germany - SII-SIP-2007 (SPAdes) (version 2) | ecosystem: Environmental > Terrestrial > Soil > Wetlands > Peat | place: Germany... | reverse complement strand
CAAAGAACTTTTCTTTGTTGTCGTAATACTTGATTTCGAGGCTGTCGTCGGTGTGATAACGCACGCGCCCCGGCGTATTCAGCGCATCCTCGCCCAAAGCGTACTGATTGCCCAGAATCGAAAACCATCCATTCGGACGCCACAAAATCTGCATTCCGAAACCGGGCCGGCCGTTAAACCGCCCATACGATTGCCATCCGTTCACGAACCACGGCTCGATTTTCAGGTGTTCGGTGGGGAAAACTTGAACGCGCACACCGTTGAAGAACCACGGCGTATTGGATGATACGTAGGAGGGTTGATAGGCCCAGTTGTCAAAATTGTAGTAGCTGAACAGACCGATGTAGGACATGAAGATTCCCGCATCGATGTTGACGCCGTGCAGCACGTTGAAGTGGTAGCCGCCATAAGCTTCGGAAACATACCGGTAGGCATCGGCTAGGTCCCATTGACCGCGGGCCGGGCTGGCATCGTTCCGCGGAGTAGTTTCGGAATACATGCCAAACTGCGTCATCAGGCGCGCACGAACATTGTCATAGTGGAAGTCGCCGCCGACACCCAGTTGCGTCACCTGGACTTCGTTCGAACGAAAGACTTCGCTGGATCCTCCGATCGTATCGTCACTGGGATGATTGAAATCGTAAACGTAGTCCACGTCAGCGCGAATTTCCGGCGTGAAGAATTTCGTGTCCATCGCCAAGTCTTTGGTGCGCGCGTTGCCGTTGAGCCAGGAGAAATCCGCAAACGCAAATGGCTCCGCTTTTTGTGCGGGCGCGGCGCTCGCTTGTTCCTGAGTTTTCGCAGTGGCGACCGTGGCGGCTGGACTGGCGACATTGGCCGCAACCGGTGCGGCGCCCGTCACGCTCGCAGCAGTTGGTTGTGACGTAGCTGTTACCGTTGCCGCGGCAGAAGCTGGTTGCGCTACTGCTACTTCCGCCGCCTTTGCGGGAGCGGACGCTGTCGCGGTCGCCTCCGCCGGCTTTGCTGCGGCTGGATTACTCTTCGCCTCAAGTTCCGCGACGCGCTTTTCGAGCTGTTCCATGCGGTCCAGCATCCAGCGTTCGCGCTCCGTGAGCGGAGCCGGCGAATCGCTTTTGGCTGGTGCAGCCTTCGCGGGCGTATGGTTGGCTTCTTTGTCGTCTGCCAGCAGACGATTTGAATTAATGGCGGTGAATAGCAATGCGGCAAAAAGAATTAGCAATTGTCTTCCAAAGTGTTTGAACGCGCGCATCTCTCTCTCTCCTAATCAACACTGATGCATGGCAACGCAAAGTGGGTGAAACAAAGATGGTCTTTGGCAGGCGCAGCAGACTGCTTCGTTGCCTCGGAATGCTAGCGCCCGGAACATTAGGAAATCGTAAGCCCGGCGTTAGGATTGGATTTATGCCTAAAGTATTAATTTTCCAAGGACTTGCGGAGCAGACGGCGAGAGAATTCAGAGCCTAACGCGGAGTGTGACGACCTAGGTTTTCATGGCCGATGAGGCGGAGCGGCTAGAGATCTCCATCGCCATGGCGCGCATCTCTTCGTGGATGAGCCCATTGGTGGCGAGAATGACGGGGCCGCCAAGTTGGTAGGGATTCCCGGCAAAGTCGCTTACCTTGCCGCCTGCTTCTTCGATCAGGAGGATCCCAGCGGCGACGTCCCATTTCGCCAGGCCGAATTCCCAGAAGGCGTCGAAGCGGCCAGCCGCCACGGAAGCGAGGTCCAGCGCAGCGGAGCCGTCGCGGCGCACGCCATGTGAGTGTTGAGTGAAGTCACCGTAGTATTGAAGATTGGGGCTGAGCTTGCGGTTGCGCACCGGGAAGCCCGTGCAAAGCAGACTGGTCGAGAGCGTGGCGTTTTTGGAGACGTGGATTTTCTTGCCGTTGAAGGTGGCGCCTTCGCCGCGCGCGGCGGTAAAGAGTTCACTGTAAAAGGGATTGAAGACCGCCGCGGCAAGCAGCGTGTCACGCCGGGCGAGTGCGATCGAAACGCAGAAGCAGGGATACCCGTGGGCGAAATTGGTGGTGCCGTCGAGCGGATCAACGTGCCAGCGAAATTCCGAATCCGAAGCGCTTTCATGCCCGGTTCCCTCTTCGGCAGCAATCGCATGTTGGGGAAAATATTTTGTCAGCTGCTCGACGATAAATCGTTCCGAGCGCTTGTCCGCCTGCGTAACAAGATCCACCTCGTCGCCTTTGTAGGCGAGGTGAAGCGGGCGCGACAATTCTTCCACCAGGATTTTCCCGGCTTCCTGGGCAATTTCTATGGCGGCTTCAAGGTAGTTCTTGGTCATGGAGGAGATTGGGAGCGCTCCGGAGTATCGGTCCGGACGGCGCGCACTAGCGTTCATCACTTTACCACCAGTGGCAAATGCAGGCGTCTGAACGTCCGAATGTCTGAACGTGCAATCGTCGGAAATGGGGAGATTCGGCTTGGGAGGGGGTACCCCCTGTTTTTTGTAAGTGTTCTTTAGGGCCTGCAGCCCGCGAAACCTCATGAAAATCGCTCAACGTCAGGCAAGGCAGAGCTCGCGACGCTAACTCTTTTGATTTCAGCACGGCTTGATCAGCAACCCAGGGTTTTTCGACCCTGGCCGGGGCGAGTAGCCGTAGCAATGCCCGGGGCAGGCCAAGCAAATGGGATGTGGCCAGGGGCCGGCCTACAAAACCGAATAAGCCGGCAGGGATGCCGGCGCTACGGCGGAGTGCCAAGCGGCCCGGCCTGAAGGCCGCCGCGAAGGATTATTGTGGGCCGGTGAGGTAGGACTTGCGGTGGCGGACGTGGTAGGTGGAAGGGTCAACGGTGACGACGATGGAGCGGTAGGTGTTGGCGGGACCGCGCGGGCTGGGATAGTAGGCGAGGAGATATTGGGTGCGGAGCTCGCGGTCGATGCGATCGAAGATGGCAGTGAGCTCCTGGGGAGTATCGGGATAGAACATCGCGCCGCCGGTGGTGTCGGTCATGGTTTCCAGGGCGTGTTCGCCGGCAGTGTTGCGGCCGCTTTCGTTTTTCACTGGGCGGATAACGATGGTGTAAAGGAGCGCGTTGGAGCGCACGGCTTCCTTGCGAGCAGCGTCGAAGTCGGAGGTGCTGGTGGTTTCGCCGGCGTCGGTGACCATGACGATGACGCGGCGGCGGTCGTCGCCACGGCGCTCGAGGGCGCGCGAACCAAGAAGCACGGCGTCGTAAATGGAAGTGCCAGAGCCGGCGGGCATCTTGCGGACGGCGGTTTGCAGCTCGGCGACGTTATCGGAGAATGCTGCGAGCTGCCGAACATCTTCATCGAATGAGAAAACGGAAAGACGGTCGCCGGGACGGAGCACTTGGCGGATAAAGTGGGCGGCGGCTTCTTGCTCGAAGCTAATCTCTTTGTGGGCGCTCAGGCTGGCGTCGATCATGATCGCCAAGTCCAGCGGCTGCGAAGTTTCCGGCTCAAACTTATTGATCTGCTGCTCGACGCCTTCTTCAAAAAGCTGGAAAGCTTCCTTGCGAAGGTCGGGCGCGGGCCGGTTCTTGTCATCAAGAACGCTGACGAGCACGTTCACGAGATTTACGTTGACGCGAATGCGGCCACGCTGGGAGGAGGGATCTTGCGGATCGTTCTCGGTGGGCGGCGGCGTGGGCTGGACAATTTTTCCAGGCTCGCCGACGGGAGACGAAGCGGAAGAATTCGCGCCAGAGGTCGAGTTGGAAGTGGCGTTGGTACTCGCGTTGGACTTGGACTTTTGCGCCCAGGGAGGACGGTTGGGATTGGGATTATCCTGGCTGAACGCGACCCCGGCGAGGAGCAGCGCTGCGACGGCTAGAAACAAGGTGGAGTGAGGGCGAAGGGGTGTCATCGACATTGTTAGTTAAGATGCAGGTTTCGCACGGAGAGTCGCCGCCGGTACGGGAGGCAACTCGCCGTCGGCCCAGACCGCGCCATCGACGAAGTACTCCTTTTTCCAGATGGGCACGGTTCGCTTGAGGGTGTCTATAGCGAAGCGGCAAGCGTCAAAAGCAGCGGCCCGATGAGGCGCGCTGACGGCAATGAAAACGCTGGTTTCGCCGATTTCCAGGCGGCCGAGGCGATGGACTATGGCGACACGGTGGATGCGGTATTTTTCGTGAAGCTGATCGCCGATTTCGCGCATTTTCGCAATGGCCATGGATTCGTACGCTTCGTAGTCGAGATAGAGAGTGGCCCGATTGTGAGATTGATTGCGGACGAAACCATCGAAGGTAACGATCGCGCCGTCTTCGGGTGCGCGCACGCGGCTGGCCAGCGCGACCATGTCGATGGGCTCGCGCACCAGTTGGTAGATGTCATCGTGGGGGAGGGCAGGCATAGGGATGTGTCAGCCACCGCTCACGGGTGGGAGGAAAGCAACTTCGTCACCGGCGCGGAGTGCCGTTTCCCAGGCAGCGAATTCCTGATTGCGCGAAGCAACCACCGAAGAACGGTATTTTGCAAGCTCAGGATGGCGTGCGGAGTAAAGAGCGAAGAGTCGCTCGATGGTCGTGGCGTCGGCAAGCTCGATGGAATCTTCGCAATAGCCGGTAAGTTCTTTCAAGCGGCCGAAAAGCAGGACCTTCACGCGAATCGCTTGTGTTACTGGTAGCACAAGGGAATTGTAACCCGCAGTGCGCGGGGGAGCCAGTGGCACAGGCTTTAGCCTGTGCCATCTCGAAAACAGGCTGCACTCGATCCGTCTCGTAAGTCGGAGTATTCGACATCTTCAACTAGGCGCTAGCATTTGACAGCTCCGATCACTTGACCGGTGAGAGCGGGTTGCGTAGCGTGAAAAGGGCTAATCTTTTTTCCCGCTAGACAAAGAGCCGCGAAAAGGAGAGCGATGAAGATTCTGGTCACGGGTTCTTCGGGATTGGTGGGGACAGCTCTGGGCAGCGAGCTGGCAAGGGCGGGACATACTGTGTGCCGGTTGGTCCGACCACAGAGCGCGGCTGGCGAGGGAGCGAACGAAGGATTTGCGGTGGCGTGGAATCCGGCGACGGGAGAGTTGGGTGGCGCGGGCGTTGGCGCTGATGCGGTTGTGAACTTGGCGGGCGCGTCGATTGCGGGCGGGCGGTGGACCACGCAAAGGAAAGAGTTGCTGCGCACGAGCCGGGTCGACTCGACACGCGCGCTGGTGAACGTGCTGGCAAGAATGAATGCGCGGCCGAGCGTTCTGGTGTCGGCATCGGCCATCGGGATCTACGGCGATCGTGGTGACGAAACGCTGACCGAGGAGAGCAAGCCGGGGACGGATTTTCTAGCGGGCCTGGCGCAGGAGTGGGAAGCCGAAGCATTGAAGGCTGAAGCCCTGGGAATTCGCGTGGTGCTGGCGCGGTTCGGGATTATCCTGGCGCGCGAGGGCGGAGCCCTGCCGAAGATGATGCTGCCCTTCAAATTTGGCGCTGGCGGAAAACTGGGCTCCGGACAGCAGTGGATGTCCTGGGTGGCGCTCGAAGATGTCGTCGGGATTTTGCGCTTGGCGATCGAAAACAATTCCGCAAGAGGCCCGATCAATATTGTTGCTCCGCAGCCATTGCAAAACGCGGAATTCACGAAGGTGCTTGGAAAGGCTATGCACCGCCCGGCGCTCTTCCTTGCCCCGGCGTTTGCGCTGCGGCTGGCGCTGGGTGAAATGGCCGACGCGCTGCTGTTAGCCAGCCAGCGCGTTCTGCCACGAGCGATAGAGAAACTTGGCTACCGATTCTTGCACGCGGATTTAACTCCCGCGCTCGCAAGAATCCTGACAAAGAACTGACAGAATCCTGCCCTACTTTTGCACGTTAATCGTGACGGAGACCCGCAGAGTGTGGCCGTTGAGCGGATCGGTGGACATGAGATTCTCTGAGGTTTGTCCATCCTTCAAAAACAGAGTCTCATCACATCTAAACTGCCGCACCAATGGCTGCCCGCCCGGGTCGGCGACGAGTCTCTCGCCCTCGTTGGATTTGTTGGGGTAGGGCGTGGACCGGTCAAAAGTCAAGTAGACGTGAAAGCGTCCGTCGTCTTCGGCCTTGATGCCGCAATCGATGTTTGTACCGATATCCAAATAGGTCGTTTTCTGATCTTTGCCGTCTGTCTCGATAGGAACGCGGATGCCGGTGCGAACCCTCGTTGAGTAATTGCCGCCAACTTTTTCATCGCTGACCACGGTAAAGGTGTAGGGCATGCTGGAAATCTTCTTGTCGCCCTCGAACTCGGTAAAAACAATCTGCACTTTGATGGGAGCAGACACTTTCACATGCTCCTCGGCCTTAGACTTTTCCTGAGCGCGGAGCTGAGGCGCAGACAAGCAGAGCACGCCGAGCAAAAGCAAATAAGACAATTTCTTCATCACATTCCTCCTGGAGGATTCGTACCGTTCTGAGATTTGAGCCCGTTCGCGGAAATCACTGCAACTTCTCTTCCGCTAAGAGCTTGACGCCAAGCTCGTCAATTTGGATCGGCGCAACTTGCAAAGGCGGCAAAATGGTCGCGTCAAAATCTTGAGTCACAAGCAGAGGATGCTTGCGGCGGCTCCACTGCTCAGCGTACGCCGCTAACAGCGTTTCCTGGTCATGGGGAACGAGCACTTCCGGCATGGACTTCCCACGGGCCGGCGATTCGGAAGCGGGGTGGTTCTTGGCGATGACGAACTGGTTCTTCGGAACACGGTTCTTTCCTTGCGGCGGTTCAACCGCGGGATGACGATTCTGTGGTGGCGCTGTCGCGGGCGGTTGCAAAGGGCTGTTCACCGCCGACTCTACCGGCAGGCGTGCGATAGGCGTTCGCCAGACGGCGCGTGCGGTGAAAAAAGCAACAACAATGACGGCGGCACTCGCCCAAACAAGCCTGTTCATCACCCAGATGCTACCGGGAGCAGACACCTTATCGAGGTGAGCACGGACGCGCGGCAATAGAGAAGCAGGCACTTCGGCGTGCGCAGCGACGCGAAGGCCGGCGTCGATGGAGGCGAAGAGGGATCGTTCCTGTTCGAACGCGACGCGGCAATCAGCGCAGCCGGCGAGGTGCACGCGCAGATTCCCTTGTGGCTCGGTGCCACTGGCCGCAGCTTCGATCAACGCGTCTTTATAAGGTTGGCATGGCATCGCAACTTCTCCGCTAACTGTCTTCGCGCATAAAAAATTCTGGACTTCACCGTACCCGTGGAAATGCTCAACATGCCCGCGATTTCATCGATGGTGTGGCCTTCCATGGCCGCCAGCAAAAGCACTAAGCGTAGTTTTTCCGGCAATTCTGCGAGGGCATTATCCAGATGCGTTTGAAACTCATTCGAAGCGGCAAGGTCCTCGGCATTCGCGGCCGGCGGCCGTTGCTCCGGCTGCGACCAAAGCGAGTCGCGCACTTCGCGCCGTTTCCCAGAGCGCAATCGGTCGAGAGCGAGGCGAAATGCGATGCGAACGAGCCATGCGCGAAACCGGCTGCGGTCGCGCAAGCGATCGAACCGGCGATAGGCACGCAGCAAAGCTTCCTGGGCGACATCTTCCGCGTCAGCCGTGTTGCGCAAGACGCCGCGAGCCACCCGATAGGCGAGCGGGCCACACTGTGCGAGGCGCTCCTCGAACTCGCGCCGCGTCTCAGCATGGGCGACTCCGTGCTCCAGCTCCTCCCCGACCGTGCCACCTGGTTGGACCAGAACCAGCTCCTGCATTGGTTATCCTGCGCGGGCTTGCGCGCCCACCCTCTCCGTACAGCTAACCAGACGCCGCCACTTGAGAATTGGTTCGATGCAAATCTGCAGTTTCGGAGCGAGCAATGCCGGGCTAGATCCCCAACAGCCCAAGCATTTCTTCCAGGTTGGACTCATCAACGACCACTTCTCCAGGTTGCTGCCCTTCTGGCGCGGGCTTGACGGAACCTTCATCGAAGGCTTGAAAAAGGCGCATCTTGGCGACGGCATATTCTTCGCTACTGGAAAGTGGGCGGCCGTTCAGTTTTGCCCAAGCATCCAGCGCGGATTGTTTGACGAAGATCTTGAAGGGGAAAGCCGATTTCCGATCGGCGGAGACCACGTAAGTAAATTCACCACCGGAAGCGCTATTTCGTTGCGCACGGTCCCCCTCAAAGAAGTAGTACTGGTAGACATAACCGTCGGCAGCGGAATAGCTCTTGACGCGGCGCACAGCATCGGGGCGAGGCATGCGCGGATTATTGGAGGGTAGGGGCTGGAAGTCAACGCAGGAATTTGGACGGGCGGCCGGTTCCGAATTGAAACAAACCTGTGCCCGCCCGGTTCCAAATCAGAACGAATCTGAGCCGAATCATTCTTCAGCTTTGATTCTTGAGTCTTGAGTTATAGGACAACCACTTAAACGCAGGCAGTAAGCCAACTTCCGCCGAAGACCAGCCCAGGGCCGAGTGAAGCAAGAAAGATGGGCCGCCGATCGCCAGGCGCCTGCTTTGAAGCGTTGCGCAAGGTTTCATATAGGGCCGCGCCGCAAGTGGACGAGCCGAGATTTCCCGAAACCCGGGCCACCGGTGGAAAAGTGCTTGGCGAAACGCCGAACTGTTTCGCGAGCAGCGCAACGAGGCGCGGGTTGGGTTGGTGGGTCGCAAAACCGCCAACCGAACTGCGCGGAATGCCGCTGCGCAACTCAACAGCGCTAAGAACTTTTTCCATGCGCGTGATTGCCGCGCGAGAAAGCGCTTCACCGTCGAACCGCACGCCGAGATTGCCGTCTTTCATGTCGCTGACTTGAATTGCAGCAGCATACTGGCCCGCGCAGCCAAAAATAAATTCACCGAGAAGATAGCCTTCTTTTGCGCTGGTGCCGTTCACCCCGCAGAGAAGGAAAGCGCTGGCGCCGTCGCCGAATAATCCCCCAAATTCGCCGGCCACGCGGCCGGGAGTGAGCGTGCGGCTGTGAACATCAGCAGTAACCACGAGAATCGTCTTGGCCTGCCCCGAGCCAATCAGCGATTGCGCGACGGCGAGGGCATTAAGCAAACCGAGGCAGGCGCCGCCAACGTCAAGCGCGGCGCAGTTTTCGCGGACCAGCAGCCGCGAATGAAGCTGGGCCGAAAGCGGCGGGTAATCATGATGCGTTTCGCTCGTGGCGACGATCCAGTCGAGTTGCTGCGGCCCGCAAGAGGCGGCACTCAGCGTTTCTTCAGCCGCTCTTGCGCCAAGGGAAAGCTCGTTTTCGCCGTCCGCGGCGTAGGCAAGTGATGCGATGCCCGCGCGGCGTCGAAGTTTGCCCACGGGCATGCCAAAAGCCCGGTCCACATCCTCGCTAGGAATCACGCGCGAACCCACTGTCGAACACGAAGCCGCGATGACGGCAGGTTGGGAAGAAGAGGCGGCATGGCGCGGAATTTCAGAACTCCCCAATGAGCCGGGCGCAGAAGAGGAATCACTCAAAGCGGCCAACAGCACCTCGAAGCTTGCGGTGCGCTCCTTGAGCCATTCGAGACGTGGCAGCGGAAAGAGCGTGTCCAGCATCAGCCAGCAATAATCATGATAAGGGCGCGTAAGACCGAAACGGATGAAATGGTGCGGACAGGACATGATCTTGTGGTGAAATTGGGAATTCAAGAAGCGATCGAGGCGAGCGCGGCGATTAGCGCCACGCGTGGGAGAGAGAGCGGCGTCGATGAAGTCGCGCCAGTCGCGGTCGACGACGGGAAGATCGCGCAAGACTTCGCCAGAAGGGAGTGCCAGGGTAGCGCGCAGCTCGTTAGCGTAGATTTCCAGCCGGAGATTCTGCGTTTCGCAGCCGCAGATCGAACGTTTGGCCTCCTGCGGTGTCGGTATCGTCATTGAAGGGTACACCGGGGCAAGCTGCTATTTTGCCGAAAGGCGGCGAGGGCGGCAAGTGCAGAAACGCGGGCCAAGTGTTGCCATTTTGCCGGCCCCAGGTGCAGTGAGTTCGTGGGCCAAAGGGGCTCCATGCTAACGTGAATAGATGGCTCTGGGGGCGGCGCAGCGCTTATCTCGCCACTTCCATCAGAAGAAACCGCGGACTGCCGTTCGCTTCTGAATCGATTAATAGACATGTTCGTTCGAAGAACAATACGCGGCGTTGGAATCGTTGCATTGTGTTTTTTGTGGGCGATTAGCGCGCAGGCACAGCGCGTGCGCGGCGAACTGCGCATTGAAGTGCATGATGCGCAGGGGACGGCGGTGTCCCCCAGGGGTGAACTCGTCAGCGAGGCCAATGGATTTCGCCGGACTTTTGTAACCGGGTCCGATGGACGCTACATTGCGCAGGATCTTCCATTTGGCGTTTACCGGCTGAGTTTGCTGGCAGATGGATTCGCGCCGTGGAGCGACTTGGTGGAAATTCGCTCGGAAGTGGCGGTGCATGTGGCGGTGACGCTGGGCGTGGCTCCGCTCACCACACAGGTGCAGGTGAATGATTCAGCGACGCTGGTGGATCCGAATCGCACCGGCGCGATCTATTCCGTGGGAAATCAGGCCATCCGCGAAAATGTCGCGCCGCAACTGGGCCGAAGCCTGAGCGACCTGGTCAACGAACAACCGGGATGGCTCTATGAAGCGAACGGCATTCTGCACCCGCGCGGTTCTGAATATGACGTGCAATACGTTTTTGATGGACTGCCGCTGACGCAGAATCGTTCGCCGGCATTTGCTCCGGCTTTTGATGCCGACGATGTGGAATCGATGCGCGTGCTGACGGCCAGCTTCCCTGCGGAATATGGAAGAAAACTTGGCGGGATCGTCGAAGTCACGACTGCGAAAGATTTGCCGAGCGGGTTACATGGAGAGTTCGACGCGAGTGGAGGCAGTTTTTCAAGCGCGAGCGGGTCTGCGGCGCTGGCCTACTCGGGAGATAAAGACCGCTTTTCGGCAAGCGGCAACGCGTTTCACACTGGCCGCTATCTGGACCCGCCGGTGCTGGCGAATTACACGAACCGCGGAAACGCAGGCGCATTTTCCGCATCCTACGAACGGGATTTTTCTGATCGCGACCGGCTGCGTATCTCTGTAAGCCACAGCGAGACACGCTTCCTGGTTCCGAATGAGCTGGTGCAACAGCAAGCCGGCCAGCGGCAGGACATCCGGAACACGGAAACAAGCGGGCAAATTTATTTTCAGCACACCATTTCTTCCGATTTATTCCTAAGCTTCTCCGGCAGCGTGCGGGATGCGAGCGCAACGCTGACATCCAACGCGTCGGCGACTCCCGTGATTGTTTCGCAGGACCGCGGTTACCGCGAAGGATACGTGCGATCGGATCTTGCCGGCCACCACGGGCATCACGACTGGAAGACTGGCGTGGACAGTATTTTTAGCCCGGTGCACGAAACGCTGCAATATACGATCACGGATTTTACGCAGTTTGACCCCGGAACAGCGAGCCCGTTTTCCTTTGCAGACCGCAAGTGGGACATCGAGCCTTCGGCGTACCTTCAGGACCAGTGGCATCGCGGCAATTGGAATGTGAGCGCGGGGCTGCGGTTCGACCATTATGGATTTGTGGTGCAGGAATCGGCGTGGAGCCCGCGAGTGGGAGTTTCGCGCTATGTGTCCTCGCTGAATCTGCTCATTCACGCGTCGTACGACCGGGTGTTCCAGACGCCGGCGATGGAGAATCTGCTACTGGCGAGTTCGCCGCAGCTGGCTTCCATCGAACCGGTCGTGTTGCGATTGCCGGTGCGACCAGCGCGTGGCAACTATTTCGAAGTGGGCATGACGAAATCCCTGCTTGGGAAACTGCGGCTGGATGCAAACATTTTCCGGCGTGACTTTCACAATTATTCCGACGATGACGTGCTGCTGGACACAGGGGTAAGTTTTCCGACCGCGTTTGCCAAGGCACGGATCGCGGGCGAGGAATTGCAATTGGCGGTGCCGCAGTGGGGCCGCTTCTCGGGCTACGTGAGTTATGCAAACCAGTCCGGCATCGGACTGGGGCCGATCACGGGCGGATTGTTTCTCGGCGACGATGCGGCAAATGCACTGACCAACACGAGCAAATTCGCGGTCTCGCAGGATCAGCGAAATACGGCACGGGCGCGAGTTCGCTTCCAGGCCGAGCGTCGGATTTGGCTGGCAATGGGCGCGCAATATGGCAGCGGGCTGCCCGCAGATATTGGGAATGCAAAACTTAGTGATTTCCTGGCGGCTTACGGGCAGCAGGTTCTGGATCGCGTGGACCTGGCGCGCGGGCGCGTGAAGCCAAATTTTTCGCTGGACGCAGCGGCGGGCGCGGAACTTTTTCACAAGGAGCAAAGGAGCGCAGAGTTGCAGATTCAGGCAGCAAACCTGGCCGACCGGCTCAATCTCATTAATTTTGCGAGTCTGTTTTCCGGAACGGCGATTGGTGAACCGCGGAGCGTTTCCGCGAGCTTGCGGCTTACATTTTGAGCCGCCGTGAACACAGCAGCCCGACAAGATAGGGATAGCTGCCGCACCACTACCTGGCGAGGTGCTCGAGTTCCGTCACCACGCGATCGAGTTCATCGATAAGCGGACTTGAACCAGCCTGGCGAAAGACATTCACGAGCGTGCGGTAGTACCAGAGCGTTCCCTCCTTGCGTCCGGTGAAGCGATTGAAGACGGCATCCCCTTCGACGCGATAGTCGGAAAGGATTTCGCGAGAATTAGCCAGCTTGTCGGCGGCGGAGACGAGCCGGACGTCTTCGGGCTCGTGCGCGACTTTCTCAATGTAGGCGCGCTTTCTTTCGCCCCACTCCCGTTTCTCGCCGGAGACTTCGTAAGAATCCGTGCAGCCATCGACAATGCGCGCGACACGTTCGCCGAATTTTTCGCGGATCTCATCGAGGCGCGGAAGCCCGCCCTGGTCTTCGACGGCATCGTGCAGCAACGCGGCAATCACTTCGTCCTCGCCACCACCGTGTTGAATCACGATGGCAGCAACGCCGAGCAAGTGACCGACATACGGCTGGCCCTTGCCCTTGCGGCGCTGGTGCAGATGCAGCTCCGCCGCATAACCAAGTGCTTCCACAAAGCGGTTTGTGAGTACCGGCTTTTCGCTGATGGATTGTTTGCGTGTCAATTGCTTCGCTTACCTGCGGCGCATTTTGCCGAGCAGGCGGAGAATTTCCAAATACAGCCAGATGAGCGTGACCATCAGGCCGAAGGCGCCGTACCACTCCATGTATTTCGGCGCTCCACCCTGGACACCGCGTTCGATCATGTCGAAATCGAGAACCAGATTTAAGGCCGCGATGATGACCACAAAGAGACTGAAGCCGATTCCCACCACGCCACTGCCGTTGATCGCCGGGATCTGAAAGTGGAAGAAACCGCCGAGAACCATCTCCACGAGATAGAGAAGCGCAATGCCGCCGGTAGCGGCGATGACGCCGAGCTTAAAACCTTGCGTGGCGCGAATCATTCCAGACTTGTAGGCGAGCAGCATCACAAAAAGCGTGCCAAACGTGAGGCCCATGGCTTGCATGGCGACGCCCGGGTAGGAATGCTCGAACATGGCAGAGATGCCACCGAGCGCTAGGCCTTCGAGGAGCGCGTAGATCGGCGCGGTGAGCGGCGACCAGTTTGGTTTGAAGATGGTGCCCAGCGCGACCACGAAGCCGCCGAATAGGCCTCCGATCATCCACGGAAGGGCTGCCCCCGGTTCTGGGGAGTGCGACAGGCCCCAAGTCCAAGCGGCGGTGGCCACGACCAAGAGCAGGAGCAGGCCTGTCTTGTTTACCGTGCCTTGGAGGGTCATTGCTTCGCCGAAAGCAACCTGGCCTTTGAACGCCTTTTCAGTTAGGGCTGGATTCGACGTGCGCATCAGATTTGCCATGATCGAAATTCTCCCTATCAACGAACTTCCGACCTCTCAACAATTTGTGCATCTAAATTCTACTACTTGGGTTCTTCCATTGCCATGACGCACGGCAATTGGCGAAATCGCTTAGGAGGATTTGGGCTCGCCGGCGATTTGACGCTGGACTTGCTCTCGGAAATCCAAGGGCCTAGCGATCTGGGGAAAAACTTCGGGCGTCCCGCCAGTGCCTCTCACGATGACGGTTCCAAAGCCCAAGAGTCTTCCAAGCACAGGCTCTTCGACTGCGATGCTTTCGATTCGTTGTAAGAGAAGTTCGATGGTACGGCGATCAGCGAGCCCGGACTTTACAATGACTCGCTTGTTGGTGACGGCCATCTCGGTGGCATTACGCTTGAGGAGACCAATAAAAATGAATATCGCCGCCAGCGTGAAGCATAAAAGGGCGGCCCAAATCATGACGCTATGCCCGGGAGCAACGGCGGCTCCCTTCCCACTCGAACGCGAAGTCAGCAGAAATGTCATGGCGATGAACGCCAGGACTGCGGCGACCAGGGCATGCCCCAACATCACGATCCAGTGCAGCCGGGTCTCATACTGGACAGTTTCACCAGCGATGAGGTGCTTTTCGGCGTAGCTCAGAGGGGCTCCTTAAGATGCATCCAGAAGTCTGCGGCTCGGAAGACCGCGGCGGATGTGAGCAGGTGGTTACTGTCGACAAATGCCTGCCGACACAGGCAGAAGATTGGTAGCGCTAACGGGAATCGAACCCGTATTTTAGCCTTGAAAGGGCTACGTGCTAACCGTTGCACCATAGCGCCACAGTTGTTGCGGCTTCGACCTTAGTAGAATACGGGAAATGGAGTGCGCGAACAAGCGCTGCGGATACCCCATCTGGCAGGAAGCGGCACTGGTCTCTCGATGGGTTGCTCGCCGACGAGGTCGTGACGGCGCTCCTGGAAGATACGCCCGGTGGCATCGCGGGCGATGGTGCGGTGATTCTTCCAGGCGATGGTACTGCCGTCCGGGAGCTGGCGAACCCACGTGGTGCTCACCGTGGCAGTGAAGGGAGAGTTCGGCCAAGAAGGAATGAATATGCTGCTGATCATTTCGAGCGTGCCGCCGTCCGGCGCATGCTGGGGCTGCTGGCGGGGTGGGAGCGGCTCTTGAGCAAAGGAAACGGAAATGGGCAGGACGAGGAATGCAGAAAGAAGGAAAAAAGGAACGCGCTTCATAGTGCAGCCTTCCCGAGGAGAATAGACTTTGGCTGATTTTGTTAGACCAGACACGCGTGCTAAGGGTTGCATTGGTTAACCCTGGCGGTCAAGAAATTCCTCGTGCCAGGCCATCTGGATGGCTTCGAGCTTGGCTTCGTTGGAGGCGGCGGGGTCGCCGGAGAAGCCGGGGAGTTTGGTGATCCATGTATGCATGTCGGTGAAGCGGACGGTGAGGGGGTCGGTGTCCGGATGTTTGTCGGCGAGGCCGATGGCGATGTCTTCGAAATTGTCCCAACCGAATGTTGGCGGCATGAGTTTCTCCTTCAGGGTGTTTTCAGTTGTTAGTTGTCCGTTTTTAGTGAATAAAAACAGCAAGAAAGAGATCCTAGCTCATAGGTCTCTAAGCTAATCCGTTCTAAATTTCCGAGTTCATGGGACAAGCATAGTTCTAAGTCCATCAGCCTGCGATCCGATACCGAATGCTGAGCACGGACGACTGAAAACAATCAGTGATCGAGTTCCTTGGCGTAGTTTTTGTTCCAGTCGGGGATTTCGACGACGATGTCGGCGGTGCCGTCGGGGACGGTCTGGCAGCCGAGGCGCGACTTGGGCGTGATGCCGGGGGCTTCGTCAAGCTCGTCGAGTTCCGCGTCGGTGGCTTCGTTGCAGGATTCCAGGCCTTCGCGCACGATGACGTGGCACGTGGAACAGGCGCAGACGCCGCCGCAAGCGTGGTCGAGGCCGGCTTTGAGACCTTCGGAAATGTCGAGGATGCTGCCCGGGAGGCCGTTGTGACCGTAGGGAATTTGCTCCGGGTCAACTTCGATGGATTTGCCGCTCGGAAGAAAGGTGACTTTGTATTTCTTCATTGCGGGTTTGTATTTGACTTCTTCGATGTATGGGTTGCTGCCGCCCATTTTTGTTTCCCCCTGATTCTTGCGGCGCTCACATCGCGCCAGAAAGGGCGCAGCGGTGCTGCGCCCCTACAAAGAAACTTCAGACTTCAGCCAGCTTGCGACCTTCTAGCGCCGTGGAAACTGCGGAATTCATGAGCAATTCCGCTAAGTGCTCGGTGGCTTGATTTAGTTCATCGATGCGCTTGCGAATTAATTTGTAGTCGCTGCCGGCCGCGGCTTCTTTCAATGCTGCGACGCTGGCTGCGATTCTCATACCTTCTTCCGCGGACAGCGCGGCAACTTGCGAATTTCCCAGTGCTTTGGCGGTGGCGGCCAGGATCGATTCCGATTCGGTGCGGGCTTCGATGACCTGGCGCTCGGCGAAATCCTGTTCGGCGTATTCGATGGATTCCTCGAGCATGCGCTCGATTTCGGAATCGTTGATGCCGTAGCTAGGCTGGACTTCGATGGAGTGCTGCTCGCCGGTGCGGAGATCCTTGGCGGCGACTTGCAGGATCCCGTTAGCGTCGATGAGGAATTTCACTTCGATACGCGGTAGGCCGGCAGGCGCGGGCGGAACTTTCAGCGTGAAGCGCGCGAGCGAACGGCAGTCTTTCGCCAACTCGCGCTCGCCCTGGAGAACGTGGATGTCGATGCCGGTCTGATTGTCGACGCCGGTGGTGTAGAGCTCTTGCGCGCTGGCAGGGATGGTGGAATTGCGCGGAATGATTTTTGCGACGGCGCCGCCGTAGGTTTCGATGCCGAGGGAAAGCGGCGTGACGTCGAGCAGCAGCATGGTCTTCACGCCCTGATCGAGGATGTTGGCCTGGACGGCGGCGCCAAGAGCCACGACTTCGTCGGGATTCAGCTCGATGTGCGGCTTGCGGTCGAAAAAATCCTGCACGGTGCGACGGATCAGAGGGGTGCGAGTGGTGCCGCCGACGAGGACAACCTCTTCCATATCGGTAGGTTTGAGTTGGGCGTCGGCTAACGCTTGCTTGACTGGGCCTATGGTGCGATCGACCACCGGACGAATAAGAGCATCGAGCGAGCCGCGGCTGAATTCGTGCGTGAACACAGTACCGTTCGGCAGTGTGAAACGAAGGGTGGCCGCTTCTGCCTCGGAAAGCTGATGCTTCAGGTCGATCAGCGCTTTGCGAAGCTCCTGGGCGAGTTCACCGTGCGGTGAAAAGTCGAGCTGCTCGTGCTGGAGAATCTGCTCGTGAACGAAAGCTTGCAAAAGATTGTCGATGTCGTCGCCACCGAGATGCGTGTCGCCATTGGTGGAAAGCACCTGAAAGATATCGCCGTCGGTGGTGGAAATCAGTTTCAGCACAGAAATGTCGAAGGTGCCGCCACCGAGATCGTAGACGGCGACTTTGCCGCGCTGCTTTTCGTGCAAGCCGTAGGCGAGAGCCGCGGCAGTGGGCTCGTTGACGAGACGGAGAACTTCGAGGCCCGCGATTTTGCCGGCGTCCTTGGTAGCCTGGCGCTGGGCGTCGTTGAAATAGGCCGGGACGGTGATGACGGCGCGGTCGACGGGTTCGCCGAAATGGGCTTCGGCCCAATTCCTCAGCTCGCGAAGGATGAAGGCGGAAATCTCCGGCGGCGTGAAAACTTTGTCGCCGAGCATGACGCGGATCACGTTCTTGTTCGACGGATCGATGCGGAAGGGAAAAAGTTTGAGTTCATTCTGAACGTCGGCAGGGCCGCGGCCCATTAAACGCTTCACGGAATAGATGGTGCGTTCGGGCTGTGTGAGAAGGCGGCGGCGCGCGGCCTCTCCGACAACTATGGTGCCATCGGCATCGATGCTCACTACTGAAGGGCAAAGCGTGCTGCCATAAGGGCCCTGGATGCACTTCGGTTGATTCGTCTGCGGGTCTGTATACGCGACGAGGCTGTTGGTTGTGCCGAGATCGATTCCGACGATTCTGCCCATGGTGAAAACCGGGAGGGGCTAAGCCTCTCCCCTACAAAAGCTCCTTTTGAACGTTGGTGACCAGATTCCGGATGTACGAGCGGCGATTCAGCAATTCATTCAATTTCACCATGATTACTTTTCGCGTGGCGGCTTCGCCCTGCAGGGCGGCGTCCCATTCATGCGCAGCAGATTGAAGTTCGGCGTCGACTTCGCCGAGCTTCTGCTGGAAGTTTTTCTCGGCGGATTCGAGGCGCGATCTCAATGCAGCGAGATCGCTCCCCGAGGCTTTGGCTTCTCGGAGCTCGTCGAGCGATTCGTTCAGCTCGAATACTTCTTCCAGCAACTCCGGCGGGGCTTGCTGCTTGTGCTGGCCTTCCTTGCGGGCGCCTTCAATGGCCAGGAGATATTCGACGCGGCCGACGGGATCGCGCAGCGTACGATAGGCGTCGTTCAATTCGGAGCTGCGCTTCAATGACAGCTCGCGCTCGATCTCGGTGGCGTTGACGAAATTGTCGGGATGCAGTTTCCAGCTAAGCTGGAGAAATTTCTGCTCCAGGCTGCTCATTTCGATCCAGAGCTGGCGTGGCATTTCGAAAAGAGCGAAATAATCGACGGCCTGAGGCAATTGCAAGAGCTTGCCGCAGCCTGAACAGAAGTGCGTGCCGAGCGTGCGCTCGTGGCAATTCCAGCAGACCAGAGGCGGATTCGTGGATGTAGGTGCGCTGCTCATAATTGTTCTTCAGCAAATCGCCAAGAGGCACAAAAAAAGTGGCTGGCGAGTGCGGCTGCCAACCACTTGTGCGGATCAGCCTGCGCCGCGTTTGACCGGGGAACAGGCTAAAGCCTGTTCTACTAGGCCGTAAAAGAACTGCCGCAGCCGCAGTTGCGCGCCGCGTTGGGATTCTGGAAAACGAATCCCTGGCGCATCAGCGTCTCTTCGTACTCGAGCGTTGTGCCGTTCAGGTACAGAAAGCTTTTCGGATCGACGAAAAGGCGCGCGCCGAATTCCTCGAAGATTTTGTCGCGGTCGCGGGCTTGGGTATCCAGCCTCATGGCATAGGAAAGGCCGGAGCAGCCACCACCCTGCACGCCGACGCGCAGGCCGCCAACATCGGCAGACACGCCTTCCTTTTCGAGCAACGCGCGGATTTTCTGCGCGGCGCGCTCGGTGAGGTGGATCTTCGCGATATTCGGAGTTGCTACTTCTGTTGCCATTTTCTGATGCTCCAAAACCTTTGTTGATTCAATCTCGCCAAGCAAGGGGTGCAGTCCGCCGAGGCGGACGCCCCTACAACGGAGACGTCAACAATGACGGCCTGCTTCAAGCTTAGTGCGAGGGCTTCTCGGACGCCGGCACTTCGACGCCGTGCTTCTTCTTCCAGTCGCCGATGGCGGCCTTGATGGCGTCTTCGGCGAGCACGGAGCAGTGAATCTTCACCGGCGGGAGCGAAAGCTCGCGCACGATGTCCGTGTTCTTGATCGAAAGCGCCTCTTCGACCGTCTTGCCTTTCACCCATTCGGTGGCAAGGGAAGAGCTGGCGATGGCCGATCCACAACCGAAGGTCTTGAACTTGGCTTCTTCAATGACCTGGGTATCGGGATTGATCTTCATCTGCAGCTTCATGACGTCACCGCACTCCGGCGCTCCGACGAGACCCGTGCCGACATTGGGGTCTTCCTTCGAGAGGCTGCCGACGTTGCGGGGATTATTGTAGTGATCGACCACCTTATCGCTGTATGCCATTAGCCATTGCTCCTTGCCAGATTCACGAGGTTGCCGAAACCGGCGCTCTTGACCGCTTTGTCCGAGAGCGAAACGTTCGGCACAGAAGCCGAGCGGCCCGCCGTCAGCTGACGAAGAGCGTCCTTGATGAATTCCGCGCCGAGCCCGAGCATTTTCAGAAAGGCGCGCACTTGCTGAAGCTCGTGGAAAGAGCGCTCGCCGGCGACGGCAGCCTCTTCCCCTTCTCCGCCGTAGGGCACAAACGTCACGCGAAAAGCCGCGCCGGTACCGCCGATGGAGCGATGAATGCGAATTGTTCCTTCACTTGCCATGGTTTCTATTCCTGTCCTTTAGTCTG
>Ga0209415_10007009_pt1 | contig 19823 bp, 20 predicted proteins | sample PeaSoiSIISIP2007_FD_187696 | JGI IMG/M metagenome (GOLD analysis project Ga0209415, IMG submission 187696) | Peat soil microbial communities from Weissenstadt, Germany - SII-SIP-2007 (SPAdes) (version 2) | ecosystem: Environmental > Terrestrial > Soil > Wetlands > Peat | place: Germany... | reverse complement strand
ACCCGCGAATCCTAGAGTGATCCGCCGTCGTTGCTCACTCGCTCGGCCGCTGACTGAGGGCTTCGAACGAATGAAGCGTTGAACATGAACCCCACCGAGAACCAACCCCGGCGCGAGCTTGACAGGTCGTGCCGCGACCGTAAGCGGTGGGACGTTCACCGGGCGCTGATAGCTCCCACACGGGTGGGTCGCGCGCCTCGGCGGCGCCTAGGGTGCGAAGACGGGTCTGCGCCTGAGCGCACCGCCGCTCGTACGGATCTGCCAGGGGCTATCGAGCGTTACGTCGCAGCGCGTGGGGCGGTGGCACCGGCGCCATCGGCGACGGCGGACGCGCCGGCCGAATCCCGGTGAGGTCGCGACCGTCATCGAGGGCGACGCGGAGGTGGTGGGCGCAGGGTTGGGCGACCTGTAGGCGGTCGATGGTTGCGGCCACGCGGCAGGCGCGGCATGCGGTGGGTATGAACACCCCGCAGGATCTGAGATGGATCATCGAAAGGCTCCTCGATCTCAGCGCGGAGGTCGAAGCGCGCAAGAAGAACGTGTCGGAAGCTGACGCTCGCGCCGCGGTCCTCGCGCGCTGGTCAGGCGGACTCGAACTGACTCCCGACATCGCCGACATCGTGAGCGACCTTCACGCCGTCCCGCAGGAGTTGTGATCACGAGCCGCGCGAGCTCTGGCCCTGTGGAGCATCCTTGACGTAGACGGTCCCCGTGGCCGCCGCGACCAGCTCGGGTTCGCCACCTGGCGCATGTACGTTGTGAAGTTCGATGCGCACGACCGCGACGCGACGGCGCATGGACAGGATCTCTGCCGTGGCGAGGATCTCGCCCTCGCGAACGGGCGCGAGGTAGTTCATCGCCATGTCGAGCGTGGCCACCCACTTGCCGACCTCGACGTGCGGGTAGACGACGATGGACAGGACGTGATCGACCATCGCCGTCAGGACGCCGCCGTGGACCAGGCCGATCCCGCTCTTGTGCTTGTCGCCGATCTCGAGCTTGCACCGGAGGTGGCCGGGGCCCTGCTCGACCAGCTGAAGCCCGAGCAGAGACGGGAACGGCGCGGCCACCGTGGCCTTCGCAAGCGCCTCGGCAACGCGGGGGTTGAAGCTGGAGCGGAGATCGTCGGCGAGAGGCGGCATCGGTGGTCAGCCACTTTAGATGCAGCCGGCGACGGGCTCCAGCCTCCCCCGGCTGCCGCGGAGATCGAGGCGCGCCTTCTCTCGCCCGACATCCTGAGCGCCAGCACTGGGACCGCGCCGTCAAGGGCGCCAGCCCTCAAGAGCCACTGGCCGAGGGTGGGGCTCCGCGACGTGGCCCTGCCCGCGAGCGGCTCGACGGGAACGCTGCGGTAGTTCTTGAGCGGGACGGTGACCACGACGACGTCGCCCGCCTCCGCCGCATCCACCGGCGTCGCTGCACGTGCCCTGGGGCCGAGCTGTTTGACCAGGTCGGTGAGTGTCTCCGGCCCCCGCGAGTTGCTGATCACGACGTCGTATCCGCTCGCAACGGCGAGGCGTGCGATCTGGCTTCCGATGTGGCCTGCTCCGATGAGTCCGATGGTCGTCATGTCCGCCTCCAGTGGTGCCGGCCGCCACGCCGCCAAGATGGCGCCCGCGCCGAGCAGTGCCCTCCTTCGGCTCCGTGTTCTGAAGCCTTACCGAGGGTTTCGCTGCGCTCGGTGATCGAGCGTCACGCGCGCCGGACGGACACGCTGCTGCTGCCCGTGCCCGTCGACGCGAGCCCCGTCGCCCACGTCGTCAGCAGAATCAGGCTCAGCGGAAGCCACGTGCCGAACGCGCTGCGGAACATGGCGAGGTCGCGCTGGATGAAGCTCGCGACGACCACCAGATCGAGCAGCGCGACGAGCCCCGTGAAGGCGAGCGCCGTGCGAAACGGCGTCCACGCGTTGCGCCGGCCGAAGTAGTGCGCAGAGACGAGCGCGAAGACGAGCGGCACGGCGAGGCCATGAACCAAGAGCGCCATGGTCACGTTGGACCGCGCGAGCAGCGCGCCCATCGTCGCGGCGCACAGCGTCCAGCCCACGAACGCGTGAATGGTGACGCGCCCCAGCGACCGCAACGTCGTTGCGAGCAAGCCGGCACGGGCCTCGCGCGCCATGGCCAGGACCAGGATGGAGATCGCCAGCGCGAGGTAGACGCCGTGCAGCCAGTGGAAGCTCCGGAGCAGGGCCATCTCGACCGAAATCCAGGTCGCCAGGGCGACGCCCGCCACGATGCTCGCGCCGTTGGCTGCGGGCCTGCGCGCGAGCAAGAGAACGCCAGCGACGGTGCTCGCGGCGCCGACGACGCCGGCGAGCAGCAGCCCCGGCACCAGGTAGTCGGCGAACGGAGAGTATCGGAGCAGCGACAGGGGGAGACCGACGAGCGACCCATCCGGTGTGAGCACGAGCTCCAGCCCGCCCGAGATGCAGGTGAGCCCCGCGAAGAGACACAGGGTCAGCAGTGCCCGTCGCATGCCCGCACATCGAGCAAGATCGGAACCATCGTGAGCTACCGCGATTTCTCAGCGAAGATCCGGCAAGAGCTGCGTCGACGAGCAGCCCTTGCAGGCCATCACGGCAGCCACTGATGGAGGAGGTCGCGGGGTGGGGACTGCGGGGCGCGGGGCATGGTCATTGCGTCGCATGACTCGAGAGCTGCAACCTCGCGCTCCGTCAGGAGTCGGCCATGAAGGCGCTCGTCGTCCATTACTCGGAGAGCAACAACACGCAGAAGCTGGCGCAGGCCATCGCCTCAGGGCTGGGAACTCAGCCCGTGAGCCTCGAGTCGGTGCAACCCGGATCCGTCGCGGACTACGACCTCATCTGCATCGGGACGCCGGTGCAGTACGGCGCCCCCGCGCGCAAGGTGCGCGACTTCGTCGAGCGAATGCCGGCGATGCCCGGCAAGAAGGCTGCGGCCTTCTGCACCATGCACATGTTCGGCGCGAGCAACACAATCGAGGCGCTGAAGACGATGCTCGAAGCCAAGGGGATGGTCTTCCTGGGCGGTTGCTCTGCGCTCGGATGGAGCCGCCTGGTCGGCAACTTCGGCCCCCGGATCTTCAACCGCGGAAGGCCCAACCGCGAAGAGCTCGACCGTGCGACCGAGTTCGGTCGCAGCCTGCTGGCTAAGGTGGAGCCGGCGCCGGTCGAGACCGCGCGGGCGAACGGATCCGCCGGCGCGACGTCCGCGCTGCACCCGTGAGTGTGAGGCTCCCCTTCGCGAACAGCTCGGCTCCCCCGTCCCCCGTCCCTCCCGCGGCAGCCGGCGACGCCGCGAGCCCCGCTCAGCGCTGCCTGGCCGCCGCCAACGTGCAGCACGACCGGAGCCCATCCGATGAGTCGGTGACGACGGAGTCGCCTGGGCGGTCCGATCGTGGTGGCTACCCGCGTGTGCTCTTCCGCTGATTCACCGACGGCCTCGAAGCGGTGTCGCCGGCGGATCACGGTGATGACGCCGGAGATGTCCTGCCTACGCCCGCATGGCCGCGACGATCAGCTCGGCCCTGCTGCCGACCTGGGCCCGCTGGAGGATCGCCGTCACGTGCGTCTCCACCGTCCGCTCCGCGATCCCGAGCTCCGCCCCCACACGGGCATTGGACACCCCCTGCACGATCCACCGGAGCACATCAGCCTGCCTACCCGACAGCCCCCATCGTCGAGCGGCGTCATGAACCATCGCGCGGACACGAGGCTCGGCACGTCCGACTGCCAGGTAATGCCTAGGTGAGCCGGGGCTGTCGACGGGGATGACCCGGAACTCGTCGCACCGGGGCGACCGCACGGCATCGCGGAGCTTCGTTCCGAGCGCCATGGGACCGGCGTCGAGAGCTGCACGGCCAGATGCGTTCACGAGCACCGGAGCGCCCGCGGACGTGAGCAGGAACGCCGGCGCGGCGATGGCCTCCAAGGCGATCTCCAGCGCCGCCTGCGTCGTGCCGGCCGAGCCGATGGTGCGCTCGAGCACGAGGCGCCTTCGTAAGGAAGGGACCATGGCTCCGAGCACGCGGCGATCTCTCTGGGTGTAGGGATCGGCGCGAACGTCGCGGAAGCCGCCGAACCAGGCGAGAAGGGACGGGCCCTCGCAGACGAGCACTCGCAGCTGCTCCGAGACGTGGACGCTCATCCGGGGAAGCAGCAGCTCCGCCATCGGAGTCGTGCGAATGCCTTGCCGCGCGATGTCCGAGTACAGGAGCGGCTTGTTGCGGTTCCACGGCTCGGGTTTGCGCGGATCGTAGCCTCCGAAACGTACCCTCTGGCCGCTCATGAACTCGCTGAAGATGCGCCGGGCAGTGGTCAAGCCGACGCGGCCTCCCTCCATCTCGAAGAAGGACGGGGCGAACCCCGTGCCGGCCTCCTCGATGCCGTACGCGACCACGAGGTCGAAGCGCAGCAGCTCCCGCACCGGCCCCAGGACCTGCGTGAGACCTGGCGGCCCCCCGTCGACGTATACCGCCAGCGAGCGCTGGATGTCAGCGATGCGCGAGCGGTCCGCAAGAGCCAGGGGCACGATAGGAGAATGGTACGACCGGCACCACGGTGCGCCCATGATGAGGGGCACATGATTCACTTCCGCGAGGCGGGCGTAGGTCCTGCAGTACTGCTGCTTCACGGCTGTCCGGCAACCACGCGTGGCTTCGCGCCACTCGTGGAACACCTCTCAACGTCGAGACGCGTGCTCGTGCCCGATCTGCCCGGCTACGGAGCCAGCCCTCCCCTCGACGGGGCCTACAGCCTCGCCCGGGTCGAGGAGCTACTCGCTGGCGAGCTCGGGACGCGGGGCATCCGCGAGCTGGCTATCGTCGGTCATTCGGCGGGTGCCTACCGGGGGCTTTCGCTCGCTCTGTCAGGGCGGGTCCGCGTCGAGCGCGTCGTCTCACTGTCCGGCATCGCCGGGTATGGCGACGACGTACGCGCCGGCTTCCGACAGTTCGTAACCATGGTGCGCGAGGGGGCAGACCTTCGCCCCATCTGGTTGCCGCGAATGGCGGGCCCGCACTTCGAGCAGCGATGCCCGGGTGACGTCGCGGACGTGATGTCCTGGCTGAACGCGACCTCCCCGGCCGTGTTGGCTGCGGAGCTCGAAGCCTTCGCCGATGCAGAGGACCTTCGCCCTCGGCTGCGCGACCTCACGATCCCGATTCTGGCGAGGGTGGGCGACGTCGACCAGGCGGCCCCGGTGGCCTTCAGTCGCGACATCGTGGACAGCGCGACCCACGGCATGCTGCAGGTCGTACCCGGCTGCGGACACGCGATCTTCTACGAGGACCGCGAGGGGACCGTGGAAGCCGTGGCGAACTTCCTCGGCGCGTGAGGACGGCGGTCAGGGATTACGCTTCTCGGGCGCTGGGGCCACCGCGCACATCTCGCTCGAGATGCGTCGTAGCGGCGCGGCTGCGGCCGCAAACTCATGCGCCAGAAACTCGTCTGGACGAGTGAAGTAGTCCGCCAGAGCCAGCGCCATGGCCTTGTCGACCAGAAGTGCGCCGGCCACGTCGAGAGGAACGAAGCCTCGGCCCCCGAACCGATCATGCGCGGGCCGGATGTGGATGACCGCTGGAAGGACCTTCACGAGAGCTTCGCTTCCGCGGCCTGCTGCGTCGATGACCCGTGCAGATCTTCGTTGGGCCTCGACTATCGACGCTTCGTCCTCGGTGCGTCGCGCGGCAGATGCGGTCTTGGTGGCGAATCGCGTGGCGTGTCGGTAGGGCCCCACCAGCCACTGACCGAGCTCGCGCGGGTCGGGCTTCATGGTGAGCAGCGCGCAGAGCGCCTGACGGGCAGCATCCGCGGCTTGCCCGATTCCGATCGTCCCGGGCAGAAGGAGGGATGGCCGGGACTGTCGAGGGGAGGGCGAGTCTCCCGAGGCTCGCGCGACAGCGCCGCCCTGTGCTTGTCGGCCCGGGTGCAGGGACATGTCCTCATAGGATTGCAGTCGAGCTGTGGGCCCACCATCGTGGAAACCCCTTAGACGCCATGCCGGCAGCACGTTCAATTCCGCGTCCATCTCGTGCGGTGGCCACGAGCTGCGCGGCGGGGTCGAGGCGACCGCGTCGACTTCCGCGTCGGCGAGTCGGGCTTCGGGATCGGGCCGTACCTGGAGATCACGTCGGGCAACTTCGCGAACGGGTCGGCCACCTTGAACGGGCAGCAGGTGACGCTACCGGCAAGCCATGACCTCTTTGAGGTCCCCGCAACGATAGGTCGTGTCGTCGCACTGAGAGACCTGCGTGGCGCCCCCCGTAGACGGCTGGTCGCCGCAGGTGCAACCGCTGGGGCCACTGCAGCAACGTTCCGGTGCACACGGTCATTCCGGGCTTCGCCACGTAGCCGCAGTCGCCGCTCGATGGCCACGTCGGGGCCGAGCAGCAGATCGTGTTCGGACTGGGACGGACTTCGGATCCGCTCGACGTGGAGCTGCTGCATGCGGACGACAGCAGCATCCAGGCCGGCAGAGCGAGCAGCGCAGCGCGCGACGTGTTCGTCATGGTGAGCCCGATGATACGCCGAAGAGGTGCGCTTCGATGACCACCCTCATGACGCCGGGAGGCGCCCGCGAAGAGCCGATCCATGCGAGTCTGGACGCACCATGAGGTCCCCTACCCTTCTCACGCTGTCGTTGTCCGTCGTCCTGCTTGCTGCTTGCAGTAGCTCCAGCGGAGGAAGTGGCGCCGGCGGCGCCGATTCGGGGCCCGCCGCCGAGACGGGTTCATCGAGTGGCGGGTCGGGAAGCGACGGCTCGGTGGACAGCGGATCGTCCGGCGGCGGAGAGGCCGGCGGTCAGGATGCCGCGAACGACACCAGTGCGATGGAGACAGGTGGCCCCTCGTGCTCGCGCAGCACCTGCCCGGCGCCGAGCTGCTGCGACGCGAACGGCATGTGCCAGCCGGGAACGGCCAACAACGCCTGCGTGAACTCCGATCCCTCGTCGTTCATGTGCCAGGACTGCCCGGGGGTCTTCGGGTCCGGGTACATCTGCGTGACGAACGGCTCCGGTCAGAGCGCGTGCCAGAGCCCGAGCTGCGCGGCGGGACAGCCGGCGTGCAACGGATGCTGCGAAAACAGCACCGGCACGGGCGTCTGCTACCCCGGGAACACGGATACGGAGTGCGGCTACCCGATCGGTGGCATTCCCTCCCTGTGCGACAACTGCACGACCAACAGCCCGCCCGGACACTGCAACATGGTCACGACCAACGAGTGGCTGTGCCAATGACGCCCCCTCCGCCGCGGTGACCTCCTGCCGCGCAAGGGTGGGTCCGCCAACATGAAGGCCATCGTCACGGTCTCGTCCAAAGGGCAGGTCGTCCTGCCTGCGGAGCTTCGCAGCCGTCTCGGCCTCGGCGCCGGGCGCAGACTCGAGGACTTCGACGCCGCGTCGATGACCCGCAAGGGCCGCGCGTGAAGGCGCTCGACACGAACGTCCTGGCCCGCTTCTTCATCGATGATCCCGACGACGTCGAGAGTCGTCGCCAGCGCCCAGTCGCTGCGCGCGCCATGCGAGGCCCGGTGTGGGTCTCCATCACGGTGCTGCTCAAGCTCGAGTGCATCATGCGAGGCTTCTACGAGCTGTCAACCAAGGACGCGGTGCGCATCCTCCACGCGCTATGCGGCCTCGAAAACGCGACGATTGAGGATCGCGATCAAGTGCTCACGGCAGTTGCGTGGCACGCGGGCGGCATGGACTTCGCCGACGCTCTGCATCTCGCGCGAAGCACCCGGTGCGATGCCCTGGTGACGCTCGATCGGGGGCTGGTCCGGCGTTCGTCGAAGCTGGGCACGCGGCCGCTCGCGGAACACGCTCGCTGACCGTCTACGGCACCGGCGGATCCGGCTTGCGCGTCGTCAATGCGCCGACGGCTAGCTCCAAACATCAGCGAGTCGCCGCAGCAGGTCCTCCCGCCGATCGACCCACCGCGACAGCTCGGGACTGCCATCCGGCTTGCGCATCTCCTGTCCGATCCGACACGGTCGACCCGTCGCTCAAGGCCACGGCACGATCGGGGCCTGGGGGCTGGGCCCGATCCCGCCGGGAACGTACAAGATGCTCACGCTGTAGAACGTCCGAGAGACTCGCATGATCCCGCCGGAGAGCTGGCTGCTGCGCTGTCCTCGCTGCCGCGCCCGTAGACGATGCCGTGTAGTGGAGGTGTCGCCGCTGCGCGTGCGTACCGGATGCGGGCAACGAGCCTGTACTTGTTGCCGCCGATGTCGGGCCGGAGGCACACACGGGGTTCACGCCCCCGTCGCCAGCTCGACGGCGTCGAGCAGCTGTCCGTGCGCGAACGGCTTCTCGAGGCAGCGGTTCGGCGTCTCGGCGACGAAGCGCTGTGCGCGTGGGGTGAACGCGCCGCCCGTCATGAAGACGAACCGCTGTTCGAGCCCGGGGTGACGGTCGCGGACTCTCTCATAGAGATCCATGCCGGTGACGTCCGGCATCATGAGATCCGCGAGCACGGCATCGAAGCGCGCGTCGCCGCCGAGGATCTCGAGTGCGGCCTGTCCACTGGGGGCCGTCACGACGTCGTGCGTCTCCGAGAGCCAGCGCCCGATGGATTGGAGCAGGCCCGGCTCGTCGTCGATCACGAGGACGCGGCGGCGCGGTCTCGAGACAGGCGCCTGCGGCTCCTCGTGGACCCCTTGCGCGACGGTGTCGTGCGACGCTGCGGCCGGCAGGGTCACGCGGAAAGTCGTGGCGCCCGGAGCCGATTCGAACGCGATCTCGCCACCCTGCTCGGTGACGATGCGATGGCACATTGCCAGACCGAGGCCCGTGCCGAGCCCGACCGGCTTCGTCGTGAAGAACGGGTCGAAGACGCGCGAGGCGATCTCGGGCGCGATGCCGGACCCGGTGTCGGCGATCTCGACGACAGCCCGCCCATCCGCGCCGGTGTGTGTCGAGACGCGGATCACATGGTCCGAGGGAGCCCCTTCGGGGATGGCGTCGGCGGCATTGGTCAGGAGGTTGAGGAAGACTTGGCCGAGCTTTCCGCGCACCCCGCGCGCCAGGGGGGTCAGCCCGTAGCTCCGGACCAAGTGCGCCTTCGCGCGGATCACGCGCTCGGCGATCGCGACGGCCGCGTCGATGACCTCGGCCAGATCGATGGCGGCGTCGGGGGCCCCGTCCACGCGCGAGAGCATCTTCATGTCCCGCACGATCTCGAGCACGCGATCCGTCCCTTCGCGTGCGCGGGCGAGCGACTCCCGGAGGTCCGGTCGGTCGCTGCCGATGGCGTCCGCCTCGCGGGAGGCGACCTCGAGGCTGAGCAGCACGTACGAGAGAGGGTTGTTGATCTCGTGCGCGACGCTGGCCGCGAGAGCGCCGAGCGACGCCAGCCGATCCGAGATCGCCGCTTGCTCGTGCAGTCGGTGCTGCTCGGTCACGTCTCGGAGGACGACCATGCGCGCGGGCTCGCCACGGAAGTCGACGAACTGCGCAGTGCCCGCCTGGACGCGGCGCAGCGAGCCGTCCGGTCGCTGGATGCGGTACTCGGTGCGCGCGTCGCTCACCTCGCTCGTGGCGGCTCGCCGCACCGCGAGCGCTATCTGCTCCCGATCTTCGGCCGGCACGAAGCTCAGGATGGAGCGGCCCATGACGTCCTCGACCCGCTGAAGTCCGAAGATCTCGAGGAGCGCAGCGTTCGCCCAGCGCAGGTTTCCCTCGCGGTGAATGAGCACGCCGTCCGGAAGCCGCTCGATGAGCTGCTGGAGCTCGTGTCGCGACGTGCGGAGCGCCGCCAAGCTATCCTCGAGCTCCTTCTGATGGCGTTCGATCCCGCGCCACACGTCGCCCAGGGCACCAACGGCACGCGCGCTGCGCCGGACGCGCGCCACGAGCGTGTGCGAAGGCGGAGGCAGAAGGACCAGCCTCCCGCTGCGCCCAGAGAGCGCTTGCTCCTCGATCTTGGATGCGGGCAGGTCGAGGAGGCGCGGGAGCGCGGCGACGTTGCCGTGGCAGATGCGAAAGAAAGGGATCGACTCGCGGTAGTCCGGGGGCAGCTCGCCGGTCACGACCAAGCGTCCGGAAGGGAGCCAGCCTAGCCGGACGACCACGTCCGGAAACATCATCGGAGGGAAAAGACGGCCCGCGATCTCGTAGAGGTGCCTGGGGCCCATGAGGAGCTGCCCCGCGCGGCGCAGCAGCTCGAACTGCGGCACCTTCAGGATGCGAGCGCCGATCTCCTCGAGCGGTAGTTCGTCGCCGCACGCGCGGTCGACGCGATCGAGCACCTCGACGTACACGTCCCAGTCGACCCTCGCGCTCGTGTCGCGCAGCTCGGCGAGCGAGACGGGGAGGCCCTCGACGAGCGGCTCCACCGGAATGCGGGCCGCCTCGAGAACGTCGAGGACCATCCGGGTCGCCTTGCACGAGACTTCGCGCACCGGATCGAGTCTACGGCCGATCGCGAGACGGGGTATGACGATGCGCGATGTCCCCCCTCCCCCCCGGCCGCATCAAGCGCGATCTCCCCGACTTCGTCGTCGAGGAGCTCCCGGCCTACGAGCCCTCCGGCACCGGGGAGCACCTCTTCGTCCGCCTCACCAAGACGGACCTGACGACGCTCGAAGCGGTCCGCCGCATCTCCCGTGCCCTCTCCTGCGACCAGCGCGAGACTGGCTTCGCCGGCATGAAGGACCGACGCGGCGTGACCACCCAGACCCTCTCCTTCCACGCCCCCCGCGGCGTGAAGGCCGACGACCTCGCCACCCGCGCCCGGGCCCTCGCCCTGGACGGCATCGTCGTGCACGACGCCACCCCCCACGGTCACAAGATGAAGCCCGGGCACCTCGCCGGGAACCGGTTCTCCATCCTCGTGCGCGACGTCCCCACCGATCGCCTGGACGACGTCACCGCCGCCCTCGATCGCGTCACCCGCGAGGGCGTCCCCAACGCCTTCGGCTCGCAGCGCTTCGGCCGCGAGAAGGATAACGCGACCCGCGCCCTCGCGTGGCTCCGGGGCGACGCCGAGGGGCCCCGCGACGCCCGCATGCAGCGCCTGCTCTGGTCGGCCCTGCAGTCCCAGGTCTTCAACGAGGTCCTCGACGCCCGGGTCCAGGACGGCACCTGGGCCACTGCCCTGGAGGGCGATCTGTTAAAACTTCGTACGTCCGGAGGGCTCTTCCTCTGTGCGGACGTTCAGACGGATGGTGCCCGGGCGGCCACGGGTGAGGTGTCACCCACCGGCCCCATGGTCGGGCTCGAGATGCGCTGGCCGGAGGGGTCTCCGGCCGAGCTCGAGCACAGGATCGTGGCGGCTACGCTAGGGGAGGGCTTCGATCTGGCCCGCACCCGCCGCCTGGGCGAGGGCACCCGGCGCGCGCTGCGGGTGTGGGTGCAGGACTTGCGATGGGAGCTGACCCAAGAGGAACCCGGGCATGGACGTTCCAGCGTTCGGGTTTACTTTGTGCTACCGAAAGGGACATACGCCACGACGGTGCTGTCGGCCGTCTTCGCCCTCGACGAGACCCCAGAGCCGGAAGGAACCTGAGTGAACTCGCTGATCGACAGAGTGAAGAGCGCCATGGTCGGCCTCGGGACGGGCTGGGTGCTCCTCCTGATGCTGGTCCTGAGCATCGTTTCGCTGGCCATCATGCTGGAGCGGGCGTGGCTGTACTGGTCGCTCCGCGACGACATCGACGAGCTGATGCGCGACTTGGGGCGTCTGCTGCGCGGGGGTGACCTCGAAGGCGCCCGCCGCCGGCTCGAGTCGTCGCGAAGCGCAGAAGCCGCAGTGGTCGTGGCGGGCCTGGTCGAAGCCGACCGGGGAGTCGCGGCGGCGCAGGAGGCCATGGAGGGCGCGAGCGCCCTGCAGAGGCTCAAGCTCGAGAAGCGCCTCGCCTTCCTGGGCACCCTGGGAAATAACGCCCCGTTCATCGGGCTGCTCGGAACGGTCATCGGGATCGTCGCGGCCTTCGACGAGCTAAGCAAGGTCAAGATGGCCGCAGCCTCGGGGTCCACGCAGCTGGCGCCCGAGGCCGTCATGGCCCGCATCTCGGAGGCCCTCGTCGCCACGGCGATCGGCATCATGATCGCCATCCCGGCGGTCGCGGCGTTCAACGCGTTCCAGCGGGTGGTCAAGGGAACGCTGGCGACGACCGACGCCTTGGGGCACGTGCTGCTCGCGCACCTCAAGGCGCTTCCGCTCCCTGCCGGCGCCGCCGCCGCCGCTCCGTCCAAGGCCGAGCGAGCGAGCAGCCCTCCGGCATCCGCCCGCAAGAAGGAAGTGGCGGCCGAGGAGCCCGACGACGAGGCCGAGAGGAACTGACCCATGGCCGGCGGCGCATCCCAGGACGCGGACGAGGCCATCACAGGCATCAACGTCACGCCGCTCGTCGACGTGACCCTCGTGCTGCTCATCATCTTCATGGTCACGACCAAGATCGTGATGAACCAGACGGTGCCGCTCGACCTGCCCAAAGCGGCCACCGGGACGAGCGACGTGCAGGTCGTCTTCAGCATCGTGCTCGCGGCCGACGGGCGGGCCATGGTCGACAGCCAGGCCATCCCCAACGACGACGCCATCCTGCAGCTCGCGCGCGACGCCGCGGCCGCGCACTCCGACCTGCGCGCGGTCATCAAGGCCGACTCCGCGGTGACCCACGGTCGCGTCATCCACGTTCTGGATCTGCTCAAGCAGGCCAAGGTCAACAAGATCGCCTTCGGGGTGACCCCGGTGGCCATGCAGCCGCACTGAGGCCCGGGATGTCGCAGCACGCAGCCGCAAGCGGAATGGCGAACGGAGCGAGCGCAGAGCTCCGGTCCTTCGCGTCGGCGCGCGACGTGTACGACGATCCGATGGAGAAGGTCCTGGGCATGGATGCCAAGACCTCCACCCTTGGGGCGTGGTTCGGGTTCACGTCGGGCGGCATGATCCTGCTGGCCGCGGGGCTCACGCTGGCGACGTGGGTGGCGTGGCTGCACACGGTCCGCGGCGTGGGTGCCGACACGCCCGAGGAGATCGAGGTGCTCAAGGACGAGGCGCCCCCGCCTCCTCCGCCACCGGTGGCCGAGCCCGAGCCGGAGGCCAAGCCGGTCGCGGCTCCTCCGCGTGCCGCAGCCGCTCCTCCTCCGCCCCCCACGCCCGCGCAGGCCGCCAAGGTGCTCGCGCAGGAGCCCGATCCCAACGATCCGGTCGACTTGACGGGCAACACGATCGTCCAGGGCAACGCCGACCTGTACGCAGGCGGCTTCACGGCCAGCAACGGGACCAACCAGAATGCGGCGCACACGATGCCCAGTCCTTCCGGCGTTCCCGGTGGCACTGGACCCGTTCAGCAGGCAGCTCCGCCTCCGCCCACGCCCGACCGGTCGCGAATCGCATCGCTCGGAGGCGGCGGCGAGTGGAGCTGCCCCTTCCCGCCCGAGGCCGACACGGCGCAAGTCGACGAGGCGTACGTGACGCTGCAGGTCGAGGTGAAGGCCGACGGATCCCCCGGCTCCGTCCGCGTCGTGAGCGATCCCGGCAACGGGTTCGGTCGCGAGGCGCGCCGCTGCGCGCTGGGAAAGCGGTACGCGACGGCGCAAGATCACGACGGCAATCCCATCGCCGGGACCACGAATCAGTTCCGGGTTCACTTCTCGCGCTGATCGTCGTAAGCGAGTCTCGTGAGCGACGACGCACGGGGGCAGCTGGCGACGCTCGCGGCGTCGCTGCGGGTGTACCTCGAGTGGCAGAGGGACACGGGGGCCGTGGGGTTCCCGCGGCGGGCAGCTGTGACCGCGGCTGCGACCGCGACCGCGCCCGCGCCCACGACCGCACCCGCACCCGCACCCGCGACCGCGCCCGATAGGCTCGTACGCCTTCCGCAGCTCGCGACCGAGGTCGCGGCGTGTACCAAGTGCGGCCTGTCGACCACCCGCACCCAGACCGTCTTCGCACGGGGAAACCCCGAAGCTCGCCTTTGCTTCGTGGGCGAAGCCCCCGGAGCAGACGAGGACGCGCAGGGACTGCCCTTCGTGGGGCGTGCGGGGCAGCTGCTCGACAAGATGATCGGCGCGATGGGGCTGGACCCGGCCAAGGACGTCTACGTCTGCAACATCCTCAAGTGCCGCCCTCCGGGCAACCGTCGCCCCGAGCCGGAGGAGATGGCCGCCTGCTTCCCGTACCTCAACGAGCAGCTCGCTCTGGTCCGCCCGCGGGTCATCGTCGCGCTGGGAAACACGGCCGTGGCAGCCTTGCTCGAGACCAAGCTCGGCATCACCAAGCTTCGCGGCCAGTGGAAGCTCTACCGAAGCGTCCTGGTGATGCCGACGTACCACCCCTCGTACCTGCTCCGGCCCAGCCCGCAGCAGATCGAGGCCAAGCGCCAGGCCTGGGAAGACCTCCAGCTCGTGATGAAGGAGCTGGGTCTGGAGCTCCCGCGGAGAAAGTAGAGTTTCGCTCGCGTCGCCGGTCCGTTCGTCGGACAATGGGGCTCCCGCGCGCTCATGGCCGAACCGATCGACGAGCTCGTCCGACGCTGGAAGCAGAATCCCAGCCCGGCAGCGACCATCGCGCTCTGCGAGGCGCTGCGCGAGAACCCGCGCACTCCCCTGGTCCAGCAGGTCGGCGAGTTCGCCACCCAGCGGCACTCGGCCGACGCCGAAGTGCTGGTGTCGGTCGCGCGCATGTACATGGAATCCCATCGCTTCGGCGATGCCCAGTCGGTCCTGGTGGCGGCGGGCAAGATCGCCTCGAAGGACGGCACCATCTACCGGTGGCTGGGCGAGTGCCTGCTGCGCCGCGGCGACGCCGACCGGGCCGAAAAAGTGCTGGAGCGTGCACTCCAGCTGGGCGCGCGGGGCGCCGACGCGCAGCTGTGGCTCTAGCGAGCGCGGGTCTTCCGTCCCATGCAGGCGAAGGTGGGGGCCCGGGCGGTGGCGACCGAGGTGGCGCATGCGACGGCCCACGCGCAGCGCCCCCAGCTCGACTCGATGAGCGACAGCACGACGGCCGTGCACGTCCGTCCGCTGCCCGAGGAGGAGGCGCTCGGGGACGACGACCCGACGCGCATGGGGCCGGCGCCGCCCATCCCCGCCGCCGGGAGCAGGCCGACACCGTTCCCCGCCGCCGCTAGCCAGCCGACCCCGTTCCCCGAGCCCATCCTGCCGGCGGCCCCGCTGCCCAAGTTCCCCCGCGACGCCGAGACCAACCCCCGCGAGCTCGAGCGGCGTCCGCCCACCACGATGCCGCTCGGCGCGGTGATGAGGGCCCCCGCGCCGTCGGCCTCGGGTGAAATCGAGATTTCGGTACAGACTGCAGTGCCCACGGGACCACCCCTCCCGAAGCGCGCGGGGCCACCGTTCGAGCCGGCGCCCCCGGCGACCAACGGCGTGGCCCGAGACCGGCCCGTCCACGCGATGGTCCCGCACCCCCGCGACGTGCTCGACGCCCTGGCCCTCGCGGGACTCTACGAGCCGCCGGTCGATCGTGCGGCCGCGGCGGCGGCGTGGGCCAGGCCGGACGCCGGACCAAAGCGCAAGGGAGGGCCGGCGCTCATCGCGGGCATGGTCCTGTTCGTCGCCGCGAGCATCGGCGTCGTCTTCTTCTACCGGCACAAGCGCGCCGAGGAGCACCTGCAGGCCGAGGCGCTGCTCGCGACGGTCGAGGCGCAGCTGCACTCGAGCAAGCCGTCCGTCCTCGCCGACGCCGAGGCCGAGCTGACCCAGGCCTTCGCCCTCGAGTCGCGCAGCCCCCGTGCCGCCCTCGACTGGGCCCACGAGCGGGCCATGGTCGGCCTGATCAAGAGCGGGGAGGACATCGCCTTCGAGGACGCGATGAGCCGCGCCAAGGAGGTCGGCGTGCCGGAGGAGAAGTACGCCTTCGCGCGCGTCGCCTCGTTCCTCTTCCAGGGAGACACGGCGGGCGCCGCGGCGGTGCTTCCGCACTGGGACGGGCCGGCCGGGATCGACCCCTGGTACGAGGTCGTCGCGGGCGCCACGCTGGAGCGCGCGGGCGACGCGCGAGCGAGGGATCGCTATGCGACCGCGGCGAAGCTCGACCCCGACTTCGTGGTCGCGCAGGTCGCGCAGGCACGCGCGACGGCCATCGACGGCGACGCACAAGAGGCGATGAAGCTCGCCCAGGCGCTCCGCAAGTCGCTCCCGGACCGAGTGGAGCCCCTCGCCCTCGTGGCCCTGGCCTGGGGCCGCGACGTGAACCGCGAGAGCATCCCGGTCCCGGCCGAGGCCGATGATCTGGCCAAGCGCACCGACGAGCTGCCCGCAGGACTGCGGTTCGTGCCGCACGCGGTCGCCGCGCTGCGAGCCCTCGACAAGCGAGCATGGGACGACGCCGCCGCAGAGGTCCAGAGGGGTCTGGCCGTCGCCGACTCCCCGGGCGCCGCCGTGTGGCTCGGGACGATCGCTCTGCCGCTGGGCAACGAGGCGCTCGCGCGCAAGGGCGCGCTCCAGGCCCTGCAGTTCTCGGCCGTGTACGAGCCTGCCCGGGCGCTGGCGGCCCGGGTCGCCCTGCTGGGCGACAGGCTCGACGAGGCCCTGAAGGCGACCGAGGACCTGGACGGCGCGTCCCCGGACGTCGCGGTCGTGCGGGCTGCAGCGGCCTACGAGCGCGTGGACGCCGACGGCATCGCGAGGGCTCTCGATGCGCTCTCACCCGACGCCCGCAAGGTACCGTTCCTCTCGGCGCTCGTGATGGCCCCCGATGCGGTCTCCGGGCGCCTCCAGCTCGACGCCACCAAGACGCTCACCTTGTCGGCCGACGATGCGCCGTGGAGTGACCTGCTGGCCATGGACGTCGCGCTGGACGCGGGGGACCTGGCGACCGCCGACAAGATCGCCGCTGCGTGGGGCAAGGACGGCGAGGGCCGACCGCTGCGTGCGCTGCGCCTGGCCCGGCTGGCTCGGTACGAGGCTCGCCTGGATCAGGCCGAAACGCTGTCGCAGACCGCGATGGACCACGGGACCGTGACGCCGCGCGCGCTTCGGGAGCGTGCGTTCGTGCTCGTCGCCCGCAACCACGCCGGTGACGTCGGCCCCATTCTGGCGCGATACCCGCTGGTGCTCGGGCCCGTCGCCACGTGGCTCAGCGCGTACGCGACGGCGTCCAACGGCAACGCCGAGGCGGCCAAGGGCAAGACCTCGTCGACCGATCCGCCTCCGTCCACCGCGCCCCTCGAGGCCCGGGTCGTCGCCGCGGCGGCGTTCGGCGCCATGAAGGACAAGAGGCGCGGAGCCGACTACGTCAAGGACGTGCTCTCGAGCGGCAGCCTGCACCCCGACCTGGTGGCGGCAGCCCTGGAGCTCGGATTCCACAAGGTCGACCACGGCAAACGAAAGCCCACCTACGAATAACGGGGTATACGGGGGTCATGGGCACCGATCGTCCCGACGAGTCGTTCGCCGCGCTGTTCGAGCAGAGCAAGAGAGACGTCCCTTCCCGGAGCGGTCCGCGGGTGGGCGACGTGGTCGATGTCGTCGTCGTCCAGGTGGGCAAGGACGCCGTGTTCGTCGAGCTCGACGGGCGCAGGCAAGGGTACGTGGAGTCCATCGACCTGCGCAGCCCGGACGGGGCCACGAAGGCGACGGTCGGGGATCGCCTCCGCGCGCGAGTCGTCCGGGTCGACGACCAGGGCGTACGCCTGGCCCCGACGGTCGAGGCGGCGGTCGCCGCAGGGGCGAGCGTCAGCCTGGGCGCCGAGGGCGATGCCGACGCGGTGAAGATTGCCGTGGGACAGCTCGTGTCGGGCGTCGTCGACCGGGTGGAGAGCTACGGCGTGTTCCTCCAGCTCGAGGGCACCAAGGGGCGCACCGGCCGCGGCCTGGCGCCGGTGGCCGAGCTCGGGACGCCGCGAGGGGCCGACCTGCGCAAGCACTTCCCACTCGGCACCAAGCTCAAGGCCAAGGTGATCGGGCTGGAGGAGGGCAAGATGCGCCTCTCGCTGCGCGCGCTGAAGGACGACGAGGAGCGCGCCGAGTTCGACGGATTCCGCGAGAAGGAGAAGCAGGGTGCCGAGCCGCGCGGCTTCGGGACGCTCGGGGACCTGCTCAAGAAGCGAGGCCGCTGACGCCGGCGTGGACGAGCCCATGACGACCTCGAGACTCGCCATCGCGCTGTCGCTCCTGCCCCTGCTGCCCGCGGCGTGCTCGGACGCCGGGACCTTGCTTCCCGCGCCGGACGCCAGCACCGACACGGGCGTCGCAGCCGACGCCCGCGCCGGGGAGGCCGGTGAAGACGCCTCCGCCGACGTTTCCGTGGTGAGCGCCCCGACGCTCGCGTCGCTCGTCGTGTCGACGGGATCGCTCGTGCCCGTGTTCGTGCCCACGGTGACGGACTACTCGGTGACGTCGCTCAACAGCCTGTACCCGGTCTCGGTCACCGCCACGACCACGGATCCGGGAGCGACGCTGACCATCCACGGACAGGCGGCGACGAGCGGCAAACCCACGACCTTCACGCCGAAGCCCCGCGAGAACATCCAGATCGTCGTGCAGGGCGCGAGCGGCGCGCCCTCGCGGTACGTGGTGCACTACGTCCCGCTGGACATGCCGGCCTACACGGTCTCGACGACACCCGATGCCGGCGCAGGAACCGAAGACGTCTTGCTCACACCTGCGAGCGCCTACGCCCTCATGGTCGATCGTGCCGGCAACCCTCTCTACTACCGGACCTTCCCACCGCAGGTGGTCGAGAACTTAGCGCAGGTGACGCTGCCCGATCAGACGGTCGTGTACACGTGCGGCCTCGGGACGTTCAATCCGGGAGGCTGGGCCCTCGGGAGCGCGCACATCATGGACCAGCACTTCAACGATCTGAACGACTTCACGCTCCTGGCTCACGCCCAGCACGGCGTCTTGCCCCCCGACGGGCACGACTTCATCCTGCTCGACCACCAGCACTACATCGCCCTGACCTACTTCCAGCGAACGGTGGACCTGAGCATGCTCGGTCCCGACGCGGGCGCGGACGCCGGGGCCTGGAGCTCGAGCGCCCAGGTGATGAGCGCGATCGTGCAGGAGGTCGACAGCGGCAACGTCCTGCTCGAATGGGACAGCGCGAACGTCCCGTCGCTCTACGCGGACAGCCTCTTCTCCAACACGTTCGACTCGATGAGCGTGTCGGACTACGTGCACATCAACGCGATCGACGTCGATCCCGTCGACGGCAACATCGTGATGTCGTTCCGGCATACGAGCTCGATCGTGAAGATCGACCGGCACGACGCGCACATCATCTGGACGCTCGGGGGCAAGGAAGACCAGTTCGGTCTGACGGCGACGCAGACGTTCTCTTTCCAGCACCACGTTCGGATGCATCCCGACGGCTCGATGACGGTGTTCGACAACGGCAACCAGAGCATGCCCGTGCAGACGCGCGCCCTGTCCTTCGTCCTCGACCAGACCAGCAAGAAGGTGACCTCGTTCGAGGTGCTCTACTCCAAGCCGTCCGGCGAGCCCCAGACGGGCTTCATGGGCTCGGCGACGAAGCTCGCGAACGGCGACTACCTGTACGGCTGGGGCGGCTGGTTCGACAGCACCGGCATGCTGAGCAAGGTGATCGCACCAGCCGCGACCGAGATCTCCGGTGGAGCCCCCGTGTGGTCGCTGACGTTCACGACGCCGGCGACATTCTCGTATCGCGCGCTGCCGATCACCGCGCCCTGAGCAACGAGGGCGCACCGGGAACCGACGATGGCGACAGAGAAACTGTACTGGGCCACCCCGTTCGCGGTGACGTTCGAGGCCACTGCGCGGCGCGGAGAGCTCGCGGGCAAGCCGTCGCTGGTCCTGGAGCGGACCCTGTTCTACCCCGAGTCGGGCGGGCAGCTGGCGGACGTCGGCACGCTCGTAGTGGGGGGCGGCGAGCTTCGCGTGATCGAC
>Ga0209415_10007008_pt1 | contig 19823 bp, 12 predicted proteins | sample PeaSoiSIISIP2007_FD_187696 | JGI IMG/M metagenome (GOLD analysis project Ga0209415, IMG submission 187696) | Peat soil microbial communities from Weissenstadt, Germany - SII-SIP-2007 (SPAdes) (version 2) | ecosystem: Environmental > Terrestrial > Soil > Wetlands > Peat | place: Germany... | reverse complement strand
GAGCTCGCACACCTCCACCACCGCCTTGGGGACCTTCGTACCCTTGGGGACATCGGTCACCTTCGTCGACTTCGGCATCTTCGCCAGCGTGGTGAGTGGTGTGTAGGCACCGGTGGCGGCTGTGACGTCCACGAACTTGCCGTCGGGAACGCTGGTGTAGGCGGTCTTCAGCGCCGTGTTGATGAACTTCTGGAAGGCGACGGTCGACAAGTTGGCCAAGGAAACATTGGCGGCAGATTCGAATGTCGGGTACACGTACAGGCCCAGGAGCACATCCGGATAGGTGAGTCCCACGATGGGCACGTTGGAACCCGCCGCGCTGTGCAAGTCATCGACGAGTGTCACCACGTTCGTCGTGATACTGGTCACTCCGACCTCCACGCACGAGATGGCGTTGGTTTCGCCGTTGACGGGGTTCGTGGGCGAGGCATTTGCGCACGGGGTGACGTCGTTGCCGCCGATGGACACGGTGATGAGCCCGATCTGCCCGGAGTGGGCGGTGATGAAGGCCTCGGCGGCCGTCACCTGGCTGTCACCGAGGGGAATCGTCCCCGCGTCGGTGGCGGCAGGCGGTCCGTAGGAGCCGGGAGTTCCGCACACGCCGGTGAAGGTGAGGATCGAATCGGTGGTGGCCCCGCCACAGCCGAAATTGACGAGCTGCATCTTGAGCTTCTTGGCGACATACGCCGTGTACCCGGCGGTGGCGCCTGATGTCGGCTTCGGCTGGTACCCGACGGAGTACGAATCACCCAGCGAGACGTAGTACTTGGGAGTGGTAGCGGCGCCCGCCGGGCTCATGCTCGGCACCGCCACCCCGGCCACGACGCTCAGGCCGACCGCAGCCAACAGGATCCGAGTTGTCCTTGAATGCAGTCGCTTCGTCATGTGACCCCCGTTTTGCAAGCTCCGGTCCCCGTTCTTAGCCGCCACCGCTGGGAGGCGCCTCATCAATAATGATAATCAATCCAAGGCATCACGGCGGTGGACAGCCTTACTGGTCCTGGGCGGCCAGATGTCACCTGTCAGCCGTGATAGTCCACCACGTCCGACGCCGTGGCCGACACCAGGTCGACCCCGGTGTCGACCTTGTTCGGCTTGCCCACGCAGCGCCGCACCGGCTGGCGCACCTGCCCGCCACCGTCGGCACCCCAGGCCCACAAGTTCCCGGAATTGTCGAGAACGTAGGAGGTGCTTCCTCCGGACGCAACCATGGCGACGGACATCCCTTGGAGCACGTGCACGGTGACCGGCGCGGACTGCGTCCCCGGGTGGCCCGCACCGAGCTGGCCGCAGATGTTGCTCCCCCAGGCCACCACCGCGCCGGTGTTCAGGACGGCGAGCTGGTGTCCGTCGTTGGCGAGGTCCCCGCCGGAGTACACCTGGGTGGCGGAGGTGCCACTGGGCAAGAGGACGCGGACGGGGGTCGACGAATTCTGACGCACCCCGTTGCCGAGCTGACCGGAGCCTCCTAGGCCCCAGTCCCATATCTGGCCGCTGGCCAGCCGGACGGTCGAATAGGAGTTCCCCGCACTGATGGCCACGGCGGGGTCACCGGGGGGCAGACCTTTGACCCGGGCGGGGGTCGTGTCGGTACCCGTCAGCTGGGTACCGCAGGTGTAGACGACACCGGAGGCGGTCAGCCACACCACGCTGCCGCCTCCTCCTGCCACCGCCACCAGGTTGGAGAGCCCCGGGACCAAGGTGGGCGTCGCTCGGATGCGGTGATCTCCCAGGCAGAGGGCCCCCCGTCCGTTCCAGCCCCACGACCAACCCCGCCCCTGCGAGTCCACGGCGTAGGCCATTTGGTCGGCCTCCCCGATGGCCGTGATGACGACCCCGGGCGGGAAGAGGACGCGAACCGGGCTCAGCAAGTCGGGCGCCTTCGACCCGTTGCCCAACTGACCGTTTCCGTTGTTGCCCCAGGCCCACTCCTGGCCGTTGGACAACAGGGCGTAGTTGGCGGAATTCGCTGCTGCCAGTGCCGTCACGTCCGACAGGCCGGGTACGACCGTCGGTCGTGCCTGGTGCTCGGGGACGTACACGCCGGCGCTCTTGTACCCTCCCCAGCGGTACACCGTGCCGCTCTGGGCCTGAGCGCTCTGAATACCGACTCCTGCGACGATGCCGACGACAACGATGGCAAGCACCAGGGGTCGCGTCAGCCGCTCTCTTCGCACGAGATCCATTTCGCTCCCTTCATAGGCGGGCCACCTTCTGCCGGGCATCGTCAAGACTGACGATTTGAATCCATCAGCCTGACAGGGCAGGGCCGAACTCGACCGGGGCTAGGGACCGGTCGACAGACCGACCGTCTCCGTTGCCGTGGCCGATATGGCCGTGAAACCCTTGCCGACCTTCTCGGGCAGGGACACATGGGAGTCCAGACCGTTGCCCAGCTCGCCGCTGCGCCCTCCCCACGCCCAAAGATCTCCGGCCTGGTCGATGCCGTAACTGTCGACGCCACCCGCCGCGACCGTGGTGAAGGTGACTCCGGCCGGCATCTTCACTGGGTGCGCAGTGGTGTAGATACCGGTGGTGGTGCCGACGCCCTGTTGGCCCCAGGCGTTGTCTCCCCACGCCACCGTGATGCCGTTCGACAGCAGGGCCATCATGTGGCCATCGTCGGGGAAGTCGCCCCCGGCGTACACCTCGGACGCCGGTCCCGGCAGCGCGACCTTCTGCGGCACGTCCTCGTTGGTCGTCGTTCCGTTGCCGAGTTGGCCGTAGGGGTTGTACCCCCACGTCCAGATCGAACCGTCTGCCTCGAGCGCAGAAGAGAACAGGTCTCCGGAGGAGACGGCGGTGACGTGAGTCAGGTTCTTGACGGCGACGAGCTTGGCGGTGACCCGGAAATTGCCATCGCCAAGTTGGCCGAACTGGTTGATCCCACACGAACCCACCGTTCCGTTCGCAAGCAGGACCAACAGGTGGTAGCCGCCGCCCGAGACGGCGGTGGCATCCACGCCGGGAACCTTCACCGGACGGGTCACATTGCGTCCGCGCTTGTTCAGGCACAGCTCACCGAAGTTGTCGTTGCCCCACACCCACAAGCCGCCATGGGAATCAACCGCCGCCGCGAACGAGTTGCCCTCACCAATGGAGACCACGTGCGTCGGGCCCTTCACCTCGACGGCGTCGAGCCAGCTGGTCTTCGTCGCCCGGCCGTTTCCCAGCTCACCGTCTCCGTTGGAGCCCCAGTCCCAGACGTTGCCGTGCGAGTCGATCGCCATGCCGCCCCAGTTGCCCGCCTGCACCGCCACGATGCCCGAGGGCAATCCTTGGATCGCAGTGGGGAATTCGAATTCCTGCGCCTTGGCGGGCCCGTGACCCCAGATGTAGACGCCCGGGGTGGCGGCTTGCGCGGCCGTCGGGCTCAGGATTCCGAGCAGTGCGAGCGCCAACGAGAGTGCCAAGGCGCCTTTGAGCCTTCCGGGCTTCACCAAGGACCCGAACACCCCGACCACCGGATTGCGCACCGTTCCCCCGATTTCCGGTCCGTTCCCCCGGTTGGTTGACCCGGGACGCCAACGTACAGCTCCGAACGCTGGAGTTTTCCCATTGAACCGCGATCGCCCTCTTCGGGCCTCGTCAGAAGTGAGGATATTCGATATTCGATCCTGGCCACCCGATCCGCCCCATGCCGTCGCCCCCGAGAGGGCCCGGGCATCCAGGGCGCGGCTAACTCTGCGCCCAGGCCAGATATCCTCGCCGCGGTGTGGCTTGTGCGTTGCCTTGCCGTGGCGGTGGGAGCGGCGGCGCTCGTCCTCGTCGCCAGTGCCCCGATGGCCGTTGCGGGCACCGCGGTCCTGACACCCACCGCCCAGGGCACCCTCGGGGGGCACCGTTCTGCACCACCTGCGCCCGGTCCCTGCCTCCAGAATGCAACGCGCTGTGGGGGAGTCGGCTCAACGGTGTCGCCCGGTGTCGCGCTCGGCGCCACCTTGCTGTTCGTGTTGGGATGGGCGCTCGTTCCGGTCGCCCCCTCACGCTTCATCCGGCGCTCCCGGAGGAACTCGGGCGTCCTGCCCCGAGGAAGCTCCGTCCTGGTCATGCGCCCTCCTCGACAGTTCTCGGTATTCGTCTGAGTCTCTGACGTCCCGCGGCACCGCCTCCGGGGGAACAAGAGGTCCCCGGCCTCGTCGCCACCGGTTTGTGCGGTGCGCACACCGCATCAGGCAGACGAGCCGCGTCCCGGTCGCTACGACCGCGCACCCCGAACCCATCCGACTCGCGCCGTCCGTGCGTGAGCAATGCCGAGGAGATCGAAATGACCAATCGCAACCACACCAACACCCGCCGTCGCGCCGGCACCAACCCCCGTGACACCAGGACAGGCCGGCGGCGTGTCCCCGAAGCTCAAGGCAGCTCCCCGACGCGGAAGGATCCTCGGAGGAGGACGGGCATCGCTCGTCCCGGGCACCGATGGACGTGGTGGACGACACTCCCCATCACCACCGTCGTTCTGGCCGTGCTCACGCTCGTGGCCATCGCGTTGAGTTCCGGCGCGACCCCGGGTACGTCCCCGCTCCGGATCGGCTCGGACCGCGCCGTGGGATCGGGCGCCGTCCCGCTTCCCGCCGCGGTGCAACAGGCCGTCACCTCGGTAGGCGGGGCGACGCTGCGCGACGTGGGGACACCGGCCGGGTTGGCAGGACCGACCATCATCACCAACGGCCACGCGCCCCTCGTCGGCCCTGACGGCAAGCCGGAGATCCTGTACGTGGGCGCCGAGTACTGCCCCTATTGCGCGGCCGAGCGGTGGGCGCTGGTGGTGGCCCTGTCGCACTTCGGCTCGTTCTCCGGGCTCAAAGCCACACACTCGTCGACGAGCGACATCTACCCCGACACGCCGACATTGTCCTTCTACGGGTCGACGTTCACGAGCGCACGTCTCGATTTCATGGCCGTGGAGCTCGCCACCAATCAGGCCGTGGCCGGACAGTATCCGACGTTGCAGGCTCTGACCCCGGGACAGCAGTCCGTGCTCGACTCCTACGACCGATCTCCGTACTCGCCGCAGCCGGGTGCGATCCCGTTCATCGACCTGGACAACCGGTTCGTGCTGATCGGCGCCAGCTACGACCCCGCCGTGCTCGAGGGAAAGTCGGTCACCCAGATCGCGAGGGCCCTCTCTCACCCTTCGTCGCCCATAGCTCAGGACGTCGACGGGACGGCGAATCTTCTTGTGGCGGCAATCTCACACGCCACCGGGATCCAGCCGAACCCGTGACGGGCCCGTCACCCGCGACGGCGGTGGTGCCCGGGTTCACGCCACGAACAGTGTCTTTCGCAGACGCTGGAGCCCGTGGAGCTGGCGCGCCAGCTCGTCCTCGCTGACGTCGTCGCGCCGGCGCAGCCGCGCACCCAGGGCGTCGAGCCGCGCCATCTCCCGGCTCCGCAGGGCCGCCTGCTGGGCCGGTTCGCAGCGCCGCAGGGCCCGGTTGAACGCCGCGTTGGCGTCGATGGCCCCCGCGAAGTCCAAGAGCCGGGCGATCCGGGCGAACGAACGGCCCTGCTCACGAAGGAGCAGGGCCTGTTCGTCGCGTTGCACGTCATCGGGCACAGCGTGGTGCCCGTGTTGTTGAGGTGGTGACGATCGGCCGTCTAGAGCGGACGGACGCGCTTGGCCTGGAGGCCCTTGGGGCCCTGCTCGGACTCGAAGTCGACCTTTTGCCCCTCGATGAGCTCGCGGTAACCCGAACCTTCGATGGACGAGAAGTGTGCGAAGACGTCGGCAGAGCCGTCGTCAGGGGTGATGAATCCGAAACCCTTGGTGGCGTTGAACCACTTCACGGTGCCTGCTGCCATGGGTGTTGCCTCTTTTCTCCACGCTGGGGACACTTGCGGGAGACCTTGTGGCAACCGGCAATGACGCACAGCTCGCGTGAGATCCGGCCATGCGCATTTGCAAGTGTACACGGTGGCGGCGGGTCCGGTGCCCCATAGCTCACGAGACCGGGTATGATTGCTCATCACCCCTTCCCCCAGTCGCCGAACGGCACTGCGGGCGCTCAACTTCCAAGACGATCCCGAAGGACGCGCCGGCTCCCTCCTGCACATGCCTTCGGCGCGTGTCGTGCTGTGGCATGCCGTGCCGGTCGTGCTCGAGAGCGTGGTGGCCCCCGTCGCTGCGTACTACTGCGTGCTCCTGATTGCCGGGTTTCGTGGCGCCCTGATCGGCGCGCTGGCCTGGTCGTACTCGATCATCGCCCGCCGTCTGCTGCGACGTGAGCGGGTGTCGACGCTCCTGCTGCTGGGTACCCTTCTCCTGACGATGCGAACCGTCATCTCGTTCGTCACCGGGAGCGTCTTCCTGTACTTCATCCAACCTACGGCGAGCGCATTCCTCGCTTCGCTCGTCCTGTTGGGCTCGGCGCTCGTGGGCCGGCCCTTCACCCAGCGCTTCACGCACGACTTCTGTCCGCTGACCCCGGAGCTGCTGGCCCGGCCGACGGTCCACCGGTTCTTCGTCCGGGTCTCGTTCTTGTGGGCGATCGCCATGTTCGTCAACGGGGGAGTGGTCCTGTGGCTCCTCCTGACCGCATCGGCGGGGGCCTTCCCTCTGGAGCGCACCGCCATCTCGTTGTCACTGACGGCCACCGCCATCTTCTTCTCGGTGAGGTGGTTCGCCCGCTCCATGCGGCGAGATGGCATCACGGTGCGCTTCGGTGGGGCCGCCCCCTTGGCATCGCTCGCTCCTTCGACCCCGTAGCGTCCCGGGACGGGCCTTCCGGGACGGGGACGGCCCTGCACTCCTCGGGCTTCGAGCCGGCGAGGTCCATCCGGCGTGATTCACAGGGACTTGCCAGGTTCGATCCGTACCATTCGGGCCGTCTTCTGTGAGCACCGGAGGTGCTGATGTTCGCGATGGGCTATGCGTGGAACGAGCTGCGTCGACGATGGAGCCGAACGGTGGTGACCGCCGTCGGACTGGCGGCGGGCGTCGGGCTCGTAATGGGGATCGTCGGGGTCTCCGACGGCCTCACCCAGGCACAGAACAAGGTGCTCTCACCGCTGTCTTCGGTCGGCACCGACATCATCGTGACCCGCACCGTGGACGCCACCGCGAGCAGCGGCTCGACTGCCACGACCACCACCACGGCACCGACCGGTGGTGGGGGATTCGGCGGCCCGGGCGCGGGGGGTGGCGGTGGGGGCTTCTTCGGTGCCGGAGCCGGGCGAGGTCGAGGGGGCGCCTCGGGCATCGCCTCGTTGAACGCCTCGGACCAAGCGGCCCTGCTCAATGCCAACTCGTCGGTCCTGACGGACCTGGCCAAGCTCGGTCCGGCCGGCACCCAGTTCACCTATGACTTCTTCGTTCCGGGCACCCTGATCACGTTCCCCCAGGCCGCCGTGAGCGACGTGGCCGCCATCAAAGGCGTGGCCTCTGCCGTTCCCGGCCTTTCCCTGCAGGCTCTTCACGAGACCGGGACCGTGCCCAGCGAGACCGATACCGTCACCACCGGGGGCCAGACCATCACCAGTGTCCAGCGGCCGCCGCCCTTGACCGCAGCCCAGGAGGACTCGGTCCGGGCCTGTCTGGCGGCCTCGGGGGCATTCGGCACCACCAGCACCTCCACCCCGGGCGGGACCACGGCCACCTCCACCCCGAGCGGAACGGGCAACTCGGGCCCTGGTCGCACTGGCACCTCCACGCCGGGTGGGACCACGGCGACGACAGCCCCGGGTGGGTTCGGAGGCGGACGCGGTCTGGGGGGCGGGGGAGGCTTCGGAGGTGCAGCCTTCGGCGCAGCCTTTTCGAAGTGCCTCCCCGCCTCGTACCAGCAGTACGAGGCTCAAGTGGTGGTTCCCGAGCAGACCATCACCCGGGTGCTCAACCCGCCCACGACCGACACGGAGACCAAGAGCTACACCGTCGCCGGCGTGAACCCCGCCGACACCTCCACTGGGCTCATCACCACGGCCCAGGTCGTGTCGGGGAAATGGTACGGCGCCAAGCCGGCCGACGAGATCCTCGTCAACACGGCCTACGCCAGTACCAACAACATCAAGGTCGGCCAGCAGCTCACGATCGACAAGACCGCCTTCACCGTCGTGGGCCTGGTGAACCCGACCCTGACCGGTGACACCTCCGACATCTACTTCGACCTCTCGACCTTGCAGACACTGGCCTCAAACGACAGTCGGGTCAACGAGGTCCTGGTCAAGGTGACCAAGTCGTCGGATGTGTCGGCCGTCGCCGCCGCCATCCACAACGAGCTGCCCGGCGCGCAGGTCCTGACCTCCAAGTCGTTGGCCAATTCGGTCACCGGCAGCTTGTCCAACGCTCACACGCTCGCCACCCACCTCGGCGGGGCCCTGGCGATCATCGTGTTGCTGGCCGCATTCCTCATCGCCGCCCTCCTGACGCTGTCGAGCATCGCCAAGCGGGTCAGGGAGATCGGCACGCTGCGGGCCATCGGCTGGTCACGTGGTCGCGTCGTCCGCCAGATCGTGGGGGAGACCGTCGGCATCGGCATCCTCGGCGGCATCCTGGGTGTCGCCGTCGGTGTGGCCGTGTGCGCCCTCATCGGCGCAGTGGGCCCGTCGCTCACCGCCACCAGCTCGGGCGCGGCGGTGGGGGCCTCGGGTGTCGGCGCCGTCTTCCACCAGGCCACCACGGCAGCCGCCACATCCACCAAGATCCACCTGCGGGCTCCCGTCGACGTCGGGATCGTGCTGCTCGGTCTGGGTGCCGCCGTGGTCGGCGGCCTCGTGGCCGGTGTGGCGGGGGGCTGGCGGGCGTCGCGCCTGGCCCCCGCGGTGGCGCTGCGGGATCTCGGATGAGCCCACCAGGAAACGGACAGGACGCGGGAGAGGGAGCACAGGCCATGGATGACGATCCGACCGCCGCGTCAGAGACGCCGGAGCGGGCCGAGCAAGGTGCACGGACGTCCGTGCCCAATGCCGTCCTCTACGAGCTGCGGGGGGTGGAGCGCCGTTACCTCCGGGGCAGCACCCCGGTCCTGGCCCTCCGCGATGTCGACCTCGACATCGCGCCCGGTGAGTTCGTGTCGATCGAGGGTCCGAGCGGCTCGGGAAAGAGCACGCTCCTGCAACTTCTGGGAGCCCTCGACACCCCGACGGGCGGAACCATCCGTTTCGAGGGAAACGAGATGGGCGCGGCCTCCGACGCCGACCTCACCCGCATCAGAGGACAGGAGATCGGCTTCGTATTCCAGCAGTTCAACCTGATCCCGACCCTCACTGCCGAAGAGAACGTGGGGATCGCCATGATCCCCCACGGTCACTCCAAGGTTCAGCGCCGGGAGCGCTCCGCCGAGTTGTTGGCCCGAGTCGGACTGGGAGAGCGTCTCGACCATCTGCCCTCGCGCCTGTCGGGAGGCGAACAGCAACGTGTCGCGATCGCGCGCGCCCTCGCCAACCGTCCCCGGGTGATCATTGCGGACGAGCCGACGGGCAACCTCGATTCGGCGAGCGCCCATGACGTCATGTCACTGCTCGTCGAATTGCAATCCGGCGAGGAGGCCGTGACGATCGTCGTGGCCACCCACGACGACGATGTTGCCGGCCACGCCGGACGACGTATTCGTCTTCGTGACGGCGCCCTGGCGTGAGGACCTGACCGCCGACTTCCAAGAGTGCCTGATGGGCCTGCGGCCCCGCTATGGGGCCCGCCACGTGCCGTAGTCGCTGGCGTTCCCCGCGGCGGGGTAGAACTGGACCTTGGAGACGACGACGCTCGTGCGGAACTGGAAGGGCACGCACCCGGTCTTGGACTTGCCGGGCGCCAACTGGATCAGGCCATTGGGATAGATGCTGCAGTTGGAGAGGGAGGTACCGTTGGCCGGCGTGTACAGGTGGCCCGTCGTCCCGATGATGTCGACGTCGGTGTTGGCGTCGGCGTCGAGGGCGTGAGAGGACGTGTTCGTGATGGAGAACACCGGGGCCACAAAGCGCTTCCCGGCCTTGGGAGCCTTCTGTCCGGCGGTCTGCGCGGGGTCGATCACCTTGAGGAGGGTGATGGAGAAGGACCGTCCGGCCGCGGTCTTGAGGTCGAGGGTGTCGCCCACGTGTGCCACGGTCCCCGCGGGGGCGCCTGCTGGCCTGGTCACCTCGGTCTGCGAGGACGAGCACGCTGCGGTGAATACCGCCAGTCCTCCGATGAGCGCCATGGTCAGGGTCTTTCGCATGCCACCTTCCTTTCGGCCGAACCCACAGTCTACGTCACGGCTCCTGGAGAACTAAAGAACGGGCCGCTATCGGGGTGGCACAGGCACGCGCCCTGACCGGTGGCACAGAGCTTCTCTGCTCGGGACGGTGGGTCCCCTCGATGGGCTTTTCGGGTTGGTCTCTTCAGGGGAAGCCTGCCGGCGACCACCTGGCGTGCTCGTCGGTACGCCCATGTGAGCTTCCGCTCCGCCACCTGCATCCCCGAGAGACGGTGAGATTCGTTCCAGGACCACCACGCGGCCTCGAAGCGCCGGCGCCTCGTGGCAGAGTCCACCGCGTGGTCACAGCGGCGCAGCACGAAACCGAACTCGATTCCGGTGGGAAACTCGTCGACAGGGAGCGATCCGTCCACGAACTCCCACCGTTGGTCCAGGTTCTCGATCCCCCACAGGATCACGGCGAGGAACTCCGGCGCGTCCCAGCAGTGCACGTGGATGGATCGCCGGCGATGGCGGTCGAGGATCCGCGCCTGCTCCTCGGGCGTGGCCCCGAGGGGCATGCCCCGGTGCTCGAGCCATTCCATGACATGCGCGTCGCTCACTTCGTCGACGCGCTCGTGGTACTCGGCCACGACATGTGCCAGCGGCGTGGGACTCCGGTCACGGTCCCGGGTCCGGTGCCGGTCGGGGAGCAGGATGAGGGCGACCCCGCCGGGGCGTAACACCCGGTGGATCTCGGCCATGAACCCCACGGGCTCGGCGAGGTGCTCCAGGACGTGGCTGGCGATGACGAAGTCCTGACTCGCATCGGCGATGGGGGACAACCGGTCGGTGTTGAAGTCGGCGATGACATCGGGCTCTGTGAACCTGCTCTGCGCGGCCAGCTGGGGGAACAGCTCGCTGCTCTCGTCGGCGCGCCAGCGATCGACGTATTGGACTTTGGCGCCCGGCAGTGTGAGCTCGAAGGGGTGGTGCCCAGGCCCTACCTCGATGCCCGATCCGACCAGGTGCCTCGCCAGCAGTTGCCGGGGTGGGACCCGCCGCCGTCCCCTCGATGTGACCACGTCGCCCTACTGCCCCCGCGGCTCGTCCGAACCTCTGTCACGTTACCGGCGTGGTTCGGGCTCCACCCACTCGGGGCTCGACGTCACGTCACGGCCGGCGTTGGGTGGTCGCACGGGGCCGGGGTCGGGGTGGTGATGGGCGCCGAGGGGGGGTCAACGCGCCCGACGACCGCTGCCACGGGGGTCGAGACCCCTCTGGACGTGTTCGCGCTCGGGGTGTGGCGCGGGTGGGCCGGCCACGCGCCTCGGAGCGGGGCGGAGGGAGGAAGCGGAGCGAGTGGCGGTACCGGGAGCGGCGACCGGCTTCCCACACCCCGACGCCGCCGAGAATGGCCAGAAGGGAAAGGAGGGGTTGCGCCCGCAACGCCCATACGGCGGCGCCCACGATGAGGAGGAGAACGACACAGGCCACCCACCCTCTCGGACCGTCCAACACCCCTCCCTCGACGCACGGGGACGCTCGAGGCACCCGCCGTACCTACCCGCACCGCCAATCCCCACCGGAGTGGTTGCCGGCCCCAATCATCGCTCACACGGCCGGCCTGCCGCCACCATGGCCGGCCGCCGGCGCAGAGCGGACGGCAGGCCCCCGGTGGATGTCCACCGGGGGCCTGCGGGGTCCTATTGGAGGGTCTGGAACCCGATGACCGTGTTCGGCCTATCGACCACGGGTGGCGAGTTCCCGGTCACGGTGAGAGATCCCAGAATGCAGTTTGACTTCACCGTGGTGCCACCGGTGTTGTTCTGCACCGCCACCAGCGCGATGGCCTGGTTGTTGGTCACCGTGACACCGCCGCTGTTGGAGGTGACCGAGACCGCGGCCAGCATCTGCGCCTTCTGGAGCGAAACACCCGCCGTGTTGCCCGTCACGGTCACGAGACCCGCGATCTCGTCACCGAGGCACGAGGTGGTCCCGTCGCCGAGGACCACCGGGTTGGTGGCAAGCGTGGCATAGACGGCGCCCACCACCGTCGTGCTGCAGAACCGCAGCACGACGCCGCTGTTGAAGCTGACCGCGCCGACCACGATGGCGCCCTCGGCGTCGAGGGAGCTCCCGGGCTCGACGTTGATGGCGCCGATGACGATGCAGCCCGGCGGGATGAGCACCGATTGGCCGCCGCTCACGACCAGCCTCCCGATGTAGTCGCACACCGTCCTCTGGCTGAAGGTCACCGTGAGCGTGCCCGACACAAAGGTGAAGGCGTAGTTGTGGGCCGCCAACGTCCCCAGCGAGCACGTGATCGGGTAGGTCCCACCCGGACTGGTGGTAGTGGCCGTGGTGGTGCACAGTGCCTGGCCGGTCACACCCGAGGTGGCAAGGGTCTGCCCGTTCACGAAGCCCGAGATGGTGGCCGTCAAAGTGGGCACCGCGGCCCCGAAGGCCTTGGTCACGTTGTTCGCCGTCACCGTCAAGGTGGCGGGGCCGACCGTGACCGAGCCCGGGATGTAGCTGATGTTGTAGTTCGCATCGGCCGCCCCGCTGCACGACGAAGCGTACGACCCCACCGGGCTGGTGGCGGTGGCCACCGTCGTGCACGTCACGCCGCCGAGGACCGACGGGCCCTGGCCGTTCACGAAGCCGGCGTAGCTGGCGGTGATAGCCGGTGACGCGCCGCCGTAGGTCATCGACCCCGAAGAGGCCGAGATCGAAAGCGGCGCCGGGCCGACGGTGACCAGCCCGCTGACGTAGCTGATCGTGTAGTTGGAGTCGGCCGCCCCCGAGCACGAGGTCGTGTAGCTGCCCACGGGCGTTGACCCGTTGGCCGTGGTGCTGCACACCGGCTTGGTCGACAGCGAGTTGGCGTTGTCCCCGTTCACGAAGCCCGAGTACGACGCAGTGATGGTGGGAGCCGATCCTCCGTAGGTCATGGTGCCCGACGACGCCCTGATCACGAGCACCGCCGTTCCCACGGTGGTCAACCCCGGGACATAGGTGATGGTGTAGTTGGTGTCGACCGCTCCCGAACATGAGTCCGGGTAGCTCCCCACCGGGCTCGTCGAGGTGGCCGCCGAGGAACACATCGGCGGCGTCGTGAGCGAGGCGGCGTTGTCGCCGTTCACGAAGCCCGAGTACGACGCCGTGATTGTCGGCACCGATGACCCGTAGGTCATCGTGGGCGAGGACGCCGCGATGATAAGGGGCGCCGTCATGACCTGCACCGATCCGTCCACGTAGCTGACGGTGTAATTGGCGTCCGAGGCCCCCGAGCACGAGCTGTCGTACGTGCCCACCGCGCTCGACGACGTGGCCGTGGTGGAGCACGTCGGCGGGGTGGCCAGCGAGGACGGGATATCACCGTTCACGAAGCCCGAGTACGACGCCGCGATGGTCGGTGGCGACCCCCCGTAGGTCATCGATCCCGACGAGGCCGAGATGGACAGGGCCGCCGGCCCCACGACGATCGACCCGCTCACGTAGGTGATGGAGTAGTTGGCGTCGACCGCCCCCGAGCACGAGGTCGGGTAGCTTCCGACCGCACTGGCCGACGTGGCCGCGGTCGAGCACGCCAATCCGCTCAGGACCGACGCGTCCTCCCCGTTCTGGAGGCCGGCCACACCGGCGGTCACCGCCGGCACGGCACCTCCGTAGGTCATCGACCCCGACGAAGCCGTCACCGTGATCGGCGCCAGGCCGACCTGCACCGTTCCGTCCTGGTAGCTGAAGGTGTAGTTGGGGTCCACCGCGCCCGAGCACGTACTGCCATAGGTGCCGACGGGCGTGACCGACGTGACTGAGGTTGTGCACGTCGGCGCCGTGGTCAGGGCGGTGGCGTCCTCACCGTTCACGAATCCCGAGTACGACGCCTGGATGACCGGTGCCGCCCCACCGTAGGTGATCGAGGCGGACGAAGCCGTCACCACCAGCGGGGCGGGGCCGACCTGCAGAGAGCCGTCGACGTAGCTGAAGGAGTAGTTCGGGTCCACCGCGCCGGCACACGACGTCGGGTAGCTCCCGACCGGACTTGCCGACGTGGCTGTGGTCGAGCACGTGGGCTGGGTGGTGAGCGATGCTGCTGTGTCCCCGGCCACGAAGCCCAGGTACGCCGGGGCGATGGGCGCCACCGCGTCGCCGTATTGGCCCAGCGCCGAGGACGCCGTGATCGACAGCGTGGCCGGCGTGACCTGCACCGAGCCGCCCACGTAGGTGATGGTGTAGTTGGCGTCGACCGCGCCCGAGCACGCGCTCAAGTACGTCCCCACCGGAGTCGTGGCCGTGGCCGTGGTCGAACACGTCGGCTGCGTGGTGAGCGAGGCCGCGGTGTCGCTGTTCACGAAGCCCGAGTACGAAGCCGTGATGGTGGGAACCGAGCCGCCGTAGGTGAAGGACCCCGACGAGGCCGTGATGGACAGCGGTGCCGGCCCGGAGGTCACAGAACCCGCCACGTAGGTGATCGTGTAGTTGGCGTCGACCGCGCCCGAGCACGAGCTCGGGTAGCTGCCCACCGGGCTCGATGCCGTGGCCGTGGTCGAACAGGTCGGCCCCGTGGTCAGCGAGGCGGCCGTGTCACCGTTCACGAAGCCCGAGTACGACGGGTTGATGGTCGGGACCGTGCCGCCGTACGTCATCGACGCCGAAGAGGCGCTGATGACCAGGGCTGCACTCCCGACCACGACGGCGCCCGGCACGTACGAGATGGTGTAGTTCGAGCTGACCGCCCCTGAGCACGAGCTCACGTAGGTTCCCACCGGGCTCGACGACGTGGCCGTCGTCGTGCACGTCGGCTGCGTCGACAGTGAGCCGGCGGCGGTGTCGCCGTTCACGAAGCCCGTGTACAACGGCAGGATCGCCGGTGTCGAGCCTCCGTAGGTCATGGAGTCCGACGAGGCCGCGATCGTGAGCGGCGCCGGGTCGACCTGTACGGACCCCTCCACGTAGCTGAAGGTGTAGTTCGGGTCCACCGCGCCCGAGCACGAGCTCGGATAGCTCCCTACCGAGCTGGCCGAGGTGGCCGCGGTGGAGCACGTGGCCGCGGTGGTCAGCGAGGCAGCAGTGTCATCGTTGACGAAGCCCGAGTACGACGGGGTGATGCTCGGCACCGATCCCCCGTAGGTCATGGGCGCCGACGATGCCGTGACGGTGACGACGACCGTGGCGACCTGGACCGAGCCATCGAGGTAGCTGATGGTGTAGTTGGCGTCCGAGGCCCCCGAGCACGAGCTCGGGTAGTTGCCCACCGGGCTCGACGACGTGGCCGTGGTCGAGCATGTCGGCGGCGTGGTGAGCGACGTGGAGTCGTCGCTGTTCACGAAGCCCGAGTACGCGGCCGTGATGGTCGGGGGCGCGCTGCCGTAGGCGACGGTCGCCGACGAGGCCGTGATCATCAGCGTGGCCGGGTTCACCGTCACGACGCCCAGGATGTAGGTGATCGTGTAGTTGGCGTCCACGGCGCCGGCGCACTCACTGGCGTAGTCGCCGACGGAGGTCGACGGGCCGGCGCTGGTCCCACACATCAGGGCGGCACCGAGCACTGTCGAGGTCTCACCGTTCTGGAACCCCGAGATGATCGGCGTGATCGTGGGCGCGGCGTCCCCGTAGGTCATGCTGGTGGAGGACGCCGTGATCGAGAGCGGGGCGGGGCTGATGACGACCGTTCCGCTCACGTAGCTGACGGTGTAGTTCAGGTCGGAAGCCCCCGAGCACGACGTCGGGTAGGTGCCGACCGGAGACGTCGGGCTGGCCGGAGTGGTGCAGGTCAGGCCGGCGCCGAGCACCGAGATGTTCTCGCCGTTCTGGAGACCCGACACGTTGGGGCTGATGACAGGGACAGCCCCGCCGTAAGTCATCGTGCCCGACGTGGCCGTGATGGTCAGCGGCGCCGGGTTCACCGTGGTCGTCCCGTCGACATAGGTGATGGTGTAGTTCGCGTCGACGGCGCCGGAGCACGAGGTCGGGTAGGTGCCGATCCCGCTCGAGGATGTCGCCGTAGTGGAACACGTCAGCCCACCACCGAGGACCGACACCGTCTCGCCGTTCTGCAGACCAGACACGAGGGGAGTCACCGACGGCGTGCTGCCTCCGTAGGACATCATCCCCGACGAGGCTGTGATGGTCAGGGGTGCCGGGGTGACCGTTACCGAGCCGTCCTGGTACGTGATGGAGTAGTTCGGGTCCACCGCCCCCGAGCACGTGGTGTCGTAGCTGCCCACGGGGCTCGTGACCGTGGCCGTGGTCGAACATGTCGCCGGGCTGGACAGCGAGTGAACGGTGTCGCCGTTGACGAACCCCGAGTACGACGGGGTGATGGCGGGGGGACCGTTCCCGTAGGTGGTCGACCCCGACGAGGCGGTGATCACCAGGGGCGCCGTGCCGACGGCCACCGCACCCTGGGCGTAGGTGATCTGGTAGTTCGGGTCAGAAGCACCCGAGCACGAGGTGGTGTAGCTGCCCACCGGGCTCGACGACGTGGCCGTGGTCGAGCACGTCGGCTGCGTGGTGAGCGAGCCGGCGCTGTCGCCGTTCACGAAGCCCGAGTACGACGCCGAGATCGTGGGGACGGTGCCTCCGTAGGTCATCGTTCCCGACGATGCGGTCACGGCGAGAGGGGCGGTGCCCACCGTCATCGTGCCGTTTTGGTACGTGATGGCGTAGTTGGGGTCAGAGGCCCCCGAGCACGACGTGACGTAGTTGCCCACGGGGCTCGTGACCGTGGCCGTGGTCGAGCACGTCGGGGGAGTGGCGAGCGAGCCGGCGCTGTCGCCGTTCACGAACCCTGAGTACGACGCCGTGACGGCCGGGGGTCCGCTCCCGTAGGTGGTCGATCCCGACGAAGCCGTGATCACGAGCGGGGCCTGGTTGACGGCCAGGTTGAGGACACTGGACGTGCTGGCCGCGTAGAGCGTGTCGCCCGAGTAGGTGGCGGTGAGCGGGTAGGTGCCTGCTGCGAAAGAGGTCGAGCACTGGGCTTGGTACAGGCCGCCGACGAGAGTGGGAGTCACCGATCCGCAGCCCGTGATGGTGGTGGAGTTGTTGGCGAAGCTGACGGTGCCTCCGCCGTCGGACCGACTGATCTGGGCCGTGATGGTCACGGTCTGGCCGTAGCTGACCGAGGACGGCGACGTCGAGAGTGTGGTCGTGGTGGGTGCGGGCGTAGGCGGAGCGATGGCGAAGCTGTGGTCGGCGGAAGACCCCGAGGCGATCGCTGTGGGGGGTTTTGCGACCGGGGTCAGGCCGACTTGGATCGGGGTGTGCGAATCCGTGGTCGACCCGTTGCCGAGCTCGCCCAGACCGTTGTACCCCCACGCATACAGGTTGCCGTCCGAGCCGATGGCCATGCTGTCCTCGGCGCCAGCGGTGATGGCGGAGGGGGTCACACCCGCCGGCATGGACACCAACCCTGGCTCTTTCGCGTTGGTGGTGGTCCCGTTGCCGAGCTCTCCGTTGCCGTTGTTGCCCCAGGCATAGAGCTTTCCGTTGTTGCCGATGGCCATGCTGTGGTACTGGCCGGCAGCGACAGCTATGGCGGTCACCCCGCTCGGCATGATCGCCTTCACCCGTGTCGACTTGTTCTGAAGCGTGTTGTCCCCGAGCTGGCCGAGCGCGTTGTACCCGTAGGCGAAGACCGATCCGAGGGAGATGACGAGAGTGTGGTAGCCCCCGGCCGCGATGGCGGTGACGGCCGAGACGTCCGCTTGCACCGGGGAGTTCTCTTCCACGGACTTCTGGTTCCCGAGGTCGCCGAACTCGCCGTCGCCCCAGGAGTACACGTCTCCGGCGGTGTCGAGGATCTCGGTCATGAACTGCCCGGCGGCGACGGCCTTGGGGGTCACCCCTCCCGGGAGCGTGACCTTGACCGGAGTCAACGAGCTCGTGGTGTTCCCGGTGCCCAGCTGGCCGAAGCCGTTGTTCCCCCAGGTGTACACGGAGCCGTTCGAGCCCAGCGCCACGCTGTGTTCCACCCCTGCTGCCACCGCGGTGGCCGTCACGCCCGCCGGCATGGACACCACGACGGGGGTGGATGAGCTGTTGGTCGTCCCGTTGCCCAGCTGACCGTAGGTGTTGTTACCCCACGCGTACAGCTTGCCGTCCGAGCCGACGGCGAGACTGTGGTTCTCACCGGCCGCGGCCGCGGTGGCGGTGACACCTGAAGGAAGCGAGACCTTCACGGGTGTCGTCGCGTTTGTCGTGGTCCCGTTGCCCAGTTGACCGTCGACGTTGTAACCCCATGAATACAGCTCTGTCGACGCCGCGCTGGCATGCGAGGCAACGAGGACGTTCACCAGAGTCGACGCGCCCAGTACGGACGCCGCGGCGGCGATGCGGAGCAGGCCGCGGCGCCTGCCGCCGACTTCCGACCCCGCCCCGGTTGTCGCACCACTGCCAATAGTGCGCGCTACCCGCATCGCGCGCTCCTCTCTGGTATCCAGCTCCAGGTGGAATGCCCGTCCCAGGCACCCCACCATCCGCCTTGCGAATTCGCCCGCTCAGGGCGTCCGGAGCGTACGTTTCGACCCGTCGGGTGTCTTCGTCAAAAGTGACGAATGTTCACACCGTCAGGGCGGCGGTCGCCGATGCCGAGATGGCAGATGGGTGTGACACCCCCCTGGACCGCAGTGGAGAGGGGAGTGGCGACCCAGGAAGGCGCCTTCCCCGAAATCCTGAGGCCGGTCGCCACCGCCCTCGGTTCGCAGGTAGCACACCGCTGCACCACCCGCCCGAGAGCTTCAGAACTTGACTTGCTTCACCTTGTTGCCCTTAAAGGTGTTGCTCACTGTGCCCGAGCTCGTCACGCAGGCAAGGATCTTGACCCTGCCTTTGACCCCTATTACGCCCGTGTTGTTGGTGATCGTTCCGATCAGCTGCCACTCGGTCGACCCGGTTGCGCACCGGTTCTTGGGCGCTTTTGACTCTGTGAAGGCCACTGTGGTCTGGGCGTTGGCGTTGGTCCTCGTTGACAGGTGACCCCACGTGATGACGGAGGTGAACCTCCCGACCGAAGTGGGGAACGGTTGTGGCGTGATCGAAACAGAGCCGTTTCCGGTTGCCTCGGGTTGGGTGCAACTGCCGAGAAACCACATGCCACCGGTCGAGCCCAACGTCTTGCAAAAGCCCGACTTTCCCTTGGACGCCTTTGCCCAGGCCGGCCCCGACGCCACCAACGTGGAGAGCAGAAGGGGGACAGCGACGGCGGGGAACACGAGGAGCCGCATTGAACGGCAGGGACGCATACTTCCCCCCTTTGAGGATGTCACTGAGTTCGTCACCGGGAAGCATATTCGCCCCGTACGCCAATTTCCTGCCGAATCACTGGGAGGCCTGCCGAAGACGCGGCACCTCGTCGGACGGCTATGTGCGCTTGAGGGTGCCCGGTGCCTGTCGGGGCTGGGACTGGGGGTTCGGGATCGGGTACGCCGAAGTGGGCGGGTTCTCCTCGAGGAGCTGAGTGGCGTTGCACTCCCCTTCGATGGGTGGGACCAATTGGTCGTCCGACGTCTTCCCCAACTTCGGTTTCTTCGTGATGGGTGTCCCCAGAGTCGGCAATGCGGAGGTGAGGTTGCCGACAGCTCCTTGCCGCCATGTCGACAGGTTGGAGTCGACCGTGGCGTCCACGCCGAAGCGCTCCGCCAAGAACTGCAGCTGCGAGGTGTGGTCGAAGGTGTCCGAGCACACCCATCCGCCCGCGCTGAA
>Ga0209415_10007007_pt1 | contig 19827 bp, 17 predicted proteins | sample PeaSoiSIISIP2007_FD_187696 | JGI IMG/M metagenome (GOLD analysis project Ga0209415, IMG submission 187696) | Peat soil microbial communities from Weissenstadt, Germany - SII-SIP-2007 (SPAdes) (version 2) | ecosystem: Environmental > Terrestrial > Soil > Wetlands > Peat | place: Germany... | reverse complement strand
GAGCCGATCACCTTCGGATTGAAGCTCGCCCTCTGGTATGACGAGATGAGGCGCAACGTCGCACGGCTCGATGCCGCGGCCGAGGATCTTCGCGTCGGCAAAATCTCGGGTGCTGTCGGCACCTTCGGCCATATCGGACCCGACGCCGAGGAAAAGATCTGCAGGCGGCTGAATCTCAAGCCCGCCGCTATCGCGTCCCAGGTGATTTCTAGGGACCGGCATGCGGCCTGGGTCGCGGCGCTGGCCATCCTCACCGCCACGCTCGAAAAGATCGCCCTCGAAATCCGGCACTTGCAGCGGTCTGAAGTACGGGAAGCGGAGGAACCGTTCAGCGAAGGTCAAAAAGGCTCCTCGGCCATGCCGCACAAACGCAACCCGGTCACAGCCGAACAGATTTGTGGCCTTGCTCGGGTGGTGCGTTCAAACGCCCAGGCAGCCATGGAGGATATCGCACTGTGGCACGAACGTGACATCTCGCACTCCTCGGTCGAACGCGTGATTCTGCCGGATTCAGCCATCCTCACCGACTACATGCTGTCGAAGACCCAGTGGCTCATCGACGGAATGCGCGTCTACCCCGAACGCATGCGCCGCAACCTCGAGAGCACGCACGGATTGATCTTCTCCGGCCAGCTATTGCTCGATCTGGCGGCCGCCGGAATGCTTCGTGAGAACGCCTACCGAATTGTGCAGGGCCACGCCATGCGTGCATGGGAATCCGAGGGCAACTTTCGGCAGGCGGTCGAGGCAGATCAGGAAATCCTTTCTTATCTTTCGGTTGAAGAGATTTGCAAGGCCTTTTCTCTAGAGCGGAACCTCCACCACGTATCGAGCATTTTCGCTCGCGTATTCGAGCAAACTTAACACGGTCAGTAGTTTAGAGCGCCCTTAGACCATTCTAGGAAAATCTAAGGTTCGGAATTGAGCGCTTCTGAGTTAAACTAAGACTGGAAGTGCGTATCCCAAATGTGGGATGCCAAACGGAAGTTAGCTCGCAAAGGGTGCGGCGGCACCGTTTTGCGGGCTGTTACTCAGAAGAGAGTCAAGTTAGGCTCGAATGAATCACTCGCCGCGTAGTTTCGAATACGATCTGGCGCGGGTCCTGCTGGTGGACGACGACCCGACGTCGCGCCTCACGCTGAAGACCGTGCTCGAGGCGGGCGGATACAGTGTGGACGCGGCAGCCAGCGCGGCGGAAGCGGTCGGGAAACTGGACGCGGGTGAATATGAGCTTGTTTTGAGTGACTTGCAGATGGAGTCTCCGCATGCTGGGCTGCAGGTGATCGCTCATGCGCGAATGATGGATTACAAACCTGCCACTGCACTGGTGACTACCTACCAGAACGCGGTCGTCGCTCCTCGCAAGAAGCAAAGCAGTTTTCAGAGCTCCCTACTGATTAAGCCGGAGGACATCCCGGAGCTTCTCGGGAAGGTTGCGGATCTCATCAGCGAACGTGCCACGCGGCGTCTCGAGCGCGAACTTCGTCTCGCCGGCGCCTGAGCGATGCCTTCTAACTCTCCGTTTGACCGTGTTCTAACCAAGCCCTGCGATTTCGGCTTCCAACTGGTCTAACGATCCCGTGAAGAAATGGTCCGCCGCCTCAACCAGAATTATTTTCTTGGGCTCCGGCACCCCTTCGATCAACGGCTTCCATTCCGCCAAGGGGCCGAACTCGTCGTGCGTGCTCTGCACGAAGATGCGCGGGACCCGGCATTGGGAGAGAAATCCCCGTTCGCTGACGCTGCTCGGGAATCCGACGGCGATGACGCGCCGCACGGACGTCTCTTCACAGGCCAGGCGTAAAACGATTCGCGAGCCGAAGGAAAACCCCGCGAGCGTCACCGGCAATTGCGGATAGCGTCCTTTCAAATACTCGAGCGCGACGCGCGCGTCGTCCAGTTCGCCCTCGCCGTGGGCATACGTGCCTTCGCTCAGGTTCACCCCGCGATAGTTGAATCGCAGCACGGTCGCCCCGGACCGCCGCAATCCGCGCGCGATCCGGTAGACCACTTTGTTGTGCATGGTCCCGCCGTATTGCGGATGGGGGTGGCACACCAGGGCCGCTCCGGACAATGCCGATTCGTCCTTCGGCTCTTCGAGCAGCGCTTCCAGGCGCCCCGCGGGACCCGGCAGGAACAGGGATTCGATCTTTCTGGACATGAAATGAAAAAATGGCGGCTTTTGGCGTCTGTCCTAGTCACCGAAAATCGGACGGTCTACGTGGCGCACGTACTCTTACGTGCCGTTTCGAGACTCGTCTCGACACCTCGCCGGGTAAAAACAAACCCCGGTCTCGGGCTTGAGCCCGCGCGAGTGTCGCCATACTTCATTCCCTCGGACGGTCAGTTCGTCCGGTAATTGGTGAACTGCATGTCGATGCCGAAGTCGGCCGAGCGCAGCGCGGCCATCACGTCCTGCAACGTATCGCGGTCTCTCCCCGAAACGCGCACGAAGTCCCCCTGGATCGACGCCTGGACCTTCTTCTTGCCGTCCTTGATGGCGCGAACGATCTCGCGCGCCTTCTCGATCGGGATGCCCTGCTGCAGCGTGATTTCCTGGCGCACGGTGGAATTCGCGGCCGGGGTGATGGGACCGAACACCAGTCCCTTCAGCGGAACCTTGCGCTTCACCAGTTTCGCCTCCAGGACGTCGATCACGGCTTTCAATTTGAAATCGTCCTGGCTTTGCAGCAGGATCTTGTTCTCTTTTTCCTGCAGCTCGATATGCGAATGCGAGTTCTTGAGATCGTAGCGCTGCTCAATTTCCTTCGTGGCCTGTTGCACGGCGTTACCGACCTCGGGCAATTCGATCTTCGAGACGATGTCAAAACTGTTGTCGGGCATAAGTGAAAGAGCGGCCACCGACGGGAACGTCAGTGTCCTAATGCTACCAAAACCTTTTCGGTGATTTCCCGGACCAGCGCCGGCAGCGCCGCATCGAGCGCGAGCGTTATGGCAGCTTCTACTCGCTGCGGATCTGGAGGCCCGGTCGCGCTCGCCCCGCTCGCCTGCGCCGTGGGCTCGCTCACCACTGGAACGGCTTGCGTCGCCGCGATCGCCTCGGCGAACAATCCCCGGGCCAGTTGCGCGTCGTGGATCAGCGGCTGGATAGTGCTCATCACCACCGACGCCTCGAAAGGCTTCTTCAGAATCGCATCGCAACCGGCCCGGAGGGCTTCGGCTTCGTCGAACGGTTCGAGCATTCCCGCGGTCAGAATGACCCGCACGTGCCGGTGATGCGTCTTGATGTGGCGGCACAATTCGAAGCCGCTGCGGCCCGGCAGGAACACGTCGGCGATCACCAGATCGGGATCGACGTCCGCCAGGCGCAGGAGCGCCGTCTCGCCGTCGGTCAGGCTCACCACCTGGAAGCCCTCCTCGCGCAAGATTCGCTCGCCCATGCGCTGCGCGTGAGGGCTGTCATCGGCCAGCAGAATGATGCTCATGCCAGGCGAGCTCCTAAGTGACCGCCCGCAAAACGGAGCGCGGCGGCAGCGTACCTTGGCTCGTAATGAGGGTGCCGCCGCATCCTTTGCGGGCTAGTCCTGTGCCCGCCTGAAGAAGTTCTTGCGGATGTCACCTTTGCCGCGGCCTAGCTTGGTTTGGTAGGTCTGGAAAAACATTTCATTTGGCGGTCACGGGACTAGTTGGACGGAGCAGCCGGAGTGGAGGCAGGTGCCGCCTGCGTCGCCGGCGGAGCCGCCGATTGGCCGCTCTTCTTCTTTTTGTCTTGCTTCTTCTTGCTCTTTGGGTCGACGGCCGGCGTCGTGGTGGCGGCCGCGCTTGCGGGGGACGCGTTAGCCGTCGCCGGGGTCGTGGCGCTGGTCGCGGCCCCTGGCGCCGCCGAAGGAGCTGCTCCAGGCGCCGGAGCGGGCGGCGCAACCGCCGTGCCGGCAACACCCGGCCGGGCATCCGGCTTGGTATCGAGCGCGGTCGAGTCTCCCACCGGCGCCACGGTCACGTCGCCCGAGAACCCGGCGGTTCCGGCCGGGACCGGCACGCTGGCGGGAATTTCCGCTTTCGGATTCGTCATGGTCGGCGCGCCGGACTTCGCGGCGGCGCTGACGTCGGGATTATGGCTGACGAAATTTTCAGCTCGCGCGCGCAGGCCGAGTCTGGTGCGGTTCTCAGCCTCAAACCGCATGCGCTTCACCGCCGCCGGATCCGCCTCCGGGACGGGTAGCTCCATCTCCACCAACTTCTTCTTGGCCTGAGCCGCATACGGGCTGAGCGGGTAATCTTTGACGATCTTGGTATACGCGTCGCCCGCGTTTTGGCGGAATCGCGGACCCATGTGCGTATCGGAATCGGCTTCCATCCACAGCGCTTCGTCGGCCCTGCTGTACAACGGGTACTGTTCCACCAAACCCTTGAACCGGTTCGCCGCGGCCGCATGCGAACCTTTATGGTGGTAGAACGCCCCGGCCACCATCTCCTCTTCTCCCAGCACTTCTTGAATTTCGCGCAGGCGCTGCTCGGCGATGGGCGCAAACTTCGAGTTCGGGAACTGCACCATCAGTTGCCGGCACTCCTGCTCGGCGCGAAGCGCGTTATTCTGATCGCGGTCCGCCTTGTCCATCTCCTCATAGTGGATGGCGCAGATCTTTTCCTGAGACTCCGCCGCTTCTTCCATGGCCGGATAGAACAGGATGAAGTCCTTATATTCGGCCTCCGCCTGAGCCCGCGCCTGGGTGGAGCCTTCCCGGTACCAGCTATCGGCGATGGCCAGTTTCGCTTTGGCCAGATATTCGCTCGAATCGTAGGTGTTGATCAGCGTATTCAACGTCAGCCGGGCCACTTCGTAGCGGCCATGTTCGATGTCCTTGATGGCCTTGTCGAACAGGACCTTATCTGGCTGCTGGGTGTCCTTGGTAATGGGGTTCTCGTACGCCTTGCGGCGGAACCCGCACGAGGAGGCCCCCAGCGCGATCAGTAGAACCACGCTCGCCAGACCCGTAGGCACTGTGATCCGTCTTGACGTCGAACTCATAACAGAAAAATCCTCATGGCTGAAATTGTAACTTCGCTATACCTGAACGCCTTCGGCCGCACGGGCAGCGTCGCGCAACTCTCCGAAAGCGGCCGCGGGATTCACACCGTGAAAAATAGCTGACCCCGCCACCACCCACTCTACTCCCGCATTTACGGCCTCGGCTACGTTTTCCTTGGTCACGCCGCCGTCGATCTGGATCGGGAACTGCAATGCACGTTCCTTCTTGCGCGCCACCAGCCGCCGGACCTTGTCGAGCGAGTTGGGAATAAATCTCTGCCCCCCAAATCCCGGGTTTACACTCATCACCAGAACGTAGTCCACTACGTCCAACACTTCGCCCAGCATTCCCACCGGCGTCGAGGGGTTGATCACCACCCCCGCTTTCGCCCCCTTGCTCTGGATCATTCGCAGTGTTCGATCCAGATTCGGGCAGGTCTCCTGATGGACCGATACCTGGTCGGCGCCGGCCTCGATGAACATCGGTGCGTAGCGGTCCGGGTCGGCGATCATCAGGTGGACATCGAGAATCAGGCTGGTGCCCCTCCGCAGACATTGGACCACCGGAGGACCTATGGTCAGGTTGGGCACGAAATGGCCATCCATGATGTCCACATGCAACATTTTACAGCCCGCCGACTCAAGCGAAGCCACCTGTTCGCCTAAGCGCATGAAGTCGGCTGACAATATCGAGGGAAGAATCTCAACCATGGGCTTTTCTGAGCTTAGGTTGATGTTATCACAGCCGCGAAAAAGCCATCTCCCGCGTCCCGGCCTGGAATCCGGAGTTGTGTTTCGACCACCGGAAGCCCGTCTACGATATTCTCGTTTTCTTCGCTTTCGAGCGAGCAAGTGGAATAAACCAAGCGTCCGCCGGGCGCCAGGTGCTCGAGCGCCCGAGCCAGAATCTGGCGTTGCCGGGCTGCGAAATCTTCCAGGTCGGCTGGCTTCAGCCTCCACTTGATCTCCGGATTTCGGCCCAATGTTCCCGTCCCGGAGCAGGGTGCGTCCACCAGGATGCGATCGAATCGGCGCCCGAACGGAAGCGGCCCGGTGGCGTCGAGGACCACTCGCCCGGCCGCGTCGCTCACCTCGGACAGACGCCGGGCGTACCGGTCGCAGGCGATCACCCGCGCACCTGCCGCGATCGCTTGTGCGCTCTTGTTGCCGGGCGCGGCGCACAGGTCGAGGAGGGTCATTCCCGGTTGAAGCTGGAGCAGCGGTACGACGGCCTGCGACCCGATATCCTGCTGCCGTCCGGTCTCCGGATTTAGGTGCACCTCGGGCTCCTGGAGTGCGGCGCGCGCGATCCCTTCCGCGATTTCCGTCCCGTACCGGCTGCGCCAGCGGCTGAGCATCCAGGCCGGCGTGGAGAGTTCGGTCGATCGATCCGGCCACTTCACGGGTTGGCGGTTCACCTTGCGCAACAGCGCGTTCACGAATCCCGACGCGGATTTCTTCTGCGCGCGTTTCACCAGTTCGACGCTTTCGGTCACAGCCGCATGCGAAGGGATCCGGTCCAGGTATCGAAGCTGATAGATACCCATGTGAAGCGCGACGCGCACTTCGATATCGAGTTTGGGCTGAGCGCGTCCTGCGTAATGTGCAATCAGGTAATCGAGCTGGGCAAGATAACGAAGGCTTCCGAGCACGATCGCCTCCGCCAGGGCCGCATCCCGCGAGTGGAGCTTCACGGATTCGAATCGAAGCGCATCCGAGGCGTAGCCCCCTTCGTGAACTCGCTTGAGTACTCGAAAGGCGACGTCGCGCGCTGGGGAAATGGAACTCACGCTATGGATTGCCCCGCGGCGAGTTCGAAAAGAAGTCGGTCAAGATAAAGCTCGCAAAGGACCCTGCCCTTAGGGGCGCAAAAGGGTGCGGCGCGCACCGCCAAGGAGATCAGGAACTGTTTCGCGCTGCACTCCGTTTTGCGCGAGTTCCTCAGTAGCCGTCTCTATTCTCTCAGGGTATCGGCTGCGGCGCTTTTGCGAACGATGAAGAATCCGAAGGGCGCCTGCCAATGGACAGTTCTTGAACGATGGCCGCTCGAGTTGGAGCGGCGTTCGGACTAGCTGGCGTTAAAACCAGAAACCACTTTGGAGAAAATTGTAGTGATCGCAGGCATGATCGTGGGCGGCAGAAAGCCGGCGACCACCACTGCCAGCGCGGCGGCGAGCAGTGCATACTCAATCATGTCTTGACCCCGGTGATCCGTCCGCAACCGGCGCGCCAAAATAAATAATCTCGCCATGGTCGTTTCCTCGCGGGTGATGTACTCCACTTCTTGTGCCACTATCTTGCAGGATGCCGTTCAAATAGACAAGCGATATATTACCGTAGCAACGCGTTTTGAAACCCCTTATAAACTAGTGCTAAAGTGATCGCCGGACACCACTAAGGGAATCGCCTTAGGGATTCGACTGGGCCGGATATCGCATCACCGTGAAATTGACCAGCCCGAGAGTGTCGCTGGTGCTGGCTGATGTCAGACCGCGAAAGGAAATTGTAAGACTCTGCCAGGTATTCTCCGCTGCGGTGCCCACGGTGGCGGCTTCGGACAGAGTAGTGCCCCAACTTTGCGTGGACCAGTATTGCGATGCGCCGGAGATCCCGAATGTCAGGCGTCCGGTAAACGCGGATTCCGACGACGGGGCCGCGCGCGACACGATGGTGGCGCCTCCCCAGTGGATCTCACCCGTAAAGCCGGCCGTCGTCCCTGCGTGAATGTAGTGAAACTCCACATCCACGCGGTCGCCGGTGCCCAACAGACCTGCCGGAAGGGTACAGGTTCCGAGAGTGGTCAAGGTGGTCGTGGCCGTCAAGCCTCCCACTCCGCTACAGACCACCTGCGCCCCGGTCAGCGTTCCCAGGGGATTGCTCGGATTTGCGTAGCGATAACTGGCCAGCAACAAGTCGCCCGGTTGTGGAACCGAGCCTAGAAAAAACGTGATAGTGCTTCCGCTGAGAGAATAGTCCACACTCTGCTTCATCAGCAGTCCGTTCAGATACAAATCCAGGCTTGCCGCAGGCGACGGCGCGAGGCCGAGGGTGAATACGGTATTAGCGCCGTTCACCGCGCCTCCGGGGATCTCCGCGTCCGAGAACGCAGGCGTCAGGCCTCCTCCGGAGCCTCCGCATGGTCCCGAGCTTCCATCCACGCGAACGCAATCCCCCAGGTTTCCCGCGGCGCCATCGATCAGCCCCGCCGTGTTGATGATCGCGGTACGTCCAATGGCGAATCCGGCGCCTTCGGTGGGTCTCGCGGCCAGCGCATTTGAAAGTCCGACCACGTCCGTGATTTGGACCGGCGCGGTGACCGGCGACGGCCCCACCACCGTGCCCGAAGATACCCGGACGTCTTTCACCCGGAGCGTGAGAGCGCTGGGCGGAACGGCCCAGACTTCGGTGAAAAGTACGTCTCCCTGGCTGCTGTACGACAGGTTGTATTGGGCGCCGGCCGTGGCCGTCGTGGTCGGTACCAGCTTCACGCTGAGGACTCCGTTGACGATCGGCACTGTCAGGTTAGCGGTAGCGATGTTGGATGTATCGCCGGCAAGAAAGCTGTCCCAGGCGATCGCGAGGGTCCCATTGAACCGGGTTCCGTCCGCCCGGTACAGGATATCCTGGATCGTCGTCAAGGCAGGTTGTCCCGCCGCTGTTCCCGCCGCCACCAGAGGAGGCGAGTCGGATGCTCAGTATCAGACGGTGGGCGGCACTGCTGCTGACTGGAGAGCCCCGTTCCACGGGTTGCGCTTGAAGGCTCGCCCCTACACTGAGATCGATCAGTCGAACTCCCGGAATTTCAAACAGATGATCGAAGAAGAATCCCGGTGATTCACGCGTGACTACGAATGATTTCCACGCCGAGATAGGGCCGCAGCGCCTCGGGAACCACCACGCTTCCATCGGCTTGTTGATAGTTCTCGACGATCGCCACCCAGGTTCGTCCCACCGCCAGGCCGCTGCCATTCAGTGTGTGAACGTACTCGGCTTTACCGGCGCCGGACTTGGCGCGGATGGAGGCTCGGCGAGCCTGGAACGCCTCGAAATTAGAGCAGGACGAAATCTCTTTGTAGTCGTTTTGTCCCGGCAACCACACTTCGAGATCGTACGTTTTCGCCGACGAAAATCCGATATCGCCGGTTGACAACACCACCCTGCGATACGGCAGCCCCAGCTTTTCAAGGATCTGCTCGGCGTCGCGCGTCAGCCCTTCGAGCTCGTCATAGCTCGACTCCGGCCGCGCGAACTTCACCAGCTCCACCTTCTGGAACTGGTGCTGCCGGATGATGCCCCGCACGTCCCGGCCGTAGGAGCCGGCCTCGCTCCGGAAGCACGGCGTGTAGGCGCACAACTTGATAGGCAACCGGTCGAGGTCGAGCGTCTCGTCCCGGTAGAGATTGGTCACCGGCACTTCCGCCGTCGGCGCCAAAAAGTAGTCCGTGTCTTTGATTTTGAACAGGTCCGCTTCGAACTTTGGAAGTTGACCGGTCCCGTACAGGCTTTTCGAGTTGATCATGAACGGCGGCAGCACCTCGGTGTAGCCATGCTCGCGCGTGTGCACGTCGAGCATGAAATTGATCAGCGCCCGCTCGAGCTTGGCGCCCAATCCCATGTACACCACGAAGCGAGCGCCGGTGATTTTGGCCGCGCGTTCGAAATCCAGGATGCCGAGCGCCGGGCCCAGGTCCCAGTGCGCTTTCGGTTCGAACCCGAACGCCCGCGGCGCACCCCAGTGGCGGACCTCGACGTTGTCTTCCGCGCTCTTGCCCGCCGGCACGGAGGGATGGGGCAGGTTGGGAACTCCGGAGAGCAGTAGCCGGAACTCCTCGTCGAGTCCCCGCGCCTTGTCTTCGAGCGCGGTAATCCGATCGCCCATTTCACGAACGGCTTGCTGCCGTGCTGTCGCATCCTGCCCGGCCTTGCGCAGCTTGCCGATCTCCTGCGATTCGGCATTCTTCCGGGCTTTGAGCTGTTCGGACTCGGTTACGGCCGCCCGGCGCTCCGTGTCCACCCTGCGGAACGCCTCCACATCGAGCGCAAAACCGCGGTCCGCCAGCCGCGCGGCGATCGCGTCCAGATTGGTGCGAAAAAAGGAGAGATCGTACATTCCAAAGTTCTACAGGCTCTACCGCCGCATGGTCACGGCGACAGGCTCCCGCGATTTTCCTGCCCTCGGCCTAGCGTAGCCCGCAAAGGGTGCGGCGGCACCCTCATCACCAGCCAAGTAACGCCGCCGCGCTCCGTTTTGCGGGCGATCCTCAAACTTTACCGCGCTTCGATGGGAACCCACGGCTGCCCATCCGGGGCGCCGGTGTAGTCCGCGCGCGGACGGATCAGACGGTTGTTGTGATACTGCTCGAGCACGTGGGCCGTCCATCCGGACATACGGCTCACCGCGAAGATCGGCGTGAACAGGTCGATCGGGATTCCCAGTGAATAGTAAGTGGAGGCGGAATAGAAATCGACGTTGGCGTTCAGGTTCTTGGTTTCCTTCATGTAGTGCTCGATCTGTTTCGACGTCTCGTACAGGTTCACGTGGCCGGTGCGCTTGCCGACTTCCTCCGACAGCGCCTTCAAATGCGTCGCGCGGGGGTCGGTCGTGTGATACACCCGGTGTCCGAACGCGGGGACTTTCAGTTTATTCGCCAGCATGGTCTTCACGTGCTCGATCGCCTTTTCCGCGGTGCCGGCGTCGAGCAGCATCTTGATCGCATTCTCATTGGCGCCGCCGTGCAGCGGGCCCTTCAACGCCGCGATGCCGGCGGTCACGGCCGAATAAATATCGGACAACGTCGCCGCCACCACACGCGCCGCGAACGTCGATGCGTTGAACTCGTGATCGGCGTGCAGGGTCAGGGCGATGTCGAAGGCGCGCTCCATCACTTGGTCCGGACGATTGCCGGTCAGGGTATAGAGAAAGTTCGCCGCGAAGCCGAGCTTCGGATCGCCCTCCACCACCTTCTCGCCCTTGCGCAGCCGGTCGAACGTAGTGACGATGGTGGCGGTCTGCGCCATCAGCTTGATCGCTTTCTGCCGATTCGCCTCCGTGGACATGTCCCTGGATTCGGGATCGTACAGCGACAGCATCGAGACGGCGGTACGGAGCACATCCATCGGCACGGCCCTGCCGTTGGCGGCGAGGAACGCCGTCACTTCTTTAGGGAGCGCCCGGTGGTCGACCAGCGCAGCCTTTAACGAGTCGAGTTCCGCCTGCCTCGGCAGCCGTCCGTTCCACAGCAGATAGATCACTTCTTCAAAGCTCGCTTCATCGGCAAGCGTGTGAATGTTGTATCCGAAATAGCTGAGGACCCCGGCATCTCCGTCGATGTAGCAAATCTTCGATTCCGCCGCGACCACTCCCTCAAGACCCGCACCTGTAACCGCCATGGTTCTCCCTATTTCGTTTGATTTTATGAAAAGTGCTACGCCCAAGCCATCTCTGGTGGGCCTCGCTTTAACCAGCGAAATCACATTCTATCACCCAGGGCATCTCACCTGTCTCCGGGACCCCGGCGCCTGGCCCCCGGCCCGCCGATCATCGGATACACTTGAAATGGATTATGGCCACCGGCACCGCCTCGGACCCCGCGCTTAGTGCTCATCCTCCGCAATTGAGCCCGGAGGATCTGATTCGCGCCTTCCGGATCATGTATCTCTCGCGCAGGCTGGACGATCGCGAGATCTTGCTCAAACGTCAAAACCGGATCTACTTCCAGGTCAGCGCCGCCGGCCACGAGGCCATCCAGACCGCCGCGGGACTCGTCCTGCGCCCCGGCCACGATTGGTTTTATCCCTACTATCGCGATCGCGCCTTGAGTCTCGCGCTCGGCGTTACGCCCGAGGACATGTTGCTGCAGTCCGTTGGAGCCGAGGCCGATCGTGCGTCGGGCGGCCGTCAGATGCCCTCGCACTGGAGCTCTCCGAGTCTGCATATCGTCGCGGGTTCGTCCCCCACGGGAACACAACTTCTTCAGGCCGTCGGATGCGCCGATGCGTGCCGCCGCCTGGACCCGATCCCATGTCCCGTGACGCTCGCCACTACCGGCGAAGGCGCCACCAGCGAAGGAGAATTCTGGGAGGCGATGAATATCGCCTGCCTCGAGAACCTTGCCGTCATCTTCCTGGTGGAAGACAACGGCTATGCGATTTCCGTCCCAGTCGAGAGGCAGACGCCCGGCGGCGACATTTCGCGCGTCGTAAGCGGGTTTCCGAATCTGAAGGTCCTCCGTTGCGACGGGACCGATTTCCTGGCCTCCCACGCCACCATGTCCGAAGCCGCCGCCTACTGCCGGCGGGAGCAGTCGCCAGTGCTGGTGCACGCCCATTGCACGCGGCCCTATTCCCACTCGCTTTCGGACGACGAAAAGACTTACAAGACAGCTTCGGAGCGGGCGGAGGAAACTCGTCGAGACCCCATCGTTCGTTTCCCGGAATGGCTGATCGAAGAAGGCATCCTGGACAGTCACGCGCTCGAGTTGATCACCGATGAGATCGACGACCAGATTCAGCACGTGACGGAACGTATTCTGAGGGCCGCGCCGCCGCCCAAGGGCTCCGCGCTCCGTTTCCTGTATTCCGATTCCGTCGATCCTGGCTCAGATCAATTCGACGTCGCGCCCCAATTTTCCGGCGAACCGCGCACCATGGTCGATTCCATCAATCGGACGTTGCACGAAGAAATGTACCGCAACGACAAGATGGTGGTCTTCGGCGAAGACGTGGCCGATTGCAGCCGGGAGCAGAATCTCAAGGAATTGAAAGGGAAGGGTGGTGTGTTCAAGGCCACCCATGGCCTCCAGCGCGCGTTTGGTTCGGAGCGCTGCTTCAATACGCCCATTGCCGAGGCCGGCATCGTCGGCCGCGCCACCGGCATGGCCACACGGGGATTGAAGCCGGTGGTCGAAATCCAGTTCTTCGACTATATCTGGCCGGCCATGATGCAGATTCGCGACGAGCTCGCCACCCTGCGCTGGCGTTCCTACAACGGCTTCTCCGCGCCCGTCGTGATCCGCGTGCCCATCGGCGGATACCTGAATGGCGGAGCGATTTATCACAGCCAGTGTGGGGAGGTGACGTTCACCCACATTCCCGGTCTCCGCGTGGTCTTCCCATCGAACGCGCTGGACGCCTGCGGCCTGCTGCGTACCGCCATCCGCTGCGACGATCCGGTCCTGTTCCTCGAACACAAACGGCTGTACCGCGAACCGTATAACCGGTCGCCCCACCCCGGGCCCGACTTTACGATTCCCTTCGGTAAGGCTGCCGTTGTCAAGAACGGCGCACGGCTTACCGTCGTGACCTACGGCGCTCTGGTTCAGAAGTCGCTTCAAGCGGCTTTGCAGATCGAGCATCACAACGCCGAATGGACCGTGGAAATCATCGATCTGCGAACGCTTTCCCCCTACGATTGGGAATCGATCCGAACGTCGGTGGAGAAGACCAGCCGCGTGTTGATCGTTCACGAGGATTGCCTTTCGTGGGGTTACGGCGCGGAAATCGCCGCCCGCATCGCGAATGAGCTATTCGGGTCTCTCGATGCGCCCATCGGACGCGTCGCGGCGCTCGATACCTGGGTCGGCTACCACCCGCAGCTCGAGGCTGAAATCCTGCCCCAGGTGGACGACATCGTGCGGGAAGCCACGCGCATTCTGTCTTACTAGCCCGCAAAGGGTGCGGCGGCGCCCTCATTTCAGCCAAGCAACGATGCCGCCGCACTCCGTTTTGCGGGCTGTTACTCAGAAGAATCGTCCTGACCCATGGCCAAAGGAAAAACGCATTTCACTCCAGAGGTTCTCAAGTTCCTCGCGGAGCTGAAGCTCCACAACAATCGCGACTGGTTCCTGGCGAACAAGGAACGTTACGAGACGCAGGTGCGCGATCCGTTTCTCCGCTTCCTCGCCGATCTCGGTCCCGGCCTCGCGAAAATCAACCCGAACATCCTGGTCGACCCAAGCCCTTCGCGCGGCTCCATGATGCGCATCTATCGCGACATACGGTTTTCGGACGACAAGACGCCATACCGGACCTTTCTCGGCGCCCGCTTCCTGAACCATGCAGCTAAGGACGACGCAATGCCGGCGTTTTACCTCCACATCGGGCTCAGCGGCTCCTACATTGGCGCGGGAATCTGGCACCCCGGCACCCGATCGCTCCGGCAGATTCGCGACGCGATTGTCGCCGATCCGAACCGATGGCGAAAGATCGCATCGAAACTACAGAAGGATTCCCGCTGCACCTGGGCTGGAGAGACGCTCACCCGCCCCCCGCGCGGATACGCGGCCGATCACCCGCTCATGGCGGATCTGAAGCGCAAGGACTTCGCCGTGCGTTCCTCGTTTGCCGAGAGCGACGTGTACCGTCCGAATTTCCTCAACCTGGTCCTCGACCGCTACCGCGCCGCCGCTCCGCTGGTCGGGTTCCTCTCGGGGGCAGTCGGCCTCAAGTAAAAGTCCCTTGAATCGGTTTCTACTTACGCCCGACGTGGTCGATATGGAAGGTAGTGGACTCCGGCACACTGAGCCCCCACGTCTACGCCATGGGAAAGAATTCCACGGAAGCCAAGCAACTGCCGAAAGACCTCGGCGCTCTGAGCGTCGCGCTGCTCGAAGCCCCGGCCTCGGGCCTATCTGCGCCGCAAAAGAGACTCCGGCTGGGCGTCGAATGCGACTAGAAGGAACTGGGCCGCCTGCAGCGCGAGATGGTCAAATTTCAAGAGTGGATTCGTCATGAAGGCTTGAAAGTGGTGGCGCTCTTCGAAGGCCGCGACGCGGCCGGCAAGGGCGGCACCATCAAACGAATCACCGAGAGCCTGAATCCGCGCATCTGTAGCGTGGTCGCGCTCCCCGCCCCCACCGAGCGCGAGAAAACGCAATGGTATTTCCAGCGGTACGTCGCGCATCTGCCGTCCGCCGGCGAGATGGTCCTATTCGATCGAAGCTGGTACAACCGGGCCGGCGTCGAGCGCGTGATGGGATTCTGCACCGAAGACGAGTACGCCGAATTCCTGCGCAGCTGCCCTGAGTTTGAGCGCACCCTGGTGCGCTCCGGTATCATCTTGATCAAATACTGGTTCTCGGTCAGCGACGAAGTGCAGGAAAAGCGCTTTCAAGATCGCCTGAAGGATCCATCCAAGAGATGGAAGCTGAGTCCCATGGATCTCGAGTCCCGCGCCCGCTGGGTGGAATATTCGCGCGCCAAGGACGAGATGTTCGCCCACACCGACATCAAGCAGGCGCCCTGGTACGTGGTCAACGCCGACAATAAACAGGCCGCCCGGCTGAACGTTATGCGCCATTTGCTGTCCACGATTCCGTATCAGGATCTGACGCCGCCGCCGATCAAGCTTCCAACGCTCGACCGGAAGAAATACGCGCGGCCTCCCATCACCGACCAGAACTTTATCCCGGAGTTCTATAAGTAGGCCAACCCGGCCTGTCCCCGCCCACGAGTCAGCTTTTCGCCAAGTCCCGATACGCGGGGTATCCGTCGATCCCGGCCGCGCTGGTCGCTGCCCGCACGATCGCCTGCGACATGGCTTCCGCCGCCAGCGCCCCGATCATGCCGTGATTGGCCCTCACCTTCAGCGTACCCGTGGCGAGGGCGAAAATCGTATCGCCGTCTCCCGGCGTATGCACCGGATTAATCGCCCGCGCGTAGCCGTCATGCGCCATTTGCGCGATCTTCGAAACCTGCACTTTTTCGAGAGCGACGTTGGTGGCCACCACGCCGATGGTGGTGTTCGCGCCCGTCTGCATCGCCACCCCGTAGCCCTTCATCACCTCGGCCATGGCGTTGCGAACGCTCTTTCCGTCCGGAGTTCGCGCGCCCGCGATCACTCGCCCGGTTTTCGGATTATTGACGTCGCCCACGGCATTCACGGCCACGATCGCGCCCACCACGATCCCGGTGTTCCCCACCTTGATGCTCGCCGAACCGATGCCGGCCTTCATGGCGAACTTGGACCCGAACATCTTGCCGATGGTCGCGCCCGCGCCCGCCCCCACGTTCCCCTGCGCCACCGGTCTGTTCGTAGCGGCGACGCACGCCTGGTAGCCGGATTCCGCGTCGGGTCGAATCTTGAAATCTCCCACGCCCAGGTCCATCAGAATCGCGGCGGGAACGATGGGAACCACGCCCGCGCTCCCGATCTTGAAGCCGTACCCATGCTCCTCGAGATAACGCATGACGCCGGTCGCGGTGTCCAGCCCATAGGCGCTGCCGCCGGAAAGGACGATGGCCTGCACCTGTTGCACCATGTTGATCGGGTTGAGCAGATCGGTTTCGCGCGTCCCCGGAGCCGAGCCTCGTACGTCGACCCCGGCCGTCGCTCCGGCCTCGCACAGAATCACCGTGCAGCCGGTGGGGCGCGTTTTCAGCGTGTAGTGGCCCACTTGGATGCCGGGAACGTCGGTGATGCTGCCCGCGCCCAGCCAGTCGTTCAAATCCGAATTCGCGGCACTGCCCGAAGTCTGCGCTGCCGCTTCCGCCGGACTGACCGATCCCGTGAATCCGCTTGCGCCCGCGAGGGCCGTTGCACCCAAGAGGTGACGCGCCAGTTCTCTGCGTTTCATAGAGCCTCCTTCGTGCGGACCGGACTACTCAATCCCTAGCAGGCGCATCGCCGTAAGCGCCATCACTTTGGCGGAATTCACCAGATCTTCGATCAACACATATTCATCGGGCTGATGCGCCAGATCCAGAATACCCGGGCCATAGGCGATACAATCTTCCACATGCCCGATGCGGGTGACGTGTTTTTGATCGTAAGTCCCGGGGCTCGCCATCAGCGGCGGCTTCTTCCCGAGCACATCCTCGATGCTTTGCGAGACAGTTCTGACCAAGTTGCTGCCCGGATTCGTCTGCGTCGGGTGGACGATCATCAAGTCTTCGATGTCGTAATGGAAGGACGGGTCCACTTTCCGCCGCTTCTCCAGCAGTTCGCGTACTTCTTCGTGCACCTGTTCGAAAGGTTCTTCGGGCAGGAACCTGCGATCGAAGATGGCGCCCGCGCGATCGATCACGCAGGGCGTCTGCGTCCCGTCCTCGGGCTGGCCGCCAAACACGGAATTGATATTGATGCTGGCATAGCGCGACCCGGGAGGCTCTACCGGCATTTCGGTCTTGCGTTTCGCAAGCTCGGGTTTGAGAGAGTGATTGACGTCGCTGATCACGTCGCCCAGGTGATCGGCCGCGTTGACACCCAGGTACGGCATGCTGCCGTGCGCAATGCGCCCGTGCTGAACTACTTTGAACCAGTACACGCCGCGATGGCCGATACAGATCCGGCCTACGTTCGATGGTTCCGTGATGATTACGAAGTCGGTTTTATCTTTGTGGATGAATCCGCGCTCGGCGAGACACGCTACGCCGGCGAAGCCGCCGCTCTCCTCGTCCACCGTACCGCTCTGCTCCACTGTCCCCGCGAGCTTCACTCCACTGCGGCGAATCGCTTCCACGGCGTAGATGGACGCGGCGATGCCCGCCTTCTGATCGCAGGTGCCGCGGCCATAGAGCTTGCCGTCCCGTAGAACAGCCTCGAATGGATCCACGGTCCAACCTTCTCCCACTGGAACCACGTCAAAGTGCCCGTTGAAGTGCAGCAGCGGCCTGGACGTTCTTCCCGGAGCGCGGCCGATGACGTTCACGCGCGGATGCTTGGCCGTGTGCTCGGCGCGTCCTTCGGCGGCGACGTATTGCGTGTCGTAACCGAACTCCCTCAACTTGCCGCCGATGAATTCGGCTCCGGCGGTGTATTCCTCACCGGGCGGGTTCACCGTGGGGATCCGGGTGAGCCATTGTAAGAAAGCGACCATCTCATCCGCGATCGCGTCCACCTGGCGAACCACCGCGGACTCCCGTTTGCTGATGGCCGCACTCGTCGAGCCCATCGCCTCACCTCCCTAAAATACGCTCTCCAAGCCGAGCCGCGACCGTGAGGGAGCGGTAATTAAAACAATCGTTGGTTTCCTTGCGTTTGTCGATGAGCGCTTTATTCACGGTTCGACAAGTCGATGAAGTGCAATAAGGACGCTCGTCATTGGTTAACTTACCGCTCCCTCACGGTCACGGCTCGGTTTCCTTCTAAAGCGGCGGCTCGAAGCGGCCGTCGATCGCCGTCCATCCGCCATCGACAAACAACACCGTTCCGGTGACGAAGCTGCTTGCCCCCGATGCGAGAAACACAATCGGCCACGCGAGTTCCTCCGGGGCGCCCCAGCGTTTGAGCGCGGATCGGTTGGAATACGCGGAGTACCACTCCGTATTGTTCTTAATCGGCGCGGTCAGCGGCGTGTCGATCACGCCTGGAGCGATCGCGTTCACTCGAACGCCCTTGGGCGCGAGTTCCACCGCGAACCCGCGGGCCATCTGCACCAGCGACGCTTTGGTCGCGGCATATACCCCCTGGCCCGGCTCCACCACCAGGGAGCGGACGGAAGACGTCAGGATGATACTGCCGCCGCTGCCCGTGTCGCTCATCACCTGGGCCACCGCCTGGGTCACCTTGAAGGTACCTTTGAGATTCAGATCCACCACGCGGTCCAGTTCCTCGTCCGTATAGGTGAGGAGCCGCTTTCGCACGTTGATGGCGGGCGTCGAGACCAGGATGTCGATCTTCCCATGCGCTGCTTTGATGCCGTTGACGCCGGCGTGAATACTCTCCTTCTTGGTGATGTCCATCGACAGCGCCGACGCCCGGTGGCCCTCGCGGATGATCTGGTCCGCCGTAGCCTGGGCGCCCGCCAGGTTCACGTCCGCGCACACCACCGTCGCGCCCGATTGCCCGAGCGCCACAGCCGCTGCCTGCCCGATTCCAGAACCGCCACCGACAACCAGGGCTACTTTGCCGTCCACTCTAAAAACCGAAGCTGCGTTACTCATGCTCTCCTCATGAATGCTCGTCTTTTGCTTCCTTGGAATTCTGCCTCAGCGGTCAAATAAGAGGCGGCCGAAGCAGCGTATGAAGCGTATTCTACCGCGTGCCGGCGGCGCGTTTTCCGTGACCGTGAGGGAGCGGCGGAACATTGGAGCAAATCTATGCTCATACTAAGGAACTCGCTGCACCGGCCACCAGTGAAAGATCCACACATGCAGGCGCTGGCGGTGAAGTGGGCTTGCACGGTGGTGAAGTAACTTCCGGGTGCCCGACGACTCGGACCCAATCCCGCTTCAACCCTGGCACGATGTAGTTCGCGATCCACAGAGTGTCGATCCACAGAGTGTCGATCCACAGAGTAACGAGGGCCACCGTGAATCTGTTACAATCCTCGGCGATGAGGCGTTCCTCTGTTCTTTTCTTGGCCGTTGTCGCGGCTTTCAGCGTTTCGCGGGCCGTGCTTGCCCAGGATCTATTCGGGCCAATTCGGATTGGCGCCAACCGGAGCAAATACGTTGGCGCGTGTCCGGTCGAGGTCGTTTTTACCGGAAATATCAACTTGAACTCGCCACACCCTAGGGGGTTTTCGTTCAAGTATTACTGGGTCAGAAGCGACGGCGCGAAAGGCCCGGTGAATGTTGTGCGGCCGTCTCCCACCCAAAGAATGTTGATCGTTAAGGAGCCATGGACCCTTGGCGTCGCTGGGCGCCACTACGATCTCTCGGTGAAGCTGTTCGTGAACTCGGGGAATACCCACCTCGAACAGACATCCCGGGTTGTCTCAGTGACCTGCAAGTGACCGGCGCGGCTCTCTGGGGCGGGTTGCTTCATACGTTGGCGCTCCTCTCGGCGCTCGGGTGAGTTCGGCAGTGCGGCGTTCGCGCTTAGGGCTGTCGAGCGCGGCTGGGGGCTACGGCCGATGTGGGTGTGATTTTGCATCGGCGGTCCTAAACCACTAATG
>Ga0209415_10007006_pt1 | contig 19830 bp, 14 predicted proteins | sample PeaSoiSIISIP2007_FD_187696 | JGI IMG/M metagenome (GOLD analysis project Ga0209415, IMG submission 187696) | Peat soil microbial communities from Weissenstadt, Germany - SII-SIP-2007 (SPAdes) (version 2) | ecosystem: Environmental > Terrestrial > Soil > Wetlands > Peat | place: Germany... | reverse complement strand
GCTAGGGACTACGCGGCACGAGGTGCGCGCCGCGGGCCGCGGTCCGGAGCTCGACCGCCGGCAGTCGCGCCCTTTGAAGGACCCGGATCGCCGCCTTTCGTTGCGCCACGCTCTGCGGGAGGATGACCACGCTGTTGCCGAACATCGACTGCGCCGCGGACGCGCCGGTCGCCCGGAGATCCGCGAGCCTGCGCTGGACGGCGGGCGAGGCGAGGCCGAGCCCGTCGGAGAATCGTTCGGCCTCGACGAAGAGGGTTCGCGCGTCAGGGTGTTCGCGAAGGCGGGGCAGGGCCTCGACCGCCTGCTCGCGGACCCGGTCGAGGAACGTCGCGTCCCGGAGCAGCTTCGGGGACGGAAGCGGACGGCCGACGACCGCCAGCAGAAGTCGGGGTCGGAACGCCTTGTGGAGGACGCGTCCGAACGGCGGGACCCCCGGTCGCACCCGGATCTCGAGCCCGCCTCCCAGGATCGCCGAAACCCCGCCCAGGCCCCCCCCGCCGAACAGGTCGGCGAGGTGGGCTGTCGCCACCGCGCGGTCCATCGGCCGGCCGAGTGTCGAGGCGACCGCCAGGCCGACGGCCAAGGCGCCCGAGGCGCTCATGCCGAACCCCTGCCCGATCGGCAGGTCGTGGGAGAGCATCACCGTGACCCGACCGGGGCGGGCGCCGACGAGGCGCCGCGCCACTTCCGTGGAGATCGGCAGGGGTCCGGGCACATCGGAGACTATCCGAACGAACGACCCGGCCCCGCCCGCCCGCCACGTCGCCACCGCGCGGACGCCGAGCTCGAGCACGAGCCCCGCCCCGACGGAGCCCCGCCCGCGCGGGTCGCGTGCGGTGAGATCGGGCGAGAAGACCGCCGTTACGTGGCCGGGGGCGAAGGCGGCGGCGACGCGGCCCGTCGCCGGGGTCGCACGCGCCGGCATCGGTGGTGTTCTCCAACCGCGATTTCTTATAAGCTGGGGAGCTTGGGTAGCTAGAGAACTCCACGGCGCACGCCGTACAGTTCCGTCGCAGGCACAGCATGAGTGAACCCGAAGCTCCACCGGCGACGCGGGAGAACTTCGACCGCGTGAACTTCCTCGAGCTTCGGAACAACCAGCTCGCCGAGGCCATCAAGCGCGTCGAGAGCGAGCGCCATTACATGGAGGCCGAGATCCTCCGGCTGCAGCGCGAGGTCAAGCGGCTCAAGACCGAGCTGGACCGGCTCCGGTACCCTCCGCTCATCGTCGGCTCGGTCCGCGACGTCCTGACGGACGGCCGGGTCGTCGTCAAGTCCTCGACCGGCCCCGACTTCGTCGTCAACTCCGCCGAGACCGTCGAGCACGACAAGATCACCGTCGGCTCTCGGGTGGCGCTCAACAAGCAGACGCTCGCGGTCATGGGCGTCCTCCCGGCCTCGCTCGATCCGCTCGTCGCGGCGAGCGAGATCGTCGACAAGCCGAACGTGACCTACGCGGAGATCGGCGGCCTGACGGAGCAGATCCGCGAGATCCGCGAGGCCGTAGAATTCCCGCTCCTGCGCGCCGAGCTGTACCGGAAGGTCGGCGTCGACCCGCCGAAGGGCGTCCTGCTCATCGGGTCCCCCGGCACCGGGAAGACGATGGTCGCGAAGGCCGTCGCCCACCACACCCACGCGACGTTCATCCGGCTCGTCGGCAGCGAGCTCGTTCAGAAGTACATCGGCGAGGGCGCGCGCCTGGTCCGCGAGCTGTTCCAGCTCGCCCGCGAGAAGGCGCCGACGATCATCTTCATCGACGAGGTCGACTCGATCGGGGCGAAGCGCCTCGAAGTCGCCACGAGCGGCGACCGCGAGGTCCAGCGGACCCTGATGCAGCTCCTCGCGGAGATGGACGGCTTCGAGCCGCTCTCGAACGTGAAGATCATCGCGGCCACGAACCGTCCGGACATCCTCGACGAGGCGCTCCTGCGCCCCGGCCGATTCGACCGGATCATCGAGGTCCCGGTCCCGACGTTCACGGGCCGGGCCGAGATCTTCAAGATCCACACGCGCGGCATGGCGATCAAGGAGACCGTCGATTTCGAGGCGCTCGCCGCGCGCTGCGAGGGCGCCACGGGAGCCGACATCAAGGCGATCTGCACCGAGGCGGGCATGTGGGCGATCCGCGAGGAGCGCGACCACGTGACGAGCCAGGACTTCGACCGCGCGGTCGAGAAGGTCGTCGGCGAAGAGGAACTCCGCAAGGAGTCCGTCACGATGTTCGCCTAGGCGGACCGGGACGGCGGCGCACCCGACCGGGGCGCGAAGAACTCGACCTTCCCGCAGTGGGCGCACGAGAACGTCTCCAGGAGGAACGCGCCGGCGGGATGGCCGGCGTACTCGAGCGTCGGCAGCGCCTTGATCCCCAGGCTCGTCAGGGGCGAGGAGCAGACCGTGCAGCGGCGGGATTCCGAGCTCGGCGTCAGGGGGGCGTACGGTCCGTGCGACATCGGCCGTACGAGGGCGTCGCCGCCTGCTTGAGCCTTCCGGTCACGGAGCAGCGACGGTCGCCCGACCGACGATCCGCGGACCGCTCGGCGGCGACAGGTCCGCGACGACCATCGGATCGCCGGGGCTGAAGGCCACCGGCCGGTCGGGAGTGAGGCGGATCGCGCTCTCGCCGACCTCGGCGAACCGGGCTGGGACGAGCTGGAGGCCGAGCAGGAGCTGCACCTGGGCGCCCGGCGCGACGGTGCCCCGGTAGTACCGGCTCCTCCGCCACTCGGAGCCCAGAACCGACGTCGCGACGGTGAGCGAGCCCTCGGGCGCGAGCACCTGCCCGCGGGCGAGCTCCTCCGCCTCGACCCCTCGGAGCGCCGTGCCGACGCGCTCGCCGGTCCGGGCGGCCCGGACGTCCACGTCGTGCACCTGGATCGACCGTACCTCGACGAGCTTCTCGAGCGGGAACAACCGGAGCTTCTCGTGGGCGGTCAGCGAACCGCGTCGTACGACCCCGAGGGCGACGGCGCCGACGCCCTTGACCGGGAACGCGTGGTCGATCCGCACCTGGACCGTCCCGGGCCGGTCGGGAGCGATCCACCCGTCGATCTCCGTCCGGAGCTTGCCGAGATCGAGCGGCTGCATTGCGGCCTTCTCGAGCGGCGAGCCTTTGAACGCCCGCCGGACCTCGTCCTCCCCGACGCTCAGACCGAGGCGGACCTCGACGGGGAGGTCGAACATCTCGAGCGTGGCCGCGGTCTCGGCGATCTCGCGCGTGACGGCGGTGATCGCGAAGACGGCCCGGTCGGCCATCGCGAGCGCGAAGAGGAGCGCGCCGTACTTCTCCGGGAAGCCGGTTGGCTCGACGACGGTGATCGCGTGGCCGTCGTGGGCCGAGTTGAAGAGCGTCAGATCGGAGGCGGTCCCCTTCTTGCCCAGGTCCTTGGCGATGTCGCGGGACCCGACGACGGCGACGGTGATGCCCGTCGTCATCCGGGGTTCCCCGGGGCGAGCGGCGGTCGAGCCTCCGGCGTGATGAGCAGGTCGATCGAGCCGGCGTGGGCATCGATCCGGACCTCGGCGCCGTCCGGAACGTCGCCGGCGAGCAGGCGCACCGTGAGGGGATCGACGACGAGGCGCTGCACGGTGCGCTTGAGCGGCCGCGCCCCGAACTCGGGATCGAACCCCTCGTGGGCGAGCAGCTCCCGGGCCTTCGGCGTCAGGACGAGCTGCACGCGCCGCTCCTTGAGGCGCGCCTGGACCTGGGCGACCTGCAGGTCGGCGATCGCCCCGATCTCCTTCTCGGTGAGGCTTCGGAAGATCACGACCTCGTCCAGGCGGTTGAGGAACTCGGGCCGGAAGTACGAGTGGAGCGCCCCGTCGATCAGGGTCCGACGTTCGGCGTCGTCCTTCGCCTTCTCGAGGAGGTCGGTCCCGAGGTTGCTCGTCATGATCACGAGGGTGTTGCGGAAGTCGACCGTCCGCCCCTGGCCGTCCGTGAGGCGGCCCTCGTCCATCAGCTGGAGGAGGACGTTGACGACGTCGGGGTGGGCCTTCTCGATCTCATCGAACAGGATCACGGTGTACGGGTGGGTCCGGACGGCCTCGGTGAGCTGGCCGCCCTCCTCGTACCCGACGTACCCCGGCGGGGCGCCGATCAGCCGGGCGACGGTATGCTTCTCCATGTACTCGCTCATGTCGAGCCGCACGAGCGCCTTCTCGGAGTGGAACAGGAAGGCGGCGAGGGCCTTCGCGAGCTCGGTCTTCCCGACGCCCGTCGGGCCGATGAACAGGAACGCGCCCATCGGCCGGTTCGGGTCGGCGAGGCCGGAGCGCGAGCGCCGGACGGCCTGCGCGACAGCGTCGACCGCCTCGTCCTGCCCGACGACGCGCTGGCGGATCTCGTCCTCCATCGTGAGGAGCCGCATCGTTTCTCCTTCGAGCAGTCGGGAGATCGGCACGCCGCTCCACTTCGAGATGACGTGGGCGATGTCCTCCGCCCCGACCTCCTCGCGCAGGAGGGTCGTCCCCTCCTCCCGGTTCATCGCGGCGTTCCGGGCCTCGACCTGCTTCTGCAGGTCCGGGAGGGTGCCATAGCGAAGGCGGGCGGCGGCCTCCAGGTTCCCGGAGCGCGCCGCCTCCTCCTCCTCGGCCTTGGCCGACTCGAGGCGCCGGCGGAGCTCGCGGATCTGCTCGATTTCCTCCTTCTCGCGCTTCCAGCGGGCGAGGAGGCCGCCCTCCTTCTCCTTCAGGTTCGCGAGCTCCTTCTCGAGCTTCTGGAGCCGGTCTACGGACGCCGGGTCCTTCTCGCGCTGGAGCGCGGTGCGTTCGATCTCGAGCTGGCGGATCCGCCGCGTGAGCTGGTCGAGCTCCTGCGGCCGGGAATCGAGGGTGAGGCGGACCATCGAGGCCGCCTCGTCCATGGCGTCGATGGCCTTGTCCGGAAGGTGCCGGTCGGCGATGTAGCGCGCGCTTAGCGTGGCCGCGGCGACGAGCGCGGCGTCGTGGATGTGGACCCCGTGGTGGAGCTCGTAGCGCTCGCGAAGCCCCCGAAGGATCGAGATGGTGTCGTCGACCGTCGGTTCGTTGACGTAGACCATCTGGAAGCGCCGCTCGAGGGCCGCGTCCTTCTCGATGTACTTCCGGTACTCTTGGATCGTCGTGGCCCCGACGCAGTGGAGGGAGCCCCGCGCGAGGGCCGGCTTGAGGAGGTTCGACGCGTCCATCGCCCCGCCCTCCGTCGATCCCGCGTGGACGAGCGTGTGGAGCTCGTCGATGAAGAGGATGATCCGCCCCTCGGACCGTTCGATCTCGCCGAGGACGGCCTTGATGCGCTCCTCGAACTCGCCCCGGAACTTCGCGCCCGCCAGGAGAGCCCCGAGGTCGAGGGCGACCACCCGCTTGTCGCGGAGCGAGTCGGGAACGTCGCGGAGGGCGATCCGCAGCGCGAGACCCTCGGCGATCGCCGTCTTCCCGACGCCCGGGTCCCCGACGAGGACGGGGTTGTTCTTCGTCCGTCGGGAGAGGATCTGGATGACGCGGCGGATCTCGTCGTCGCGGCCGATCACCGGGTCGAGCTTGCGCTGCCGCGCGAGCTCGGTGAGATCGCGACCGTACTTCTCGAGGGCGCGGTACTCCTGCTCCTCGGTACGGCTCTCGACCTTGCGCCCCACGCCGCGCAGCGACTCGAGCTGGGCCAGGACCGCGGCCCGGCGGACGTCGAAGTCCTCGAGGAGCTCCTTCGCGCGGGACTTGGCGGTCAGGAGGCCGATGAGCATCAGCTCGGCGCTCGTGTAGCGGTCCTTGCGCTTCCGCGCCTCGTCCTCGGCCGCGTCGATGACCGCGGTGAGCGGGCGGGAAATGTACTGGTCCGACGGGGCGACGTGGTCGGCCGTCGGGAGCGCCGCGAGGAGCTCCTCGAGCTTGGCGGAGAGCTTGCCGAGGTCGAGGCCGACGCTCTTGAGGACCTCCGCGGTCGCCCCGTTGGGGTCCGCCAGTAGGGCGGTGAGCAGGTGCTCCGGCTCCACCGAGGCATGGCGGAGCTCGGCCGCGCGGGAGAAGGCGCGCTCGAGCGTCGAGCGGGCGGCATCGGTGAGCTTCTCGAGCCGCATCGGCGGATTCGATTGGATATAGCCATATAAGCGAACGCCCCGTGAGTTTTGCCGGTGGCGGACCTTCGCGTCGAACTCGCCGGAATCCCGCTCCGAAACCCGTTCTTGCTGGCGTCGGGGGTCTGGGGCGAGAGCGGCGACTCCCTCCGGGGCGCCTGGGACGCCGGGGCCGGCGGCGTCATCACGAAGTCGATCGGATCGGCGCCCCGCCCCGGCTATCCCAACCCGACCGTCGAGACGCTCGACCGGTGGGGGTTCCTCAATGCGATGGGGCTCCCGAACCCCGGCATCGAGGAATACCCCCAGGAGATCGCGATCGCCCGGTCGGCGGGCGCCCTCGTCATCGGCTCCGTCTTCGGACCCGACGCCGACGAGTTCGCCGCGCTCGCGGAGAAGATCGCGGCGACCGGGGTAGCGGCGATCGAGCTCAACCTGAGCTGCCCGCACGCGGAGGGGTTCGGCACGGAGGTCGGGAGCGAGCCCGAGGCCGTCGAGGAGATCACGCGCGCCGTCGTCCGGCGCGTGAAGGTGCCGGTCATCGCGAAGCTCACGCCGAACACCCACGACATCGCCGCCCTCGGCGCCGCCGCGGAGCGCGGGGGCGCGGCCGCGGTCAGCGCGATCAACACGGTCCGGGGGCTCTCGATCGACCTGGGCCTGCGGCGGCCGACCCTGTCGCATGGTTTGGGGGGACTGAGCGGGCCGGCGATCCGCCCCGTCGGGCTGGCCTGCGTCTGGCAGCTCTACCGACGGCTCAAGATCCCGATCGTCGGCGTCGGCGGCATCATGACGGCCGACGACGCGATCGAGTACCTGCTCGCCGGCGCGCGCGCCGTCGAGGTCGGGACCGCCGTCGCGTTCGAGGGGATCGGGGTCTTCGGCTCGCTCGTCCGCGAGACCGATCGGCGGCTCCACGAGCTCGGGGCGGCGCGGTGGATCGATCTCGTCGGCGCCGCCCACCGGGCCGACGGGGCGGCGGCCGCCCCGGCGTAGCACCGATATGTACGAGCTCGGATAGGACGGGCCGTGCGGCGGCTGGCGAGGGTCAGCGAACGGGTCGAGGAGACCCCCAGCACCGTCACCCTGCGGTTCGACGATACCACCGAGGCGTCCCCCGGTCAGTTCGTGATGGTCTGGGTCCCGGGGGTCGACGAGATCCCGATGTCGCTCTCCTACACCGGGCCCTCGAAGGGGATCACGGTGAAGGTCATGGGGGAGACGAGCCGGCGGATCCAATCGATCGGCGTCGGCACCGTGCTCGGCCTCCGGGGGCCGTACGGCAACCGGTTCGACCTCTCGCCCCGCCGGATCCTCGTCGTCGGGGGCGGCTCCGGCGCCGCGGTCCTCGCTCCAGCGGCCGAGGCGGCGATCCAGCGCGGAGCGGACGTCGCCGTGGCGCTCGGCGCGACCACGGAGGCGGAGCTCCTGTTCGCGGACCGGTTCCGCGCGATGGGCGCGGTGGTCCACCTCGCGACCGACGACGGCAGCTTGGGGCAGCCCGGGTACGTCACGCAGGCGGTCGACGGCCTCCTGGGCCACCAGGAGTTCGACGCGGTCTGGAGCTGCGGGCCGGAGGTGATGATGCGCAAGGTGATCGCCTCGGCGGACGCCCGCGCCGTCCCGGTGTTCTGTTCGGTCGAGCGCTGGATGAAGTGCGGGCTCGGCCTCTGCGACGCCTGCGCCCTCGGCCGCTGGCACGTGTGCATCGACGGCCCGGTGTTCCCGGGAAAGGAGCTCATGGAGGCCCCGGGGTTCGGGGAGTTCTTCCGCGACGCCTCCGGCCGCCGTCGGCCGTACCGGCCGTCCCCTACGCCCGGTCCCCCGACGGCCCCTTCGTAGCCCGCTCGGCGGGGCCCCTCGCCCCCCAGAGAACGGCATCGGCGAGGCTCTGACACGCCGAGGGAGAAGCTTTTGACCGACGCGGGCCGTGCGCCGGCCTCATGCGGAAAGGCTTCCTCATCACCGGGATCATCCTCCTCGTCATCGGACTCATCTCGATCGCGTACCCGATCGCGATCGGTACCTCGGGGTCGATCCCGGCACTGCCCGACCAGGCCGCTCCGATCCCGCCGATCGTCGGTTCGGGCGCCTACACCGTCAAGTGGTCCGGCGGAACGGCCGACACCCACGTCGTCCTGTACCAGTGCGTCACCTCGGCCTGCGCCTCCATCGGCCCCATCCTCGCCAACGCCTCGGGGGCCTCCGGCTCGTTCACCGTCACGCTGACCGCGGGCGACTCCTACGGATTGTTCGAGTACGGGACCCCGATCTCGGTCTCGGCGACCGCGACGGACATGGGGATCACCCTCCTCGTCCTCATCGGGATCATCCTCGTCGTCGTCGGACTCGTCCTGGCCCTCTTCGCGTTCGTCGGACGGGGGCGCCGCGCCGGACGCGCCGCCGTCGCCGAAGAGCCGGTCACGCCCGCGGAGTCGCCGCCCCCGACGGCGGACCAACCGGACCAGGGCACGATCCAAGCCGCCATCCCCGCCGCGGCCCAGCCTACCGCCGGGGTGCGCGCGAACCTCAAGTGCGCCCACTGCGGGGCGTGGAACGAGCCGTGGCTCACCAACTGCCGCAAGTGCCAGCGGACCCTCACCTCGACGAGCCAGTAGGCCGCCTCCGGGCCCGGCCGGAACCTCTTCGGATCGCCCGGCCCGGGGCAGTTTCACCATCTCCCGAGCACAGTCTTTAAGCGGGAACTCCACTACCGCGCCCGGGGTCGTTCGATGAAGGTCATTGTGGTCAGCGGGGGCGTAATCTCCGGCCTGGGAAAGGGGATCACGACCTCCTCGCTCGGCCGCATCCTCAAGGCCCGCGGCATCCCCGTCACGATCGTCAAGATCGATCCGTACCTCAACGTCGACGCCGGTACGATGAACCCGTACCAGCACGGCGAGGTGTTCGTCCTCGACGACGGCACCGAGGCCGATCTCGACCTCGGCAACTACGAGCGGTTCCTCGGCCAGAGCCTCAACGGCTCGCACAACCTCACGACGGGGAAGATCTACCGATCGGTGATCGAGAAGGAGCGGCGCGGCGACTACCTCGGCAACACCGTCCAGATCATCCCGCACGTGACCGGCGAGATCAAGCGGACGATCCGCGAGGTCGCCCAGTCCTCGGGCGCCGAGGTCGTCCTCGTGGAGGTCGGCGGCACCGTCGGCGACATCGAATCGATGCCGTTCCTCGAGGCCTTGCGCGAGCTCTCCTACGAGCTAGGCGAGGGCCACATGGCGTTCGTCCACACGACGCTCGTCCCGGTCGTCGGGCCGGTCGGGGAGGCGAAGACCAAGCCGACGCAGCACTCGGTCCGCGAGCTCCGCGCGATCGGGATCCGTCCGACGATGATCGTGGCCCGCGGCCCGGCGCCCCTCTCCCCCGACATCAAGGCGAAGATCTCCCTGTTCTGCGACGTCTCCCCCGAGGCGGTCATCTCGGTCCCCGACCAGTCGACGATCTACGAGGTCCCCCTCGTCCTGGAGGCGCAGGGCGTCGGCAGCTACCTCACCCGCCTCCTCGGGCTTCCCGAGCGGGAGCCCGACTACACCACGTGGAAGGCGTTCCTCGAAATGTACCGCCGCGATTCGGCCCACCTCGAGGTCTCGATGGTCGGGAAGTACACCGAGCTCCGGGACGCCTACCTGTCGCATATCGAGGCGTTCCATCACGTCCAGGGCCGCCTCGGCGCGACGATCCACCTCCAATGGTACGACTCGGAGGACCTGCCACGGAACCCCGGGGCGCTCGGCCGGATCGCCCGGTCGGACGCGATCCTGGTCCCAGGCGGCTTCGGCTCGCGCGGCGTCGAGGGCAAGATCCTCGCGATCGAGCTCGCCCGGACGCGCCAGATCCCCTTCCTTGGGGTCTGCTACGGCTTCCAGATGGCCGCCGTCGAGTTCGCGCGGAACGTGCTCGCGCTCCCGCAGGCGAACACCTCCGAGGTCGACCCGCACACGCCCGACCCGGTCGTCTGCCTGCTCGAGGAGCAGCGGACGACGGCCGACCTCGGCGGCACGATGCGCCTCGGGGCACAGCGCGTCCTGCTCGAGCCCTCGACCAGGGTCGCGGAGGCGTACGGCCGTACCGAGATCTGGGAGCGGCACCGCCACCGGTACGAGATCAACCCCGCGTACCTCCAGCGCTTCCGGGAGCACGGTCTCGTCGTGAGCGGCCGGTCCGTCGACGGTCGGGTCGAGGCGCTCGAGATCGCGGAGCATCCGTTCTTCGTCGGCGTCCAGTATCACCCGGAGTTCCTCACCCGTCCCGAGGCCCCCCATCCGCTCTACCTGGAGCTCGTCCGGGCGGCGCTCGCGCGCAAGGAGGTGCCCGCCCCTGTCCCCGTCACGCCGCCTGGCGCGTGAGCTCGCGGAGCTCGACGGCGAGCGCGTTCGGGTCTCCGGCCACCTCGAGGAGTACCGCGCCCTCGGGGGCGTGGCGTTCGCCCTCGTCCGGGACCGGTCCGGGACAACGCAGGTCACGCTCAAGAAGGGCGTGACGGACCCAACGCTGTTCGATCTCCTGGGGACCCTTCCGCGGGAATCCGTCGTCTCGGTGCACGGCACCGTCCAGAAGTCGGCCAAGGCCCGCCGGGGCGTCGAACTCCTCCCCGACGCTGTCGAGGTCGTCAGCACGGCCGAGGTCCCTCTCCCGCTCGGGGTCGTCGACAAGGTGGGCGCGGAGCTCGACACGCGCCTCAACCACCGGGTCCTCGACCTCCGCAAGCCGTCGGTCCAGCACATCTTCCACCTCCGGGCGGCGCTGCTCGAAGGGTTCCGCCACGTCTTCACCGAGCGCGGCTATCTCGAGGTCGAGACCCCGAAGCTCCTTCGGCAGGGGGCGGAGGGCGGGGCCACGCTGTTCCCGGTCCAGTACTTCGACCAGCGGGCCTACCTCGCCCAGAGCCCGCAGCTCTACAAGCAGATGCTGATGGGCGCTGGCTTCGAGCGGGTGTTCGAGATCGGTCCGGCCTTCCGCGCCGAGCCGTCGGACACCGTACGGCACATCACGGAGTTCACCAGCCTCGACGCCGAGCTCGCGTACATCGAGGACGCGGAGGAGGTCCGCAGCGAGCTCGAGCACGTCGTGCTCGGCGCGCTCCGGCACGCCAAGAAGCGCCTTGAGGCCCAGGAGAACCCGCTCGCCGAGCACATTCCCGACGTCACCGGACCGTTCGCCCGGTTCCCGTTCCAGGAGGTCGAGCGCTGGCTCGGCCGCCCGGGCGCCGAGCAGGACCTCGGGACCGAGGACGAGAAGCGCGTCGGCGAGATCGCCCAGAAGGAGCACGGGGCGCTGTTCTACTTCATCACCGACTTCCCGACGGCGGTGAAGGCGCACACGTTCTACGCCCGACGCCGCGACGACGCACCGGCCCTCACCGGCTACTTCGACCTCGACTTCAAGGGCCTCGAGCTCGCGAGCGGGGGGCCGCGCGAGCACCGACTAGACCACCTCCTCGAGAACATCGCCTCGGCCGGTCTCAAGGCCGAGGACTTCCCGGGCTACCTCGAGGCGTTCCGGTTCGGCATGCCCCCGCACGGGGGCTGGGGGTTCGGCGTCGACCGGCTCGTCTGGTACCTCGCCGGCTTACCGAACATCCGAGAGGCACGGTTATTCCCTCGGGACCGTTACCGTCTCGACCCCTAGGAGGGAACTCACGTGGTAGCCGTCGGCCGATCGCTTCCCGCGCCCCCGGAGCTCACGGGGCGCTGGGTGCAGGTGATCGAGGAGGCGGACCTTCGGTCCAAGATCCTCGAGATCGCCGACCGGTTCCCGGAGGAGCGCTCCCTCGAGATCCCGTTCTCCCAGATCGAGAGCGCCGACACGCCGCTCGCCGATCTGCTGCTCGAGAAGCCCGAGGAGGTCCTCGCCTCCGGCGCCCGGGCGATGCGCGAGCTCATCCCCGTGGCCGGCCCCGAGAGCGAGGGCCTGCGCCTCCGGGTCACCGGCCTCCCGAGCGTCTCGGTCCGATCGGTCCGCGAGATCCGGGAGTCGGACCTCCAGCGGTTCCTCGCGATCGAGGGGATCGTCCGGAAGGCGACGGAGGTCCGGCCGCAGATCCGGGACGCGGTCTTCTCCTGCCTCGCGTGCCGCGCGGAGATCCACGAGCTCCAGGACGACGGCTCGCCGATCCTGAGGGAACCGCTCGAGTGCCCGAGCTGCGGCAAGCCGGCGGGCCGCACCCGCTTCCGGCTGATGCCCGAGCGGTCCACCTACATCGACTCGCAGCGGATCGAGATCCAGGAGAACCCCGAGAGCCTGAAGGGCGGCGCCCATCCGCAGGGCCTGCCGGTGCTCCTCACCGAGGACCTGACGGGCCGCGTCCTCCCGGGGAACCGCGTGATCGTCAACGGGGTGTTGAAGAGCCTCCAGCGGGCCTCCGCGTCGCGGACCGGCGTCATCCGGAGCACGACGTTCGACCTGATGATGCTCGGGAACTCCATCGAGCAGCAGCAGCACGAGTTCGAGGAGATCGAGATCCCCGAGGAGGACGTCCAGCTCATCCTCAAGTTCCGGGGCGATCCCAACGTCATCGACCAGATCGTCCTCTCGCTCGCGCCGACCATCAAGGGGATGGAGGACGAGAAGGAGGCGATCGCGCTCCAGCTGTTCGGCGGCGTCGCGAAGCACCACCCGGACGGGATCCGCGTCCGCGGGGACATCCACATCCTCTTGGTCGGCGACCCGGGCACGGCGAAGAGCCAGCTGCTCCGGTACGTCGCCGACGTGGCCCCGCGGGGCATCTACACGTCCGGCAAGGGCGCGACGGCCGCCGGGCTCACCGCGGCCGCGGTGAAGGACGACTTCGCGGGCGGCCGGTGGGTGCTCGAGGCCGGGATGCTCGTCCTCGCCGACGGGGGCATCGCCGTCGTCGACGAGCTCGACAAGATGACCCCCGAGGACCGGTCGGCGATGCACGAGGCGCTCGAGCAGCAGACGGTCTCGATCGCCAAGGCCGGTATCACCGCGACGCTCAACGCCCGATGCCCGGTGCTCGCCGCCGCGAACCCGAAGTGGGGACGGTTCAACCGCGAGAAGTTCATCTCCGAACAGATCGACCTCCCGCCGACGCTCCTCTCCCGGTTCGACGTCATCTACTCGATCCAGGACCGCCCCGAGGAAGTCCGCGACCGGTTCCTCGCGAACCGCATCCTCCTCTCCCATCAGGAGGGAGAGGCCCGCGAGGCGATGTTCGGCTTCTCGGAGGTCGCCCCGTCGGCGGGGGCGCCGTTCCCGCCGGAGTTCCTGCGGAAGTACATCGCCTACGCGCGCCGGACCGTCCGCCCCGTCCTTTCCAACGAGGCATCGATGGTCCTCGAGGACTTCTACGTCGGCACGCGCGCCAAGGGCGCGGAGCCGAACTCGCCCGTCCCGATCACCGCGCGCCAGCTCGAGGCGCTCGTCCGGCTGAGCGAGGCGTCGGCGCGCGCCCGGCTCTCCTCGGTGGTGGATGTCGAGGACGCCCGGCGTGCGACCAAGATCGTGCAGAAGTTCCTCGATCGGATCACCCCGCCCAACGAAAAGCTCGACATCGACGTCGTGACGACGGGAGTCAGCCACAGCCAGCGCGAGCGGATCGACACGATCCAGGACACGATGCACAAGCTGCAGGAGGCGGGCGGAGGGACGTTCGGCCTCGAGGACCTGTACCGGGAGACCGAGAAGCTCGGGATCCCGAGGCCCCGGGCGGAGACCCTGTTCCAGATGCTCCGCAACCAGGGCGAGGTCATGGAATCCAGGAACGGCCGCTGGCAGCTCGTCCGGTTCTGACGTCTCCCTAGGTGGGTCCTCCAGGGTCCGCCGTCGCGGTTCGTGGGGCCGCGCGGCCCCCCCAAAGGCGAAATAACCCCGGCGGGCGCTCTCCCTCGCGGGAGGCGGCGATGGGGAACGGGATCGTCATGCGGGTCCACCAGGTCCGCGCCGAGTTCATCGTCGCCGCGTGCGACGAGGAGCTCCTCGGGCGCGAGCTACCGGTCGGCTCGAACGGACACACCGTCAAGATCACCTCCTACTTCTACGGGGAGCGCCCGGTCTCGGAGGACGAGCTCGTCTGGGCCCTCAAGCGCGCGACCGTCGTGAACCTCCTCGGCCCCCGCGTCCTCGGGATCGCCCAGCGGGAGGGGTTCGTTGGCTCCGAGGGCCTGGGCACGCTCGGAGGCGTTCCGCACGCCGAGATCTTCGCCATGCTGGAGTAGGCGCCGACCATGGAATCGTCCGAGTTCTGCGTCGTCTGCGGGCGGACCGACCGGACCCTCCAGGACGGGGTCTGTCCGGAGTGCTCGGCCGAGCGGACCAAGCTCGTCTGGTTCGAGGGACATCCCTCCGTCGAGGCGTGCGCCATGTGCGGCGCGCGCAAGGTCGGCCAGCACTGGGAGAGGCGCGGGGCCGCGCCGACGCTGCTCACGGGAGACGATCTAACACCGCTCCTCGCCGTGCACCCCGAGGTCGGGATCCGGCGGGTCCGATGGTCGGAGACGGCGAGCGACCCGGTCCAACGGACGTTCCTCGGCGAGGTCGATCTGAGGTTCCGGGGGACCGAACGGACGGTCCGCATCGAGATGCCGGTGCGCCTCAAGGCCGTGACGTGCTCCGAGTGCTCGCGACGGACCGGTCACTTCTACACGGCCGTGATCCAGGTGCGCGGCACCTCGGAACGCCTGCGCGGGTCCTCGGAGCTCCTGCGCGAGCGGCTCGAGCACGCGTTCGAGTCGGTCCTCTCGGAGTCGAAGAAGGAGTGGCGCGAGGCGTTCAGCTGGCGCGAGCCCCTCCCCGAGGGATGGGACTACTACCTGCTCAACACGCTGGCGGCGCGGTCCGTCGCCCGGTTCGCCAAGTCGCGTCTCGGGGCGGAGCTGAAGGAATCGGCGACGCTCTGGGGCCGGAAGAACGGCAAGGACGTCTACCGGGTGACCTTCTGCCTACGGATCCCCGAGCGCGCGGCCCCGACGCCGAAGTAGCACGACGCCTCCGATAGCGGCCGGGGAACGCTCGACCATGCGCCGCCGAACGAGCGGGCGCCGACCCGGCGGGCCGGTCGACACCCCTTCGAAGGCGCTTTCAGGAGCGATGGGCTCCCGGGAATCCATGGCGAAGGCGACCCCGGGTCGCTCCCGACCGGCGTCCGAACCGGGGGCGCGTCGCGCCACGGTCTGTCGGTGGAGCCTCCAGGTCGCTCCACCACGGCCGCGCTGCCTCGTCCTACCGCCCGAGCACATCCATGGCGGCCGGTTCCGTATCGTCGCCTCCGTCGCGCTCCTCGTGACCCTGCTCGTCGCCGGGACCCCGTCCGTCGCAACCGGGGGAGCGGGCCCGCCGTCCGCTCCCCAGCCGGTAACGGCCTTCCACGTCACCGGGTTCGCGTCGGGCGTCCTGACCCTGTCGCCTTCCTCCGGTCCCGCCGGGACGAAGGTGACGGCCTCGGGGACGGGGTTTGCGGCGAGCTCCCCGATCGAGTTCACCCTCGACGGCCGGAGCGCCCCCGCCGCCTGCCGGACCGACGCCACGGGGGACTTCCCGGGGACCACCGGTACTCCGTGCACGTTCCTCGTGCCGATCGCCCCCTTGGGGAACCAGACCGTGGTCGCGGTCGCGGCGAACAGCTCCGCGGCGATCAGCGTGGGAACCCAGCCGTACGGCGTTGCCTACGACGCCCGCCTCGGGGAGGTGTACATCTCGGCGAGCGCCTCCGACGACGTGCGGGTGATCACCGACTCGAACGATTCCATCGCCCGAACGGTGGGATTCGGGAGCACGAGCCCGTGGGCCATTGGCGACGACCCAGCTCGTGGGGAGATGTTCGTCACCTCGTACTATTCGAACAACGTGACGGTGATCAACGACACGAACAACTCGATCGTCACCTCGGTGGACGTCGGCTCCGGGCCGTACGACATCGTGGACGACGCGGTGCTCGGCGAGATGTTCGTCTCGAACAGCGGCTCGAACACCCTGAGCGTGATCTCGGACACGACCAATACGGTCGTCGCCACGGTCGGGGTCGGAACGAGCCCGGACCGGGAGGCGTACGACGCGACCCGCGGGGAGGTCTTCGTCACGAACAGCCTCTCGAACAACGTCTCCGTCGTGAACACGTCGAGCGATACGACGGTCGCCAGTGTGCCCGTCGGCTCGAACCCCGTCGGGATCGCCTTCGACGCCGCGATCGGCGAGATGTTCGTGTCGAACTATCTCTCGAACGATGTCAGCGTGATCAACGACACCACGGACTCCGTCGTGGCCACGATCGGGGTCGGGACCGACCCCACCGGGGTCACGTACGATCCGGCCCAAGGGGTCATGGTGGTAGCGAACGCCGGCTCGGACAGCCTGAGCCTCGTTTCCGTGGCGACCGACTCCGTCGCGGGCGGACTCCCCATCGGGGACGCTCCCCAGGTCATCGCGTACGATTCCGGCGAGGACTCCCTGTTCATCTCGAACTACCTCTCGGCGAACGCGAGCGTGGTCAACTTCTCCGTCCCGGTCGCGTCCACGTTCCAGGTGAACGCGAGCCCCACCCTGACGCTCTCGCCCATGGCCGGGATCCTCGGGACGCTGGTGACCGCGAACGGGTCGAACTTCGAGCCGAACGCCATGATCACCTTCCGAATAGATGGGACGGCTGCGACGTCGTCCTGCTCGACGGACGCGAACGGCAGCTTCCCCGGCGGCAGCGGGACGAGTTGCACCTTCCGGGTGCCCTCCCCGCGCCCCGGCGGCACGGTGATCGTCTCGGCCTCGGATGGCAAGGCCGCAGCGACGGCCCCCTTCACGATTCGCCCCGGCCTCACACTCTCACCCGATAGCGGCCACCTCGGCGGGAGCGTGACGGCGAACGGAACGGGCTACGCGGCGAGCGCCTCGATCTCCTTCTCGGTCGGCGGAGCGGGCCGCCTCTCGACGTGCTCGACGGACTCCACGGGGAGCTTTCCGGGCGCGACGGGGACGCCGTGCCGCTTCACCGTTCCGACGGTTCCCGGCGGAAACGAGACCGTGGTCGCCTCCGACACGACGGTCAACGTGTCCGGGAGCGAGGTGGGCGGGTATCCGTTCGGCGTCGCCGTCGACCCCGGGCGGGGCGAGGCGTTCATCGCGACGAGCATGGGCAACGCCCTGACCGTCCTCTACTCCTCGAACGGCACCTTCGCCCGAACGGTGCCGCTCGTCTCGACGGCCCCTTGGGCGATCGCCTACGACCCCATTTACGACGAGATGTACGTTACCGCGTACTTTCAGAATTACGTGAGCGTCGTCAATCTGACGACCGACGCCGCCGTCGCCACGATCGGGGTGGGGACCGGACCCTACGGTATCGCCTACGACTCCGGCCTCGGGGAGATGTTCGTCGCGAACAGCGGCAGCAACAACGTCAGCGTGATCTCCGACGCGACCAACACCGTCGTCGGTACGGAGGACGTGGCGAGGAGCCCCTACGCGGTCGCCTACGACGCCGGGCAGGGGACCGTGTTCGTCAGCGACAGCGCCTCGTACTCCGTGAGCGAATTCTCCGACACGCTGAGCTCCCCCGTCCTCACGATCGGCGTAGGTACCAACCCGGCCGGGATCGCCTACGACCCTCTCCTCGGAGAGGTGTTCGTCGCGAACTACCTTTCGAACAACGTGACCGTGATCAACGACTCCACCGATGCGATCGCGGGCTGGATCGGGGTGGGAACCGAGCCCGCCGGCGTCGGATACGATCCCGACGATGGCGACGTGTTCGTCGCGAACGCCGGCTCGGGCAACGTGAGCATGATCTCCCCGTCGAACGACACGGTGGTCGGTTCCTTCGGCGTCGGGTCCGCCCCCGAGGTCGTGGCGGCCGACCCCGCGAGCGGGCGGCTCTTCGTCACGAACTACTTCTCCTCCAACGCGAGCGCGGTGGGGTTCCCCGACCGCGCGACGGCCGCGTTCATCGTGAACACGAGCCTCTCGCTCCTCCCGACGACCGGCCAGGTCGACGCGGGCCAGACCGTCACGGTGGAAGGAGCGGGGTTCGGCCGGTCGCTGGCGATCACGACGTTCACGATCGGGTCGAGCTCGCTCAACTGCACCGGGGCCACCGTCGGGACCTGTGTGGGCGGTACGCTCATCTCGGCGTCCGACGGGTCCGTCGTTGCGACGTTCGCCGTCCCAGCGAACACGACGCCGGGAGCCTACCTGGTCTCGCTGGGAGACACGGCGGGCAACGCGGGTGTCGCTTCGATCGTCGTGGATGCCGATCCCTCGGTGACGATCCCCCACGCCTCGTCCGCAACGAGCGACGTGGGCCAGACCGTGACGTTCAGCACGACGGCCACCCTCGGATCCGGAGGCTACACCTACGCTTGGTCCGGGCTACCCGCCGGCTGCACCGGGACCCTCGCCTCGATCGCGTGCACTCCCCACACGGCCGGCATCTTCAACATCTCCGTCCGGGCCACCGACTCGAGCGGGTTCTCGGTGGTAAGCGGCACCCTCGCCTTCACGGTGCTACCGGACCCGACCGTGGCGCTCCCGAAACCGAGCGTCCTGTCGGGCGGCGTCGACGCCGGGCAGAGCGTGACCTTCACGGCGACCGCGAGCTTGGGGACGACCGACTACCTCTCGTTCATGTGGCTCGGCCTCCCTGTCGGGTGCGTCGGAAGCTCGGAGTCGGTCACCTGCTCCGGTGCTAACCTCGCCACGGGACTGTACGGGATCTCGGCCGAGGTGACCGACTCGAACAACTTCACCTCGGCCGCGAGCCCGGTGCTCTCGTTCTTCGTCGACAACGATCCCGAGGTCAGCACGCCCGTGGCGAGCGTCGCCTCGGCGGATGTCGGCCAGAGCTTCACGATCTCCGTGACCGCGAGCCTGGGCTCCGGCCCCTATTCCTTCGCCTGGGCAGGGCTCCCCTCGGGCTGCACCCCCGCCCCAACCTACGAGGCCACGTGCCGACCGACCGCCTCCGGGGAGATCCTCCTCAACGTCACCGTGACCGATGCGAACGACTTCGGAGTGACCAGTCCGGTGTTCACGATGGCGATCCACCCCGATCCGAGCGTGACCTTGAGCGCCGATCGGCTCGCCGTGGATGCCCGCGAACCAGTCGTGGTCACCGCCCATCCTTCGGGCGGATCCGCGGGATACCGGTACGCCTGGACCGGGTTCCCGATCGGCTGCGGCGGGAACTCAGCTTCGATCACGTGCGTCCCACCGAAGCCGGGGTCGTTCACCCTCGCCGTCGTCGTGACGGATTCCAACGGGGTGTCGGCCACGTCGCCGGGGGCTCTTCTTATCGTGGCCGCGCCGCCGTCGGCGAACTTTTCGGCCGCGCCGGGTCTCCCCTCCCCCGGGCAGATCGTGGTCTTCAACGCGAACGCCAACGGCGGGACGGGCGCGATCAACTACACGTGGGCGTTCGGCGACGGGACGGCCGGGTCCGGCGACACCGTCGGTCACGCGTACCGGGTCGCGGGGTACTTCACCGTCACCCTGTGGGTGAACGACAGCACGGGCTGGTCGTCGTCGGAGACGCTCAATCTCACCGTGGGCACCCCCGCGAAGGCGTCCTCCGGGTGGACCGGCCTCGACACCCTCGTCGCGATCGTGGGAATCGCCCTCCTCGTGGCCGTCGTGCTCGTGATCCTCTATCGCGGGGACCGGCTCCGACGGCGGCCGGAGACCCCGACGGAGGACGGTGCGCCGACAGAGGAATCGACGTCGGTGGCCCCCGCGAGCGTCGAGACGGACCCGGCGCAGGGTCCGCCGACCTAGCGCGCCCTGGTCGGAGCCGGCGGGCCGTCGCCCGCCGCGCCGGAGA
>Ga0209415_10007005_pt1 | contig 19831 bp, 24 predicted proteins | sample PeaSoiSIISIP2007_FD_187696 | JGI IMG/M metagenome (GOLD analysis project Ga0209415, IMG submission 187696) | Peat soil microbial communities from Weissenstadt, Germany - SII-SIP-2007 (SPAdes) (version 2) | ecosystem: Environmental > Terrestrial > Soil > Wetlands > Peat | place: Germany... | reverse complement strand
GTTTAAGTCATTCGAAGAGGGGTATGCGGAGTTGGGTGAAAGACCCGAACCCAAGTATCTTTTCAGCGTCAATCGCATAAACAATGACGGGAATTATGAGGCAGGCAATGTGGAATGGGCAACTAACGAGGAGCAGTTAAAAAATAGACGGTCATGGGATAGACACAAAAAACATACAAAGGTTAAGACTTGCTGTAAATACGGGCATCCACGAACCCCGGAGACCGTAGGTAAACAAGGGGGTTGTAAAACGTGTGCTGTAGAACAGCAGCAAAAGCGTCGTATGAGGAGGGTCTATGAGTGACACACTCGAACTTATCGCAAACGCACCAACGGTTTGCGAGTTTTGCGATTGTCCTGACACTCTGGATGAGCAATCGAGTTACGAGGAACAGAGGGCACTGCGAGGCAGATGGCTTTCGTTGTCTATGTTGGACTTGGAAGACACGTTGTTACTCGATGGCGTGGACATGAACCTTTGGCCTGCCCTCAAACAGTGGTTGTATGAAAACATCAACGAAATCTGCCCAGACAGCGTGACATATGAAACTTTCAAAGCAGACTTGATTGAAGTCGTCCGTCTAGCCATTCGGGTCGTGCATAACTGCGAGTTTCGCCCAAAGGTATTTACGACCGATCTTGCTCGGAAACAGTCGTGGGATGGTTTCATTGAGGCACTTGACGCCACGGAAAAGTCGGTGACTGAATAATGGCGGACAAAAGTCGGGATTTACGGAAAGTCGAATTGCCGCTTGCCTGTGTGTTCGGATACAACGGGATTCCATTTCATAGGGTTGAGGTCTTCGACAATGACCGTCCCTTCTTTTTCTTCGACGTAAAGCAACATGACTATGAGGCGATGGTCGCAGAATCTACAGACAAAGAATGCCCCGTCCTTCTTGCTGCGATGTTAGACAGTCTACGAAAGATTATGGAGTACGTAAAAATAGCTCGATTGTCGGGTGGGGTATGGCAACGGAAATAATTGGAGGAAAACATGTCAACTAGAGAAGCACTACACATCGCTGAACGCAGAGCGATAGAGAAGGATTTGGAGAACCAACGGCTCGCACCCATCCGTGCAGCAGAGCAGACGAACGTCGAACTGCTCCGCGAAATCAATCAACAGGAGACTGAAATCCGTATTCGAGAATTACGTACAAGGCTTACCACTCAACCCTCACCCGATTTCGGGTTCCTAAAATATGTGGGCAATGATACCCCCGAAGAGATTCAGAAGAAAGTAATCGCCGCAGAAGATGACCATGCAAAATCTTCACACATCCCCGATAACGACCGGAAAGTGTTGATTGGGTTCGCACAGGCGAATTGGAATCTCGGTTATGACCTGACAAGCGTGGAAGTCTGGGCAGCGATGTATGCAAAACTTTGTGAGTTGCTAGAACCGAAAGAAGCACCCGTTGTATCAGTACCGGATGCGACTGGAGATTCCACAACGGAGAATGTCAACCCGTTCAAGGCGGGTAGTCGGGAAGCGGATAATTTTGACCGCGAGCAGTACGCAAAAGAACTTCTAACTGAAACACAGGAAAATCCGCTCTTTGACAAGACGTGTCAGGAAATTGTAGACGCGTCGGGTAAGAAAGTGTCCGGCGGGCACATGGTTCAATTCCGCATTTGGTTGGACCTTCCAGTACAACGGCGTATTTACCTGTTTACGAGAGAAGGTATACGTTTAGCGTTCAGCAAATATTTTGGGGATGAATCATTTTTGAGTCAGCAGGAACTAGACGACATTCGTGATGCGAAGGCATTGGAAGCATTGACTGCTCGGGAGTATGCACGGGTTGTCAGTCCCTACGGCGTCACAAACGTTGGTGCCGATCCCACTGCGACTATGGGATATGTCGCCCGAAGGAATTAGGTCGGAGTCAAATCTAGGAGAGGGGATTATGGAAATTGAAAAGCAGGAACAAGAGACGGATTCACTCGCAATGTTCCGTGAGCAAGTTAAGAACGAAGTACGCCCGACAATGTCCGAATCGGCTGCACAGAAACTCCGGGCAATCAACGAAGCAGACAGACTCGACAAGATTGACAACGGTAGGTTTTGTACCGCATTGAAGTCCGTCATCGTTACACCCGACAATCTGCGGAAATTGATTGAACGCATCCAATGTACAGGTTTCATTGATCCCGAATCGGGTGAATATATAAAGCACGGATTCCTTGATGACAAAGGAAACTTTCAGCCTTTGAAGGTTGAAGTCTCTGACCTTGAAAGACGGGTCAACAAGTTGATGTGGTGGATTATGGCGGGCTTCGAGTTAGGACGGGAGATTGATAGCGTACATCTCATCAACTTCTTTTCAGAGTTGACGCAGGACGAAATGTACATGACCGACTCGCAGTTCAATGACCAGTGGCGGGTCAAAAACGCAGAGCGGGTAAAGGCGTCCCGAATCAGTCGAGGGATTATCAAGCCAGTTGAGTCTGAACCCGTGTATAGACCCTGCAAGTCGGGCAAGAAGTGCATGAGATTTGAGAAACGGAAGCCAGCACCAGCAGCGGGCAAGGGGGAGTATTGCAGCCCCGCGTGTTCTGCCAGTGCACGTGCACGGCAAAAACGGGCTTTGGCTGCGGCTCCATCAGGCATGATTCAGTAGCGAAGCCCTCTCAAGTGCACGCCAAAGGGCTGTTTGTGAGGGGTATCTAGATGGAAACCTGTACCTATGGCTGCGAGGTCATACGTAGCTTTCTGAGGGCTAAAATGACTGTAAGTACATGGAGGAAGTATGGCAGAAAGTAAGAGGCAACTTGTCCCCCATCCAACTGACCAGCAGATACACGATGCGGGCATGACCCGTCGGGGATACATGGAAGCGTATCGAATACAAGAGAAAGCGGCGAAGATTCAGACGGCACGTGATAAAGATGCGGCAGACATGCGAGCGAATGGCTGGACGGGCGACCGCAGGGCAGACCGCTTCGAACCCGCGCCAGCAGACCCTGCGACAGTCAAAGCATTTCAACTGACCAAGAACAGGTTGTATGCCGCAACGGTTGCTGAGAATGAACAGATATGCCGAACCGCATACTCCGATTTCAAAAAGAACGGGGAATTCACTACTGAGGCGGGTAAACGGGCGGGCGTTCTACTGTTGAACACGCTTGGATACACACTGGCGAATGCCTCTGAGGGTGTTCGATATCTTCGGTCGGAGGACGCGGCTCAGAGATTCAGATAGGAAAGTTTGAACGAGAAAGTTAGAACACGAGGGGTTAGACACCCCTCAGAAGATTTTAAGACACCCTTAGAGGGGGTGGGGGCAAAAGAGGCGTTTCAGAGATATTGGAATCCAGATACACCGAATGGGCTGGAACTTGGCAGAGCGTACGCCGATTTCGGAGCCGCCCTCGGATACACCCGCACCCAAGACGATGAGATCGCAGCAACGATAAGCAGCGATGAGTCTTTTGAGAAATACTTTGACCGAGATACCCAACGATGGTATTCAGTACACAAAGATTGAAATTGCGAGATAGCCACTTTTGGGCGACCAGAATAGATGGCGGAAACCTCGCATACGACCGTTCGATTCCTAACGGGAGTTGGTTGGCGGTCGGCCAAAGTCCGACTCATCTATACGCGGGTCGCATAACCTGACGATGAGTTGGCAACGCGGGTGACCCCTCCCAAGCGGCCACCCGCAAAAGTTTAGCAGTAGATTTATTCGGTTCGTTCGTACTCAGACGAACTGAACGCCGCTCATATCCACTCCTCGATGGTGGGCGGCACTCTTTAGCAACACGTAGGAAATTAGGAAAGGTTTACCTTATGTCTTTTTCACCAAACGATAACACCCCCGACGTACAAGCGGTTCCTCCTTCTCCATCGGCGGGAAATCTGCCTATGTCTGCCCGACCAGATCAGGCACCGTCGCTCCAAGACGCGACCGCGGGTACACCCGCAGGACAGCCCAACCTTCCCGCTAACGCCGCTATGCCGACGGCTCCTGCTGCTCCTGCTACTCCCGCAGAGAAGCACGCCTCTATTTTCCATAACGTCATGGGCATGTTGGCGGGCGGAATGAACCGTCCCGTCAGGGGGCCGAATGGTCAACCCGTTACTGACGAGAGTGGCAACGTCGTCATGAAGCCCGCTGGCGCGAAGCAACTCGGCGCAGGGATTCTTGCTGGCGCGATTGCGTCTATGGTCGCGGGGATGTCTACGCCGACGCAGATGGACCCGCAGGGTCGGCGTCCTGATTATTCTAATGCAGTTGCTGCGGGCGCGAAAGCCGCAGAGCCCTATACCCAGAAGGGTAGCCAAGAAGCCGCTCAGAAGCAAGCGGATGATACTAAGATGCGTCAATACACGACTACTGACCATAACCTGAAACTTCATGCTGCTCTGATGAATAATCTCAAGATGCAAGGGGATATTCTCCAAGAAGGAGTTGATACGGACGCTCCAATCATCGAAGGGTTAGCGACTGCGGGAACGGTGAAAGACCCGACTGACCCGACAGGTGTAAAAACCATCCCTGCCGTCCAAGCACAGAAGGTCGGTGAAGACAAACTGATGGCGATGATGAATGACGGGTCTTTGCACGTCACCCGTGATTCAATCCTTCGTGATGGTGTTGCAGATGTATATGATGAAAAGGGTAAGCAACGGATGAACCCTGACGGCACACCTATGCAACAGTATACTTACACAGTGTATAACCATAACGCTCAGGTAGTTCTTTCGGAGCAAATGAAAGGTCTATCTCCAAACCTCAAGGACGTATCTGTAGGAACAGTAGTTCCTGTCAGCGTATTGGGGAAATACGCACGGGAGCAAGCTGACTTAGCTGGTGCGGGTCAGGCTCTAAAGAATCACATGAGCGAATATGACGAAGTGAATGGAACGAAGACAAACTTCGACCTGTCCGCCGCGACTGCGAAGTATCCCGCTCTCAAACGGATTTATCCCTACATCGCAAAATACGGAACAGACCCTGTCGATTTGATGTTCAAAGACCTCCGTGCTGAAAAGAGTGTAGACTCAGCGGCACTAGGGCAATTACAACAGGCACTAGGCGTGACTCCTGAAGGTCTACAGAAGATGGCGCAAGACCGTGCTGCTAAAATGAATGCGGAGAAAAAAGGCAATGACGCTCTACCCGCACCCATAGAACAAGTAAAGAGTTTCCGTTCCGATATTGGTACGGCGTATCCGAATCTGTCCGAGGGACAAAAAGATTTGCTTACCAAGTCTCTTGGTAAGACTCCTACAAACGGCGATTACCAGAAGATTCAAGATAAGGCTGAAAAGTATTCGGACAGCAACACACGACTGGAAGCCCAGAAAGCAAAAGATGCTCCTGCTGACCCCGCTCTCGTAAAATCAATTGGAACAGGACACATGGCTCCTGACAGAGTAGCATATTTACTCGCTAAGAATCCCGCCCTTCTTGTGGCAGTTACTGACGCTTACCCCGACTTCGACAGTTCTAAAGCGGCGAGTTATGCGAAGACTTACGTTGATTTCACCTCAGGAAAGACTAGTCGTGCGTTGAATGCAGGTGCGACCGCTTTACGCCATCTCAACGAATTGCAAACACTCAATACTAAAGAAAGCATGATTCCGGGGACTCCCGATCATACTGCCTACCAAAACAAAGTGGATACTCTTGCGTCCGAACTTTCTAGTTTTTACAAAGGCGGGGGTGCTCCTACAAACGAAGATATTCAGGGAATTAAGGATACCTTGTTATCAAAGACGACGTGGAACCGTAATGCAGCCATAAAGACACAGGCACATTCTATGGGTGATAAGTTGGATGCTTACGAACAGCAATGGCAGAACGCTGCGCCTAGTTCCTCTTATGAAGCAGAGATGCCCTTTATTTCGGATGATGCTAAAGCAGCACGGCACGAGTTAGACCCTGATTATACTTATACACCGGGGAAGAAATCGACATCTAACATTACGTCTCAACCTACGGTTAAAGCCCCATCGGGTGCGTTCGATAAGGTCAAAGCCTCTGACGGAAATTATTACTGGCGGGATAAAGACAAGAACGTTCTTGGGAAAGTAGGCCAATAATGCCTGACAACGGAATCCCTCAAGGTTTGACCTTTGACGAGAGTACGGCTACTCCCGTAACGCAGCCTGCTACGGAAGCACAAGTCGCATCACAGGCGGCTCAGACTGCGCTACAGCAGCCAAATCGTGCAGTGCCTACACCTCACTCCACACCGACAGGTTTGACATTTGATGAAAGTACGGCAGAGCCTGTCCCGCAGCCCGCTCCTGCGAAACCCCAGACTCAGGAAGACATCAACCGGATTATGGGGCCACAAACTATCGCGGGCCAATTGTGGGATAGGCAACAGAAGTGGGGGCCGTCCGCTGAAACTGTTGGTGCTGTCAAAGGAATTTGGAGTGACACTCTCGATGCGGTCAAGGGTGCGGCAACGGCTCTGAATCCTAAACCACAGAATGAACAAGAGACGGACGCCTTTAATACGACGGGTATCGGCGGGATGCTGATGTATCGAATGCTTGCAGGGTTAGGTCACCCTGCTATGGATTCTCTGCAACTACACGCAGCAATTCATGATATCAACCAATCGAAAGACCCGATGGGAACGTATTTACAGGTTGCCCAGAAAACCGCTTCGCAAGGTGCGGGGGCTGCGCTTACTGCATTAGCAACAGAGGGCGTCGTTAAGGCGGTACCAAAAGTCGCTAGTGTTGTATCAGATACGGCGGGCAAAGCTGTTGATGTTTCTCAGCAGGTGTTGAAGGGTGAGAAGGTTGCCCAACCTGCCACACAGACTGCGCTACGAACTGTGGCGGGTAACACCGCCTCAGAACTTCGGGAGTCATTGACGACGCCTATTGAAGCGGCAGAGAAGAGTGCAGATGCCCTTTACAAAACCATTGATGACGCTACGGGTACGGACATCAAAGGTCTGGGTAAAAAGTTGAAAGACACTAACTTCAAGATTAGGATGTCTACAAATCCGACCGAAGAAGCCGCATGGGAAGCAAAGCGTGCCGACCTTGAAGACACGATTACGGATGCCCTAAAGCAGGCGAAGGATGCAGGAGTACCTGATGACCAGTTAGCAAAGGCTGATGCTCAGTTCAAACAGATGTCTGCCCTTTCGGATGTCGAGAAGAAAGTTTTCAAGAATGTGAACGTGATAGACCCAACGACGGGTGACATTAACGTCAACTCAGCGGTGAAGGAACTTCAGAAACTGCAAGACAATACGAAGTACGGCAATCCCAGACTTGAACAGGCTCTTGGGAAAGATAACACCTTTCTAGAAGACATGAAAGCTGCGAATCGACTAGGAATCGAGGCAATCAATAAACAGCAACTGTTGGGAAAGATTGGTAAAGCCCTCAGAATCGCTGGTTATAGTGTTGGTGGTGTAGTCGGTACCTATGAACTTTTGAAATAGTCTGCGAGAGTTTCCAGCAGACTACCTAAACACCAGAGGGTGAATGCCAACCAAAGAAAGGTAATCATATCTTCTCCCTGCGAAAGTTGTTCCCTGACAGTTCCTCTGCCATCAGGGATTTTCGCTAGGACATCAGCGGGGGTTCGAAGTCGAACTCTACAATGATGCAATCAGGAGCGACCCTGATTGAGATTGTGAGGGTAAACATCTGCCCTCCTTTCTCTCCTCCTCGAAGGCTTCTTTCCATGAGGAGCCTTCATATCTCATTCTATCACGTACGCACACCCTCAGCCAACACCACGGTAACCAGTAGTAGTTACTAATGAATAGGAGCACCATGAAAGTTTATACTAGTACGCTGGCATTCGCCAGAAAAGTAGTTGCCGCAATCGTCGCAGCATATAACCGCTTTGTCGCATTCATCCGTTCGGATGTTCGCCGCTTTGAAGCCGAGTACGCCACACTCAAAACACGACTTGAAGCACTAGAGGCATCTTCTGTGCAGGAGATTGCACAGATAAAGGCTGACATTCGGCAAAGGGAACAGTACGTCTTTGCGTTGGAAAGTTGTTTGACTTCTGACCTGTCGAAGCATCTAGAAAGCATCAAATATCTGCACGCAACCAAGAGGGAATCACCTAATGTCATCGGTGAGAAACCCGCACTGCTGAAATAGGAGAAACCATGAAGAAACAAGCACCAGCACAGACCAACGAAGTCCCACACCCCGTGGTTCCAGCATCTAGCCGCCCTTCGTTCTTCGATGAATTGTATGGAAGCAAACCGACCCTGCGTCACCAGCTAGGCAGGGGCATCCCAAAGACTCACCCGCTAACACAGGAAAAGGACTAGTATGTCAAACCAGATTTTCACTGATGGTTGTACGAAACTTGGCACTAGTGGTAGTCCGTCTCTCGTCTATACTGCGAACAACGGCGGGTCTTATGTCGCTTCAAAGGGAAGATTTGGCGGAAACGCCCTCTTACTGTCTGGTGCTGGTGCATATGCCGGTGTTGCTTTTACAGGTAACCCCGCCTCTACCCAATTCGCATTTGCTTTTCAACTTGCTGCATTACCCGGCTCTGGCTTTCTGACCACTCTCTGCCAATGGGAAGACTAGCGATACGATTGAACATGGACGCAGTAACCCCGTGGGGTATGCAGGTGTGTGCGGGAATAAAAGTCACAGCACCCCTTGATGGCAACGGGAATATAGACGGCACTTATTACCTGTGGAGCAACGAGTATCTTACCCCACGGTACATAGGTCCGAATAGCAACTCTACAAACTACGTTTGCACCGTGTATACAGCAGACGGTGAAAACGTTTGGGAGAATCAATTACAGGTGCCCACAAATGGGCCGTGGGACTTGGGAACGTTTATTCCAAATAGTTGGCAGGGCTGAGGGGTAGGGTAACGCCTAGTCTGCCGCCTTTATGCCAAAGTACCTGTCAGCAAGTTCCAAAAATTCAGTATCAGAAGAGGGGTGCTGCCCGTGAATTGAACTGGTGAGCACTGTGTGCAACTGAGAAAAGTCGCCGTACACTCGACCCTCAAAAGCATCAAATATCTTGTAAGCACGATAGACGCCGTCCTTGCCCATTCCCTTGACTGCGTACGTCATGACATAGCAAGTCTGTGTAGTGTTGTCGAAATGGTTGGTAATCTCCCAGATGTCAATATCTTTGGGCTTGCGGGCTTCAAAAGTCTGTGCTTGGTCGGCACATGCCTTTTGCTGGTCAAGGGTGGGTTTCGTCTGCCCGAACACAGATGGAGCAGCAAGGATAAGCAGCGTCAATATACCGAGTACAAAAGCAGTCTTCATAAGACCTCCCGTATATCCATCAAAGGTTCTGCGGCGAGTGCCCGCAGGTATTCGACCAACCCTAACGACGTTGAGTACATCGGTGTGAGTAGCCTTTCGTCAGGACCGACTAGAGAGAACAGCACCCCACCACTGTTCTGCTGAGATAGTTTGACTTTGGCGTGATGCCGGTGTGCGAACTCCTGAACCGCAGGCGATGCGGTCAGATATGCGACTGTGACAAAAGCGTTGACCCTCATAGACCCTCCCTTAAAGCAGCTATGTGATTGAACAGCAGAACGACTCCATCTAAATCACCCGTGGTCAGGGTACCTATCAGCAGATGTGCTCGGGCACTTTCCAACATGTCTATCGCTAATGCGGGCGTGCATTCGACCAGTCCCCGAAGGACCAGTTCATCCCGCTTTATTGCCAGTGCAGCCTTGAAATTGAGGGGTGCCCGTGTGTATACGCTCATGACTACAGTGTACAGGTGAACACATGTGCAGTCAAGGACTCACAGGTAACACGGTGTTGGGTACTTCCGTGCACTTGTAGACAGGTTGGCACCTGTATAAACTAGGGGCATGAAACCCTCAAAGAGACGATTGCAACTCAGCGTAATTGTCACAGAGGAGCAACAGGCGGGGTTGCAGGCGCTATCGAGTGCTACGCTCGCACCTGTGAATGCTCTGGTGCGTGCAGCGATTGACGATTACCTTGAGAAGAGGAAAGCGGAAATCAAGGGTGCGAAGTAGCAGTGACGGGACAAAGGCGATAGACTGGGTGTTCGTTCGATAGGGGGAACACTGTGCGATATGACCTGAGCAAGTACGAATCAGCCTTCACGCTGCTAGGGCAGGGTGGTAATTGGAAAACGCAAGTTCCTGAGTTTACCCGACAGGCAATGGTCTTCGTCGCCCTCAATTTGGACTTCACAGCTAACGCCAACAAAGAGGCGGTGCAGAATCTCTTCGGCAGTACCAGTGGGTTGTTGTGGGATGATTCCGCTATGGTGAAATGTCTGACTGAGATTAAGCGGATTGGATGACCCCGAGGGCGGCTCACTGCTACCAGTGCTACCGTTTTAGGTGGAAATGGGGTATCCTAGGGGAACTGTGGACACTGTAGCCTGAGTTCCGAAGGTGCTATGACCCGCATAAACACAGGATAAAACCGCTAAGCGTAGATTTTACATGAACTTGCGGAAAAGGGTCAAAACGAATCCCCCCTTCCGCACCAGCATCTTGATTCCACCGGAATTTGAGACGGGCCCAGCCCCGACGGAGTTTGTTTGCAATGACGATTTTGATTGTAGTGGTTCACGTTATCGTTTGTTTCTTTCTGATCGCGGTGGTATTGCTGCAGAGCGGCAAGAGCGGCGACTTAGCCGCAGCTTTCGGCGGACAAGGCAGCCAGACAGCCTTTGGCCCGCGCGGCGCGGCTTCGGTCCTTTCCCGTGCGACCACATGGTCCGCGATCATCTTCATGTGTACGTCGATCACGCTTTCGATCTTTGCGGCGCGGAAAACAGGCCCCACCTCCGTGCTTTCCGGAGTGAAGCCGTCGCAGACCAAGTCGCAGCCCATTACGCCGGCCCCATCCGCTCCGCCGACCGTCCCACAAAACCAGGCGCCACAAAAATAAAGGTGTCAGGTCTTAGGTGTCAGGAACTGGTTTCCGACCATCGGCCCAGTCGCTCAACGGCGGCGCCGCACGATTTTGCTTTTCGTAAGACCTGACACCTGAGACCTAAGACCTCGCTTTTAGGAACGGATTCTCTTCCCTTTCCTCGCCGATGGTCGTCCGCGGCCCGTGTCCCGGAATCACCACAGTCTCATCCGTCAGCGTCAGTACGCGTTCGTGCAGCGAGCGCATAATTTTCTCGAACGAGCCTCCAGGAAGATCGGTGCGTCCAATGCTGCGAGCGAAAAGGGTGTCGCCCGCGATCAGCATTTTTTCCGCGGGAAAATAAAGGCAGACGCTGCCCTCGGTGTGCCCCGGAGTATGCAGAACATTCGCCGTCAGGCTACCCGTCCTCAGCCGTTCGCCGTCCCCAATGCTCGCTTCAATCGCAACCTCACCCGGCGCCGCCATGCCCACCCACGTAGCCTGCACGTCAAGCATCTTCAGCAGCGCATAGTCGTTCTGATTGAGCAGGATTGGCGCGCCAGTAGCCGCCCGCAGTTTCATGGCTCCGCCCACATGATCGATGTGGGCATGGGTAATAACGATCTGTTTCACGTCCAGCTTGTGCTGGCGGACGATGGCCAGAACGTCCTCGACGTCGTCGCCAGGGTCAATGACCATGGCTTCGTGCGTGGTCTCATCGCCGATGATCGAACAGTTACATTGCAGCGGGCCGACAGGAAGGATCTTGTGGATCATCACGCCATTTTCGCTCAGCGGGACAATTCACCACAACGTTGAACTTGTGGGCAGTGGGCCATTTGGAGTGTTGTCAGTTTGTACGAATTCCCCTGGCAAATACCCAAACAATCCACAGTGCACCGGTGATCGACATTCCGGGCCCAAAGGTTGAGAGAGCAGTCATTCCCGCTGCGTGCGAACTGTCTCCATGTAGGATTAGCCACGCAAACATTTGGCCCAGTCCAATTCCTGTATACAAGCCCAGTCCAATCAGGTGTCTCGGATTCATGGTTCCCCTTTTGGCCGCACGATTTGAGCCTACGACGCCACCTCGATCTGCGCCGTCCGCTGATCCGACCGGAAGCGGAGCAAAGCGGCGATGTTCCCGGCGCTATCCAGATCGCTGTGCTCCTTGAGATAGAACAATTCGATGTCGCGGCGGATGGCGATGGGGATAATGGCGTCCGAAACGTCGGCAAGTTCGCGAGTCGGGCTTCCGCAAGCAACGCACAACGCGACCACATGCGCATCGAGATGGCCGCAGTGCGAACACTCGACCGCCCGAGCAGAATAATTGTCGGCAAGAAAAATGGTCTGCACTTCCCCCGTTTCCAGCGCCCGCAGCACGCGCCGCAAGCCCGTGACTCCGCGCCCATTGGATTTGGCGAAATCTACCGCTTCGCTGGCCTTCCCAGTGGCGCGCTCCGTGATCCAGCGATTCAGGACGGCCCCGGCATGATCGCGAATCTCTTCATTCGACACGCTGGCAACGTCGGCTGAGAATCGCCCAATCAGTCGCTGCTTCACATAAGGATGGAGGTGGGCCTCGAACTCCGGCCAGTTGGCATCCTGGCATCCCACAATCAGCCGTTCCCAGATACCTTTCTCGAAGTCGGTCCGCAGACGCTCGGAAACCGACTTGAAATGCTGCAGCGCTTCCTCCGACACACGGCGTTCCGCATGCCCGCCTTCGTAGCCGTTGTATCCGTAGCTGGAAGCGTTGCGCGAAAGCATGTGAACAATGGCGCCGCGTTCCCGCAGATCATCCAGGCGAAGATCAAAGATGCGGGCACGCTGCCGGTCAACCATAGCCACGCACAGCGCCGGTTGCGCTCCCAGCAAAGCGGCCAGCGGTTTCAAGTGAAAGCGAGGCTGGAGATAAATCTGCGTGCCTCCAAGATGTGGCGGCAATTCATACTCCCTCCAGAAATTCTGAGCCGAGCAGGCAAACACTGCCCTTCCCCGTGAGTTACCGCGCAGATTCGTGGCCACTTCGAGCACCCGATCCAAGTCGGCATGCAGCGATCCGTTTTTGCCGCTCGCCGCCGCGCTCTTCAGAGCCTGTTTCACTACATCTTTAGCGACGATGGCCTCACGGCGATGCGAACGATCCTGTGGGGGATCGGGCTGAAAGTAAAAACTCAGGGTGCACGCCCCTTTCGCTTCGTCAACTTGAAAAGATGCCAACTCACGGATTTCGTTCTTTGTCATCATCTCGATGCTCCTTGAAATACTGAGATGCTAGGTTCGAGTTTTGACTAAGAGTTCCTGGTGGAATTCATTGGCGACGGAAGGCGCGCTGCGAACGCAGTCTCGTGCCCGCTGCACCGACTCGCGCACGGCCTCCACATGCCGCCCGGTGATGGCGGCAATTTCGTTGAGGGAAAAACCTTCAATTCCGTAAAGCAGGAAAGCTTCACGGTCGGTGCGGTTGGCGCCGCGCAGAGCGGCTTGCACCAAAGCAATCATTTCATCGGAGTAGGCAGCCTGTTCCGGAGTGGACACCCGCCGATCGGGGATAGCGCTTTCGCGTGTCCAACCCTCATCCGGCTGATGGAATTGCAATCCGGCTTCGTCGGAAGCCTGCACATTTTGCCGCCGGCGGCTGGCTTCCAGCGCGACCGGAGCCTCCAATTCATGAAGGCGTGCCGTCATCTCGTTCATGGCTTCGAGGGCAAGGCGGTAGAGCCACGGTTCGAGCGCCAGTTTTTCCGGCCGGTCGTGATCGCCCAGAGCTCTGGCCACGACTTCGTTTACGACCTCGGCGGTGGAGAGACCGTCCTCCGGAATTTCCTCGTCGGCGCGGCGGAAGTGCAGTTCGCGTTCCACGAAACGTTCCAGACGCCCAAGGTTCGCGTTCACATAGGAACCAATGTCGTCGGCTGAAATCGTGGGCGGCATGACCGCTGCCAGCGTCTGCTCGAAAGGCACGCCCGGTTCCGGAGATTCCTGCGCCCCTCCGCGCCAGCGCCGCCATTTGTGGCTGGAGCGCAGCAATTCCTTATGCCGCCCGATCTGTTGAATCAGTTCGTCGAACGCTGCCTTGATGGCCGCGGTGGGGCTGGGAGCTTTTTTCTGAGCAGCCAATTGGCCGGATGGCAAACGCAAGTTCAGCGAGACCAGCGTTCCCTCGCGCGCGGAATTCTGATCGAGGATGGCTTTTAAATGAACCAGTTCCGGCCGGAACACGCTAAGCCGCTTCTGGATTTTTTCGATCTGGTGGCTGATTTCTTTTTCGATGTCGGGAGTTTTGTTGACCTTGTAGCTGACGTGAACGTTCATTTTCGAGCCTCGAACGCGGAACAGAAAGCCCGTGAAGCTTCGACCCTGACAAAATCATTGTACACCCGGTGGGAAGGGCGGAAGCGGCGTTTGCGGAGTCGTTGCTCTTGTCATTTCTCGCGCCTGTTGCGCTGCCGAAAAAACTCGATGTCGCACCTGTTTTGGGTGGCGCAGCGCTTCAGCGCTGCGATACCTGGCCCTCCTTGAGCACCGGCTTTAGCCGCTGAGGTGAGACTGTCGCGCGGAAGGTGCTTTTTCCGCTTTTAGCCCGTGCGGGAATCGCCTGTAGCCCGACCAATCATTATTGTTTTGGAAACACCGCCAGACGCAGCCGGCTAGCCACGGGTCGATCATCTTTGAACGCCGGGATGAACTTCCAGGCCAATGCTGCGTTGATCAGGTCTAAGTCAACTTCTTTTACATTCCCTGCCGGCTCGGCCGATCTCACTTTTCCTGACCCATCAATGACCAAATCCAAGAGTAGCTCCGCGTTCCCCACGCCTTGCTGCTGAATCTCCGATACGGGAGGGCGCAAAAGCAGGATCGGCACAGCGGGGACGACTTCCAACTTGCCGCTCGGTCGTGACCTGCTTACCGCGTCAAAAATCTGCGCACGCTTCTTCCTGTTCCGAGAACCTGCGGACGTACCGTCGGCCTGGCTATGAATCCCGAGCGCCCGCGCACTCACTAGCGCGGCGCGAATCCGGTCAATATCCGCAGAAGGCCACATTTCGGCGAGGGAACGCCACGCATCTTTCTCGCGTCCGCTGTAGAAATACGCGCTAACGAGCTCCAAGACTTTAATCTTCACCATCCGCAAGTGATGCAACCGCTCTGCGGAGATTGACGATGTTGCTGTCAATTTGCCATCGCTGCCTCTGAAGTCTTCCAGATCCTGCGAGTGAATCCCAGCCCGTATCCTTGCGATTTCATCGTCGAAGTAAGGTTGGAACTCGGCACTTGCATCCGTTAGTTGATCGTGAGCAAATCGAAAAGCGACGTTAGGAGCGGACTCTAGTTCGCTCAGGGCCAGATTCTCAAGGCCATTGAACGCAGCCGCATCATGAGTCCAAATTGCGACCCTTCCATCGAGATCGATATCGGACGCACTGTAGAAATCTCCTCCAGTGATGGTGCGCAGTAAGCGCGGCGGTTTTCCCAGGGAATAGATCTTATACTCCATGCAGCATTCGGCATCGGACTCCTTGATCTGAAAAGCAGCCACTGGGACGCCATCTCCCAAGTCCACGCCGAATGCATCGAGATCAAGCTGCGCGGCGCCCGTTGCGACCACCAGCTCTTGCTTTTCCCAACTGAGCTTTGCCGCACAGGTCCGCGTCGCAAAGTCCCCTTCCCGCGCCGCCCCCACGTGCACCCTGATCCCAGTGCGAAACTCCGCATCAAAACTTCCATCCCCGCCATTGCAAAGCGTGCGGCCCTGCGTTTGGCAAATACTATGCGTCGCCCAGAAAAGGCAGAAAAGAAAAACCACCGCAACGGCCAACCGAGGGCAGCGGCGGGGACGGCCCACAATTCGGTCACAATTAAGCGACAGACAAGACATTAACGCGCTCTAGGCGGAGAAGTATGGCGCACACGGCGCTCTCAACTTATGACACCGATCGCAGTCCCTTGCCATTTCTACTTCATGTAGACGGAATTCTTCCGCAATTCGTCGGGCAACACCACCGGGAACGGCGGGAATTCATGCGATTCGCCCTTGAACAACGGAACCATCACCTCAAAGCGCTTGCTGCCGTCATGCACGGCAAACCTGCGAGGCTTTCCCGGAGCACCGCTCCACAGAGACACCCCGGCGTAAGCGCCGTCCTTGCGCAGGATGTAGTAGCTCATGTCCATGAACTTGAGTCTGCTCATGTCGTTGTTGTAGTTGCGGGCAATGCGCTTGAGCGCGTCCATGCCCGCTTCGATCGGCGACATGCCGCGCCGCATGTTCTCGACAATCGTGTGCGCTCCGGCAACCTTGATGTTCTCTTCCCCGCTCCCGGTAGCGCCTGCCGATCCCACATCCTGATCGGTGTAGCACCCCGCGCCAATAATCGGAGAATCGCCCAGGCGTCCCGGGAGTTTGAAAGCCAGTCCGCTGGTAGTAGTGCAGCCCGAGATCTCCCCCTTCTCATTGAGCGCGGAGCAGTGAATGGTCCCGTGCGGCGGATTCAGAACGCGCCGGATCGCAGCCATGCGGAATTCTGGTTCGATCCCTATCTTGGCGGCCTGCTCCTCCAGGCGCCGGATGCCCTCTTCCCAAAGTTCACTTTGCGGCGGTGTTGCTGGCGGCGTTGGCGGTAGCGAAGGCGGCTTCCATTGCGGATCGGCCAATCCCGGTCCCCACCAGTCGTCGGTCGAGTGATACTCCTTCCACAGCAGCCAGATTTTCCGCGACCGCTCGGTCAGCAGATTTTCCCGCGGAAATCCGACGGCAACCGCAAATCGTTCCGCCCCTTCGCCGACCAGCATGACGTGGCCGGTGTGCTCCATCACAGCTTTAGATACCAGCGAAACATTCTTGATGTTCCGCACGCCGCCCACCGATCCCGCGCGCCGCGTGGGCCCATGCATGCAACAGGCGTCAAGTTCGACCACGCCTTCTTCGTTGGGCAGTCCGCCCAGCCCGACGGTATCGTCGTTCGGATCATCTTCGGGCCCCTTGACCACGCGGAGAGCAGCGTCCAGTGTATCGCCGCCGTTCTTCAGAAACGCGAAGGCGTCATCTAGATACGTAAACCCATTGTGGGCACAGACGATGATTGGCCGCTTACCCGTGCCAAACGAGCCAGTGCTGCGGGAGGCGTCGCCTTTGGAGTTATCTTGTGCGCTTAGACCGGAGGCCACGGATGCAGCAATAGCGGAACCAATAAATCCCCGACGGCTGATAGACATGAAATTCTCCGTACTCAGGAAACGGCGAGAAGAATATCACGGGAGCGAACTGGGCGAACACGACAGCCGGTCGCGGCGGTTGGCACAATCCAGCCCCGGAGGGGCGAACTAGCTTAGCCCAGCGCTTTAGCGCTGGGAAGGTGGATGCAATAAGCGAAGTCCCGGAGGGACAGTAGTAATCGGTGACTGTCGTAATCTTTTCAATGACTTGCAGCCGTTCTATTCTGAGATCGTAAAGCTTTTGGCAAGATTTCAGAGGAGATCAGAAAATGAAAACGGCCAGCAAGAATCCACGAGTGACAGTCTACGCAAGACACAACTCAGACTGCAAGTGGGCAGACAATGAAACGAAATTGAGCTGTGACTGCCCGAAGTGGCTGCGATGGCATCGCAACGGTAAGCCGTTCCGTCAGTCAGCAGACACACGCGACGGCGACAAAGCAGTGCAGCTTGGTCTTGACATGAGCGCAAGCTTTGAAGCCGCAGCAAACGGCACACCGATCCCAGAGAAGAGCACCGGCAAACTCCTCGAAGATGCGGTCAACAGCTTTCTGTCAACGAAGGAAAAAGATGGCGTGACAGAGAAGCATGTCGAGAAGTACCGCTTTGAGCTGAACGAATTCTCAGCTTTCATGCAAGCACGCGGCCTGATGAATCTCGGTGACATCACGATTGAGCAGATCACGGAATGGCGGAATGCGCTGAGCGGGGCACAGAGCACAAATCGCAAGAAAGTTCACCGACTGAAAGGCTTCTTCAGATTCTGCTCAGACATGAACTGGATCACCAAGAATCCAGCAGCCGCGAAGCATCTGCTCATCAAGCCTACGAAGACTCAGACTCCGAAAGCATTGAGCGATGCACAGTTTGAGAAAGTCCTGTCTCTAGTCCCACAGATCAACGGACGCAGCACTGCTGAAGAGCGCAAGATGTTCCGCTCTCTTGTCGTGCTGATGAGACACAGCGGACTTGCTATCCGCGATGCTCTCTTCATTGAACGCTCACAGATTCAGCCAGCAGTCAATGGATTCTGCTCTCTGTTTTTGCGCCGCGCCAAGACTGATGCTGCTGTTAAGGGTTCACTTCCAGAAGCAGTCGCAGCAGAAGTGCTGGGCGGCACAAGAGCTGCTGGGCGGTATTTGTTCATTGACAGCATCCCAGAATCTGAGAACGGTCGTGATCTCATCGTGAAGAAGTGGGGCGCAATGTTCGGCAAGCTGAGTGATCTTGCACAGCTCACAGACGAGCATGGTGAATCGTTCAGCTTCGGGTCCCACAGCATGAGACACACTTTTGTCAGAGCCTGCTACGATCTCGGTGTCAGCTCTGATGACATAGCCGCGCTGATCGGTGATTCAGTGAAAGTGCTGCTCGACTCCTACAGCGGTTGGGTTGCAAGCAGACAAGAACACATGACGGAACGCTATCAGGCTGCATTGCAGAAGTCAGCTCTTGCAGCAGCAGCGGGCAAGTGAGGCTTTGCGCCCCGGCACAAGAGTTGAAACACCCAATGTGTCCTCATTTTGGAGTACAATGACTGGCCGTGAAGTACGGTCTCATTTTCGCGAGTAGAAAAGTACGTGAACTATGGCTGTGGTTTTGGTGGAAATTAGATGTTGCTCGCTCACATTTGCGTGAGTTTTACACTCGCTTTCGGCGGATTCCGACGGTCCTCGCAACTCGGAAAATCTTGAGCGGATTCTGTGCAGAAGCTGCCGTATTGATTGCAGTTTTTCCATACTTGGATTTTCTGATTGAGAATCAGCGCATTAGGGGAACTTCACAATTAACCAGTGGTTCATCTCCAATCGACATGGGGCCTGTAAAGCGCTTGAGTGTTATCCTATGCTTAGTGTGCTTGATTTCGGCAGTCGTGTTGGCGATCAAGACTCCAGACAAGGCTTCTGACAACCTTGAGGATGAGGAGTGATTCTTATGTGGCCGGCACTAGAAGGTTTTAGCGTAATACTCGCCTTGATTTTGATATTTGGAATCATTTCTCTCCCAGCTCGTCAGAAAAAGGCGAAATCACAAGTTCCGTTTACAGCAGAAATTTCACAGAGCGGTGCGCGGAATCAGACTTCAAGTAATCTCACTGCTTCTCAGAAAGGCGTATCAAATGGTTCTGCACCAAACGCCTATGCCGTAGATCAGAAAATCGCAGCATCGTATGCAGCAGCAGAGAGGAAATAAGAAGTGAGACTGTCTGCCGTTCTTCTAGCTAGAACATTAGCCTTCATCGAGCTTTACGATCTCAATCCAAAAGGCAGGGTCTTTGTTCCAGATTTAATTAAGGGACTCGCTGACCGCTACAAATTTCAGCGACTGCCTAAACATGAAGAACGAGAGAAAGAGGGGTTAATCTTTGAAGAGGGTAAATTTGGCAACAAGACAATTAAGAAACTGACATTCTATGATGCCTTGATCGTGCTGGAAACTACTTCCAATACTTCCGATTCGAAGCAGCTTATTGAAGAACTGCTGTTATGGGGAGCTGCAAAGTTCGATCTTGCCTACAATCCTGGTTCGATCAAGCGATTTGGTTACGTGAGCGATCTTACATTCCATAGTGATGTGCTGTTGCTAGATGCTGCTTGTCAGCCACTCATAGACTTAGCCGCTAAGACTAGCACCGCATTGTCAGACATCTGGCAAGAGCCAGTTCAGTGTTATCCTGCAAACCTCGCAGTGGGGCCTGATCCATTGAAGAGAAAGTACGGTATCGCTCCTTTCACGATTACCTACAGAGCTGAAGCTAGATTCT
>Ga0209415_10007003_pt1 | contig 19835 bp, 14 predicted proteins | sample PeaSoiSIISIP2007_FD_187696 | JGI IMG/M metagenome (GOLD analysis project Ga0209415, IMG submission 187696) | Peat soil microbial communities from Weissenstadt, Germany - SII-SIP-2007 (SPAdes) (version 2) | ecosystem: Environmental > Terrestrial > Soil > Wetlands > Peat | place: Germany... | reverse complement strand
CGCCGTACGCTTCGAAATGCAGGGCAGCGGTGATCCCTCGCTTCGTGGATAACCGCTGGGGAGGTACGGTTGGCGGGCCAGTTCTCAAGAACCGTGTTTGGTTCTTCGCGGGTTATCAGCAACGCGAGGAGCGGGCCAAGAGCAGTTCAACTTCCTCCAGCCTCACGCCTACTCCCGCTGGCCTTTCGGCTCTGGCAACCGCTTTCCCTGGCAACCCCGCCGTGACCGCTCTGCAGCAATTCGGACCCTACGGCATTACTGCGGGCAATCCCCAGCCTGCCGGGACAGTGCAGAACGTTTCTGTTTCCAATGGCACGACCTTCGTCAATGTACCCTTCGCCTTCGTGAATCGTGTCGTAGGAAACAATTTTGACGACAGGCAGATCGTAGGCCGCGGGGACTGGCAGATCTCCACTAAGGACCGCTTCTTCTTCCGCTTCATCTATCAGAACAGCGATACCGCCTTGGGCTCCGGCGTCATCTCCAGCGGCGCGTTTGTGGCTGTTCCCGCTCAAGACCGGCAGTACGGATGGGACTATACCCGCGAGTGGACGGGCAATCTCATCCAGCAGGTTCGTATCAGCTACGGCAAGGGCTTTTTCCAGTTTGCCGGAGGCCAGGGCTTTCCCCAATGCACTATCGCCGATGTCACAAAATGTCCGCCAAACATCAGCTTTGCCGATGCCACCAACGCCTACCTTAGCTTTGGGCTTGCAACTAACCTGCCACAGGACCGCCAAGTCCACAATACCCAGTATCAAAGCAACTTGGCTTGGACCCACGGTCGCCACACCGTCAAGTTCGGCGGCGAGTTCGATCATCAAAGCTCCCCTAACCACTTCCTTCCCAGCATCAACGGCGGCTTTACCTTTCTCTCCACTCCGACCAACAACCTGGCTACTCCGATGGATTGCGTGGACTCAACAGGGCCAGTGTATTGCAATGCCTTTAGCAACTTCATTAAAAACGCCGCAGGTTGCCCTAATATCGGAAACGTCCCCAACAATCCAGCAACCTGCAGCCAGCTCTCCCTCACCCAAGGTCCTTTCAATTTTAATTTCAAGGAAAACGACCTGGCTTTTTATGGCCAAGACGACTTCCGCGTGAAGAGCAACCTCACCCTCAACCTCGGTCTCCGCTGGGAGTGGGACCAGCAAGCTATCAACCTCTTGCACGACATCTCCGTCCAAAACGTCGCGCAAGGTTTCTGGGCTGCCGGTCTACCCACCAATGTCACTGAAATTCCTCACATCCCTGAAGCTCTCCACAACTTCGGGCCGAACATCGGCTTCGCCTGGACCCCACGCATTTTTAAGAAGTTGATTGGAACGGACAAGACGGTCATTCGCGGCGGCTACCGCATCGCTTATGATCCTGCCTACTACAACATCTTCCTGAACGTCGCCACCTCCGCTCCCGTGGTCAATGCCGGAACGATTTTCAACGTCGGCGTCCCCGCCAATGCGACCGGTGTCACCGTTCAGTCGGCGTACCTGGGTATGATCCCGCTTGGTGCCAACCCTGGCGCCCGCAGCCAGACTCGCGTCTCTCCCAACTTCACCAACCCTTACGTCGAGCAGTGGTCTTTGGGAGTCGAGCGCACCATTAATTCGCGCATCTCTCTCGAGTCCCGCTACGTCGGCAACCACGGCGTCCACAATTTCCAGTCTATCAACGCCAATCCACAGATTTGCACCGTTACCGCTGGTGCCTGCACAGGGGGCCTCGAAGTTCAATTCCCGCAGGCGATCCCCTCTGGCGTTACCCCCTGCCTATCGAGCAGCACAACTGGATCGACCAGTTCCCTCGGACGCACAGATTGCAACTTCACCTTGGTCCGCACCCGCAACAACGGCGCGTGGTCCGAATACAATGGCCTGCAAAACGAACTCAAGATCCGGGCCTTCCACAATTTGACGGCCGATTTCTCTTACACCTTTAGCAAAGCCCTGGACAACACCAGCGAGATCTTCTCCAGCACCGGCGGCGTCTCCACTCCCATCCCCCAGAATCCCTTCGACCCCAACAACGGTGAGCGCGGCATTTCAGCCGAGTCCTATCCCAATGTGTTTACTACTTATGTTATCTACGATGTCCCATGGAAGACCACGCAAGGCCTCGCCGGTCGCCTTCTCGGGGGCTGGCAGATCAGCGGGACACATCGTTACCAAACTGGCGTTGCCGTCACTCCCGTACAGAACACCAACAACGGCGACCCTTACTGCGATTCCTCCTTCAACAACAACTTTATCGGAAGCGGGCTCGACTCTTGCCGTCCAATCCTCAGCAATCCCAGCGCTCCCTTTGACACTGTGGGCCGCTACCTGAACGCCACTCAATTGATCAACGTTAGCTCTTGCCAGAGTACCGCCCAAGTGGGAACGGCAACTTGCCCGTTGATTGCCCCTTCGTCCGTTCATTTCATCGTTAACAACACCTCTGCGATCAATGCCCTCTGTGGCGGCAACCCTTTTGCGTGCACCGTGAGCCGCAACGTTAGCCGCACAGAGGCCTTCAATCAGGTCGACGCGAGCATCCAGAAAATCTTCCAGCTCCGCGAACGCTTGAGCCTGACCTTGCGCGGTGATGCCCTTAACCTTTTAAACCACCAGTTCCTCGGGGCGCCGGGACTGGACATCAATAACAAGAACGCCTTCGGCGTCGGCTCCGGCGGCGCCCCTGCCCCCAACACCTTCGGCGCGACCTGGGGTAATTCCGGAACTTTCCGGAGCATCATCGTCTCGGCGCACATTACTTTCTAAACCCCGCTGCTGAGACACCTCAGATAGCGGGCTAAAGGTCACACACGAAGAGGCCGGTCATATGACCGGCCTCTTTCTTTTTGAGGGTGGGAGTTGTCCCAACGAATTCTAAAGGCGCAGGTGTTGACTCTGTTTTTTCCATTCGTCTTGCACCGCTCGCGCTAAGACACTTCCTCGCCGAGGCCTTTGCTGACGCGGAAGACGTGGCCATCGGGATGGCGGACGTGCATTTCGCGGGCATGCCACGGCATGTTCGTTGGGGGAAAAACGACGTCCAGGCCCGCGGCTACGCACTCTCTGTGCACTGCGTCAACGTCATCCACCCATACGGACATCCACACGCCCTTGTCGGCTTGTTCGTCGCCGTCAGGTCCGAACGTCGAGATGTTGGTTCCTTTGCCGCGGCTGCCTTGCGCGCCTTTGCAGAGAAAAATTTCGCATTCGCCTGAGCCCACGGAACCGAACGTCGGCGGCGTCCCGAAATCCCAGCACTTCTTCCAGCCCCACTTCGCAAACCACGCAAAGCTCTCCGCAACGTCCGAAACATTCAAAATTGGCGTTATGTGTTTGGCTTCCATAGCGCCGAAGCATACCACTCACTTCCTTTCCTGCGATAATCAGACGATGAAAAACTAGCGCGACAGGTCTTCGTGTTTGCAGGGGATGGGACGTGTTTTTGTGAATTGGTTTGAGAACTGGTTTTGCGGTTCGTCGTACTGGCGGCGCATGACGCGCACGCAAGTGATTCCCTGGCTTTTGTCCGGGGTGGAATTGGGCGAGCACGTTCTGGAACTTGGCGCAGGGCCAGGAGCGGCGACGGAAGAACTGAGAAAGCACGCTGGACGAGTGACGAGCCTCGAATATAGCCACGCGTTTGCGGTGGGCATTGCGCAGCGAATCCATAGCGGAAACGGCGACGTGTTGCAGGGCGACGCTTCGACGTTACCGTTTCCACAGAAGACATTTTCAGCAGTAACGACCGTGCTGATGCTGCACCATTTGAGATCGCCGGAATTGCAGGAACGAGCGTTTGCTGAGACTTTTCGCGTGCTGCGGCCCGGCGGCGTGTTTCTCGCCATCGACATTCCGGACGCATGGTTTCACCGCATCGGGCATATTCGGAGCACGTTTGTGCCGTTGGCCCCGGCAACGGCGCCGGTGCGGCTTGCGGCGGCAGGATTTTCAAATGTGTCCATTGATTTTCTGCGTGGGGCCTTTCGGATACGCGCGATGCGCCCACAAGCCAGCGACAATTCCTGACAGTGGATGCGTTGACGCGGCCTCTCCCGGCACTTAGCATGAATTCATGGGCTCTCGCGCGAAGCTCAAGTTTCCTCCCGGCCCTCCCTTTGGGATCAGGCGCTGGTCGTCAGTGGCCGGCGGCAGTCAAGACCCGCTCAAATTTTTTTCGGACATCGCGCGCGAGTACGGCGATTTTGTCGGCCTGCGCATTCTGAATTTCCGCATTCTGTTGATCAACCATCCGGACCACATCGAAGACGTGCTGGTGAATCATCCAAAAAAATTTATCAAGGGCCGCATTCTGAAAGCGAACAAGCGCGTGTTCGGCAGCGGCTTGCTGACCAGCGAAGGCGATTTCTGGCTGCGGCAACGGCGGCTGGCGCAGCCCGCGTTTCACCGCGCGCGCATCGCGACGTACGCCTCGACGATGGTGGAGTATACCGAGCGGCTGCTGCACGAATGGCAGGACGGCGAAGAGCGCGACATTCATAAAGAGATGATGCGCGTCACGCTGCAAATCGTCGGCAAAACCTTGTTCGACGCGGACGTCGAACGCGACGCGCAAGACGTTGGCAAGTCGCTGGAAATGCTCCTCGAAATCGGCGCGGATTTCCGGCGCACGCTGTTTGTTCCGCACTGGCTGCCGACACCGACGAATATTCGGATGGAGCGCGCGATCCGGCAGATCGAAAGAGTTCTTTACAGAATTATTGCGGAGAAGCGCGCGTCGGGCCGCGATGCGGGCGACCTGCTCTCGATGCTGCTGGCGGCGCAGGATGAAGACGGTTCGCGCATGACCGACAAGCAGCTTCGCGATGAAGCCATCACGCTTTTTCTCGCAGGGCACGAGACTACCGCAAACACGCTTTCGTGGACGTGGTGGTTGCTGGCGCAGAATCCAGCGGTGGAAGGGAAGCTGCACGAGGAGTTGCGTACGGTGCTGGGCGGCCGCACGCCATCGCTCGACGATTTGCCGAAGCTCGTTTATACGAATCACATTATTACGGAGTCGATGCGGCTGTATCCGCCGGCATGGGGAACGGCGCGGACGGCTATCGAGGATCACGAACTCGGGGGTTACGCGGTGCCGAAAGGTTCTGGCGTTTCGTTCGCGCAATGGACGGTGCACCGCGATCCGAGGTGGTACGACGCGCCCGACGAATTTCGTCCCGAGCGGTGGGAAGGCGACTTGATGAAACGCCTGCCGCGGTTCGCGTACTTCCCTTTTGGAGGCGGGCCGCGCCAGTGTATCGGGAATGCGTTCGCGCTGATGGAAGCGGCGCTGATTCTGGCGACGATCGCGCAGCAGTACCGGTTCCGGCTGGTCGAAGGGCATCCGGTGGTGCCGCTGGCGTCGATCACGCTGCGGCCGAGGCATGGGATTCGGGCCGTGCTGGAAGCGCGCCCAGCCAAGAGCCGCGTGGCGAGCGAAGCGGGCGACTTGTGACTGGTGACTCGCGGTAGGAGACCTGTACTTTGTTCTGTGTCTAGGGATTCGTGTCCCGTGACCCGTGATCCGTGAAGATTGGAAGGAAACAGCCAGGATTGGCACCTCCCCCACCCCCCTCCCCCAGTTTTTGCAAGAATATGATTCCATGGGAGTTAAGTAGCGGGGGTGTGCGAAGAATGTGATTCTAAAGCGGATAGTGGCCTTTCGGCTGACCTCGGGGTAAAAAAGCAAACCGCCGCACTCTGAGGTAACGATACCCCCCCACTCCGCGGTATCCAGAGAACCGTTACATAAGCTCATGAAAAAAATGGAGTTGCGGGCGTCGGTGTGCGTCCGCCGAGGGTGGACCTGTGGAACGGTGGGTACGCCCCTACGTCTGACGGAAGGTGTGCGCAGAGAGGCGGAGGAAGGCAGGGAAAGGAACAGGCCGGAAGACCCGGCGCTACCGTTGCAAGAAAGAAGGCGGCGTGGGCGGACCGTTTGGCGGCGTGGGCGAAACATGTGGAATGGTAGCATGATAGTTACCATTTGTCAATACCATATTTGTTTACTTCGTCAGCAATTCGAATGGCAAGGGGCGGGTTCGAATGGGAGCGGCGGAAGTTGTGGGATTTGAAGGAGTTGAGCGGGGAGTGCTGGGTTTGTTACGGCTGTGGAAATGTGTGGAAAAGTGCCGAGTCTGCGAGGCAAGTAATCGCGATTGCTTATCGGAGCATCGAGCCTATGCGACGCAGAGAAGCGGCAAATTGGTCGGCGTTGTAGGCAGAAGGGTTTTCCAACTGGCGGAAAAGTTCGTTGATGGCGGCGCGGACTTCGTCTGCGTTGCCGGGCTTCGCGTCTTTGCTGTAAGCAATGTACAGCGAATCCATTGCCATCACCGCCTGCTCCGCGGCACGCTCGTCGGCGAGCGAAATAGCTTCTGCGTCGTCTGAAATGGATTGCAAAGTGCGAAGCACTGCGGTTCGATCATAGGACATGGCCGCAAGCCGTTCCGCGAAACGCTGCGCGACTGGTGCGGCAGCGGAGGCTGATGCCGCAACAGCGTTGCGATCAGGATTCAGCTTGGACATTTCGCCAGAGACTTCGCCGAGTCTGCGATCGAGTTCCTCGCCGCTCGAAGAGTCGATTTGCTTCGCGAGCAAACGGAACACGACGTAACGCGAAGCGTTCCACGCCGGATCGCCGGGACGACGGCCAGCGAATCCATGCTCCTGCCGCCAGCTGTCTTTTGCGGGCACGAGCGCGTGGTGGCAGGCGAAGCAGGAAAGCTCGGAGTATTCGGGCCAGACATCCTTTTTGTCGAAGCGCTCGCCCTTGGCGCGCCAGAGAAGGCGATCCATTTCCGCGCGAAGTTGCACGGCTTGGCCAGCGCTCCAATCGCGCACGCCAGTCCACGCCGCATCCTCGACGGGTTTGCCGGGTGCGGATTCGCGCGGCGACTTCCAGTGGCGCGGCATCACCGCGGAAAAGGAATCCAGTTCGAAAAACAGGTCCGGGTGGCCGGCGGCAATCATTTCGTGGTCGACAAACTTTTCTTTGGTGCCGAGATGGCATTCGAGGCATTTTTCCGTGCGATGAATGGCGTCGCGCGTATCGCGCATGCCGAGCGCGAGGGATTTTTCGTGGGGCCAGTCGTGCGTGGTGTGCGGGCCGAGCCAGGCGGAGGCGGGGCCATGGCAATTCTCGCAAGAAACGCCTTCAGCGAGTTCGAAGGGGCGGCCGCGCTGCTCCGGTGTGACGTAAAGCGCATGGCACGCCAGACATTTCGGTGCTTCTTCGGCTTTCGCATTGAGTTTCAGAATGCGGGCGATGCGTTCGCCGACATCGCCGGTGAGCGCCTGATATGCGTGGCTGTGCTTGTCTTTGACGATCCAGGTCGAATATTCGTTTTGCAGAATGCGGCTGCCTGCGACGGGTTTGACGCTGCCGTGGCAACTGGTGGCGGCGCAGGAGCCGGGGCCGATGAATTTGACGGGCTCGCCATTCGCATCGGCGTTCGAACGAGGGGGTTTGGCACGCGCGTTCGCGGAAGCGGCCGAAGAGGCGGGTTCATTTTCGGCTGCGACCGTTCGAACGGCAAACGCCAGAAAAGGTAAGAGCGCGACGGACAGCGCGAGGCGCAGCCAATAGGAGTTGGAGGCGATTTGCATTCGAAATGCCGGACGAGTCTGTCGGTTCATTATCGTTTGGAGCGGCGGGAAGTCAACGGTGGCGCGTTGTCTTTTTCGCGGCGTGGCGCGAAAAGGCAACGGGCTTCTATTTACAGGGCGCCAGGGCGCCAGTAGTATGCAGGGGAATCCGTACTACACTCCACGCCGGTGACACGACCTGACCGGCGCCTTTCGATGCGAGACGCCGCGCCGTGATCTTCGACGACCTGCGAGCTATCCAGCTTCGCTACGGCTTCTTGCCCAAGGCGGAACTAGAAGCGCTTTCCCAACGATCGCACACGCCTCTATATCAGATCCATAGCGTCGCCAGCTTCTATCCGCATTTTCAGTTGACGCCGCCGCCGAAGGCGGATGTGCGCGTTTGCGCAGACATGAGCTGCCACTTGAACGGGGCTTGCGAATTGCGAGCAGAGCTGGAGCAGCGGTTCGCGAAAAGCGGTCCCGCCGATGTGCTGATACGCGATGTATCGTGCCTGGGACGTTGTGATCAGGCGCCAGCCGTTTCCATCAACGATGAGATCTTCTCGAATGTGACGGCAGCGTCAGTGGAAGGCATTGCGAGGAGCGCGATTCTGGGCGAGGAGGTGCCCGAGCCACATCCGGAGCATCCACGTGTACAGTGTGCGTCCGATCCTTATGGCGACGGGGAAAAGTACGGCGTCGTTCGAAAGCTGGCGGGGACGAAAGATTGGGACGGAGTGCTCGCGGAACTGAAGGCATCGGAATTGCGCGGAATGGGCGGAGCAGGATTTCCGACAAGCATGAAATGGGATTTGGTACGGAAGCAGCCGGGAGCCGAAAAATACGTCGTTTGCAATGCGGATGAAAGCGAGCCGGGAACGATCAAAGACCGCTTCATCATGACGCATCTGCCGCATCTGGTGATTGAAGGGATGATCCTGGCGGGGCTGGTGACGGGCGCAAAAAAAGGAATTCTCTACATCCGGCACGAGTATCACTTGCAGGAAGAGATTCTCGGAGAAGAGTTGCGGCGCTGCTATCACGAAGGCTTGCTGGGCAGAGATATTTTGAAAAGCGAGCTTAGTTTCGATCTGGAGATTTTCGTAAGTCCAGGCGGATATATTTGCGGGGAAGAAACAGCATTGCTTGAGGCTATCGAGGGCAAGCGGGCGGAGCCACGGAACAAACCCCCATTCCCGGTGCAGGCAGGGTTGTGGCAAAAACCCACCGTGCTCAATAACGTGGAGACATTTGCAAATGTGCCGCAGATTCTGGCGCGAGGCGTGGAGTGGTTTAAATCACAAGGAAAAGAAGGCTCACGCGGTTTGAAATTTGTAGGCGTGAGCGGACACGCGGCGAAGCCTGGAATTTACGAAGTTCCGATGGGAATCCCCATGCGTGAAATTTTGTTTGGCTATGCGGGAGGGATTCGCGGCGGGAGGCAGTTGAAGGCGTTCGCGCCATCGGGGCCGTCGTCGGGGTATTTGCCAGCTTCCATGGTGGATGTGCGGCTGGATTTCAAGGCGCTGGCGGATGCGGGGTCGATGCTGGGATCGGGCGCGATTGTGGTTTGCGATGATACGACGTGCATGCTCGATATGGCGTTGAATGCGGTGCGTTTTTACAGGAATGAATCGTGCGGAAAGTGCGTGCCTTGCCGGGTGGGGTCGCAGAAGATGACGGATTTGCTGGTGCGGTGGACGCATAGCGGCGTGGCGGAAAAGCAATATCGCGCAGATCTGGCGTTGATCGATGAGCTTTGCCAGGCGATGAGTCTGACTTCGATTTGCGGGTTGGGGCAGATTGTGCCGGCGCCGGTGCAGTCGGTGTTGAAACATTTTCGGGAAGAGATTGACGCGCATGTGCTGAAAGGACAGTGTCCCAGCGGGATTTGTTTTACCGCGGCGGCACGAAGTGGAGAAGCACAACGAGTCGGGATTCGACCTTGATGTAGCAACAAAAAAGAATCTACACAGAGAACGCAGAGAGCACAGAGGGCACAGAGAAGAGACCTTGAGCACGATTCGACGATTGCCGGACATGGTGGAGATCACGATTGACGGGCAACCCGCGCTGGTGCCCGCGGGGACGAGTGTGTTTGATGCGGCGCGGATGAACGGGACTCCGATTCCAACGCTGTGCCATTTGCAGAATGAAACGCCAGTGGGAGTTTGCCGGCTATGCGTGGTGGACACCGGGGCGCGAGTGCTGACGGCGTCATGCGTGCGGCCTGTCGAGCCGGGTATGAAGGTCGTGACGAATTCCGAGAAAGTTTTGAATGCGCGGAAGACGTTACTTGAGCTCCTGATGGCGGATCACCCATCGCCATGCGCGCGGCAAGAGAACTCCGGCGACTGCGAACTGGAGACACTGGCGCGCGCGGCGGGCGTGACGCAGCCGCGATTTGCGAAGCGCACCGTTTCGCGTGGGAAAGATGATTCCTCGCTTGCGATTGCCGTCGATCACGATGCCTGCATTTTGTGCGACCGATGCATTCGCGGTTGCGACGAGATCAAGAATAATTTTGTGCTTGGGAGAATGGGAAAAGGCTACTCGGCGGGAATCGCGTTCGATTTGAACGCGCCGATGGGTGATTCCACCTGCATTTCGTGCGGGGAGTGCATGGTTTCCTGCCCTACGGGCGCGCTGACGAATAAAACGGTGGCGGGAACGTCGATCGCGGCGGGGCCGGATACGCAGGGATTTGAAGCGGAAGAGCTGTTGCAGTTGCCAGTGTTCAAGGGCGTTTCGGGAACGTTCCTGGAGCTGAACCGCGGCGCCATCGTGAAACGGCGATTTCGTCCGGGGGAAATTATTTGCCGCGAAGGCGAATTCGGGTCGACGGCCTTTTATTTGTTGGAAGGAAAGGCGCGTGTTTCGCTCTCTGCGCCGATTGCGCACGTCAAGACGCAGGGAGGAGCAAAGGGACTCTTCAAGAAACTCACAAGTACGCTCGCGGCACGGGACGCGGACGTGCGCGATGACGAGGCGCGGGACAGAACGATTCCCATCGATGCGTCGGTGGACCTCGCTTACGGAAATCCCGTGGCGGAGCTCGGACCAGGCGATCTATTCGGCGAGATGACTTGCATGAATTTTTATCCGCGGTCGGCGACGGTGATTGCGGAGACGGAAGTCGTGGCGTTCGAAATGCTGCGGAACGTGCTCGACATCATGATGAAGAACAAGTCGTTCCGCGCGCAGATTGACCAGAACTATCGAAGGCGCGCGCTCGAAAACCATTTGCGCGGCGTGCCGATGTTTGCGGACCTTTCGCCGGATTTCATCGAGCATTTGAAGAGGAGCGTGGAGCTGCAACGGTATGCCCCAGGGCAGGTGATCGCGCGGCAAGGTGACGCGGCGAGGAGTTTTTATCTGGTGCGCATCGGGTTCGTTAAGATTTCCGAGACATATCCCGGCGGAGAGCTGGTGCTGGCGTATTTGTCGCGCGGAGATTATTTCGGCGAGATTGGATTGCTGGGCGGAGGCGTCCGAACGGCGACTTGCACGGCGCTGGACCATGTGGAAGTGGTGAGAATCTCGGGCGATGATTTTCGCGACATGGTGGAGCGCTTCCCAAGCGTGCGCGAAGGCCTGGAAGCCGTGGCGGCAGAGCGTGCCGCGCAGAATCAGCAACGGATGCAGACGGTTCGCAGCGTCCCCATCGATCAATTTCTTTCGCAAGGATTGATGGAAGCGCAAAGTTTGCTGATTCTCGATTTGGAAAACTGCACGCGCTGCGACGCTTGCGTGAACGCATGCGCCGACGCGCATGACGGAGTGACGAGGCTGGTGCGGGAGGGATTGCGTTTCGAACAGTATTTGGTGGCGACTTCTTGCCGGCAGTGCCGCGATCCGCTGTGCATGGTGGGTTGTCCGGTGGGTTCAATCCGGCGGCGGAATTCTCTGGAAGTGATTATCGAGGATTGGTGCATCGGGTGCGGCCTGTGCGCTCGGAACTGTCCCTACGGAAATATTAATTTGCACCCGTTCGACGTGATGGTGGAAGACCTGGAGCGGCCGGGCCGGAAAAAAGCCATGGTGAAGCAGAAGGCCACGTCGTGCGATTTATGCACGCATTTGAAAGAGCCAAGCTGCGTTTACGCATGTCCGCATGATGCGGCGCACCGCGTGGACCCGCGGACATTTTTTTCGGAAATGCTTGGCGGGGGAACGGCGAAGTGACGGCACGAGGATTTTCGCTTGCGAATTGACAAGACCCAACGCGGATGGGCGATCACGTCGCTGATTCTGGTCGCGGTGTTCACGGCCATTTACGTGGTGTATGCAGTGCACGCGCCGGAAGGGCCGCGCGGCGGAAGCGATCTGGGCTTGACGTTTGGCGTGATTGGATTCGGATTCATGCTTTTCGCAGCGCTGCTGGGAGCGCGGAAGCGGGTACCTACCTGGCGGATTGGACGAGCGCAGGCGTGGATGCGCGGGCACCTGTGGCTCGGCTTGCTCAGCTTGCCCGTAATTCTATTTCACGGCGGATTTCATTTTGGCGGGACGCTGACGCGGGTGCTGATGTGGCTGCTGATTATTACTGTGGTGAGCGGAGTGTTTGGCGCGGCGCTGCAGCACTACGTGCCGCGCGTGATGACCACGGATGTGAAGCTGGAAACGATCTACGACGAAATCGGCAATGTGCAGAAACTGCTGCGGGAAGAGGCGGATCGCGGCGTCGAAACGATTTGCGGGCCGCTGGGGATCGGCAAATCGGCGAACGAGGAAGTGCAGCGAGCGGGAGGCTTCAGCGCGGCGCGGCCAATGGTGACAAGCAGCGGAGGCGCGGCAGTCGCCGCGGAGACGGTGGTGCTGAGCGAAGAAGAGTGCGCGCCCTTGCGAAAATTTTATTTGAGCGAGATGCGGCCGTTCCTGGAGCAGCCAAAGATGCGCGGATCACGCCTGAGTGATGCGGACAAAGCGCACGGGGCATTTACCGGGTTGCAGACACTGATGCCTGAAGCGGCGCAGGCGACGGTGCAGGACTTGGAAGATATTTGCGACGAAGCTCGGCAACTGGTGCGCCAGGAGCAGTTGCATCATTTGTTGCATGGATGGCTGCTGGTGCATATACCGATTTCGCTGGCGTTGATTTTGCTGGGGGCGGTACATGCGGTGATGGCGCTGCGATATTGATGGATGTGGAGGGCGGGGCAAGCCCCGCCCCTACAGACACTTCGCGTCGCAGGACGCACATGGAGATTTCTTCGCACCCGGTGGCGAGTTACGGATCGCGGTGGTTGGCACAACTTGGCTAGAACACGAACAACGAAAAAGCTGGCGCAGCGGATCGACCTGAATTATTTCAAGCGGCCGACTCTGCTGAAGCGCGCGAAGTTTTGGCTGAGCGTGGCCGTTCCTTTACTGGCGGTGGTGTGGATTGCGTGGCACGGATTCTCGCGCGACTCGAGCGTCTATTCGAGCGGGCGGATGAGCGGAGCGCACGCGGTGTTGGAGGCGGAGTGTGCGGCGTGCCATGTGCAGACGGCAGGAACGTTTTCGGCGAAGGCCAGCGATACGGCGTGTTTGTCGTGCCACGATGGGCCGATGCATCACGCGGCGAAGATGGATGCGGGTGATTGCGCGACGTGCCACGCGGAGCATCGCGGGCGTATGAGCCTTATCGCGGCAAGAAACGAGAGTTGCGCGCAGTGCCACGGTGATTTGAAGACGAGCAACGGCGCGACTCGTTTCGCCGCGCATATCGAGAGTTTCGAGGACGGCCATCCGGAGTTTGCGGCGTTGCGCTCGAACGGTGCAGTAGCAGCGAGCGATCCCGGGACAATTCGAGTGAATCATGCGATTCACATGAAACCGATACGGCGCGGACCGAATGGGCCGAATGTGCAGCTTGCGTGCGGGGATTGTCACCAAGCGGCGGCGGCTTCGGCGAAATGGAATTATGCCGACGCGGCATACACAACTGCCACCACGAGCTACACAGACCTCGACGAAGTTCTCGCGCTGCAGGCGGATGCGTTTCATAGATCAAAACCGATGAGCGGGCGGGAGCTGGTGGCGCCGGTAAAATTTGCGTACGCGTGCGCGGGGTGCCACTCGCTGGCGTTCGACAAACGTTTCAGTGAAGGCGTGCCGCACGATAAGCCGGAAGTGGCGCATGCGTTTCTGGTGAAGAAATTTGGCGAGTATATTTCCGCGCATCCCGCAGAGGTGAGGGTGATGCGCGATCCCGGACGCGACTTGACGGGCAAGCCTCTCGCTCCCGAAGTGCGCGTGCTCACGCCAACACAATGGGTAACGGAGCGGACGGCGGAAGCAGAAGAATTGCTGTGGCGAAAAACTTGCAAACAATGCCACGCGCTGAAGGTGGGAGATCGGCAAGATCATTTGCCCAGTGTGGAACCCGCGCGGACGACAGTGAAATGGATGCCGCACGCCAAATTCGATCATAACGCGCACCGGGGATTTTCCTGCGAGAGCTGCCACCAAAAGGCGCTGACGAGCACGGAAACGAGCGAGGTTCTTTTGCCGGGGATAGCGACTTGCAAGGCTTGTCATGCGCCCGGGCCGGAGCATGCTGAGTCGCGGTGTTTTGAGTGCCACACGTATCACGATTGGTCCAAACGAAAAGAAGTCATACCGACTTTCACGCTTCCCGCGCTGCGAAAAACCGGAAATTAATCGACAGCCAGCCCCGCGTCAGATAATTGTTGATGTGGGCCACTACGTGTTTTGGGTAAAGTTGGCGTGCGGCGGGAAGAGCCGTTGAAGGAGGGGCCATGGGAGAAACGAGGCGCAGGTTCTTGATGACGCTGGCTGCGGCGGCCAGTTGTTCGATTGCGACCGATGATTCCGTCCTTACACAAGTGCACAACACCAAGCCGTTTCCAACTCCACCGGAGTCGGCGGAAAAGCAAAATCCAGCTGAGGCGGCTGCGGCCGCAAAAGGCGACCCACAGTCCGCGAAGAGAGTGGCACTGCAGCGGAATGAAAAGGAATTTCGCGCAGACGTCGAACGATTGTACCAACTGGCAAGCGAATTGAAGGAAGAGGTAGAGAAGACAGCGACGACGGAAGTTTTTTCGGTGCAGATGTATAAGAGGACGCAGGAGATTGAGAAAGTGGCGAAACTGTTGAAGGGGAAGGCGAAAGGATCGTGAGTCGTAAGCGCTGAATAGCGAAGACAAAAGCCACGGTGTGGACGACGCTAAATGCTCTTGCTGCAACGAAGGGAAACCGAGTGTAGGACGTGGAGATTCGAATAAGAAAAGCGGTGGCGCCCGAAATTCCAGTGCTTCGAGCGCTGATTGAAACCTCCGTTCGGGAACTGCAGGCGGAGGACTACACGCCGGCGCAGATGGAAGGGGCGCTGGAGTCTGTGTTTGGAGTAGATAGCCAGTTGATTGCGGATGGGACTTACCTTGTTGCGGAAGCACGGATCGTCGACGAAGAGTCGGATGCGTCGAAAGCAGGCGAGGGAAGAATCTCTGGATCGGGATGGGCCTTAGCCGGATGTGGCGGGTGGAGCAAACGCAAGACACTTTATGGCGGTGATCGTTGGAGCGGCCGGGAGGACACGCTGTTGGATCCCAAGCGAGACGCGGCGAAAATTCGAGCGTTTTTCATACATCCAACGTGGGCGCGGCGCGGCATCGGAAGCAAAATACTAGAAGCGTGTGAAGCCGGGGCTCGCGAAGCGGGATTTACGAGTTTTGAGATGGGCGCGACGTTGACGGGAGCGAAGCTTTTCGGGACGAAAGGCTATGTTGCTGTCGAGAAAATTGAAGTTCCATTGAAAAACGGGCTCACGCTTCCGGTAATTCACATGGCGAAGAGAGCTTAGCCTGTGCCTCTCGCGAACTACTGGGAAGGATCCAAGATCCAAGAGAAGACGGGCACAGCATGCTGTGCCCCTACAAAGGATTCGCTAGCTTCGCGGCTTGGGGGCACGAAGTCGTGATCAGCTGCCCATCAGGAAAAGTGGCTTGGCTTCGAAGCTGGAAAATTGCGGGCGGAGACGCTCGATGTTGTAGTGCTCCTTGATGTCCACAACTTTCTTGGTTGAGGTAATCGTCTCGATGGGGATGTTGCCGTAGCTGCCGTTGTGCAGGACGACCAAGCGGCCAGACTCGCCCTTCAGAAGGAGTTCGAGGGCGATATTGCCGTAAGCCATGGGAACGATGGAGTCCACCACGTCCGGATCGCCGCAGCGCGCCAAATAGCCAAGCTTCTGATTGACCACTTCCACCGTTTTGCCTTTATTGAACTTGGCGGAGAGCTCTTTGACTTTGTCGGAGACGAGATCCCCGATGCCTCCTAGTTTTTTGTGGCCGTAGGCGTCGGCGGCATCGCCTTCAAATACCATTTCGCCGCCCTCGAACGTTGCACCTTCCGAGACGAGAACAGTGGAATAGCGACTGGGATTTTTGTTGCGGTCGTGTACGAGAAGCTCGGTGAGGCGCTCGATATTGAATTTGTACTCCGGGATCACGCACCGGTTGGCGGCGCCTGCCATGGTGGGCAACATCGCCGTGTAGCCAGCATAGCGGCCGAAAACTTCAATGACCATGAAACGTTCATGAGAACCAGCAGAAGTGCGGAGGCCATTGACAAGCTGCAAAGTGCGGGTGACGCAGGTGCTGAAGCCGATGCAGTAGTCCGTGCCGGGGACGTCGTTGTCCATCGTCTTGGGGATGGCAATAACCTTGAATCCTTCTTTGTGCAGACGTACGCCGTAGCTGAGCGTGTCGTCGCCACCGATGGGGATGAGTGTGTCGATGCCAAGCCACGCGAGGTTTTTCAGAACTTCAGGAGTGAGATCATTTTTCTCCGCGCCAAACGTGCTTTTCAGATGCGCGGGAACGCCAGACTTGCTGACGCGGCCTGGGTTCGTGCGCGAGGAGTGAAGAAAGGTGCCGCCGGTGCGTGCTGCGCGGTCAACGACCTCCTGGGTGAGCACCAGGAAATTGTCGGAATTGTCGAAGTCCTTTTCGCGGACCATTTCGACAAGCCCAGCCCAGCCGCGGCGAAAGCCGATGACCTGATAGCCTTCATGAAGAGCGCGAATCGTAACGCCGCGAATCGCGGGATTGAGGCCGGGAACGTCGCCGCCGCCAGTGAGAATGCCGATAACGCCTTTTTTGGTGTTGATGTTTGCCATGATGCTGAGCCCTTTCCGAGTAGTAGCGAACCAACAATTATCCACGCACAAGAGATATTTAGGAAGGGCGGATCGAAAGACAGATATCAGGCGGCGCGAGTAAGAAACACACGCTACCAATCATATTAAGGCTGAATTTGTGTGCCGAGGACGCCGAGGAACTTGGCGAGCCAAGCGTGGAGCGCAGGCCAAGCCGGGCCTGTGACGAGGTTGCCGTCCACGAGGGCTTCATTCATCGGAAGGCTGACGTACGTGCCGCCGCCAAGCGTAACGTCAGGGCCCGTGGCGGGATACGCGCTGCACTTTCGACCTTGAAGGACTCCCGCGACAGCGAGAACCTGCGGCGCGTGGCAAATCGCCGCGAGCGGCTTATTGGTTTTCGAGAAGTGGTGAACGATCTCGATGACTCGCGGATTGAGGCGAAGGTATTCCACCGCGCGGCCGCCGGGAATCATCAAGGCGTCGTAGTCTTCCGGCTTGACCTGGTCGAAAGTGGCATTGAGCGCAAAATTGTGCCCGCGCTTCTCGGTGTACGTCTGATCGCCTTCGAAATCGTGGATGCAAGTGGCGACGAACTCACCTGCCTTTTTGCCGGGGCAGACGGCGTGAACGGTGTGGCCGACCATCTGCAGCGCCTCAAAGGGCACCATCACTTCGTAGTCTTCGACGTAGTCGCCAATGAGCATGAGAATGGATTTCTTGGACATGTAGCCTCCGCGGAGGAATTGTAACCGACGATGCGATATGTGCAAAACGAGAAGGCCACTCTCCCGGGCCAATCCAACAGGAGCGTGAAACAAATGTTGAATGTTGGAACAATCGTAACGCCTGGCGATCAAACAACTATCGTCCCGGCTGTCTCAAAACGAGACGAAGCCAGTTAAATCGATTGAGCGTGAGATGAATGCGAGATAAATTCTTGCTTTAACGACAACATCTGTTTCTCGCTCGACCCCATAAGTTATTGAATCTAAGTGATTTCCAAGAAATCGTTTACCTACGTGAAATTCCCTTCGCTCTGGCGCGGCAAGTGCATTTACAAGCGGGTATTTACTTCGCCGGAGTTTCCGGCTTTAAGGACACGATAGTGAATAAGGCAAACCGAATACTGGCAATGTGTTTGCTCGCCGTACTAGGCGTAGGAAGCGCCACGGCGCTCTATGTACGCGCGCAAGAGGGTGATGCCCCGGGATCCAAGCGCAGGGTCAAGGTGATGGGAAAACCCCAGTACCCTGAGCTTGCCAGAAAGCTGAACCTGACCGGTGTGGTGAAAATCGAGGTAATCATTGGGGCTGACGGAAAAGTGAAGCGAACGCGTGTCGTTGGCGGACATCCGGTGCTCGCGTCGGAAGCAGAAAAAGCGGCGATGCAATGCGAATTTGAGCCTGGGCCGAAGGAGACATCAGAGGTCATCGAGTTTAAATTCGGCTCTTAGTTCGCCATTCTAGTTCCGGAAAAAATTGGGCGGCTATCCTCTCGCAAGGGATAGCCGCCCATTCATTTTTGGATGGAGATTAGTGCGCCTGCGCCTGAGAAACAACCACAGGCTGCGCCGAATCCTGAATGGTGAGCATGTCGGTGCGCACCTTATCCCACTCCAGCAAGTTCAGCCCATAAGACGCGAACAGTTTGCGGATGTGCGCGGAATCCCAACCGAGAACTTTCTCGAGCACGGGGACGAGCACGCTCATGGCGTTATCGCTAAGCACCGTGCGCTTGGCGACGCGCGTGATGAACCTGGCTTCGGAGACGGCGATCGTCAGGCCATCATGCTGATTGACGTGCATCATCACGGGAATATCCGAGCTCCCATCGCCCATGTAGATGATGTGATCGTGACTGATGCTGAGTTCAGCGCGGCGCTCTTCGAGAACCGTGATTTTGCCCCAACCTGCGGAAGCGCGAATGATGGATTCGACTTCCCCGTTCGATTCGTTGTAGCGGAAGCGCGTGCCGAAAATATTCTGCGGCGGAACGATTCCCTCGAGCGCGGACTGAATGATTTCCTGAGGAGCCGCGGAGATCACGTTGAAATGAAACTTGTAACCCTCCGATAGATTGTCCAGCGCCTTCGCGAAAAGCGCGACGTTGTGCTTCAGGCGGATGCGCTTGCCAGTTTCCACCAAGTGATCGCGGCGAACGCGACGAAAGTCCGGGTCGTGCAAAATCAGATAGCTGAGTTCCGCACCCTGTTGGACCAGGTTCATCTCGGCAAGGCCTTTCACCTTGTCGTGGAACCCATGAAAGCCGATGAGCTCGGAGAGAGCGACTCCCGAGTCGTTAAAGCTCAATGTCTGGTCAAAATCGCTCGCCAGTAAATATTGCTTAAGCATGTCCTAGTACTCCTTCTTACCCTTGTTTTTGCTCGCTCAAAGCGAGCTATCTTCTCGCCTTCGGCGAGGTGGGCCTGCTCTGGGAAGCAGTGCCAGTACCCCCTACACCTACAACCATAGCCGTGTTCACTGGAGGTGCCCCACGAATTATTTTGATGGGTGCTATGCGTTAAAAACGTGAACGGACCATTATACCTTGATTAGATGTGCCCTAAGGTTAAAAGATACAAACAAAAGGAGATGGGTATCTTTTTGAGGGGCCAAAAGCAGCAAAAGACGTGTATAGAAGGAGATACCGACAGCGAAGGAAAAGTGAAAAAAGTGCACTGTAACATCAGGAAGCCGGGGCTAGGGAGCCGGGGGCTATAGACCAAGCACCTTCATCTTGGGTTCCTCATAGACGTCGTCCTCCCCGGGGTAGCGGAGCCGCTCCTTGAACCGGCCAGTTTCGGAGGCTAGGGCCCAAACCAGGCTCTCCCCGGCGGGGATGGTTTTGGGTTGGAGACGGAAGGCTTCGTCCTGGAAGGCCAGGGAAGCGTCGATCCATTGCCAGCCGGCGGTCTCGAAGGCGCCCATTACGTCGGGCAGGACAAGAGCGTTCAGCGTGTTGTAGTGGATGAGGAGCGTATGGCGAATATCGCGGCCGAGGACGTCGATCGCGAGTTGGCGGTAGAAAGAAGCGCGGTCCAGGAGATGCGCGATCAGGTAGTCGCGATACGGGTTGATATTGAACTTGGGTTCTTTGATGAGCCGATCCGCCATGCGTTGGTTGCTGGCAGTGGTTCCAGT
>Ga0209415_10007002_pt1 | contig 19835 bp, 15 predicted proteins | sample PeaSoiSIISIP2007_FD_187696 | JGI IMG/M metagenome (GOLD analysis project Ga0209415, IMG submission 187696) | Peat soil microbial communities from Weissenstadt, Germany - SII-SIP-2007 (SPAdes) (version 2) | ecosystem: Environmental > Terrestrial > Soil > Wetlands > Peat | place: Germany... | reverse complement strand
GGGGCGGGGGGTAGTGGATTGGTGGATTGATGGATTGGTGGATTGTGCGAAGGGGCGAGGGGCGATGGGGGCTCGGCGGAGCGCGAGGCCTGGCTGGTCGGGCGCGGGGCGGGAGTGGGGGCAGCGGTGGCGGGGGCGTCATGGAGGGATTGGAGATTGAGGGCGCGGGTTTCGGCATGGTGGAGGTCCTTTTTGCGCTGCCATTCGGCGTTGGAGAGCTGAATCTGAATCCGCTCGCGTTCGAGGCCGATGCGTTGGGCTTCGTGGGCCTCACGCTGGAGGCTGGTGACATCGGCGCAGAGGTAAAAGCAGAAAGCAGAAAGCAGAAAACGGAGAACCGGAAGATTGCAAGGCTGGGTCAAGGTCGACGGCCAGGGTCCCGCCTTCGCTGGGGCTAGGGCGGGCAGGCGAGGGCCGAGGGCCGGGAGCCGAGGGTCGATTTCAGATTGTATAACTTTCATCGCTACGGTTTTCGCATATTCGGGGGAGCGGGTGCAAATGCTCCATTGGCTGTATTGGCTGTATTGGCTGTATTGGCTGTATTGGCTCTTTTTTCGCTCCACCCGCCTTCGCTCCGCTACGGCGCGGCAGGCAGGCCACCCGCCTTCGCTCCGCTCAATTGGGCTGGGCTTTGCCGCAGTCGATTTGGGGAAGGACTGACCTGGGTTAATCCGCTGATCGGGACGATTACGAAGAAAGCCGCGTGACGTTTCCGCGGCTGCTGCGTCTAAAATGGCGATGACAACCATAGGGCGCAACAATCAAGGATCCTGTTCGCGCCAGATTCATGCCAACGGCTTTACCTTGGTCGAACTCCTGGTCGTCATCGCCATTATCGGCATTCTGGCCGCCCTTCTGCTGCCCGTATTATCAAGAGCCAAAGAGCAGGGCCGAAGCGCCGCGTGCAAGAACCACCTGCGACAAATCGGCATCGCCTTGGGAATGTACGTCTCGGACGCCCGTTACTACCCGCCGGGCCGTGACTGGAAGACTCGCCAGGGGTGGATGGACATGCTCTACGCGTATTATCCCCTCACTTGGACGAACCGAGCCTGGCATTGCCCCACGTACATGTTGTGCTGGTGAAACGCAACGACTACCTGTTTCCTCCCAAAACCGCACGCAACTGGAATCGTGACAATCAGCCGCACGAGGAACTTTGGGCGCCGAGGAACGAATGGGCTGTGCAGCAGTGAGCACCGTCTGGACTGCGACGGACGGTGGCGCCGCGGTGTATGTATGCAGCGAGCCGTGCCAGCCCCGAAAGCTTTCGGGGCTTTGCGCGTCGGAGGTAAACCGTTGAAACGGTTTCCGCGCCCCGGGCGCCCCTTTACACCGGGCTGAAGCCACGGTGTTAATGAGAGGTCTCGCCTGAGGAGCATGAAACACCCAGGCCGGAGGGCGGTTTTGACCCACAGATTCTGCCACAGAGCCATTCAGAGGTCTTGAGCGGTTCCGTCATTCTCCCACAGCAGCGTGGCGACTGCCCCTCCGCCCGAACGACTACCGGCTACCCTCTGTCAACCCTTCGGGTTGGGAAGGGACGGAGTTTATTCTTGCGCGGGGTCCAAGGAGCCGTCACGAAACCGCGGCAGCGGGCAGCTCTTCGACGAAGGCTTCGACATCGCCGGTTGCTTCGGCAGGCATGGCGGGGGCATTGCCGGGGACAACTTTGCGGTAGATTTGGGCGGGTTTGCGCGGGCGGCCGTTGTGGGTCAAGAGTTGGTCGAGGGTGATGCCGAAGAGCCGCTGGTTCTCCTCGAGATGGGGGCGGATCAGGTCCCAGTCGGCGCCGGATAAGCGGGCAAACTTGCCGCCGTTTAACTGCTGCTCGACCAGGGTTCGGTCCGGGTCGCGCAGGAAAATGGCGCCGCCGGAGGCCAGGGAGAAGAGGTTGCCGCCGGGATAGGGCTCGGGCAGCGGAACCACGTGTCCGTCATCATCGAACTGGACGCCGTTGAGGATGACGAACCCGCCGCCGTTATGAGGATCGCCGGCCATGAAGGACTCCGCCAGGAAGTCGAGGCAGGTGCCGTTGATGACGACTTTGGGCCGGCCGACGGAGTTGATGAGAGGCCGGCCGGCGGCGTTGCCCAGAACATAGACGCAGCCGCCCTTGGCGCCATACATGAAGGTCTGGCCCACGTCGCCGTGGATGACCAGCTTTCCTTGCTTGATAATCTGGCCCAACTGGTCCTGGGCATTTCCATGCACGGTGAGGGTGAGCCCGTCGATTCCCGAGGCCAGGTAATCTCCGCTGCTGCCAAAAACGTCGATGGTCACGTCGCCGGTTTCGGGGCCGAGTCCGCAGCCGAGATAGCGCTGGCCAATACAGTTGAAGGCGATGAAGCGGCGCCACCCCTGCATGAAGGCATCCACCAGCAGGGCGGCGTCACAGCGGCCGCCTTCCGGCGGAAAATGCGCGGCGTCGATCACGAGCGTGGTCTCGTTCTCCTGCGGTTTCCTGAGGTGTTCACGGGTCTCGAAATCGATGAGCCGAAACGCGCTCGAGGCGGAATCTTTCGAGGCGAGCTTGGGGAGATTGCCAAACAACCGGTTCAACTCGCCGTGGAGGACCTGGAGGACGTGGCTGCGCTTCTTGGCGCCGGTCGAGTATCTGCGGTCGTTGAGCAGCGCCAGGACGGCGATCGCGGTTGCCGTCCGGGCAGGGTCTTTGGCCTGGCGGGTGAGTTGCCGGCAGGCCAGGCGGAATTGATCGAAAGTCCATTGCGGGAGGAGTTCGCGGACCGTATCGAAAGCCGCCAGGCTGTTGCCGGAGAGAAGCGCCTTGTTGACGAGGGCGCCGACTGACTCGTCCGGTTGGGAGCTTGGGCGCAGGCAGGATGCCTGCGCCACGGAATCTTCCGATTCGGAGGGGGATAACAATTCCCGCGAAAAATCACAAGGTTCCGTTCCTCCCGGCAAGGGGACCGGTTTGCCGAATTTATCGGCGCAGGTAATGCGGATCTTGCCGGCGGAATCTCTTTGCAGGTCGAAGACGAAGGCCCCGCCGTCATTGTGACTGCCTCCGCGCGCGTTCCAGTAGCGGTCGGCCACCGGGCAGATGCGTTTGTCGTCGTTCGACAAGCTCAGGAGCGTGGCATCGATGGCTTGTTTTTCCGAAGCAATGAGGCCCACCTGGACTTCGCCGTCGCCGAAGGCAAAGACCTGGGGTCGGAGCATGGCGGTGTCGGTAATGCCCATCAACTGGAACCGCCGCTCTCGGGCGAGAGTGCGGGCGATGATGAAGAACCAGGGGCCATCGGGAGAGCCGTGAATATGGGTGGCCTGGATCGCGCGGTAGAGCTTCTGTTTCTGCGGGTCGAGACGGTCAAAGTCCAGTTCGGTGGTGGGGGCCAGGGCCTCGATGATAAACTCGAGGGGATAATGGTAGGTGCGGCTGAGCAAATCGAAGAGCAAGGCCGAGACCTCGGTGTCGGTGAGGAACTGGGGATAGATCTGGCGCTGCTTGAGGTACTCGCAGACGGAATGGTAATTGGCGAAGTCGCCGTTATGCACGAGGGCCATGTCGATGGCGGCAAAGGGATGGGCGCCGCCGGGGTGCCAGACGCGGCCCTTGGTGGGGAAACGCTGGTGGGCAATCCATTCGTGGGCGCAAAGCTCCTCAATCCGGTAGTATTTGACAATCGCCTCGGCGAACCCGACGACCTTGAGGATCATGAGGTCGCGTCCGTGAGAGAGGACGAAGGCCCTTTTTTCCCCAAGGGAGGCGTAGTATTTCTGATTCAGGCTGAAGCTGTTCTGGCTGACGAACTCGTCTTCGGCTTCGCCCCGGTCCAAGGCTTGGAGCTGGTGCCGGGCGATGAAGGCGTCGAGCGCCTTGGGTTTGACGCGGACGAAATAGCGGCTGACCTCCGGCGGCAACACTTCGAGCCCCGGCACGGACTTCCAGTCGTCGAGACGGTCGAGCTGGGCGGTCGCCGCGACGTCGAAGTGCGGGGTGATGAACTGCGCCTCGATTTCGGGCCGGACCTGGGTGTCGATGAACGCGAGGTGCAACAAGTAATGGGTGTCCAGGACCTCGCGGCTGACCCCAAACTGCTCGGGCACCAACCCGACGGCAGCGATGCCGCCCCCTTTCCCATTGCCCCGATTGTGCATCTGCCGGGACGGTTCATAGATATGCTTGCCCGGGACCGGCTCGCTGCAGCAGAAACCGACCACGCCGCAGCCCCCTTCCTCGGCTTCCTTCTTCACGGGCCAAGCGCGGGGGGGCGCAGGCAGGATGCCTGCGCCACTCGCTGCGTTCTTCGCGGGCCAAGCGTGGTTCAGGGACTCGGCCAGGCGCTTTCTTGAATCGGCCAGGCGCTTTATCAATTCACCGTTCATGAGGTTTTTGCCACGTCATTGGAATAATCCAGGTGCATCATGAGGTCGGTGCGCCCGCGCAGCTCGCTGACGCGGCGCAGGCCCAGGCGTTGGAGAATGGAGACGAGCAGCTTGTGCCAGGCACTGTAGAGGTTGATCAACCGTTGGGCGGCCCAATCCAGTTCCATCTTCCGGCAAAGCTCGGGGTCCGTCGTGGCGATGCCGCGCGGACAACCGCGTCCGCTCTCGCAGCGGCTGCAGCGCACGCAACCCAGCGCCACCAATTCCGCCGTCCCGATGACGACGCCATCGGCGCCCAGGGCAATGGCCTTGGCCACGTCGTAGGCGGAGCGAATGCCGCCGCTGGCAATCAGGGTGAGCTTGTCGCGGACCCCTTCATCGGTGAGGAAACGGTGGACCTTGCCAATGGCGTATTCGATGGGCATGGCGATGTTCTTCTTGGCGATGTCCGGGGCGGCGCCGGTCCCGCCGTAGCCGCCGTCAAGGTGGACGATATGAGAGCCGGCCGAGTAACTGCCCACGGCCACCATATCCACGTCGGTGGGGGTGGAGACCTTGGTGGAGATCAAGGCGCGGCGGTTGACATGCTTGAGCCACTCGATGTGCTTGGCGTGGTCTTCGATGGAATAGACGCTATGGAAGGGGAATGGCGAGAAGAGGGAGATGCCCAACACCGCCTCGCGCATCTTGGCCACGCTGACGGTGTTCTTGTCGCCCAGGAGGTGCCCGCCCAGACCCGGCTTGGCGCCCTGGGCGTACTTGAACTCGATGATCGGCACGCGCTGGATCGTCTCTTCGCGCACGCCGAAAAGGCCCGTCGCCACCTGAGTAATCACATGGTCGTCGTACGGCCTCATCCGCTCCATGTACCCGCCTTCGCCGGTGCAAGTGAACGTATTAAACGCCACCGCGGCCCTGGCCTTGGACAACTGGGTGACATTGCTTACCGAGCCGAACGACATGCCGCCCCCATACCAGGGCACATCAATCCTGAGCTTGGGCCGCCCATCGTCCCGTTTGTTGAGCAGCAGGCTGGTATCGATCTCGTCTTCGCGCAGGACCACCGGCGGCCGCTCCGGGAACTTGAACCGGAGCCGGTCGAAGCCGCCGCCGGAGTTGCCGCACTCGTAGTTGTAATCGTAGGCCGGCGGCGGGGCCTCACCGGTCTCAGCCATTTTCCAGGTCGCCAGGATCAAATCACTCGACCAACGGAAATCACCCAGCAGCGGATACATGGGGTTTTCCCGGATCTGCAGCGCCTTTTGCGGGCAATGCGTCACGCAATCATGGCCGGTCTTTTTGCAGGCCGGCCCGATGCACAAGTGGTGGCGCGGCTCGCCAAAATAACGGTAGCCGGGTTTGCGGACATGCACCTGCCAGGGACAAAGCTCGAGGCACTTCCCGCAAAGGCGGCAGTCCTGGCTGCGATGGACCAGGTACTTGGCGATTTCATTGCGATAGCGCGACGGGGCGGGCCGGGTGACCCGCTCGACGGTCTCCTGCGGGACGCGCGTCTTGAGCGTGTTCCGGGGCAGCAACTCTTCAATGCCGGGTTCTGGTGCCATAAAGTTTGCCGAAGGTTTCCTCCTCGAGTTGCTCGAAGAACATGGCGCGGCCGACATCGCCGCGCAGCCGGCGGACCTCGCGCATGCCCATGGCGCCCATCACTTCGATCAACTGGTCGTGCCAGGCGGCGATCAGATTCGTCATGCGGCCCACCGCAAAATCGGGATCGAGGGTCTCGAGCCTGGCGGGGCAAGGCTGGCCTGGTTCGCAGCTCTCGCACAAACGGCATTCGAGCGCGATCAACAAGGGCAGATTGATGGTGACCAGGTCCGCCCCGCAGATGATGGCCTTGGCCAAATGCTCCGGCAGCGCGATTCCGCCGCCCGCCATGATGGTGATCTCGTCCCGGATGCCTTTCTCGACGAGCGCGGTATGGACTTGCCGGAGCATGTCTTTGAGAAAGCGAGGCGGTTGCGCGCCGATTTCGTTGCCGTTGGCATCGGCCACGAGATGGAGCACCTCGACCTCCGGCCACCCGGCCAACTCGAGGGCGCGCGGGAGGCCCGTTGGGGTCAACTCGACGCGGACCGAGGCGACGATGTCAGGATGGATAGCCTTGATTGCCTTGAGGCGCTGGGCCAGCGCCGGGCTGTCAGCGATTTCCACCAACCGGGTCTTTCTCAGGACCGCGGGCGGCACCGGGGGGCTGTCGGGAGCGAGATAAAACGCGATATGACGCAGGTGCTCCTCGGAGGCGGGCTGGCGCCGGGCATCGAATATGGCGATCAAATCGGTCATCGCCGCCGTCTGTTCGAGCACGGCATCGAGTTGCGGCAAGGTATGCGCCGGGGAACTTAGATCGAGGATGAGCGGCATGGGGAGCGACACCAGGGGCGGCAGCTCAGCCGCCAGCCGTCTTCCATCGAAGGCGAGGAAGGGAGGTTTGCGTCCGAGGTCAACGACCGTGCTGATGTACTCCCGGCCGTGAATGCCGTCGCGGGTGGGACGAACAATCTCGGACATGTCGGTCCACATCGAGTCGAACCCCGGGCCGGAGAAGGGCCCGCGGTAGCCGGCGCCCGAGACGGGGATCTTGGCGGTTTCCGCCTGGAGCCAGGTGGTTTTGATGATGTCGGGTTTCCAGTAGCTGTTCCCGAGGGCTTCATAGACGGGATTGAGGGACAGGCACAAGAGGCCCTTAGTGCAGTCCTGCACGCACGAGAAACAGCCCATGCAGTCGAAGAAGAGGGCCTCCACCTGGCTCAGGTTGCGGATGTACTCCGCCTCCTGCCGGTAGCGGTCATAGACGCAGGCCTTCTTCACACAATTATGGCATCGGGCGCAGTCCTCCCGCCAGTCCACCACGCCATGCTTGCCGAGGCGCGGCCCTCGGGGCGGGACCGGCCGTGTCTTCAGGTGATATTTTTCCGGCATGTTTTCCCTGCTTTAGGAGAGGCCGGCGGCGGCAAGGAGGTCCGGCACCACGGCTTCTTTGCCACCCGAGAGAATATGAACCCCGCGAACTCCGTCCATGGCCTTGAGTTTTTTGATGGTCTCCACGCAGATCGCCCAGCCCGGGCTCCGGGAGCCGGAGCTGGGGGCTTGGAGCCCCGCGATCACTTCCTCCGGGACGTAGAAGTCGGGATGGGTCACACGGAGGTTTTGGGCTTCCATGGCGCTCTCGAGGGGGAGCACGCTGGCCAGAATTGCGACCTTGCGGGTGAGACCTTCCCGGCGAACGGCCTCGAGCCATCGGCTGAAGGCGTCGAGGTCGAAGACCGCATGAGTTTGAATGAACCTGGCGCCGGCCTCGATTTTATTGTGGAGCGTGAGCAGGTTGAGCTCGAGCGGCTTCAGGAAGGGATTGATTACCGCTCCCACCAACATTGACAACGGGCCGTCGATCGTCGTCCCGTCGGCCAGCAGGCCCCGCTCGCACATGCGAGTGGCCATGGCGATGAACTGGGTGGAATCGATGTCGAAAACGTTCTTGGCCTCGGGACAGCCGATGAGGGTCTGATGATAGCCGGACAAACAGAGCACATTTTTGATCCCCAGGCTGGCGGCTCCCAGCAAATCGGACTGGAGGGCGATGCGGTTCCGGTCGCGGGTGACCATCTGGAGCACCGGCTCGAGGCCGATTTTGAGCGCGGCCGCCGAGGCGGCCAGGGAAGACATGGCCACGCCGTGCTGGTTGTCGCCCATGTTGACCGCCGTAAGGTTGCCGCCCAGGCCTTTCAAAACCGCTTCCGCCGTGGAGAGACTCGCCGTGATGCGCGGCGCGTGCTCGGCGGTAACGATGAACTCCCCATTTTCGACCCTTCTGGCGAGTTGGCCATCCGCTTTCATGCAACGACGCGTTCCCGTTTGTTCATCGCATCGCCGGGGATGCGTCCCTGCGGCAGAGTTCTCAGGCGTTCGATGAATTGCTTGATTTCGTCACAAACCTGCTCGCCGGCGCCGCGCGCGCACTCGATGACGGTCATCCGTCCGGCGTCGAGTCCGATTTCCGCCAAGAGCGATTCGACCGCCTCGGCGCGTTTGTGGGCGCGCAGACTGCCCTCGAAGTGACGGCACTCTTGCCGCTTGCAGGCGACGATTGCCACCCCGTCCGCGCCGGTTTCCAGGGCTTTGATAAGATAAGGCACATCCACTTTTCCGGAGCAGGGCAGACCGATGGTCTTGACCGTGTCTCCGGCCACTTCCTGGCGAAGCTCGCCTAACCGGTCCGCGTCCAAATTGTTGGAGCAGTAAAAAACACAAGTCTTCAAGGGGCGATTGCTGCTTGGGCCTCCTCCACCGAAGGCCTGCCGCAACCGGTCCGCACAACGCTGGACGGCCGATACGCCCTGGCGGAACGCGGCAAACTCCGCACAGTCACTGAGCCCGTCTTTGGCCATTTGGACGCGCAGGGCCTCGACGAGGGCCATGATTTCGCCCGCCGCGGCGGCTTTGTCCTCGAGACCGGAGCAAAGCTCCACGAACGCATAGCAGGCCGATTCCATTCTCATGATCTCGCCCCAGACCACCTCCGGGTTTTCCTGCAAGCCGAAGAGCAAACGCGGGCAGCCCGCTCCGATGGCCCTCAAGTACTGATCGACCGTTTGGTCGAGCTGGTTCATAACGCGTTATCCGAGAGTGCAATTCCTGCGCCGTGATTTGTTTGCGCGCCTGCCTTATACAAAAACGGCGCTCGTTTGCAAAGGAAAAAACGACCAAACGGAGCGATTAGCAGGACTGATTCACGATTCCCCCCTAAATGGAGGAGCCGAGGTGAGGAGAATCAACTCAGATGAGCCGCCAGGCCCAACGGGCACTGACGCACCAGTGGGCGGGTTTCCGCCCCGGCCGGCGCCAAAGCTCAGCCTCCGCTCGAGGCAGTTCAGCCAGCAACCAATTTGCCTCGGCTTCGTTCAACTCGGCGAGCACCAGGTTTCGCCGGTCCCGGTCGGCGGAGACCAGATCTTGAAGCAGTTCGGCGGTGAGTTGCCCGACCACCATCTGCGAGGACAGGCCCTTACCCAAAAGACAAATCGCGCCACCGAGTACCGAGGTGAGCGCCACCGGCAAGAAGGCCTCCCAACCGAAGCCCAAGGCCAGGATCGGCGAGAATGTCATCAGCGCGAACCCGAGGTTCGAGCCTTTGCAGAGCGACTGCATGATCTTTCGGACGGGGGCAATAACCCCTGGGTTACAGAAAAAGCGCCAAGCGCCTCGCACAGGGGCCAGGGTGTTATTGGGGACCGCGCAGAAACTGATTCCGGTTTCTGGTCGGCTGACGCAGCCTGCTCGAGGCCTCGGACCGGCTGGAGGCGCCATGGCTCGCGAAGCGTGTGGAGTGCCCGGAGCTTTCCACAACATACCCAGTGACCGCAGACCCGCACCCGAAGATGTTGCCATTATCAGCACTGGGCAATCTCGAGCTGGTTGCAGATGCGGCGGGCCAAGTGATCCCTGATCTCACTTCAGGGCGTCCAACAAATTGGCCCTGGCCTCCTCGAGCGAATCCCCCTGGCTTTGCACGCCCGGCATTTCCTCAAGCCAGCAAACATAGCCGCCCTCATCGGCGGGCTCATAAACCGCAGTTAACTTCATGCCTCACAGTATGCCGGAGGGTTTAGACCACGGCAATAGCGCCGCTTTCCTCCTGCATTCGCCGGAAGAGCCGCGCGAAGCTTTCTTGCTCGCGCGCCGGCAGCGCCCTCAGTCGCTCAATTACTTCCATCGCGCTCACGCCAATACGTTCTGAGAAGTTCAGGAATGTTGCACGCCGCCACCCCGCGCCTCCGCTCCCCCCGGCCCCCCGCCTCGGTTGGCCATTGTGCAAATCGTTGCGTTTGGCCAACATGCGCGCATGTCACGCATCTCTCTGTTTCTGCTCATGGCCTGCGCCGCTCCAATGGCGAGCGAGGGCGGCGGCCTCGAACTCGTTTTGCCCTTGGGGAGGACTGCCTATCAGTGCATTGAGTCCGTCCCGGTCAGCGTCCTGGGCCGCGGCGCGGCGTCCTGGCCGGCGGGCGAGTGGGTGCTCACGCTGGCCGGCGAGGACGGCAGCCGGCTGGCTTTCAGTTTTCCGGGGCGGCCGGCGGGGGCGGCGGCCTTGGGCGCCGTCGAGCACCTTCGGCTCAACGGTTGGCTGCTCCGGCCTGGCGCTTACTCGGTCGAGGTCTCGTGTGGCGGCCAGAGTTCCAGGACCAACCTCACGGTTTTGAGCCACGTCCGGCGCAGCGACTTCAAGCTCATCAACTGGCGCCAGGCGCAAGACAAGGACCAACTGGGTGAAGGTGAGGACGGCCTTGGATTCAATGTGTGCTACGGTAATTACGGCGGCGAGGCCGGGGAGAACTTTATCCGGGCGGGAGTGGACTACATCGCCTGTTGCGTCATGAGCGGGGGCCACCAGATGGACCTCCGGCAGGAGTGCGACTGGTCCGACCCTTATGTTATCCGGGGAGGCACCCGGCGAGTGGTCAGGCGCGCCTTCTTGGACCGCACGCGGCCCAATGTTCCGGGCGTCCATTTCTATGATGAGCCGGGGCTGACCTGGGGCAACGACCCCCAGACGGGCGAATCAACCCCGCACGCCGTGCCGTGGCAGTTGCGCCAATACGAGGCTGCCTTCGGCCGGCCGATGCTGGATTGGAAGGCGATAAGCAACCCGGAGCAAACCGTCCGCTGGGGGGAATGGGCGCGTTGGAAACTGGGGTTCATGGATGCGGCCTGGCAGGATGCGCAATTCGGCGTGCAGGAGGTCGAGCCCGGATATGTCTGCCTGACGCAGAGCCAGTATGGCTACAGCGCGTTCAGCGACGGATACTACTTCAACGTCGCGCGCAGTCTGCCGATCACCAGCGGACATGGCGGCTATCACGACTTCGGCCCCGGCTACTTCAACCCCGTGCTCTTCCTGGAAATGGCGCGGGCCCGGGACTTCGCCAAACCGAACTGGTATCTGCCCACGTGGTTTGGCAGCACCACGGCCGACCAGTTCCGGCTCGAGCAGTACCTCTGTTTCCAATGCGGCCTTCAGGGCTTGATCTCGCCGCCCGAGATTGACCCCGGCAACACGCCCGAGAAATCCCTGGCGGCGCAGGGCGTTGTCGAATCCAACCACCTTCTCCAGCGGCTCGGTCCCATCTTCAACACGATGGCCGTGACCCGCCCGCCCGTGGCGTTGCTCTTCTCCCTTTCACAATTTATCCATGCGCAGGCGCTGGATCGGAAGGTCTGCTACGCGCACGACACGCCCCACGGGCGCAATGTGCCCTTGGTGTATCTGGCCGGGAAGCTCGGGCAGCGCCAGTTTATGCCCTTGCTCGATGAGGAGGTCCGCGACGGCACACTCGCCGCCCAGCACCAGGCCGTCATCCTCACCTCGCTCGACTACCTCGACCCGGACGTCATCGCCGGCCTGGAACAATTCGTTCGGCAAGGCGGCCTGGTTCTGCTGACGGCAGACAGCACGGTGGAAGTCAAGGGCGCGCTCAAGCTCGAGGTCGCTCCCGAGTGGCCGGACGCCGCGCAAATCGCCGAGTTGAGAAAGAACGGCCAGGCCCAGGCGGCCAACAAGCTAATGCAGATGCGCCAGGCGCTCGCGGCGGCCGGGCGGGTTGACGCGGCTGTCGGGCCGCAGTTGGAGAAGGCCGGCATCCACCCGCCGCTGACCAGCACCGAACCGGGAATTGTCGCCACCCGCCAGGCCGCCGGTGATGTCGAATACCTGTTCGCCGTGAACGCCACCCACGATCCGACGGGCGATCCGATGCTCGGCATGAAAGCGGTCCGACCGACGCTCACGGTGCCCAACGACGGCAGGCCCGTTTATGACGCCGTGCGGGGCGGCCCGGCGGATGGATTCCACGAGCAAGGCGGCCGGCTCAGCGCCCAGTTGCCCTTCGGCCCCGGGCAGATGCGGGTGTTTGTGCGCACCACACGCCCCATCGGCAGCGTGGCAGTGGGCAGTCCCACACTGCGCCGCGATTATACCGTGGCGCAGTCGCCGCTTCACTTTGATTTCGGGGTGGCAGTCCTGGACGACCGGGGCGGCCTCCTGAGCGGTTCCATTCCGGTGCAAATCGTCGTTACCGACCCGCTCGGGGCAACCCGTTACGACCTCTACCGCGCCAGCGAGGGTGGTCTCCTGCGCCTGAGTCTTCCGCTGGGGGTCAACGACCCGCCCGGCGATTGGACCATCACGGTGACTGAGTTGCTGAGCAATCGAACCGGCGCCGCGGGCCTTAAGCTGCCCGCAACTTCCGCCTGTCCTGCCGTGGCTGGAGTAGTGAGGCGGGCGATTTATTGGCCCGCCGACCGCGAGCCTATTTTCCGCTTCTTCCGCGAACATCACCACCTCACGCTCGTCACCGGCCGAGGCGAGTTCAACACCGCGGCAGCCGAGCGGCTCGAGAGAATCCTCAAACCCTGGAATATCACCTGCTCGGTCGTCTCCGAAGCCCAAGCCAACCAACCGCGCTCTCTTAGTGAGGATGAAGCGCGCACCTGGGTTGGCCTGGATTACGCCGGGCGGGGCGCCATTCAGCCCGGCGGTTCCAACGCGCCGGTGGAGGTTGGCTACGCCGTGCGGGGCCCGGTCATCCTCTTGGGCGCGCCCGCTGACAATGCGCTCACGCGCCTGATCGCCGACCAGCATTTCCTCCCGTTCCGGCCAGAGGCCGAGACCATGCCCGGCCCGGGACGGGGCTATATCGCCTGGCAGCGGGAGGCGCTTGGTGTGAACCAGGAAAGCATCACGCTGATTGCCTTTGATGCTGCCGGAATGGATGAAGCCGTGGGCACGCTCGATGAGCTTCTGGCCGGGCTGCAGCCTCTCACGCCTCTGGCCCTGCCACTCACCGGCGCCATCTCGCCCGCCACCAAGACCAGCGAACCCCCGCAACTTCGCGTCGCCTGGACCGCCGCCTTGCCGGATCGCATCACCGGCCTAAGAACTACCGACGGCCAATTCACCGTTCTCACCCACGCGGAGACGCTCAGCCAGGTCAGCGCGGACGGCGCCATCCTCTCGACGCAACCGGTTGCTGCCGGGGCTTACTCGGGCCTGGTGGCGCAACTGCATTCGGGAGCCGAGCCCGCGGCAATGGCCGCCGCCCGGGCAGCCGCACCTCCGAACCGGCTCGTAAAACTGGCTGAGACAAGTGGCGACCAACTCGCCGTGGCGTATTGGGGTGGCACCGTCTGCATCCTGGATAAGGCCGGGGCGGTTCGCGCCGCCCGGCGGCTTTCGCAGGACGTGACTGCCTTGGCCTGGCTCAATGGCCAACTCCTGGCCGGCGATGCCGATGGAAAGCTGGTGGCGCTAAGCATGCCCACGTTGCGCTCAACACCGTGACCGGCCCATGATCCTGCCAACCAACGCCGTCATTGCCAGGGCGAAGGTGGTCAGCTATCTCGTAAATGAGTTGCAACCCGTTTGCAGACGGCGTAAAACATACCTCAGACCCGGGCCACGCCACTCAATGAAAACTGACCTCCTTGCGCTTCAAGCTGAACGGCGCATCTTGTTGCTCCGCAGCCTCAGGGTCATGTTCGACTACGACCTCGCCGAGCTTTACGGTGTGGAAACCAAGGCCCTGAACCGTGCCGTTAAGAGGAACGTCGAGCGTTTTCCAGACGACTTCATGTTCCAACTGACCGAAGAAGAGTGGGATAACTTGAAGTGCCAAGTTGGCACTTCAAGTTCGACGGCCCTGGAACCACCTGCTGCCGCCTCAACTTGGGGCGGACGCAGGCGCAGCCTGCCTTACGCCTTCACCGAGCAGGGCGTGGCCATGCTCTCCAGCGTGCTTCGCAGTCCCCGCGCGGTGCAGGTCAACATCGCCATCATGCGCACATTCGTGCGCCTGCGTGAAATGCTCCTCACCAATGCCGACCTGGCTCGGAAACTGGCCGACCTGGAACGTAAATATGATTTCCAGTTCAAGGCGGTCTTCGACGCCATCCGCCAGCTCATGGCTCCGCCACCTCCCCAACCGCCAAGGCCGGAAATCGGTTTTCACGTCAAAGAAGACGCCGTCCCCTACCGCACCAGGCGAAAACCCAGGCCTCTGGTTCACCACTCGTAATTCACCCTTCATCCCAAAGGCGTGGATGCTCTCCGCCCGCCCTGGCTCGAAGGCGGAACATGGGGATGTGGCGATGGTTGCTTTTGCTCTCGACAAACCATTCCGGCAGGAAGCACACTACCCCCATCGCCGAAAATCAAATTATGAAAGTCATCAGCCAAAAACAGATGAAGTTGGCGATGGAACGTATCGCCGGCTTGCTGAAGGAGGACGGGGCGGATCAGACCTTGACCGTGCAAGAGTGGCTCGATGTTGTCGAGGTTCGACCGGCCCAGTTCCGAACTTCCGCAGGGGCCTTGCAAATTCTGGCGCTGCTCGGTTTTGGAAATGAAATCGTGCGGGCCGAACCAGTGGGCTAACGTCAATGCCCGAAGGCTTCGCCCGATTCGGACACAGTGTCGAGGTCGCGAGGCGTTTGGAGTGCGGTGGCCAGCGAAGCGCGACACCGCTTTGGCTCGGGCGGCCACCGGCCTTGTCGAACGTCCCGGGCGGCCGAAAGCGCCGTCGCCGCTTCGCTCTGCCGGCGCACTCCATAAGATCACTCTGTCCACGGCCACAATGAGAACTGCTGATCCTTTTTCTGCGCTGTTCCTGGGGGTCACGATGATAGCGCTTGGCAGTGGGCCTGGGCTGGTCTGGGCGGCGGCGGAGAGCACGAACGTGGTCATCGGGTTGCTGTTGCCTCCTGAAGAAGCGGAGGCGGCGAGCTTGCGGGAGGGGGTGTTGCTGGCGGTGGAACACGCAAACCGGGGACCGGCTCCACAGGTCAGCGTCGTGGTTCGGGGACGAATCGGGCAATGGGGCGCCGATGCGGTCGAGGCGGCCCGCATGGTGCTCGACGACGGAGCCCGGGGATTGATCGCCCCGCCAAACGGAGCCGCCACACATCTCGCGTTGCAGGTGGCGGGGCGCACCGCGGTGCCGGTAATTTCGCTTTGCGCTGATTCCTCCGTAAGCCGCACGGGTGTCCCATGGATGGTCCGCATCGCCCCCACCACGATCGAGGAGGCCCGGGTTTTGCTTGCGGGCCTGAATGTCCGGCCCTCATCAGGCCCCCAACGGTGGGTCGCGCTGGTCCCCGATGGCCGGGCTGGACGCGAGGTTTCGCGGGACTTGACCCAGGCCGCGGCGGCGGCCCACTGCGACCTCAAGAAGCTGCATGAGGTAGGCCCAGCCCTGACCCACTTGGAATCCGTTGTCGCCGAGGTTCTGAAGGATCAGCCCGATGGGGTATTGGTCTGGCTGGCTCCGGTTCCGGCGGGAAGGCTGACCAGGGGGCTGCGAGAGGCCGGGTTTGCCGGAAGGTTGGCGGGGCCGAGTCGCTGCAACTCGCCGGCATTCCTGGCTGCCTCCGGTCAGGCGTCAGAGGGATTTGTCCTGCCGGCCATCGTTCTGGATAAGGCGGCTGAAGCGTGCTTGCTTTCGTTTCAAACCGCCTTTCGTCAGCGCTTTGGGATCGAGGCGGACCTCACGGCCTCCGAGGCTTATGATGCCGTCACCCTTCTGGCGCATATCCTGAAGAGAACCGACCCGGAATCTCTTCCGCGGGCCTTCCCGTTGGGGTTTTCATTGCCCGGGGCGTCGGGCGAGTTGAGCTTTGACGCCCAAGGCAACCGGCAGGTCGCGCTGCGGCTGCTGGTCGCCCGGCAAGGACGTTTTGGGAGGCGGTAATTCATGATTCCCGAAAGTGCCGCTTCGAACCAGACACGGTAACAGGAATTCACCATTCGACGGTGATGCCCGGGTACTTCGGCATGACCGCGTCCGGCGAGAGAATTCTCCCACCTAGAACCTTTGCCGTGGCGAGAATGAAGCGGTCGGCGGGGTCGTTATGAATCGCGGGCAGCATTTCAGCCGCATGAGCGACGGCCAGAGTGATCGGCTCGCAGGTGACCCGGTGCTGGGCGAGGCCCTTGTGAAACCAGTCCTCCAGGCCGTTCGGCGCGTGAATCGAGATCTTGCCCTTACGCACGAGCCGATAGATTTCTGTGACCGTGATCGCGGACAGATGAAAGGAGTTGTTGGCGTCGCCCAGGGCAGCAAGCGCTGTGGCAGAGAGTTTGGTTTGGTCGTCCACCAGCCAGAAATAGGCGCAGGTGTCCAGGACGTATTTCATGCGGCGGGCACGCGCCAGCTAAGGTGAATCGTGGCGCTTTCACCGCTCGGCGAGATTGCCCCACTCCTCCGGCGGCAAGGGTTGGAGGAGCGCCGCCGGGTCGTGCGTTACCGTGGAACCGATCAAGTCAGGGTGCCGGGCAAGCCGGGCGCCACTGGGTACAAGCGGCACCAATTTGACCGCCGAGTGGTCTGGCTCGCACTCGATGAAGACCTCCTCGCCCGCTTGCGCCTGGGCAATGATTTGGGCGAGTTTCCTTTGTGCTTCCGCAACCGTGATCGTCATGCAACTACCTTAACGGTTTCGGCGAGAAACGCAATGGTTCGCTTTCCAGAGGCGACTGCCTTGCGTCGAAACCGTTACCCGAGGGCCTATCGAGGCTCGGTGACGGTCACCAGCCGGCCGGTCGCGATGGTTCCGAGGTTCTGGCGGGTGCCGCTCGGCCAGAGGATTTCGACGGCTTCCGGGCGGGTGGCAGCGCCGAGGCCGATCGTCACCGGCAGCTCAGACTGGGAAAGGTAGCCGCGGGTGGGCATGACCTGACGCCAAAGGGTATGGCCCTCGAGGCGGACTTGAATCCAGGCGCCGATGGCATCGCGGTTGCTCTTGGTGCCGACGAGCTTGAGCCGAATCCAATGGTGACCGAGTTGCTGGTCGTTTCGGAGGAGCAGGGGCGGGCCGCCCACTTGCGTGAGCACCACGTCCAGGTCGCCATCTCCGTCGATGTCGGCAAAAGCGGAGCCGCGGCCGACGATGGGTTGGAACAAATCGGCGCCCGCCTTTCCGGGAGGAACGAGCACGAAACACCCGCCCTCGCGCTCGCCGGCGTTCCAGAACAACTGAGCGGGCTGCCGATAGGTTTGACTCTGCTGGATTTTCTGGATCTCCGTCTCGAGGTGGCCGTTGGCGGTGAGGAGGTCCAATCGGCCGTCAAGGTCGTAATCAAAAAAGAAGAGGCCGAATTTCAGGAACCGGCGGCTGGCGGGCCCGATGCCTTCGGTGATGGCCTCGTCGCTGAAATTGGTCGGGGTGTTTTGGGCGACGTAGAGCGCGGTCATCTCGTTGGCGAAATTGCCGATGGCAATCCCGAGCCTGCCGTCGTTGCGGTAGCGCGCGGTGTCGATGCCCATCGCGCCGCGCGTGTTGCCGTAGCTGTCGAAGGCGAGCCCGGTCCTGGCGCCGGCCTCCTTAAAAGTGCCGTCGCGCTGATTGAGAAACAAAAAGTTGGGAACGGTGTCGTTCGCCACGACGAGGTCCATCCAGCCGTCGCCGTTGGCGTCCACCGGCGCCACGCCGAGGGATTTGGCCACGGGAACGCCGGTGACGGGGTTCTTGACCTGGACGCCCGCCGAGAGCGAAACGTCGGTAAAACGCCCGCCTCCCTCATTGTGATAGAGGTGGGCGAAGGCGCCTTGAAAATTCATGGGCTGGCCATAGGCGCGCGTCTGGCCATCGATCTTGTAGCCCACTTCCGCGTCAATCTCGCGCGACCATTTCACATAATCGCAAACGAAGAGGTCCAGCCGGCCGTCATTGTCGTAATCCAGCCACGCGGCGCTGGTGCTCCAGGCGTCCGGCGCGCCGCCTACGCCGGCCTCCTTCGTCACCTCGCGGAACTTGCCCCCGCCCTCGTTATGAAACAAGTGATTGCCTCCCACTGCCGTGATGAAGACGTCGGGCAAACCGTCATTGTCATAGTCGCCCACGGCAACGCCCATGCCATAAAAACTCACGTCCAGGCCGGAACCCTTCGTCACGTCGGTGAAGTGGCCATGACCGTCGTTGTGGTAGAGCGCCATCGTCGGCGGCTTTTTCCCGTCGGGGACGTGCCAGGGCCAATAGGTCGAATTGACGAAAAGCAGGTCCTGGTTTCCGTCGTTGTCGTAGTCCAGAAAAGCCACGCCGCCGCCCATGGTCTCAGGCAGGAGCTTCTCTCCATAGGCGCCATTGTTGTGGATGAAGCTCACGCCGGCTTCCTTGGTAATATCGGTGAATCTGGCGACCGGCGGCTCGACTCGAGGCCGGTCCGGATTCGTGGGGGCGACGAGTTTTGTGATTTGGGAGGGCGACGGCGCCGGCTTGCGCCCAAGGACCAGCACCGTCCCAATTCCCAGGAGCGCCAGAAGGGCGAAGGCCGCCGCCGACCAGCGCATGGCGCGGCCAATCACCCGGTCGTCGGCATAGACCAATTCTTCCTCCGGAGGCGGCTTGGGGATGGGTGGTTGGTTCACGATCCGGGTTCGTCGGGGATGCGCAAAGGATAAATGACCGTCGCCTGAGCGGCGTGGTCCGCCGCGGGGTTTGCGCGGCGGGCGTTGCTGACGGCGCGATCCCGGGCGTTGTAATCGGGGAGATACTTGTTGTGCTCCCGCCGATGATAGGCGGCCTCATGCTCGAGGCCGAGTTGGGCATAAACCAATGAGAGCGTATAATGGGCGGTCAGGTTCTCGGAATCCAGCGCCAGGGTTTTCTGGAAGGCCTCGGCGGCCAGGCGCAGAGATTCCTGCTGCCGTTCGGGGTTGGCCCGCTCACTCTTGGCGCGCTCGAAATAGGCCTGGCCCAGCTCGTTGAGCACCTCGTAGTCCTTGCTGAAGTCCAGGCCGCGCCGGTCCAGTTCAGGATAGCGGTCCTCGAGGATGCTCCGGAACTGGCTAATGGCTTCGTCGAGGCGCCCATTCTGTTTATTGACCAGGCCGGTGAGCCAGGCCAAGGTCCACCGCGGCGCCGGCGGATCGAATCGCGCCGCGCGGTTGAGCGCGGCCACGGCATCATCGAGCCGTCCTTCTTTGAAGAACACGCGCGCCAGGTTGACCGGACCATCGGCCCGCCCGAGCTTTTCGACCCGCTCGAAGGCTTGAGAGGCTTGGATCAGTTCGCCCTTTTCCGCGCCGAGGTTGCCCTCGTTGAGCAAGCCAATGCCGTAATCGTTCCAGCGTTGCCATTCAGGAATGGCTGAGGGCTGAGGGCTGAGGGCCACGGCGGCCCCCTCCACGGGAAAAGTGACCTGGTCGGAGGCAATGGTAACGATGGGCAGGCTATTTGTGATGCTGAGTGGATTGGCTTTGGCGTAGTTGCTGCCATAGACATAGTTCAGGTAAACCGTGTCGAACTTGCGGTATTGCAGTTTCACCTCGACGGTGAGCGGCTCCCGCTGTCCCTCCGGCACGCGCAGTTCGTAATGGGCGACTTGTCCCGCCCCGGGCGGGATTTGGTGGGCGTAAAGCGGGGTAAAAATGTCCTGTGGATTCCGGCGGTCGACGCGGTTGCCCTCGCGGTCGAGC
>Ga0209415_10007001_pt1 | contig 19837 bp, 14 predicted proteins | sample PeaSoiSIISIP2007_FD_187696 | JGI IMG/M metagenome (GOLD analysis project Ga0209415, IMG submission 187696) | Peat soil microbial communities from Weissenstadt, Germany - SII-SIP-2007 (SPAdes) (version 2) | ecosystem: Environmental > Terrestrial > Soil > Wetlands > Peat | place: Germany... | reverse complement strand
AACTTCGGGCTCGAGGGGGTCGAGTTCATCGTGGTGAACACCGACGCACAGGCCCTCAACTCGAACGCCGCGCCGACCAAGCTGAACATCGGGTCGACGGTGACGAAGGGGCTCGGGGCGGGCGCGGACCCCGAGCGCGGTCGCAAGGCGGCGCTCGAGGACGTCCAGCGCATCAAGGAGCTCATCTCCGGGGCCGACATGGTCTTCGTCACGGCCGGGATGGGCGGCGGCACAGGCACGGGCGCGGCGCCGATCATCGCCCAGCTCGCGCGCGAGGAGGGCGCCCTCACCGTGGGCGTCGTCACCAAGCCATTCCTGTTCGAGGGGCGGCAGCGCTCTCGTCGCGCGGAGGCGGGCCTCGAGCAGCTCGCCGAACAGGTCGACACGCTGATCACGATCCCGAACCAGAAGCTCCTGCTCTTGGGGGACGACGACCTCACGTTCATCGACGCGTGCCGCAAGGCCGACGAGGTCCTCTACCAGGCGGTCAAGGGCATCAGCGATCTCATCACGCAGAACGGGATCGTCAACGTGGACTTTGCCGACGTGAAGACGGTCATGAGCAAGATGGGACGGGCGCTCATGGGGACCGGCGTCGCCAAGGGGCAGAACCGCGCGCGCATGGCGGCCGAGATGGCCGTCGCCTCGCCGCTCCTCGACGACATCTCGGTCGAGGGCGCGACGGGCGTGCTCATCAACGTCGTCGGCGGACCCGACCTCAAGATGAAGGAGATCCAGGAGGCCGCGTCGCTCATCCAGGAGCAAGCGCACGAGGACGCCAACATCATCTTCGGCGCGAGCATCGACGAGTCGCTCGGCGAGAACGTCAAGGTCACCGTCATCGCGACCGGGTTCGACGCCGCACGGCAGGACGAGGTCGCCGTCCCCGCCGCGACGAGCCGCTCCTCCGCCCCGCCCCAGAGCCTCTCGATGCTCGGCGGTGCGCCGCGCTCGAGCTCGCTCGCGCCCCCGAGCCGCGAGCGCCCGTCCCAGCACGAGATCCCGGCGATCTCGACGCGCCGCGTGCAGCACGCCCACGAAGCGCGAACGCAGGCGAGCGCGCCGCAAGCGCAAGCCCAGGGGAAGCTCCCGATGCGTGTCGAGCCGCGCGAGGCGTTCCCGTCAGGGCTCGATCACGACTGGGACGTGCCCGCGTTCCAGCGGAAGCGACAGTAGCGCCGGCCGTCAGAGCGGCATCACCGCCTCTAAGAGACCAACCGGCCCGACGGTGCCGGCGGCGCCTGCGATCCCTCCGGCCACAGCGGCACCGCCCGCTCCGCTGCTCCCCCCTTTCGCTCCCGTCGCGGGAACGAACGCGCTCGGCGCCGAGAGGAAGACCGCGCTCGCCGTCGAGGCTCCGTCGATGAAGGGCGCGCTCGCCCCCGTCCAGGCGATGCCGAGAGACGGTCCACCCGCGCCGCCACCACCGCCCCCGCCGCCTCCGCCCGCGCCTCCCGCGCCCCCCGCGCACCCCTCGACGGTGAAGAGGATGGCCTGCGGTCCGCCCGGTCCGCCCGCTTGACCTGCGAGGCCGACGCTGCCCGCGCCCCCCGCGCCGCCCGGAGCGGGCGTGAGCGTCACGGCCGAGAAGCTCACGCTGCTCGACACGATCGCGACGGCGATGCTCGCGCCGCCGCCAATCCCGCCGATCCCGCCCGTCCCTCCGCAGCCGCCCGCGCCGCCCCCCGCGCCGCCGTACGTGACGGAGCCACCGCCACCGCCGCCCTGCCCCGGGTCGCCCGGAGCGCCGATACCGCCCGGCTGGGCCGTCCAGCCCGTGGCGTCGAGCGCGCCGCTGGGTAGCCCCGCCGCGCCCGCGGTCCCGCCCGCGCCGTTCGCGCCGGGATCGCCGGCGGTGCATGTGCCGGCCGCGTTGGACTTGCCGACCAGCCCGTCCCTGGGCGGCACCGGAGTCGCGGCGGGAATGGACGTCCCGCTGTTCGACGCGAGCACGACGTGGGTCGTCGGAGTTCCGTTTCCCCCCTCCGAGCTGCTCCCCGCCACGCTCGGACAGGTGCACTTCGCACCGGTGCCGGGCGTCGTCGTGACGATGCTCCCTCCGACGAGGCTGGTGGGGCAGTCGTTCGATGGCGGAAGCGCGCCGGGGCTCCCCGCGCGACCGCTCCCGGAGGTGAAGGCGACGCGGGCGAAGGAGACGCCGGATGACGCGTTGATCATCGCCGCGATGCTCGCCGCGCTGCCCATCAGCGCGTTGGCGTTCTGGGCGACGAACGCGAAGTCCTCGAAGTGCACCCCCGTGAGGAGGCTCTCCACGTCGAGCGCGTAGCGAGGGAGGAGCGGTCGAACGACCGCGGGGGCGCCGGTGTACGTCCAAGGTTCCGCGGTGGCGGCATCGAGCGAAGAGCCGTCCGCGGACGCCCCGTCGTGATCGCCCGCGTCGTGGTGGCCGCCGTCGACGCGGCCCGCATCCACGGCTCCGTCGCGCCCCGCGTCGCTCGCGACGAGCGGCGGGCACGCGAGGCCGCCGTACACCTCGACCCCGTCGTTTGCCGCGGTGACGATCACCTGCTCCACGTAATCGGAGGCGCACACGTAGACTCGCAGGCCGTGCGCGTGCGAGATCCCCCCCGCGACCGTCCCGTAGGGGAACGCCCGCGTTCCGGTTCCGGTGACGTCGCTGCCCCCTCGCGCGGCCGGGGCCACGAAGACGCCGTACGTCTCGTCGATCACGCACGGCGCGGTCTGGGGAGGGGCGCTCGCATTGCACGTCGGCGAGTCGCTCTTGGCGGCATCGGTGGATCCGTGCGCGTCGCGCTTCGTGCTCACGTGGGCGTCGGAGCCCGTGTCGTGGCGCGCGTGACCGGCGTCGCGCGATCCGTTCGGACGACCGTCCGTCGTCGAACCGCCGTCCTCGAGGTGCGCCGCGCCGAAGTCGACACCGACGAGCGCGTTACACGCCGGGAGCATGACGACCCCCGCGACGCAGAGACCCGAACGCGCGGCCCACGAGGCGTCGCGCGCGCGGCGCCGCTTCAGAACGTCCATGTTCCGACGGCGCCGCCGCCAGAGCGCAGGGTGAGCGGCGTCAAGGTGAGCGCGATGGGCTTGGCGTGGCTCGACGGGCTCGGTCCCCAGGTGCGAACCACGAGGTAGACGCCCGCCGCGGCGAGGACGCCGCCCGCGATGAACCCGACCGTGCTCACGATCCCGTCCGTGCTCCCGGTCGACGCAGCGCTCACGCCTGGGGACTGACACGCGTACGTGGTGAGGTTGCAGTTCGCCTTCACCACGCTCGCCTCGTGCAGCGCGAGCGCGCCGAAGATGCTCCCGACGGCGATCCCGGCGACCCCTGCGCCGACGCCCACGAACCCGAGCGTGCGCTCGAGACCGCGTGTCGCGTCGGGTTTCGGGGACGTGTCGACCGGCGGCGCGGCCGGGGTCTCGGGCGCCACCGCGTCCCCCGCGTCGACCGCGAGCTCCTTCTTCTCGCCCTCCGCGAGCTGGACGTCCACGCTGCGCGGCTGACGGCTCGCGGCGTTCACGACGACGGTCGTTTTGCCCGGGTCGACCTCGATGGGCTGCGCGAGCGTCTTCGCGTCCAAGGCGACGCCGTTGAGGGTCACGGTCGCGTCGGCGGGTGCTCCGGGCGCCACGCGCAGAGTGAGCAATCCGAGCCGGTCCGTCAGCCCGTTTGCCGAGTTCACGGCGACCGCCCGCCTCAGGTCCTCCGGGCCGAACCCTGCCGCTGCCGAACGATAGTGCTCGCGTGCGGCGCGCAGGTGCCCCTGCTTCGATTCGCATGCCCCGAGGTTGAGCTCCGTTCCAGGTGCCGGCTGCAGCTTCTCGCTCTCGCCGAATCGCTCGCACGCCGTCTTGTCGTCCCCCGCCGCGGCGGCCGCGCGGCCGGCGCGAAAGAGCTCCGTCGCTCGGGCGGTCACCGACGGTTCGGGTGCGTCCGTAGGGGCCGCAAAGGCCGAGCCCGGGAGGAGAAGGAGCGCGAATGCCGCGCAGGTGCCGAGCAGAAGGGCAAGCGACCGCATGGGACGTCAGAAGCGCTCGTCGTAGATCGAGGCCGAGTCGGCCGGCGCGGCGCCGCCCGCGGGCTTCGTGTGGTGGTGCTCCGAAGGCTCGCGAGGCTTGACGCCCGTCGACGCGGCGGGCGTGGGCAGAGGGAGAGTGGAGGCCGCGGGGGCCAAAGGAGCTCGGGAGGTCGCGGGGGGAGGCGCGCCCGGTTCGTCGGGGAGCTCGACGGCGGGCTGCGTGCTGGGTGCGACCGCGACCTTCGGGACCGCGGCGGCCGGAGCCGGCGCCTGCTCCACCGTGGTCGACGTCGGCGGCGGGGCGGCCGCCGCGCTCGCGGCACCTCGGTGCATCAACGCCCGCGCGCCCAGGCCTCCGCCCGCGAGAAGGACGACGACGACCCCGGCGGCGATCGGCCAGAGCGGCTTCGATTTCGCGGCGACCGGTTGGGACGTGTGCTCGGTCGCCTGGAACGTCGACGGATCACGCTCGAGCGGCTTGCTCGGCGGCACCATCCTCGCGGTATCGAGGCGCGGGCTCGAGCTACCTCCGGTCGCCGGTCCGGGCGGAGTCGACCCGACGGCGAGCTGCGGGGGCGCGAGCAGGGCGGAGAGCGGGGCGCTGACCTCGACCTTGAGCTGTCGGAGCGCGCCGAGCATCGCCGTGGCATTGGGAAAGCGCGCGTTCATGTCGAACGCGGTCGCCGTGTCGACGAACGCCACGACCGGCGGCGGCGCCCCCGGAGCCGTCTGCGCGAGCGACGGGAATGCGGCGGTCATCGCGAGGAGCATCTCCTCCTGGACCGTCTCGGCCCGGCGCGGTCGTTCCCCGAGGATGAGGGCGTGCATCGTCGCGCCGAGCGCCCAGAGGTCGGTCCGTGGGTCGACCATGTTCCAGCGGCCGCGCGCTTGCTCGGGCGGCATGTACGACGGCGTTCCCAGCGCGGCCCCCGTCTGCGTCGCCGCGACGTCCCCGACCTGCTCGGCGAGCCGCGCGATGCCGAAGTCGAGCAGTTTCACGACCCCCTCTGCCGTGACCTGGATGTTCGCGGGCTTGATGTCGCGGTGCAGGATGCCGTGGCCGTGGGCGACGACGAGGAGATCGAGGATCTGCTCGGCCACGTGGAGGATTTGATCGAGCGGCAAGCGCGCACCGCCGCGCCGCGCGTAGCGCTCGAGGGAGAACCCCGAGAGCAGCTCCATGACGAGGAACGCGGAGCCGTGCTCGTCGACGTCATCGTCGAGGACGAGCACCGACCCGGGGTGGCTGATCTTGTTCGCGACGTACCCCTCGCGCATGAACCTCGCGACCGATTCGGCGTGGGCCGCGTACTCCGGATTCAGGATCTTGATGGCGACGCGGCTGCCGTTCCGGTGGGTCGCCGAGTAGACCGACGCCATGCCGCCCACGCCGATGAGCGCGTCGAGGCGCCACTTCCCCTTGAGCACGGACCCGACCCGCTGGGCATGCCTATCCATGGGGGAGGTGCCCTGAGTACCCATCGCGTCGAGCGTAGCAGAAAATCACTCCTCACTGGACGATTGCACCCCCGGCGCCGCGCGCGAACCCCATGACGGAGCGCGTCATCAGCGAGACCCCGAGAGACCGGGGATGGCCGCGAGCGCCGCGCGGACGATCTGGTCGCGCGGGACCGAATCCGACAGCTGATAGGGGACGGTCACGTGCAGCAGCTCGCCGCCGAGCTCGACGTGGCCGTCGACGGTGTACGGGATGTCGGTATGGGTGAGCGCCAACTCCGCGAGGGGTGCGACGTCTGCCACGCGGACCGACAGCGGAACGTCGAGCGTCGTGGTCTTTCGCGCCGGCAGCACCGTCGTCACCGGGATCTCGACAGTGCCGACGTCGAACTTGCCTCCGATGACGACGTGGGCGTCGAGCGATCGCGCGACGAGGTCGACCGCGTTCGGGTTGGTGACGCTGAGGCGGACGTCCAGATCGATGCGCGATGGTGAGAGGGCGGTGATGCGGACACGCTCGGGCACGAGGGTGGGAGGAGCGGGCTTCTCGCACGCGGCGGTGACGAAGAGCGCGATGGTGCAAACGAGCGCGCGCATTCCCGGTGGCCTCCCGCGCCGCACCATCGCGTCAATCCACCCTCAGGACCGGGACGCCGAGCGCTTCGGCTTCGCGCACCACCGTCGAGCATCCCTCCGCCCGCGACGCGTGAAGGAGCGTGTCGGCCGCCCCGATCCACGCGAGCGCCTCTCCGCGCGTCGTCCGCCCGACGAAGCTCGCGTCGACGCCGAGCGCCCGCGCGCGCGCCTCCAGGCGCTGCTTTTCCGGCCCGTCGCCGACGATGACGACGCGCGACCGCTCGCCGCGCTGGTTCTCGCGCGCGACGTGCTCGAGGGCGCGGTGGAACCGCTTGCCGGCGACGAGCCGGCCGACGCAAACGAGGAGCTTGGAGTCGTCGTGCTCTCTGCGAGGGCGGGACGCGTGGGTGGCGACGTCCGGGAGGTCGATGGCGGCGGACTCCACGAACGCGAGGCGGGCGAGCGTCGTGCGGTCGTTGGCGTCGAGCGTGGCCGCGAGGTCGTCGAGCAGCCCGCGTGAGACGAAGCGCCACGTCGTGGTGGTCGCGAAGAGACGCGCCATCACCGCGCGGCGCACCGTCCCGGGCAGCCGGGCGAGGAGGCGAACATCGGCTCCATGCGAGACGATCTCGACCGGCGCACCCAGGCCGTGTGCCACCGGAAACGCGGAAGGCAGCGCCCAGTGCGCCACGACGCGATCGAAGCGTCCGAGCGAAGAGAGCTTGGCCCGCGCGCGGTGCATCCATGCCACCGCCGGAGCGACGAGCCAGGGTCGCACGCGGATTCGTGTCGCGGCCCCCGGCCACCCGAACGCGGCGCCGCCACCGCACCGAACGACGACGAAACCGCCCGGCTCGCGCTCGGGCCGAGACTCGCCCGGCGTGATCACCACCACCTCTGCGTCGCGCGCGAGGACCCGCGCCTCCGTCTCGACGAAATGGCCGCTCGGGTCGCCCGGGAAGGCGGGGTAGCTCGTCGTGACGACCGCGATCCTCATCGAAGCGATTCGGACGTTACAGCGGCTCGGAGCGACATGGAACGCGGAAGCCGCGCCATGAGAATCAGCCGAGCGCATCGTCGCTGCGGATCTCGAGCCGCGCCCGTCGAAGGGCTCGCGGACAACGGAGCCCCTTGCGTGCCCGGTCACGGAGAACCGCTCCGGAATAGCCCAGCCGCAGCGGCTTCGAGGACGCGCGGGCGACGCGAATACAGGTACCTCGAGACTCTCGTGTCGTGCGAGTCTCACGCTCCAAGGGGGAGAGGAGACGATTGAGGAACATGCGGAGCGAGCACCGTCGATCCACGCGCAGCGTCACCGCCGTCGTCATCAGCGCCCTCGCGCTCGTCGTGGCGTGCAGCAGCTCGAACACGACGGGCCAGGACGGCGGCCTCGGCGACGGCACGGCTCCGTTCGACGCCGGCAAGAAGCTCGACGCCGCCAAGCGCGCCGACGCGTCGAAGGGGAAGGACGCGAGGACGACGGCCGACGTCGGAACGAGCCACGATGCCCCACCCGCGACGGACGTCGCCACGACGCCCGACTCGACGGCGTCCGCCGACTCCGGCTTGGACGGCGCGCACGCCGGCGACGCGGCCCACGACGCATCCGGTGCGGACGCCCACGACGCCGCGAAGTCCGACGCCCAAGACGCGGCGCCCCTCCTCGGGCTCGGCAGAGTCTGCTCGCAGGGCTCGCAGTGCACGAGCACCAACTGCGTCGACGGCGTGTGTTGCAACACCGCGTGCATCGGGACGTGTCAGGCCTGCTCGGCGGCGCAAAAGGGGACCGGGACCGACGGCACCTGCGGCGTGCTGGCACCGGGGAGACCTGCCCCCTCGGGTCAGTGTCCTGCCCAGGGCCAGGCGACGTGCGGCAATGACGGGAACTGCGGCGCCGGAGGTGTCTGTGAGCAGTGGTCGGCGACCACGTCCTGCGGGTCCGCAGCCTGCTCGAACGCACAGCTCAGCCCTGGCGCGGCCTGCAACGGCTCCGGGACGTGCGTCTCGGCGATGACGGTCAGCTGCAGTCCGTTCATCTGCGCGAGCGCGACGGCGTGCAAGACGGCGTGCGCGAGCGACGGCGACTGCCTCTCCGCGAGCGACTACTGCGCGAACCCTGGTCCCATGGGAACGTGCGTAGGGAGGGGCGGGAGCGGCGCGTCCTGCTTCGCCAACGACGATTGCGCGAGCCAACTCTGCGGGACGACCGGCATGGGATCGCGCTGCTGCACGGCAGCGTGCAGCCCGCTCGGAGGTACTTGCGGGGCGACGGACTGCAATGCCATGGGCGCGTGCGCGTTCCCGGGCAACGCGGTGGCGCTGCCCGCCTCGCAGCAGACGCCGGGTTCCTGCCAGAAGCTCGTGTGCAATGGCGCCGGCGGCACGACCTCGATCGACGACCCGACGAACCTCCCCTCGTCGCACAGCGCCTGCCTGGTGAACCCGGCGTGCTGCGGACCAAGCCCGCTCACCCCCTGCTTCACGAGCGCGCCGACCGGCACGCCGTGCACGAGCCCGTCGGACCCGCACGCGGCCGTCTGCGGCAATACATCGAACTCGAACATCGCGGGGACCTGCGTCGAGTGCAACACCGATGCCGACTGCGAGGACGTGAACGACGCTGGCACCCTCATCTGCAACACGTCGACCGGCACGTGCCAGTGAGGAGGTGAGACGCCCCGTCTCCACCCCATAATTTGACCGTTTCGCCCCGAGGTGCGATGCCCGAGGGTCATGACGGTGTGGTCCCGCTCGGCGTCCCTCGCGGCCTCGGTCGCCTGCGCCCTCGTCTCGACCGTCGCCCTCGCCGATCCCCCCGCGTCGTCCGCGTCCGCCGCGCCGACCGCGAAGGCCCCGCTCCCCGCGCTCCCGTCGACGCGCCCGACCATGGCCGCCGCCGCCTCTCCGTCCCCGGCCGTCGCTCCGCCGAAGCCGCCCGCGAAGAAGCCCGCGTCCCCCGTCGCGAAGACCCCGCCGAAGCCTGGCACGAAGCCCGGTGCCCGGACGACCCCCGGCGTCCGCCCCCCTGACGCGCTCGCGAGGCGCCAGGTCGCGGGTGGGCCGACGGCGGACGACGTCGCCTTCGGCGCCGAGACCCCCGAGCTCCGCGCCCTTCGCGAGGCGGAGCTCGAGCTCTTCCCCCCCGCGATCCCGCCGCTCGGCTCGCCGTGGCCGAGCGATCTCGCGTCGCCGCTCACCGCGACCGAGTCGCTCCCTCGCGTCCACGCGACCGGCCTGCCGCCGCCGCCGCCGCCATCGAGTCCGAGGCTCGCCGAAGGCGGGCGCGACCTCACCTGGCTGACGCATCTGCAGCTCCCCGATCTTCCCGTCCGATGGGACGCCCGCCTCGTGCGCTACCTCGAGTTCTTCAAGGACGACCCGCGCGGCCATCAGCTCCTCGCGTTCTGGGTCAAGCGGTCCGGTCGCTATCGCGACGCCGTCCGCCGCGCGCTCCGCAAGAAGGCGCTCCCGGAGGACCTGTGCTGGGTGCCGATGGTCGAGAGTGGCTACGACGCGCTCGCGCGCTCTCCCGCGGGTGCCGGAGGTCTGTGGCAGCTCACCGCCGACACGGCCCACCTCTACGGCCTCTCGACCGACCGATGGGCCGACCAGCGCTTCAACGCGAGCGCCGAGACCGACGCGGCCGTCGAGATGCTGGGGGACCTCTATCGTCGCTTCGGGAGCTGGGAGCTCGCGATGGCGGCCTACAACATGGGCTACGGCGGGGTGATGAACGTCGTTCGCCGCTACAACACCAACGACTACTGGGCGCTGTCGCGCCTCGAAGCCGCGCTCCCCCTCGAGACGGTTCTCTACGTCCCGAAGCTCATCGCCGCCGCCATCGTCGGACGAAACCCGGCGGTGTTCGGCATCGCGGACGTCGTGCCCGACATGCCCATCGACGGCGACGAGGTCCGAGTGCCGCCCGGGACGCCGCTCTCGGCCGTGGCGACCGCGGCGGGGTGCACGCTCAAGGACTTCGAAGCCCTCAACCTCGAGCTGCGCGCGGGGCGCACGCCGCCGGCCGCTCCAGGCGCGACGTCGGAGGCCGCCATGTATCCCGTCAAGGTGCCGTTCGGGAAGGGGGCGGCCGCGCTCGCCAACCTCCCTCGCGCGCGCGAATCTCAGCCGGCCCTGGAGCGCTACGTCGTCCGCTTCGGCGAGTCGCTCGACCAGATCGCCACCGCGCACAAGACGTCCGCGTCGCGCATCTCGGAGCTCAACGCGATCGCGTCGGGGGAGATCATCCGCGGCGGCACCGTGCTGCTCGTCCCCCATCTCGCCGCGGGGCCGCCCGCGAAGGCCGACCCCCCGAGCGCGCCCGCCGCGTCCGACGCGACGAGGCCCGTGGCCGTCGTCCCCCCCGACATGTTCGTCTACCCGGATCGCAAACGCGTGTTCTACCGCGTCCTCACGGGCGACACGCTCCCCGACATCGCTCACGTGCTGCACGTCGACGTCGATGATCTCCGCCGCTGGAACGATCTCGACCCCGCCGCGCGGCTGCAGGATGGGATGACCCTCCAGGTCTTCGTGCCGGAGGGGACCGATCTGTCGCACGCGGCCGTCCTCGGAGAGAACGACGCGCGCGTCCTCACGGCCGGGTCGGAGGACTTCTTCACCTACTGGGAGGGGACGAAAGGCAAGAAGCGGGTCGTCGTCACGGCGAAGGCCGGCGAGACGATCGAGAGCATCGGCCGCGCGCACGGCGTCAACGCCGCGTCCATGGAGCGCATCAACGGTCGAGGGCGGAAGGAGGTGCTGAAGGCGGGGGAGACGGTCGTCGTGTACCTCCCGGCGCCGAACATGACGCCGAAGTCGGGAGTCGCCGCCGTGAGCCGCGACGGGGTCGAGCCGGTGCCGAACGGACCGCTCCCGCCTGCTCCACAGGCGAGCCTCCTCCCCGCGTTGCCGTAGACGAGCGCCGCTCCGTCACCCCGACGTCGCGTGCCGCGGCAGCGGGCACGAGTGCCGCCCGGTCTTCTCGTCGTACTGCTGGTGGTACGCCTCCGCGAGGTAGAACGGCCCGATCGGTCGGATCTCGGTGACGATGCTCCCCGACGTGCGCCTCTGCTCGGTGGCCATCGACGCGCGGGCCGTCGCCTCCTCCTCCGGGGAGAACGTCCAGACGCTGCTGCGGTACTGGTCGCCGACGTCCGGCCCCTGGCGATTCCGCGTTGTCGGGTCGTGAGAATTCCAGAATACCTGGAGGAGCTCCGCGTACGTGACCTTCGCCGGGTCGAACTCGACGAGCACCGACTCGGCGTGCCCCGTCGTGTGGTCGCACACGTCCTCGTACGTCGGGTCTTTCGTGTGGCCCCCCGTGTACCCGACCGCCGTCGCCGTCACCCCGGCGACGTGGCGGAACGTATCCTCCGATCCCCAGAAGCACCCCTCGGAGAACGCCGCGAGCGTGTGGCCTGGCTGCGGCGAGAGAGGGGTCCCCCTGCCGACGTTGCCCGGTCGCGTCCCGACGACGGACGGATTCGGGTTCACCGCCACTTCGGCCGAGGTGACGACCGCGGCGGCCGTCGGGCTCCGGCAGGCGACGAGGACGAGCGCGGACAGGACGAACGGGTTGCTTCGCATGCAGAGGACTACGAACGTGGGCCCGGGGCGGTTTCACTCGGCTCCCCCGATGGGAGTGGGCCGCCGAGAAGTTGGAGAGTTTCGAGTCCATCGCCAAGATGGCTCCCCATGTCGGAGCCCGAAAAGAAGAAGAACTGGCCGTCCATGGGTGCGCACTTCCTCGGACGCGCGGAGAGCGCCGTCCTGATCCTCATCGGCGCCGTCCTCGTCGTGCTCGCCGTGCTCATGCTCGGCAACGCGATCATGGCCGTCGTCCACGCCGCACAGGAGGGCAAGATCCGCGAGGAGGCCATCGAGATCCTGGACAGCGTCCTGCTCGTGATGATGACGATGGAGATCGTCTACACGGTCGCCATCTCGCTCGAGGCCCACGCGCTGGTCGCAGAGCCCTTCCTCATCATCGGCGCCATCGCCGCGATCCGCCGGATGCTCGTCATCACGGCGACGAGCACGAAGGACGAGCACACGGCCCCCGACGTGTTCAGGAACACGCTCGTCGAGCTGGGGCTCCTCGCGCTCATCGTCGTCACGATGGCCTTGTCCATCTACATCCTGAAGCGCGCCGAGAACCTGAAGGCCGCCGCCGCGCTCCCCCCGGGACACGCCGAGCACTGACCCGAGGCGCGTTCTCGCCCGCGATGCCTTAGGCTGGCGCGCGGAGGAACGATGCGCCGCCTGGTCTGCCCCTTCGCGTTCGTCGTCGTTCTCTCGGGCTGCTCGAAGGTCGGCTTCCGCGAGCGCCTGTGCCAGATCGGCTCGGGCGCGGAATGCACCAACCTCGGCGGCCGGTACGAGCGGGGGGAAGGCGTGCCGAAAGACGACGCGAAGGCGGCGTCGTTCTACGCGAAGGCCTGCGCGCTGGACGACCCCTCGGGCTGCACCAACCTCGGCTTCATGATCGACGACGGGCGCGGGATCGCGAAGGACCCGGCCCGCGTGGTCAAGCTCTACCAAAAGGGGTGCGACGGCGGGAGCCGCGTCGGGTGCGCGAACCTCGGCGCGCTTTACGCGCGCGGCAGCGGCGTCGTGCGGGACGATACGGAGGCCGTCCGCCTCTACAAGAAGTCCTGCGACGCCGGGGCGCTCCTCGGGTGCTCGAACCTCGGCGTCATGTACGAGAGCGGACGCGGGGTCCCGGAGGACATCGCCCGCGCCGCCGCGCTCTACAAGCAGGCGTGCGACGGAGACCACCCGCTTGCGTGCTCGAACCTCGGGGCGCTCTACGCGAACGGGCGCGGAGTCGCGAAGGACGAAGCTCGGGCGGTCGTCCTCTACCGCAAGGCCTGCGACGGCGGCAACGCCACCGGGTGCTCGAACCTGGGCACGATGTACGAGCACGCGCGCGGAGTGGCGAAGGACGAAGCAGAGGCGCTCACGCTCTACAGGAAGGCGTGCAAGGAGGGGGACGCCGTCGCGTGCACGAACCTCGGCTTCATGCACGACACCGGGGAGGGGACGGCAAAGGATCCCGAGAAGGCCGCCGCGCTCTACGATAAGGCGTGCGAAGCCGGTAACGCGCTCGGCTGCGCCGACCTCGGCATCCTCTACGCGAACGGACGGGGCGTCGAGAAGGACGAGACCCGCGCGGTCCGGCTCTACCGGCAGGCTTGTGACGCCGCGAGCATGCTCGGCTGCACGAACCTCGGCGTGATGCTGCAATCGGGGCGCGGTGTCCCCAGGGACGTCGCCGAGGCGGGCACGCTGTACGCGCGGGCGTGCGACGCGGGGGACGCGACCGGATGCCTGAACGCGGGGTACCTGTACGAAGGTCGCGCGAGCGATCGCGCCGCCGTCTTCTTCAGGAAGGCGTGCGACGCGGGGAAAGAGCCGGCGTGCGCGAGGCTCCCAGGGAAGTGACCGCGTGAGCGGCTACGCGAGGCGCTTGTGGAGCACCTCGAACCGGAGGTCGTCCCGTTTCGGCAACCCGTACCGCGCGTCGCCGTAGGGGAACGGCTGGAAAACCCCGGTGCGACGGTACCCGCGCCGCTCGTACCAGGCGACGAGCTCGGCGCGCGAGTCGATCACGGTCATCGTCATCTCGTGGCACCCCCACTCGTCGCGAGCGACGCGCTCCCCCTCTTCCAGCAGCGCGCGCCCGACGCCGCCGCGTTGAAGCTTCGGGTCGACCGCGAACATCCCGAAGGAGCAGGCCGTCCCGGCCCGCTCGATGTGGCAGCACCCGACGAGCCGGCCGGCGTCGATCGCGAGCAGCACCCGGCTGTCCGGACGGCGGAGGAGCTCCGTCACCCCCACCGCGTCGGTCCTCTGGCCGTCGAGGAGGTGGGCCTCCGTCGTCCAGCCCTCCCTCGACGCGTCGCCCCGGTACGCGGACTCGACGAGCGCGACGACCGCCGCGATGTCGCCTTCCGTGGCGCGTCGGAATGCGGTCCCCATGTCCAATCTGTATTCGCGATCGACGTCCCCGCGCTACCTCCCCCGTAGTCCTTTGTCACGCCCACGGCCTCCACGTAGACTCATCGTGTGAAGATCTGCGCAAGCTGCGGCGAGACGGGTATCGCCGACGCTCTGTATTGCGTGTCCTGCGGGCGCCGCTTCGGGAGCGGGCGCTCGACGATCCCGGGCGCCGGCGGCTCGAGGATCGGTGACTTCACGATCGTGGCCTCTCACGGCGAGGGGGATCTCTGGGTCACCGACGGCGCGAGCCGCGCGCGTATGCTCGTCTTCGGCCCCAAGGAGGCGATGAGCGAGGAGGCGAACGCGCTCGCGGAGCCGAGCCCCTACTTCCCAACCGTCCTCTCGGACGGGCACAGCCTCGCGCTCGGCTACTTCGTCACCCTGACGTTCGACGTCGAAGGCGCGCTCCCGCTCGTGGCGGCGACGCTCACGTTCGAGCGCGCGATCGAGTGCGTCCGCGCCCTGCTCGATGCGGCCGCGGTGATGGAGGCGCGAGGGTTCCGCTGGGAGCCGGCCTCCTCCGATCTCTACCTGCGACCCGACGGGACGCTCGTCGCGGTGCGCGCGCGCGGGGCCCGTCGTCGCGCTCCCGACGAGCCGTTCAACGCCAAGCGCGTACTCGAGGCGCTCGGCGAGCCGTTCCTCCCCGTGCCGCTCGGTCTGGGATCCCCCGCGCTCGTCCGGCTCCTCATGCCGCGCGCGAACTTCAGCACGGTCGCGACCCGCAGCATCGCCGCCACACGCGAGGAAGTCGACCGTGAGGTCGCCCAGATCGGCGACGTCCACACCCGCTCCGTCGCCGAGCTCTGCGACCCGGGCCTCCGGCGCCACCACAACGAGGATGCGACCGCGATCGACGAGGGGGTCGCACACGGCGAGCCGTTCGCAGTCATGGTCGTGTGCGATGGCGTGTCGTCCTCCACGCACGCGGACCGTGCGTCCGGCATCGCGTCGCGCGTCGCGCGGGACGCGATCGCGCGCTTCGCACGCCAGGGAGAGCTCGCAACGAGTCCCGCCGCGGTCGCGGTGCGCGAGGCGATCTGCGCGGCGCACCGGGCGATCTGCGACGAGAAGATCGAGTTCGGCGACGGCGCACCTCCGGGCACGACCATCGTCGCGGCGCTCGTCTTTCGAAGGTCACTCACCGTCGGCTGGGTAGGGGACAGCCGCGCGTACTGGGTCACGGACACCCAGGCGGAGCTCTGCACGACCGACCACTCGTGGCTCAACGAGGCCGTCGAGCACGGACAGGTATCCCTCGCGGAGGCCATGAAGTCGCCGCTCGCCCACGCGCTCACGCGCTGTCTCGGCCCGCTCGAGGCCGACGGGCTCACCATCGACGAGGCGGATCCGGACGTCCGCACCCGCGCGTTCGAGGGGCCCGGGCACCTCGTCCTCTGCACCGACGGTCTCTGGAACTACTTCCCCGCCGCCACGAGCATCGCCCAGATCGTTCGGCGCGCCGGCCCGCGCGCCGACCCCGCCGCGATCGCGAGGCACCTGGTCTGCTCGGCGCTCGCCGAAGGCGGAGGGGACAACGTGACGGTCGCCGTGCACCGCGTCACGTAGGCTACGCTCTCGCCCGTGAATCCGCGGGTCCTCTGGCTGGTCGCGGTCGTCGGGTGCTCCCCCCGCGTCGCGCCTCCGAAGGGCGTCGTGGAGGCGCCCCCGGTCCCGACCGTCGCCTCCCCGCCCGAGCCGCCTCTCCCTCTGCACGGAGGGCTCGTCGTCGGCGGCGCGCACGCGTGCGCGATCCGCGCGCGAGGCCGGGTCGAGTGCTGGGGGCTGAATGACCACGGCCAGGTCGGTCTCGGCAGGAAGTCCCGGAGCGAACCGCCGAGCTGGGTCCCCGGCATGAGCGACGTGAGGCAGCTCGTGGCGACGAGGACCACCACGTGCGCGCTCCGTGGGGACGGCACCGTGTGGTGCTGGGGCGGGAACGAGGGCGCGGAGATCGGCGACGGCACCGGCGTCGACCAGCCCAGCCCTTCGCGTGTGGTGGGCCTCGCCGACGTCGCCCAGCTCTCCGCCGGGAGCGAGGTGTGCGCGCTCGCAGGATCCGGCGACCTCTCCTGCTGGGGAAATGACACGAGCGTCCCGTTCGGCCAGCACGTCGTTCGCCCTCGGCCCGTGAAGATCGCGCTCCCCGTCCGCCCCATCGGCGTCGCGGTGCGGGGGGATGGAGGCTGCGTCTGGGCGGCCGATGGAAACATCGCCTGCTGGGGAGAGCTCCCTATCCTCCACGGCGAGACGCCGGGCGTGGCGAAGATCGACGGCGTACAACTCATCCAGTCCGTGCCCAACACCGTCTGGATGGGCTACGGCGAGAGCCAGGTCTGCGCGATCCGCGCCAACGGGGAGGTGCTCTGCTGGGGCTTTCGCGAGCAACCCAGCGCGCACCGCGTCCTCGACGACCTGCCGACGCTGGTGCCCAACGTCACCGGCGTCGTGGAGCTGAGAGGCGGCTGGGCATTCACGCTCGCGCGCCGGAAGGACGGCGCGCTCGTCATGTGGGGCAGGCGCGACGGGTTGGAGTGGGGGCAGGAGCCGCGGGACAGCGGGGTCCGCGAGGTCCTTGGGCTGTCCGGCGTGGCCGACATGTCGCTCGGCGGCTTCTTCTGCGCGCGGCTCCTCACGGGGAAGATTGTCTGCTCGGGCGACGACTCGGACGGGCGGCTCGGCGACGGCACGGTCGCCCTCGACCCGAGGCGGGTTCGCGAGGTCGTCGAGCCGGGCGCCATCGACCCTTCGACCTGGCTCGCGACGCTCGCCGACGGTGAGGGGGACGCATGCGAAGCGGCGAGCGACTGCGGCTGGGACGACGCGTACGCGCCGACGCGGTGCCAGAAGCGGGGCGGCGGGTCCCTTGCCGTCTGCTCCGCGCCCGCGGCGGGGAAAGGGGAATGCACCTGCACCGGCGGCCGCTGCATGCTCCGCCCAAGCGAGCCGCCGAAGCCGCCCGCGGAGAGCTGCGGCACGAAGGAGTGCGGGCTCGACCAGGCGAAGGGGCAGTGCGTGATCGGGCACGGCGCGCGCGGGAATCGGCATCCCTCGCCGGACGGTCCGCGCTGCTACTGCGACACCGGCACGAAGAGCTGCACCTTCGTCTGGCGCGAGCCCGTCCGGTGCAAGCAGGACGACGACTGCTGGTTTGGCTACGACCCCGTTCGGCACCCCGCGCCGCGGCCCCCCGATCTGAAGAAGCATCGCTTCGCCCCCTGCGTGGACGGCGAGGCTCCTCCCGTGTGCCGCGGCGGCATGTGCACGTTTGGCCGGCCCTATCCGTGCTGAGCCGGCGTCGGCTCAACCACCTGCGATCCGCGCGACGCACAGCGTGACGCCGAGGACGCCCATCGCGACGGAGAGACCTCGGAGCCCGCGCGTCTCGAACGCGCGGAAGCGGCAGAGCCAGACGATCGCGGGGAGCGCGACGGCAATGACGCCGATTTGCCCGATTTCTACCCCGAGGTTGAAGCCCAGCAGCGTCGGTACGATCCGCTCGCTCGCGAGCCCGAGCTCGCGGAGCGCCCCCGCGAACCCGAAGCCGTGAACGAGCCCGAAGACGAAGGCGATGCGCCACCTGGGCGCCGGGGCGGATCGCGCCGCGTTCTCGAAGGCCACGAAGGCGATCGACGCGGCGATGGCCGGCTCGACGAAGCGCGCGCTCGGCGCGACGACGTCGAGCGTCGCGAGGGCGAGCGTGATCGAGTGGGCGACGGTGAACGCGGTCGTCGCCAGGATGACGCCCTTCCACTGGCGCGCGCCGAGGAGGAGCGCGAGGAGGAACGCCAGGTGGTCCCAGCCCGTCAGGATGTGGGCGACGCCCATCCTGATCGCACCGAGAAAGGCCTTCCGGCTGGACGCGACGCGCGCGCCGGACAGCGTGAGCGTGAGAGAGGGGGCGACCGCGGTGACGAGATCCTCCTTCACGAGCTCCCCGGCAACGATGCGCACGGTCTGCCTGTGCCCCGCGCCCAGCCGATCGAGGACGGGCAGCTCCACGGTGAGGGTCCGCTTCGCGAGGGGACAGGCGAACACCATGGAGAGCCCGAAGCCGTCGGTCCCGACGTCTCCACCCCCGAGGAGGCTGCCCGTGCACGGCTGCCCGTCCGTGAGCACCCGCACGCCCTTCTCCATTTCCTCGCGGAAGACGGCCTCGGAAGCCGCGAGCTCCTCCTCGGACACGAAGCCGTCCTGGTTCGTGTCGACCCTCCCGAGCCGCTCCGCGTCCGCCTTCGAGAACACCTCGAGCGCTTTCACGCTGCCGTCCGGCAAGAGCGTGAGCTCTCCGCGCGAGATCCCGATCGTGTGCGCGGCGGCGATGCGCGAGCCCGTGACGGTCGCCGCGGCGGCGAGGACGAGCCCTGGCCAGATCCTCCAGGGCCCGCGCGACATGACCCGATCATCGGCGCGGGCACTGCGCGAATCAAGGCGAGCCCGGCGAGAGCGCGCCGCCCGGCCGTGCTTGACAGCGGGAGCAGGTCGGCGCGATCCGACGCGGGCTCCGGAAGCGGGTCCCATGACGGCGTGAGCCCGGCGGCGGAATGGAGTACGAAGGCCTCATGCGCGAAGCCCAGTTCGACGGTCTCGTCGGCCCGACGCACAACTACGGCGGCCTCTCTCCGGGCAACGTCGCGAGCACCACGCACGGCGGTCAGGCGTCCAACCCTCGCGCGGCCGCGCTGGAGGGGCTCGCGAAGATGCGCTTCGTGCGCGAGCTCGGGGTCGTGCAGGCCGTCCTCCCGCCCCACGACCGTCCGAGCCTCCCCACGCTCCGCCGCCTCGGGTTCACGGGCTCCGACGAGGAGATGATCGCCTCCGCCGCCAGGGAAGACGACGGCCTCCTCCTGCGCGTGTGCAGCAGCGCGTCGGCCATGTGGACCGCCAACGCGGCCACCGTCGCCCCGTCGGCCGACACGGCCGATCGCAAGGTGCACCTCACCCCCGCCAACCTCCAGCAGATGTTCCACCGGTCGATCGAGCCCGACACGACCACGGCCATCTTGCGCGCGATCTTCAAGGACCATTCCGCGTTCACCGTCCACGACCCGCTCCCAGGAGGCGGTCACTTCGCCGACGAGGGGGCCGCGAACCACACACGCCTCGCGACGAGCCAGGGCGCCGTGCACCTGTTCGCGTGGGGACGCCTCGGCTGGGGTGGTGGCGTCGCGCCAAAGCGATTCCCCGCGCGCCAGACCCGCGAAGCGAGTCAGGCCGTCGCCCGCCTCCACGGCCTCGCCCCCGAGCGATGCCGCTTCCCGCAACAGCACCCCGACGGTATCGACGGCGGCGCGTTCCACACCGACGTCCTCGCCGTCGGCAACGGCCGCTTCCTCATGCTCCACGAGCTCGCGTTCCTCGAGCGCGGCGCCCTGCTCGACGATCTCAAGCGGGCGCTCGGGGACGAGCTCTTCGTCGTGCTCGCGAGCGATGCCGATCTCCCGGTCGCGCGCGCGGTCGACGCCTACCCCTTCAACTCGCAGGTCCTCACCCTCCCGGACGGGTCGATGGCCATCGTCGCCCCAGAGGACTCCCGGGAGGAGGACACGGCGCGCTGCTTCCTCGAGCGCGTCGTCGCCGCCGGGGGCCCGGTCAAGGCGGTCCACTACCGCGACGTCCGCCAGTCGATGCACAACGGAGGGGGCCCGGCGTGCCTCAGGCTCCGCGTCCCGCTCGAGGAAGACGAGCGCGCGCGCATCGAGGCGAACGTCGTCTTCACCGAGGCGCTCGAGAGGGACCTCGGAGCCTGGGTCGGCAGGCACTATCGCGACCGGCTCGTCGCCGACGATCTCGCCGAT
>Ga0209415_10007000_pt1 | contig 19837 bp, 15 predicted proteins | sample PeaSoiSIISIP2007_FD_187696 | JGI IMG/M metagenome (GOLD analysis project Ga0209415, IMG submission 187696) | Peat soil microbial communities from Weissenstadt, Germany - SII-SIP-2007 (SPAdes) (version 2) | ecosystem: Environmental > Terrestrial > Soil > Wetlands > Peat | place: Germany... | reverse complement strand
CGATTGACCATAAGACGGAAGGCCTTCACTTGGGCTTCCGTCCACTCATCGCAGAGGATGACCGGCAATTCCTGCATCCCCAGTTCTTGTGCAGCTTTGAGGCGCAGATGGCCGTCGACTACTTCGCCATCACTGCGGGCTAAGATCGGGATCTTGAACCCGAACTCGTTGATCGAAGCCACCATCCGCTCTAGAGCGTGATCGTTCTTTCGCGGGTTGCGGCCATATGGAACAAATTTGCAGACATGCCAAGTTTCTACTTGCACGACTGTCTCCTGAACTGTTTACTGCTGTGTGAAACAACCCGTCCGGCGAAACCGGACGCTGCGCTTTTAAAGTGGTGCAGGCCACTATCGGTTAACGCGCAAAGGGTCTCACGATCCAACAGCGCGAGCTAGCTCCGAGGACAATAAGAAGATCCCATCTCCCTGGAATCACTTGGAGGCAGATATATGCGGATACACCCCTCCATATTAATTATACCCACATCGCTCCAAATCCCCGCTTACAGATCTGGCGGTGCTCAAGCGATCAGCACCAAACCATCCGCATCGAGGAGGTTTGAACAATGCCGACGGAGCCTTTTGGCTAAGTGCGAAAGGAGCCTTCGCGCCGTATCAAATTGAAAAATAGAAGAGATCCGACGTACCCACCAGGCAATTCGCAGCCGGCTTCCTTGCGAAGATGAGGTCAGAACCCACTCATGACAGGTCTCGGAGCAGCCCATTCGAGCTGATTGCAAGCCCCGATTCGATAGCGCATCGGTTTGCTTCGTAAATCTCTAATTAAGATATAATAGAGGGAGGTTCTTAGACTTCTAGCGAATCTTTATATGCAACATCTTTGAAGCGTTTGGAATCCTCTCCGTGCCTAGAATGCAAGTCGCGATCTACCTTCAGGTCTCAAGCCCGATCTTGGAGGAGAAGGCTGACCTGACCGACGACGTCGTTGGGTACCGAGAGCATCAACTCCGGCGCTACGCTGATGCCGCCGGCTGGAGAATTACTCACGTCTACCGCGAAGTTCAATCAGACGACAAAGCCGGTCGCGTCCAATTCGAAACGATGATGGAAGCCGCATCGAGGCATGAGTTCGATGTAGTCTTTGTATGGTGCTTGGATAGTTTTGGCGAGGATGGCATTGCCAAGACTTGTGAGCATCTGCGTCGTCTCGCTTCGTACCGAGTTGCTTTCCGATCCTACTCGGAGCAGTTCCTGGATACGACCGGGGATTCTTCGGAACTCATCACGGCTATATTCGACCTCTTCGCCAAATTCGAGCGAAAACGAATCCTCGAACGGGTTCGTGCTGGCCTCGATAGGGCCAAGGCGGAGGGAAAGCAATTGGGGCGTCCTCGACTCGCAATCGATGACGTTGCCTTGAAGCGCATGCATGAAGAAGGACAATCGCTGCGTCAGATGGCCGGGAAACTCGAGATCAGCCCCGCTACTGTACGGCGCCGCCTTCTGACATTCGACAAGGAAACTCCTCGCGCCGTGGTTATTTCCGAGAGTGACAAGGACTATATTCGACGAATTCCAGTCGCGCGTCCGAAGCCGCTCGTCCGAACCGAACCGGTCGCTCGATCCAAGCATTTGGCCAGGCCCGACCGCCGAAAGCTGTCCCTTCGGCGAATCAAGCGCGCTTGGTCGCTGGCAAGGAGGGGTACGCCGCGAATGAAAATCGCAGCCCGCCTGAACGTGAGCCGCGTCACTCTATGGCGAGCGTTGAGGACGTATCGAACCAACGAACGTTGTGTCCGGCGGCGACGCACGAAATTATCGCCTGGACAAATCCGATACGCCTGGGAGCGGATCGCGGCGAGGGAGAGCACTGCTACTGAGGTTGCGGCCCGGCTGAAAGTGAACCGAGTTACAGTCTACCGGGCGTTAAAAAGATATTGCAGTCGCCGAAAGCCAAGACAACTCCCGCCGGAATGCCAACTTTGCTTGAGACGCTGCTCCATCATCCCGATAACAGAAGATGGAAGCGGGTCGCCTCCGGGCGTTTGATTAGGATGCCCGTCTTAAGAGTCCCCGGTAGACATCTCTTCAAGCCTCAACAGTTGGGCGCGCTCTTCCTCGATACCCAGCTCCTCCGATTTCGGTTGCTCCTTGGGTGGAGAAGTCTTCCGGAGACGCACACCATGGTCAACGGGCGGAAGCGGTGGTCGCGAAAGCTTTTGACCGGCTTGCCTTCGCGCCCAGTAACCCAACCCTGGTAGGGGGATCACCAGTTTGCGACACACTTTAGCAAGGCCAACGTCCGAGACCATACTTCTTCGCCAAGGTTCGCATTGGCGTCGACGATACTTCTTCATAGAGCTCGTTGCGATTCCAAAACCGATCACCGGGATTCACTTGCCACTCCTCCTGATCGATTATCCAGTCTTAACGAGCAACGGCGGATGTGGCATCGATCCCGAGGGTGCCGAGCACGTTTCTCCCGAATCGGTCTCTGCTAGGAGGACGTCCTTTCGGAATCCTCGCCGGCCCTTTTGCGTGATTTTACCGTCCCTTGGGCCTCCCTTCCCTCGCTTTTAGCGTCCCTCAATAGCCCGGAAGCCAATAGAATCAGGGCTCCCAGGCCACTTGGATGCCCCTGTCCCGCCCCGTATCCCTTTTGGCCCGCGTACTGGCCGCCATCGCCGTGCTGGTTGCAGTGCTTGCCTTCGGAGCCCCGCAGCTCGTCGAGGTCGCCGCTGCCTGGCCCTTGCCCGTCAAGATTCTCGCGACCACAGTTTCCATCGCTCCTGCCGCTTTTTTGATGGGGATGCCTTTCCCGAGCGGTCTACGCCGCCTGAAAGAGCGCCACCCGCCTTCGATCCGGTGGGCCTGGTCGCTCAACGCCGCCGCCAGCGTCCTCGGTTCGGCCGGCGCAATCTTCCTTGCGATCCACTTGGGTCTCCGCGTCACTTTGCTGATCGGCGGGGCGCTCTATCTGTGCGCGCTGATGGTGATCGCCGCAACACGCGCTAAGCCCGCGGCTCGCTTCCCGAATTCGCGTTGAGTTTTGGGGCGGTGAAACTTCTGATAATGAAGAGGATTCTATCGGGAGTGCTCACGAGCGAGCACGTGCGGGGCGTAGGAGTGGTTGGCGTGAGCACTGCCGATAAAATTCATTGAACTGAGCCGGATGTAGTCTATGGGGTTTGAATCGGGTTTTTCCGGCGATCACCACCCGTGGACTGGCTGGTCAGTGAAGGTTGCAGGCACGTGGTTTGGGGTTTGCGACTTGCCTTCGGCACTGTGGGGTACCGAGAGCGGGTACGCCGACCCCGCCATTAGGAGCGCACTAGATACGGGTCAACGCGCACTGGATACGGATCAACAAAGACCACATCGATGCTTGTACCAAGCCTTGGGTCCCCCTGCGGCCGGCTCGGCTCGGGTCTCGCCCCGGTAGTACCCTTGCCAATCGCGGAATCGGCTGGCTGGCACCTTTTCTAGGGATCCGGCATGCTAGGATTCTGTAATGGCGTCTGAAGATCTACTTGCCCTTCTGGTTGCGGAACGAGACAAGCTCAATCGCGCGATTGAAGCTCTCCAGGGCCCAACGAAGCGCCGAGGAAGGCCGCCGAAGAAGCTCTTGAATTCCGACGTCGCGTCTCCTGCGACTGTACCCGCGAAAAGAAAACGGCGCACGTTTACCGCTGCGCAGAGAAAACAGCAGGCCGAGAAAATGCGACAGTATTGGGCAGCTAAAAAAACTGGCGCCAAGAGTGGTCGAAAAGCCTGAACTCCGCTTTTGTCTCCGACTGCTTCGGTCGAACTCAGGCTCCGGCCGGAAACTGAAAGGGCGCGACGCGGGTCTCCCTGAGTCGCAACTCGCAAATGAACTGTGTAGCGCCAATCGCGCTCTTAAGTTGCCTTCGCGTACGCGCCGGCGACCTAGCGGAGCTGATCTTTTCCGTCGGTTGCGGCTTCGTACACCTCCTCGCCCTCTGACCCGCGCCAAGCATGACACGGAGACCGGCGACTTGGTAATGTGGCAGGATCGGTGTCCGGCGGTCCCTACTTTAGCGGGCGATTCGGGAACTTCAATCGGCCGCTGGTAGAGTGCTCAGCAGCCGGCCCTCAATCAAATCCCAAAACTCCACCTTCCGCGGTTCTGTCGCAAGGGCTGTTCGGTTGCGAGATTCGTCAAACACCAGATTGCTCGTTGTGCGCGCTGACGCTACGATTCGGGTTGCGCCTGTCTCGGGGTGCCATAGGTGGACTGCGCCGCCCTCGGCAGCGTAGGCAACCCATCCACTTCGTCCTAGCACCGTAATCGTGTGCACGTAACCGGATTGCGGCAGCGATTTGCGAAGAAGATTATGCGTCCCCAGGTTCCATTCGTAAACCCGGCCATCTTGACTGCCCATGAAGATCCTCTTTCCGGTAGCGTCAATTGCGATCGGGCCGAATGTCATGAACTCCCGCGCCTCTGTGAGTCGCCCGGCCAGCATACCCGAACGCAGGTCCCAGACCCCCGGCCAGTGCCCAGCCCAAAGTACCTGAGTCCCATCGGGGCTAAACTCGACCTCACCCCAGATTGAAGTGCAGCAGTAACCAGGCTGGGTCGCTCCTGTTGTGAGGTCAATTATCATGACCGCACCTTTGCCGTTGATGGTAAGAAGCGAACGCCCGTCCAAGCTGAACCGCACCGAGCCATAGTTTGCTTGGTCGGCTCGAACTATGTGTGGTTCACCACTGCTCGACCAGGGAAGGAGTGTGATGTTCTTATTCGCGACGGCCAAGTACTCGTCGTTCTTCGAAAACCGTAGGTCATTCAGGTTGCCTGTAGACTCAACGGCCTGGCTAGGGAGAGTTGCGGCTTGTAGGTCCCAGATACGAATGTTGCCGTCGGGCGTACCGCCCGCGATCCATTTGCCCGTTGAGCTCAGTGCGAGGACGGTGAGTCTCCGCGATGCTTCCCGGTGAGGCGACAATACAACAAGCACACAGAGTATGCACACCAACATTAGGGCGCTCGCTGCCGCGAACGTTTTCGGTCCTGAGCTTGGGAACTGCACAGCAATCCTAGTCGAAACAACTAGGGTAGCTCCGATTTTTCCCCGAAAGTCGCGAAGGGTTTACTAATCGACATTTGGCGTCCGTTCATGGATTGCGCCTGGATCACGGCGTAACCGGAATGCGCTTTGACGTGTAACCCGCAAACCGTGGATGTGGGGCAGCATCAGGAGCGAGACCCGGCCGAGCAGGCGGCGTTGGCGGAAATCCGGCGGCTGCGCAGCCGAGGCACAACTCTCGGGTTCTATAGTGATCCGGAGTTGCGCCACCAGGTCTTGTGCACGGCGTGGCTAAGACGCTATCCTATGCGCATGAAAGCAGTGCGGCATTTCATTCTTACAGCCCCCAAGCCTTGCCGGTTATGGCATGCGTTGGGAGCCACGCTGCTGTTGCTCGGTACCGTTGCCGCGGTCGAGCATGCGTCGGCACAATCTCAAATGCCGGCGGGACCAGGAGAGACCGTCTTCGAAAACGCTTGCTTGCAATGCCACGGCGCGGAGATGGTGATTGGGACGAAGATGTCGAAGGGCGGCTGGCAGTCCACCGTCGACGATATGATCGCCAAAGGCGCCCAGGCCAGCGACGATGACGTCAAGATTCTGGTGGACTATCTGGCGAAGAATTTCGCGGAGGACGCCGCTCCGAAGGTCAACGTGAACCACGAGACGGCCAAGGGTCTCCAAACCCAATTGGAGCTTTCGGAAAAGGAAGCGCAGGCGATCGTCGACTATCGGGGAAACAACGGCGACTTCAAGACTGTCGATGATCTGAAAAAGGTCCCTGGTTTGGATGCCGCGAAGATTGACGCCAAGAAAGACCGGCTCGCCTTCTAGCGCGTAGTAAGGGAGCAAACGCAACCAAGTTCCAAAAAGCGAGGCCGAGTAGTACTCGGCATCAGCTTCCTCAGCCGCGCCGAACTGACGTGCTCTGATCCTGTTCACTTGACCCGGAAATTCAGGGGGACGAGGACAAATCTCGATGCATCATGTAAGAGATCTCGGTCGAGACTCCGTTTCTATACCTGACTTTTAAGACGATTTGATAGTAGCGTGGAATGGAGCCCGACGGCGTTTGCAATTTTTTGACCAAAATTCGGGCGAATGCAGGATCGGTCAAGAATTGAACCGCGCCCATATTTCCCCAAGTCCGGCCGCTAGTGATGCTCTCCACCACGTTGTTCCCGATTGGACCTGGAACCATCGAGACCAACGCGAAGACCTCGCCCTCCGTAGAGGTTGACACTTCATTCGGGAAAAATGACCGCTCTCCCTGCCTGGGATGCAGATTGCGAATCCCGTCTGCTTCCGCTATCAGTTCCGCCCGTGGTAGCGGCAACCCCAAGAGCTTGCTGCTCAACCCGCGTTGCGATCCAATAAAGAGAATATTGTTATTGGACAAATCATCTGCTGAAACCGCGCTCAACCTGAATACCGAGAGATTCGGCTGCGGACCTGCCAGGAGTCTGGTGAGCAGAAACAAAGACATTATGTCTCCGCGCAGAGCAAAGTCCTCGTCGACTCTCATCTGCGGACTTCCGAGCAGCTTCTGGACCGCTGCAAATTGGGGGGAACGGATCGCTTCTTCCCAGCGCTCTATTGAGCGGTCGCGAAAATAAAACGCATTCCTGCCGTCTTTCCCGGCAAGGCTTACAAAAAACGGGTCCGCCAGCGAGATGATCATCGGACGATTCGTCGCGATGAAGGGTCGCCACAACTGCTCCAGTTCGGGTGTCCACTGCCGTGAAGAAGTGCCGCGCGCTTGCCAAAGTCGTACCGTAGAGTAAACGCTCCAAGCCGACGTAATTAAAAGAGCGCAGCAAAGGAGGATCACGGCAAGCCTATGGGGCGCGGTCGCGCTGGGTACAATGGCAGGGCCAACTTGATGAGAAGGGTCGATCGGAGCGCGTGTCTTCCAGGTCAGCTTGAAGTGGCCCTTGGGCAACTCGAACACAACGGGGTCGCTCTTGCCTTCATTCAAATAATATTCGGTGAGCTTTTGCCGCAAACGCCCCGCCTGAAGTCTGACGCTGGCATCCTGCCTCGGATCGTATGTAGTTGGTTTGCCTAGGGCGTCCAGGCCTATCGTGTACTCTTTGAGTTGATCCGATTCACCGGAGAACGCCTTGTCAGCAAGAAACCACAGCAGATGCCGTAAGACTTCCGAGAAGCGGAAGGTTTCACTCTCGAGAATACGGTCGATCTGCGCTCTGGCCTTTTCGTCAGCGACAAGCACGGCCTGGATTATATCACACGAAAAGTGCTGTGCGGAAACGTGGCGGGGAGGTATCAAACGGGTACGCTACCTGGGGCCTAGTGATGCCAAACCACTAAGCCCAAAAGGTTTATGCGCTAACCTGTGCCCCATTGACAGAACTCAAAAGGTTGCCTAGAATTGACGGCGCGCTTCAATGACGAAATACGCAGAATGGATGTGGACGAACCATGTTGACTGCAGGTCCCAGTCGGTTGCCATTCACATTCGGAGGGTAGGCTAGCATCTCATCATGAATAGACGCGATTTTCTGGAAGCAGCGGCGCTTACGGCTTTGGCGGGTCTGGGAACGGGTTGTACTTCTGCGCGGAGAACCACCGCCGCGGCCCCTCCTCCACCTCCGGTTCCAGCTCCAACTCCGCCGGCGCACGCGCAGATGATCAACTTGGCGGCCCCTCGAATTTCGTGGGAGCGGGTGATTCGAACCACCATCGGACTGCGCCCGCATCGCGATTCGGGCTTTGTTCTCAAGGCCGAGAAGTTCGACGCCAAGACCGTGATCCACGATTACGGCTTCGGTGGGACGGGGATGTCGCTGGCCTGGGGTTGCGGCTCGATGGTAGCCGATATCGCCCTTGACCAGGGCGAGCGAAAGGCAGCCGTGCTTGGTTGCGGTTCGCCGGGATTGACGGCGGCGCGGCAGCTTCAGCGGCGCGGCTTCGAGGTTACGATCTACACGATGACCGTACCGCCGGACACGACCTCCAACATGTCGTGGGCGGGCTTTACGCCGACCTCCGGCCTGGTGTCCGCCGACAAGCGCACGCCCGCCTGGGACGAGCAGTTCCGCAAGGCGGCGGAGATCTCCTACCGGCAGTTGCAGCTCTTGGCCGGTGCTCCCGGTTACGGCGTCTACTGGATCGACAGTTACAACGCTACCGATACCCCGCCGAATGCTCAGGGCGGAGGAGGGCGCGGCGGTGGCCGGGGTGGCGGCGAGGAAGGAGGAGCGGGTCTGCTCCCCGAGCCACTGCGAACCGGCCGCGACCGCGAGATACTCGGACCTGGCGAGCATCCCTTTCCGACAAAGTATGCCATCCGCTCGTCGGCCCTGGCGATTGAGCCGTCGATCTATCTCGAGAAGCTGGTGCGCGACTTCGTGCTCTTCGGCGGCAAAATCGTGATCCGCAGGTTCGACACCCCGCGCGATCTGATGTCGCTGTCCGAATCGGTCATTGTGAATTGCACGGGCCTGGGATCGAAGACGCTCTTCAATGACGATGAGTTGGTGCCGATACGGGGCCAGTTGACCGTGTGCGTGCCGCAGCCGGAAGTGAATTACCGATTATCGGGCCGCCTGGCAAACAGCCTCATCGCCGCGGGGATCAATCCAAGGAGCGACGGCCTAGTCATCGGCAATATGCAGGAGCGCGGGAGCTACTCGCTCGAACCCAACGTGGAAGTGAGGCAGCGGAACATGGACGCTGCCATCCAGTTCTCCGCGGCGATGCGCGCGGTCCCCGGCGGCGTCCGGCTTACGAAATCCGAGGGACCAAGGGCGATTCCCAGCCTTGAGAGCTTTTTCGGAGTAGAGTCCTGAGCGTGTTAAGGGGACGCGGTGATGTGCACAAACTCGTTTTAGTTAGACAAGTGATCCTTAGAGTGCGAAGGGATCGCGGTATAAAGTAGCGTGGATCCAATGGAGGTCAGTAATGAGAACTAATTTAGTTTCTCGTGCAATGTATGCAACGGCCGTGCTTGCTCTGGCAGCCGGGACCGTGTGGGGGCAGACGTTCCAAGGGTCAGTACGCGGGCTCGTGCAAGATGCCGGCGGAGGCGTAGTCGTGGGCGCGAAGGTCGACCTTGTGGATCAGGCAACTAATATCACACGTTCCACCACCAGCAATGCTGCGGGGGAATATTCGTTTGCAGCTCTTGACCCGGCGACCTACACGATTCGGGTGGCGGCGACGGGTTTCAAGACTCTGGAGCGCAAAGACGTGATCGTGGCCACCGCGCAAACGCAAACCATGGACGTAAGGCTGGAAATCGGCGCGGTCAGTGAAAGCGTTGTGGTGACATCAGAAGTGCCGCTCATCGAGACCTCCAATGCTTCCAACGGCGAGGTGATGGACGAAGAGAAGCTGGAAGACCTGCCCCTCCTGGGCCGCAACACGTTCTTGCTGTCGAAGTTGGCCAACACCGTCATACCGTCCGGAGACCCGCGTTTTAACCGTCTCGAGGACCAGACTGGTTCCTCGCTCATTACCATCGGCGGCGGCCCCATTCGCGGGAACAATTACACCCTGGACGGCATTCCGATCACGAGCGCTTCGAATATCGCGATCGTCATCCCTATGGAGGAGGCCGTGCAGGAAATGAAGATGCAGACCGGCACGTACGACGCCACCATGGGCCGCACCGGCGGCGGCGTGTTTAACACGGTGCTCAAGACGGGGACGAACAACATTCATGGCGACGCTCTCGGCTACTTGCGCACCACCGCCCTCGATGCCAATCAATTCTTCGGCAACGCGTTAGGCCAGCCCAGACCTCAGCAAACGACGCGCACCTGGGCGGGATCCATAGCCGGCCCGGTATACATTCCGAAACTATATAACGGCAAGAACAGGACATTCTTCTACGCAGGAACGGAAGCCTACCGCGACCATCAACCCGTCGGGGCCAGCTTTTCGATGCCGACCGCGGCCGAGGTGACGGGCAATTTTTCGCAGGCCACCCAGTCGAGCGGCGCGCCTTGGTTGATTTACGATCCGGCCACCGGTGTTTCGTGCACCGCAACGGGAGTGACTTGCCCCAAGAGCGACTTGGTGGTGCGTCAACCGTTTCAAGGCAACGTCATTCCGGTGCCGCGGATCAATCTCATCGGCGCGGCCTTAATGGGCTACGTGCCATTGTCGCAAACCTCAAGCCAAGTCCTAGGCGCCGCCAATTTCAACCACACCGACAATTCGTTGGATAGGGCCGGGGAATTCGTGGGGAAGGCGGAGCACGACTTTACGAATTGGCTCCGGGTGACGGCCTCGTTTCTGTACTTCAAGATGAGGGAACCAGCAGGAAACACAATCGGCACGTTCCCAGGCGATAGCTACGGCAACCTCTACCGCCGTGTGGATGCAACCGCGCTGAACGCGATTCTCACGCCGAATTCCACCACCGTCGTTACCCTGCGCTATGGCTTCAATCGCTACCCGAACTGGTATACGCCCATTACTTACCCGAGCTTCCAGGAATCGTCGCTCGGATTTTCGCCCGCCTTTCTCAACCAGCTTCAGGCGAACTACTTCCCCGTGGTCAGCATCAACCCCGGTCTTGGGTCCGCCGCCAGCGTTGGCTTGAGCAGTAGCTTAAGCTATAGCAATTACTATTCCAAGAACATTCTGGGCAGTGTTTCCAAGTTCATCGGCCGGCACAATTTCACGATGGGAGCGGATTACCGGCAGATCAACACGGGTAACAACTTCAGCCCTGCGGCTGGCACCTTCACGTTCGCCGAAAGCGCCAGCGCCGGGTGGACCGGGCAGTACGTGGGGACGCAAAACAACACCGGATCCGGTTTCGCCGACACGTTGCTCGGGTTGCCTACCAGCGTTGCGGTGACCACGGCGATTGGCCTCAACAACTACGTGCGGTATTACGCGGGATATTTGCAGGACGATATCCGCGTGAACAGGAATTTGACGGTCAACGTAGGGGTGCGTTACGAGTACGAGACCGGGGAATATGGAGTGAACAACAACCTGGTCACCAGTTTCAATCTGAACGCGGTCAATCCGATCACGGCGCTATCGGGCGTGCAGGCATTCGGCGTGCCTCTGTTTGCGGGTGTGGAAGGGAACACGGCCTCGACCGGCAATTCCTCGAGGACGCATTTTGGCCCGCGCTTTGGGACCGCCTATCAACTGACCAGCAAGACGGTTGTGCGCGCTGGTTTTGGCGTGTTCTACGCGCCTTCGGTTTTCAGCACCAGCGACGGAAATCTGGGCTTCACCCAGGCCAATACGGCCATCCCGTCAAACGACAACTATCTCACCTCGGCTATTACGCTCGCTAACCCGTTCCCCAACGGCCTGATCAACCCGACGGGCAGCGCGCTGGGCGGGCTGACAGGCATCGGCCAAACGGTGAGCTTCATCAATCCGAACCGGTCCGGCGGCGGGGTGGTGTATCAATTCTCCGCCGATATACAACGCCAGATCGGCTACGGCGTGGCTATCGAGGTGGGTTACATTGGTTCGCGGTCCAGCGGGCTGGGTGCCGGCGCCGGGGCGGCTAATGGCAGCCTCAATCTGGACCAACTGCCTCTCTCCGATAACTCCCTTGGCGGCAGCGTCCTAGGCGCCACTGTGGCGAATCCCTTCTTTGGCCACGGTGGACAGAACACATTTGCCAGCCCCACGATCCAGCAGTATTACCTGCTTTCGCCTTACCCCCAATACACCGGTATCTCCACGAGTGCGAACGTCGTTGTCGCCAAGTATGATTCCCTCACGGCGAAGGCCACCAAGAGGCTGTCGCATGGGCTGACGTTCCTTACCACGCTGACCTGGGCCAAGAATCAGGACGACAACTATGGCGGTGGTTTGGGCAATTCGATTTTGGGTCAAGTGGGCGGCGGCGGCGGCGTGGGCGGACTCCAGAATGCCTATTCTAACATCCGGCAGACTGAGTGGGGTGAATCGGCATCGGACCAGCCGCTCCGGTGGACCGCGACCTTCACTTACAATCTGCCCTTTGGAAAGGGGCAGCGGTTCCTGAATAATAACAAGGTGCTCGACTACATCGTTGGCGGCTGGCAGATCAACGACACCACGATTTTCGCGCAAGGCTTTCCGACCTACATCCAGCAGACCAACGGAAACACATTTCTGGGCGCTGCGAACCAGCGTCCCAACGCGACCGGGATCAGTCCGGAGACTTCGGGATCGCTGAGCCAAAGGATGAACGATTATTACAATCCGGCTGCCTTCTCCCTGGCTCCGGCTTATACCTTCGGCAACGTGGGCCGCAACATTCCGATGCGTGGCCCTGGGCAGGCTAACTCGGATACATCTATATTTAAGAACTTCACGGTCAAGGAGCGTTTTCACGCGCAGTTCCGGGCGGAAGCATTGAACCTCACGAACACGCCGTACTTCGCCGCTCCGCACACTACATACTCGCCGAACAGCTCCTCGTTCGGAACCATCACTTACCAGGCGAACCTACCGAGAAATTTGCAGATCGGCGTTCGTTTCGCCTTCTAGCCGGATGCTGAAAAAGTCCGGGAAAGCGATTTTGAGCCGCAGAGAAACACAGATGAACACGGACAACATATTTGTTTCCGTCGGCGTTCATCTGTGTTCATCTGTGGCGAACCCTAGGTTTGGTCTTCGCAGCCTGCCAGGGTCCCAGCGATTTGTTACTCGGAGCAACCGCTTGCTCACGGGCGCGTGGAGAACCGCTCCCTTACCGGTCGCGGCTCTGTAAAACAACTGTGGTCGCTTCGAGCGGTGAATAGGCGGGTTCTTTCCGAGATGGAATGCCCTGACTGTTAAGGAGCGGCCAACTCCGATAATGTTACCGCCGGGACAGCTTACTAGGAATCCGCGCCGGGACCAAGCCCAATCCGAATAAGCCGAGAGTGGCATTCAAAGGATATCGAAGGGGCATGGTACACTGCCGATATCGCGGACGCCAAAAGCTGGCCGCTGGGCCAGATGGGCAAAATTGCAACTCGGGATTTCGCTCGTCGTTCTTGTAAGCCGCCCCGTCATCTTGCGCCTATGACGGAATCGCCGTGGAGCCCGGCGGTTGCCGGCCGCCGTCACTATTGATGCCAAAGAAGACCACAGGGCGGAGCAGGGCCGTGCACGTGGCTCCCTCGCGGCGCGCGTCGGATTCTACCAGACAAGTACCCGTTTTTGAGGAGAGCGCAAAACCGGTCAGGGGGGCCTTCACACTTCGCGAAAGGGCTGCGGCGGCGTTGCTGTTTGGCGTAACCCTGCTCGCCTATCTTCCCGCTCTCAACGGCAGGTTGGTCTGGGACGATTCCGCCTATCTGACCGAACCCTCCTTACGCTCCCTTCATGGTCTGTGGCGCATCTGGCTTGACTTGCAAGCCACCGCGTTCAAGCAATACTACCCTCTGCTGCACAGCGCCTTCTGGCTGGAACACCGCGTTTGGGGGGACGCGGTGCTTGGCTATCATCTGACCAATGTCATTCTGCATGCCTGCGCCGCCTTCCTGGTCGTCTTGATCGCGCGAAAGCTGGCGCTACCCGGTGCCTGGCTGGCAGGCTTCCTGTTTGCGCTGCACCCGGTTATGGTGGAGTCCGTAGCGCAAATCGCCGAGCTAAAGAACACGCTTTCGGCCGTTTTTTATCTGGGTTCGGTTCTGGCCTATCTTCATTTCGACCAGGGCCGGCAGAGGGCGCAGTATCTGCTTGCACTGGCGCTTTTTGTGCTGGCTCTGTTGAGCAAGACGGTGACCGCCACGCTGCCTGCGGCGCTGGTGGTGATCTTTTGGTGGCAGCGCGGACGACTGAGTTGGCGGTGCGACTGGCGCCCCTTGATCCCCTGGCTGGCCGTGGGCGTTTCGGCTGGGGCCTTTACGGCCTGGATCGAGCGCACCATCATTATTGGATCGCAAGGTCTGGATTACCCTCTGAACCCGCTGGAGCGCTGCCTGCTGGCGGGTCGCGTTGTCTGGTTTTATCTGGGCAAACTGATCTGGCCGGCGGGGCTGGTGTTCACTTATCCGCACTGGGACATCGACTCGTCGGCATGGTGGCAGTATCTGTTTCCGCTGGGAGTGCTGGCGTTGGCCGCAACTTTGTGGGTCGCGGCGCGCTGGACCCGAGGACCGTTGGCTGGATTTCTGTTTTTTGTCGGAACCCTGTTTCCGGTGCTGGGATTTTTGAACGTCGAGCCGTTCGCCTACTCATATGTAGCGGACCATTTTCAGTATCTGGCCAGCTTGGGGGTAATCGTCCCGCTGGCGTCGGGACTGGCGCTTGTGGCCGGGCGGGCGTCGCGACCCGCCCGGCATTTCATTCGTGCATCCTGTTTCGTGCTGCTGGCTGTACTGGGGGCGTTGAGCTGGCGGCAGAGCGCCATTTACCGCGATCCGGTGGCTTTGCACCGGCAAACTTTGAAACACAATCCCGCTGCCTGGATTGCGCACAACAATTTAGGAGTTGAACTGGCGAAGATTCCCGGCCGGCTACCCGATGCTATCGCGGAGTACCGGGAGGCGTTGCGCTACCGGCCGAACCGGGAACTCGCACACTACAACCTGGGCCGCGCTCTTGCCCAGATTCCCGGCCGGCTGCCGGAGGCGATCGCCGAGTATCAAAAGGCGGTGCAGATCCGGCCCGGGTATGAGGAAGCGCACTATAACTTGGGAAATGCACTATCCAGGCTGCCGGACCGGCTGCCGGACGCCCTTGCCGAATATCGTCGGGCGTTAGAGATCAACCCGGACGACGAGCTGGCGCACTTCAACCTGGCTAATGCCCTCGCGCGGCATCCTGGCCAGTTGCCGGAGGCGATTGCGGAATACCGGGCGGCGCTCAAGATCGATCCGGATGATGCGCAGGCCCACAACAATCTGGCGAACGCGCTCTCCAGAATTCCGGAAGAATTGCCAGAGGCGATTGCCGAGTATCAAACCGCGCTGCGCATCCGGCCCGCTGACGCGGAAGCCCACAATAATCTGGGCGCCGCCCTTGCCCGGATTCCCGGCCGCATCAGGGAAGCCATTGCCGAATATCGAACCGCGCTGCGCATCCAACCCGATTATGCGGAAGCCCACAACAATCTGGGCATCGCGCTTTCCGGAGCACCAGACGGTATGGCGGAGGCGATTGCCGAATTCCAGGCGGCGCTGCGCATCCGGCCCGATTATGCCGAAGCGCATTTCAATCTAGGAAATGTACTGTCGGAAGTTCCTGGCCGGAGGAGTGACGCTATTGCCGAATATCGGGCAGCGCTACAATTCAAACCGGATCTTGAGCCAGCGCGGAAAATGCTGGAACGCATGCCGAGGTAGGAATGAGAGGCGCATTCTGGGAGGTGACCTCGCAAAAGACGGTTCGGCCTACCTGACGACGGCCGTGATTCGAGCCCTGCAAGCCGAGGGCACGTGCAGGTGTGGCGGCACCGTCACGAAAGGACAGACCGCCATGTTGGATAATTATGTCCGGCTTGTGGGGCAGCCTATCTAGCTTACGGATCCGCTTTCGAGCGGTCCTGCAGCCTGGAAAGGCGGCTGCGGGCAGGATTGCCCGCTCCACATAATGCGACCCCAGAAATGGTCTAGCCTGAAGAGTTGAAGCGCAAGAAGAAAGACGCACCAGGACCTACGGCAAGGGCGGTTCCGCGTCGTGAAACGTTTCCGCGCGGGGAATCGGCGCCAGACCTGCCCACTACGGGCCGTACGCGTCATCTTCTGGCGATTTTCGCCCTTTGTGCGATTACTCTACTGGCCTATTCGAATTCCTTCGGGGTAGGCTTCGCGCTCGATAACAGGGCACTTATTTTGAACGATTCGCGCGTTCATGAAGCTACGGCTCAGAACGTCGCCCTCATTTTTCAGCATAGTTATTGGTGGCCGATTGGCGAAGCGGGTCTCTATCGTCCCCTGACGACGCTTTCTTATTTGCTTAACTACGCGATCTTAGGCGACCGTGACCAACCCGCCGGATATCACTGGTTCAATTTATTGCTACACGCCGCAAACGTTCTCCTGGTTTACGCACTGTCGCTCAAATTCGTCCGGAAATTTTGGCCGTCCGCCTTGATCGCCGCGATCTGGGCCGTTCATCCGCCCTCGACCGAATCAGTCACGAATATCATCGGACGATCTGATCTGCTGGCGGGAATCGCGATGTTCGGAGGCCTCCTCGTCTACCTGAAGAGCACGGAAGGGACGGGACGGCGGAGAGTCGCATGGCTCCTCGCGCTGGCCGCGATAACGGCGGCTGGGGTTTTCTCCAAGGAGAGCGCGGTCACGCTCCTTGGCGTGGTCGTGCTGTATGAGCTGACGTGGTGGAAGGAGCGCCGGCAATTGCGGGGTCTTCTCCTGGGATGCCTCGCGATGCTGGTGCCCATCGCGGCGATGCTGTATCAGCGGTGGGTTGTGCTGTCCGGCTCCCCTCCCGCCGACTTCCCGTTTACCGACAATCCCATCGTGGGCGCCGGCTTCTGGATCGGACGGGTGACCGCACTCAGGGTGATCGCTCACTACCTCTGGCTGACGGTATGGCCCGTGAACCTTTCCGCCGACTATTCCTATTCTCAGATACCGCTCGCGAGCGGGAGCGTACAGGATTGGATCGCCTGGATGGTCGTTTTGGCGGTGGCCGCTTGCATCGCTGGGCTCTATCGATGGAATCGCACGGCGTTTTTCCTGGCCATGTTCGCGTTTGTGACCTTCCTCCCAGTATCCAATCTGCTTTTCCCGATCGGCACCATCATGGCCGATCGTTTTCTCTACTTACCGTCCGCTGGACTCCTCGCCTGTCTGGTGCTCGGGGTTTATGCCGCTCTCGAGCGCGTCGCCTTAGGTCAACTTAGAGCGGAGCGGTACGCTCCGGTCGTTCTCGGTTTGATCACGTTGGCGTTCGCTCTCCGGACCTGGGCGCGCAATCCCGATTGGCAGGACGATGCCACTCTCGCGAGCGTTAGCGTCCACACCAGTCCTCGCAGCTACAAAGTCCATAAATTGTTCGCGCAGTCGTTGTTTCAGGCCGATCCGGCACACGTCAATATAGATCGCGTAATCGACGAAGCGGACCGCGGCCTAGAGCTTCTCGATTCCCTGCCGGATCTGCTCAACATGCCCGATGCCTATCGCCTTGCGGGTGGCTACTACCTGACGAAAGGAGATGCATTGCAGCCGCCCGCTTCCGTCGCTGGGGCCGCAGCTCAGGAAGCCGCGTCTCGGCAGGCCGCCGTTGGGGAAGCCGCGAAGATCTATCAACACGCGCTTCAGATCCTGCTACGCGGCATCTCCATTGACGAGGCCAGGCGTGCGGAATACCGGCGGAAACTGGAGTCAGCACGCGGCGATTCCACTCTCATCGAGTTGGCCCGGGGTGCTTCCGAAGCGTACCGGCTCCTCTCGGCCGTATATCTCCGCTTGGGAGACGACGGCCGAGCCATGGATGCAGCCGCGAAAGCCCGCTCGGCAAATCCATTGGACCCGGAGGCTTATCTGCAAACAGCCCAGGTTTTCGTGGCTCTGCGTCAGGCAGATGATGCCGGTGTTGCTTTGATGACCGGTCTGCTGATCACATCGGACTTAGGCCTTCGGCAGGGCTTGATACGCTTGTACCAAAGCGGTCTCGACCCGAAGAGTTGTGCAATTGTCCCGGGGCCAAATGGCCCGGCGATCAATCCCAAGTGTGAAACCATCCGCCAGCTTTTGTGCGCCGCGTCAGTCGATACGCTCAAGGTCCGCTTACAAACTGGAAGGCGTGATCTCGCGGAAAGTCAGAAGCAAGTCTTCCTTCGCGACTACGGCTGTCCCGCCGGGCCGCTGAACCAAGTGATACCCGACGCACCGGGATCGTAAGTCCGTCCTCGGGGAAGGATTAGGAACGATAAACGCGCTAGTGTCTACGAATCACTTAGGCAACGCGTCAGCATCCCTGCAAACGCAAATTGGAGATTGCGGCATCAATACTCGGCCGTGCCGTCATTTGCCCGCCTGATGCTCTCGTTTGGGGGCAAGTGGGTGTAGATAATAATGAGGATGCCGAAGCCTCCAGATTCCAAAAAGGTCAACAATTTTCAACACGCTTCCCGCAACTACTTGAAACAGAATGTGTTGAAAATAGGCGATTTCTGCAGGGGGGAATCCGTCTTGGGCGCAGGGGTTCGGGCGTTCAAATCGCTCCGCCCCGACAAACAATCCCGGTTTGGCCACGCGCCGGAATCGGAATCCGATTATGGCGAACCAGAAAAAAGGGGCTCGGCCGAAGCCGAGCCCGCGCTGATTCAAGTTGTATCACGCTACCATGGCGAGCCCGGCATCTCTCCATACCTGCCGTGCATCCCAAATTCCTGGGCGATCATATAGCCTAACGCGTCGCTCAAGTGTGTTCTTTGCGGATCGGATTTGTCGATGTCGAGCGACATATTTCCCTTCGCGTCGGTCTTCCAGTGAACGCGCTCGAAATCCATGATCAGTTCCTTGCAGCTCGGATCTACCACGAGCCTACGCTCTCCCGCTTGGTTGTAGAGCATCGCATTCATGCAGTTGATCCGATCTTTCACGTGTGGATTGGTCCCAGGAACATTGATGCTGATCTGGTAGGGCCACCTTTTGAAAAACTCCCGCACAAGTTGCCAGTCCGTGCGGGACGCAGCAGTTCGACGCCCGCTCCCCGTTGCGTCGCCGTAGATGCTGATTTTGGGCGGACGTGCCCCCCAGAGCTGAATGCAATGCAGGAACGCTTCGCAAGCCGCCCCAGTGTTCGAGTTCGGGAGTGCTAATTCTCCGATAATGTACACCCGATCGCCGTCGCGTTGACCGATGACCGAGCACATTGGATTGACGTTGAAGTCAAGCGACCAGAATAAAGGTAGTTGTGGGTCGAAGCGGTGCCGCTCCACGTTCTGATCGCGATCGAATGCATGGTAAACTGCGCCGGCGGTGAGGTTTTCGAAACTTGCCTGAAACTCCTGGCGGTATGTCTGTTTGTCGAGTTCGTGTGTGGCGCCTTCTAGTTCCTCTAGCGAGACGTTCCCTCCTTCCTCGGTCGTATACTGAAACGCCTCCCAGTCAGATTGTTTCTTGGCGTGTTGATATAGATCGTAAAAGTGATCGTATCCGCGTGGTGTGCCAATAAAGAGCGCCTGTCCCCTCTTGTCGGCGAGAGCCGGGCGTAAGACTTCAGGCCAAACCTCGCGGGCGATCGAAGCGTACTCGTCCAGGATCAGGAAGTCGAGCCCGTCGCCGCGTAGGGAGTCGTAACGATCGGCGCCGCGTAAACAGATCGTGCCGCCGGTAATCAATTCGATCCTGAGATCGGTCTCATTGGGCGGCGCTGCCCAGTAGGGCCGGGTCAACTGCTTGAGCGGTTTCCAGGCGATTCGCTTAGCTTGTTTGATGGTCGGCGCTACATACCAGACCAGACGGTCTGGAGACCAGGCCGCCCGGCAGAGCTCAATGAGCGAGAGGAATGTTTTCCCGAATCTCCGGCCAGCGACAAGAACGCGGAATCGCTTGTCGCTCGTGAATACCTTCCACTGAGGAGGTTTAAGCTTGATCATGGAGTTGCGCCCCCTGGTCGCAGGTGACTACGAAAGCCGGCGGTGGCATCATCGGTCGAGCGTCGAACGGCTGGCGTTCGCGCATGCCGAGCCGAGTCTTTGCCAGAAAGATAGTTACCGCGGGGTGTTCCCCAGAGGTTCCCATCTCGATCAGGGTCTTGCCGATCTTACCTTTCACTTCGGCCAACCCCCGATCGAGCTCATCTCGAAAGTGCAATCTTAGCGTTTTAGGGGATCGAATACCGACCAAGACCTCGGGGATCACCCAAAACCGGCCAATGAGGGTCACCTGAAAACCGGCCAACGGAGATGAGCCCAGGACATTGACG
>Ga0209415_10006999_pt1 | contig 19843 bp, 20 predicted proteins | sample PeaSoiSIISIP2007_FD_187696 | JGI IMG/M metagenome (GOLD analysis project Ga0209415, IMG submission 187696) | Peat soil microbial communities from Weissenstadt, Germany - SII-SIP-2007 (SPAdes) (version 2) | ecosystem: Environmental > Terrestrial > Soil > Wetlands > Peat | place: Germany... | reverse complement strand
CCGGAGCGGGTGGGCAGGACGCAGTCGAACATGTCGACGCCGCGCCAGACCGCCTCGACCAGGTCGATCGGCTTGCCGACGCCCATCAGGTAGCGCGGCCGGTCCGCCGGCAGCATGGCCGGGGCGAAGTCCAGCACCTCGCACATCGCCTCATGGCCCTCCCCGACCGCCAGCCCGCCCAGCGCATAGCCGTCGAAGCCGATCTCGATCAGGCGCTGCGCCGACTCGCGGCGCAACGCCTCGAAGGTGACGCCCTGCTGGATGCCGAACAGCGCCTGGCGCTCGCGCGTCCCGAACGCGGCCTTGCACCGCGCCGCCCAGCGCCCGGAGAGCCGCATCGCCTCGGCCGCCCGCGCCTCGTCCGCGGGCCAGGCCACGCACTCGTCCAGCTGCATGACGATGTCGGATCCCAAGAGGTCGGCCTGGATCTCGATCGAACGCTCGGGCGTCAGCACGTGCCGGGCGCCGTCGATGTGGCTTTGGAAGGCGACCGCCTCCTCCGTCACCTTCGAGATCTTCGACAGGCTCATCACCTGGAAGCCGCCCGAGTCGGTCAGGATCGGCCGCTGCCAGCGCATGAACGCGTGCAGCCCGCCCAGCCGCGCCACCCGCTCGGCGGTCGGGCGCAGCATCAGGTGGTAGGTGTTGCCGAGGATGATGTCGGCGCCGGCCTGCCGCACCTGGTCGACGGTCAGCGCCTTCACCGTACCCGAGGTGCCAAGCGGCATGAACGCCGGCGTCCTGATCTCGCCGCGCGACATGGCGATCACGCCGGTCCGCGCCGCGCCGTCGCTCGCGTGGATACGGAAGTCGAGCGCGCTCATGCGTTCGCCCGCCAGAGCAGACTGGCGTCGCCATAGGAATAGAATCGGTAGCCGGCGTCGATCGCATGAGCGTAGGCGGCGCGCATCGCCTCGAGACCCGAGAACGCGCTGACCAGCATGAACAGGGTCGAGCGCGGCAGGTGGAAGTTGGTGACCAGCCCCGCCGCAGTGCGGAAGCGGTAACCGGGGGTGATGAAGATCGCGGTCTCGCCGCTGAACGGCTGGATCACGCCCGCCGCATCGGCCGCGCTCTCCAGCAGCCGCAGCGCCGTGGTGCCGACGGCGACGATCCGCCCGCCCCGCACCCGCGCCGCGTTCAACGCCTGCGCGGTCTCGGCCGACACTTCGCCGGCCTCGGCATGCATCCGATGCTCGGCGACGTCCTCGGTCTTCACCGGCAGGAAGGTGCCGGCGCCGACGTGCAGGGTGACGAAGTGGCGCGACACCCCGCGCGCCTCCAGCGCCGCCATCAGCTCGGGGGTGAAGTGCAGTCCCGCGGTCGGCGCGGCGACCGAGCCGTCTTCACGGGCATAGATGGTCTGGTAGTCGACCAGATCCTGCTCGTCCTCCGCCCGGCGGCTGGCGATGTAGGGCGGCAGCGGCATCGCCCCGCTGGCGGCGATGGCGAAGTCGAGATCCGGTCCAGCGAGGTCGAACGCCAGCGTCACCTCGCCGCCCTCGCCTTTCTCGGCGACGCTCGCCTCGAGCGCGGCGAGCAGGCAGGCGCGGTCGGCCGCCTCGCCGAACACGATCCGGTCGCCGACCGCCAGTCGCCGGCCGGGTTTGGCGAAGGCGCTCCAACGCGAGGGCGAGAGGCGTTTGTGCAAGGTCGCCTCGACCGCCGTCACCGCCTCGCCGCGGTGGCGCAGGCCTCTGAGCCGCGCCGGGATCACCCGCGTATCGTTGAACACCAACGCGTCGCCCGGCGCCAGCAGTCCTGGCAGGTCGCGCACGTGGCGGTCGCTCAAGCCGCCGTCGGCGCCCACCACCAGTAAGCGCGCGGCGTCGCGCGGCGAGACAGGCCGCAGCGCGATCCGCGCCTCTGGAAGCTCGAAATCGAAATCGGCCAGACGCATGCCCTCTCTTAGGGCATCGCCCCGGCCTGGCGAAACTCCGGCGCCGGCAAAGCGCCGACGCCGAGGTCTTGCTAGCCGCGACTAGTGGCGATGACCGCCGCCGCCGCCGTGGCCGCCGTGGCCTCCGCCACCGCCTTGGAAGTGACCGCTGCCCTGGAAGTGGCCGCCGCCCTGGAAGTGACCGCCGCCGTGCCAGTCGCGGCCGCCGTGGTCGCCGCGCCAGCCATGGTCACCGCGCCAGCCGCCACCGCCGCGCCAGTCGTGATCGCCGCGCCAGCCGCCGCCACGCCAGTCATGAAAGCCGTGCCCGTGGCCCCAGGCCCACCAGCCTGCGCCGGGACCGACCCAGCCGTTCCAGCCCCAGACCCCGCCCCAGCCGAAACCGCGACGCCAAGGATAGCCGCACCAGTACCAGCCTGGACCGTGCCAGCCGTCGTACGCCCAGCAATAGCGGTGGCCGCCCCAGAAATAGGGGTCGAACTGCGCTGGCTGGAAGTACGGGTCGTCGCTAAGCACCGGGCCCGCCTGCGCGCTGCTCGCCAGCGCGCCACCCCCCAAGAGGGCGCTCGCCGCGGCAACCGCCGCAAGTATTTTCCGCATAGTCTTCTCCGAGTGAACGCTGTCCCTACGCTTGCAAGTTAAGCTAACACTGCCGAATCTGACTGGCGGCTGAACGCCCCGAAGGTCGTTCTGCTAGGCTTTGGCGTCGGCGGCCACACGCATCGAGACGATCTTTCCTGGCGTGCGCGGCGGCTCGCCCTTGGGCAGCGCGTCGATGTTCTCCATCCCCGCCGTCACCTCGCCCCAGACCGTATATTGGCCATCGAGGAAGCGCGCCTCGTCAAAGCAAACGAAGAACTGGCTGTTGGCCGAGTGCGGGTAGCTGGTGCGGGCCATCGAGCAGACGCCGCGCACGTGCGGTTCCTTGGAGAATTCGGCTTTCAGGTCCGGCTTGCTGGAGCCGCCCGACCCGGTGCCGGTCGGATCGCCGCCTTGGGCCATGAAGCCGTCGATCACGCGGTGGAACACGACGCCGTCGTAGAAGCCCTCCCGCGCCAGTTCCTTGATCCGCGCCACATGGCCCGGCGCCAGGTCCGGGCGCAGGCGGATCGTCACCGGACCGGTGTCCAGCGTCATGGTCAGGGTGTTCTCGGCGTCGTCGGACATGAAGCCTCCGGTTATCAACAATCGCGGGTTCTTAACGCTCGAAACGCTTGATGTCTCCCCGCGGTTAACGATGGCGTCTAAGCGAACCGGGCGCCACGAATACGAGTGGGGAACCATCCTCGCCAAGCTCAGCTAGCTCACAGCGCCAGAAGGAGCCGCGCCATGAACGATGCCGCCACCAGCAGCCTGCATGACAAGCGCTTCCCCGGCGAGGACGCCGCCTATCGCCAAGCCCGCGACGCGCTGCTGCTGGCCGAGATGGCGCTGCGCCGGCAGGACGAGCGCGTCGCCGCGCTGCGCCGGGCCCTGCCGCCCGGCGGGCTCGCGACGGACTATGTGTTCGAGGAGGGCGAGGATGGCAGGCCGGTCAAGCTCTCGGAGCTGTTCGGCGCGAAGCAGACCCTGCTGCTGTACAGCTACATGTACGGCCCGACCATGGAACGGCCCTGCCCGTCGTGCTCGTCGATGCTGGATGGGCTCGACGGCCAGGCCCCGCACATCACCCAGCGCGTCGCGCTCGCCGTCGTCGCCCGCTCGCCGATCGCCCGGCTCCGCGCCGCCGGGGCCGAGCGAGGCTGGTGCAATCTTCACCTGATCTCCTCGGCGAACAACAGCTACCACGGCGACTATCACAGCGAGACCGCGGACGGCTCGCAGCGGCCGATCATGAACGTCTTTTCCCGGCGCGGCGGCGAACTGCGCCACGTCTGGGCCAGCGAACTGGCCTTCGCACCGATGGACCCCGGCCAGGACCCCCGCCACATCGACCAGATCTGGCCGCTGTGGAACGCGCTGGACTACACCCCCGAAGGCCGCGGCGACTTCCACCCGAAGCTCGAGTACGCCTGAGCGGTCAGTTCGCCAGCGCGACGCCGCCGTCGACCGCGATGGTCTCGCCGACCACATAGTCGCCGGCGCGTGAGGCAAGGTAGATCGCCGCCCCCGCCATGTCTTCGTCGCGGCCGATGCGGCGCATCGGAATACGCTTGGCCACCTCGTCGCCGTGGTCGCGCGCATCGCGGTTCATCTGCGAGGCGAACGCGCCCGGCGCGATGGCGCTGACCACGATCCAGTCGCGCGCCAGCCGCGCCGCCATCCGCCGGGTCAGGTAGATCAGGCCCGACTTGGAGGCGTGGTAGGAATAGGTCTCTTGCGGATTGAGCCGGATGCCGTCGATCGAGGCGATCATGATCACCTTGGCCGGCTTGTCCTGCGAGGCGCCGGCGGAGAGCTTGGCGTGCAGCGCCTGGGTCAGGAAGAACGGCGACTTCAGGTTCAGGTCCAGCACCTTGTCCCAGCCGCTCTCGGGGAACTCGTCGAAGTCGGCGCCCCAGGCGGCGCCGGCGTTGTTGACCAGGATGTCGAGCGACGGCTCCAGCTCGCCGATCCGCGCCGCCAGCGACTTGCACCCTTCGACGGTGGAGATGTCCTGCGGCAGCGAGATACAGGTCCCGCCGCCGGCCGAGAGCTTCTCGGCGGTGGCGTCGCAGTCAGCCGACTTGCGCGAGGAGATGTAGACCTTCGCGCCTTGCGCGATGAAGCCGGCGGCGATCATCTCGCCAATGCCGCGCGAGCCGCCGGTGACCAGCGCGGTGCGCCCCTCGAGTGAAAACAGGTCCGTCGCCATCGCCGTGCTCCCTTGGTGTCGCCGGAGCAGTGGCGCGGCCGATGAGCCCGGTCAAGCTGCCGCCCGACGCGCCCGCGCCTCGCTGGGCCGGCGCCAGATCAGCACTGAGTCGCCGAACTCGTGGGTGCGGTAGCCGCGCGCCTCGAGCTCGGCGTCGGCTTGGCCAAGCGCCTCGGCATCGGTGAAGGCGCCCAGCAGGTCGTGGTGGCTGTCGCCCGGCGCGTGCGTGCCGGACAGGATCGCATCGACCACCCACAGCGGTGTCGCGGGGCCGAGGCGCTGATCGGCCAGACCCTCGCCGGCCGCGACCTGACCATGCAGCGCGGCGGCGTGCTCCAGCGCCCGCGTGACCGTGGTTCCGACCGCGACGATCCGGCCGCCACGCGCCCACGCCCGGTGGATCGCCCGGGCGGTCGCGGCCGGAATCCGATACGCTTCCGGCAGCGGCAGGCGCGCATCCAGGGCGGGATCGCCCGTGGAAGACAAGCCGGCGGCGTGAGTCAGGGTGGCGAAGCCCGCCCCCTGCCAGCGGATCTCGCCCAGCATCGCCCAGTCGATCGCGAACCCGGCTGAGGGCGGCTCGAACGCCGCCGGCGGGCCAGCGATCGGGGTCCAGACGTCCCACAGCGCCAGCGCCTGCGCCATGTAAGCGTACTGCACCGGCCGCCCGTGAGCGGCGATACCGGCCCAGACCGCGGCCGCATCGCCCTGAAAGGCGAGGCGCACGAAGCGCGGATGGCCAAGCACCGCCTCCACGCACGCCGTCAGCGGGCCAAGGACGAGTCGGTCGCCGGCGCGAACCTCCGGCGGCGGCGCGCGCAGCTCGGTCGGGGTGCGATGGTCGCCCTCGCCGAACAGCACCGCCGAGAACGTCACGTCCTTGAATGCGAGACTGGCGCGCCCCGCCAACCGCGCCTCAACTTGCGCGCCGGTTCGCTGATGCTCGCCGACTAGGCTGGCGGGGATGGTCGCCGCGTCATTGGCGACCACCAGATCGCCGGGCCTCAGTTGCGAGGCGAAAGCACCGCGGCGCAGGTGGCTGATCGCGCCGTCGGCGTCGATCGCCAGGAGCCGGGCGTCTACCGGACGCTGCACGGGGATGTTGGCCGGCGTCATGGCGACATGGCCTCGGGCGCCGGCAAGGCGCTCAGGGTCGCGGCGATGACGCCTTCGGCGGCCTCCTCGGGGCGCTGCGAGGCGGTGCGATCAGCGCCAGGAATCGCCGCGGCGTGCATGGGCGTGTCCATGTCGCCTGGATCCAGCGAAAGCACCCGCACACCTTCGCCGGCCAGCTCGGCGTCCCAAATCTGGCTGAGGTGGCGTAGCGCCGCCTTGCTGGCCCCGTAGGCGCCCCAGGTCTCGTACGGCGTCACCGCCGCGTCGCTGGAGATGTTGACGATCACCCCGCCGCGCCCCTCCCGCGCCGCGCCGGCGAGCGCGCCGAGCAGGGCCTTGGAGAGCCGGAACGGACCCAACAGGTTGGTCTGCAGCGCCCGTTCGACGTCCTCGCAGTCGGTGTCGGCCAACAAGGCCAAGGGGACGGGACCGAGGTCAGAGGCGTTGTTGATCAGCACGTCGAGCCCGCCCAACGCGGCCGTGACCTGCAAGGCGATGCGGTGGATGTCGTCCTTGCGCGCGACGTCGCCGACGATACCCACGGCGCCCGTTTCCGCTGCGACGGCGGCGACGGCGCCCGCCGTTCGGGCCACGAAGGCGACCTTGGCGCCGCGGCCCACGAAGGCGCGCACGAGGGCGAGTCCGAGGCCCGACGTGCCGCCGGTGACGGCCACGCGCAGCGGCGTCTGAGGTGTTTGAACATGGACGCTCATGGCTCTCTCCTTGACTTGAGCGTCAGATCGGCGCTCAGGCCCGCCGGCGAAGCGCTGCGTCCGCTTTGTTGACGGAAGGTCGATCCGATGGACCAGGAGCAGGCCCCGGGCGTGAATCTGGCCCGCAACCTCGCGCAGCTGCGCCACAGCCGCAGTCTCACCCAGGACGCGCTCGCGCGGGCCGCCGGCCTGCCCCGCTCCACCATCGCCAACCTGGAATCCGGCGAGGGCAATCCGTCGCTGGCGGTGTTGGTGAAGGTCTCGACCGCGCTCGGCGCGCCGGTGGACGAGCTGCTGTCGGCGCCGAGGGCCCGGGTGCGGCACTGGAAGGCGGCGGAAGTGGCTGAGCAGCGCGCCGGCAACGGCATCTCGATCCGCCCGCTGGCGCCCGAACCAGCGCCCGATCAGACCATGACGATCATGAACTTCAGCCCTAGTGGGGCGATGCGCGGCACGCCGCACCTTCCTGGCAGCCGCGAGTACTTCACCTGCCTGCAGGGTCAGGTCTCGATCGGCGTGGCCGGCGAGCGCTTCGTGCTCGAGACCGGCGACGTGCTCGCCTTTCCCGGCAACCTGCCGCACGCCTACCAGAACCTGAACGGGCGCGCCGGCGCCCAAGGCGTATCCGTGGTGATCTTCGCGAAAGCGGGCTGAGCCGCTAGACCAGCGCGGCGCCCCAGAGACGCTCGAGGATGCGCAAGGGCGATGAGGCCGGGGCCGCCAGCGCCTCGACCGGCACGTAGAAGGTCTGTTCCAGCGCGCACTGGCCGCTGACCGCCGCGTGGGGGGTCTGGTCGGTGAAGGCCAGCCACGTCGCGCCCGCCGGGAAGGAAACGAACCGGCGCTGTGCGGTCGCCTGATAATCGCGGTCGCGTTTGGCCGCGTCGTGCATGCCCAGCATGATCTGGTCGTAGTCGGTGCGCCGGCACTTGGTCAGCGACAGGCTCTCAAGCAGCACTGCTTCGCCCGGCAACAGCCGGCGCGCGCGGTGGCGGAAGCGCTGGGCGAAGCCCTCGAACCCGCCCTCGGCGATCGCCCATTCGCGATCGGCGCCGGTCGGGTCGACGTTGTTGAACACCCGCAGGATCCGGCGGCCGGCCACCGGCTGAGAGGTGAAGGCGTCGAGGTGCAGGCTGCGGTCGTCCTTGCGGCGGCTCAGCGGCGGCTCGTCCTGCACCGAGCGGCGGCGCAGGCTGGTGCGGCCCACCTCCAGCTCGCCGTGGTACGGAGGGAAGAACTCGGCGATCAGGTCCCGCGACCAGACGGCATAGCGCGCCATCACCGCGCCAAGGCCAGCCACCACCTCCGGCGCGCCGACCACGCCGACGGTGTCGCCGGTGTTGGGATTATAGCTCGAGTTCTTCGAGCGGCCGTCGCTCCAATGGCGGTCGATCAGCTCGAGCTCGCTGGCGGTGAGCTGGAACGGCTCGGTTTCGACGATCAGGACGCCGTCGCGCTCGAGCAACTCGCGCAGGTCGCCACGCCCGGGCTTGCCCGCCACGGCGACGACGCCCGCCTCGCCGAATCGGCGGTCCTCCCGATCGACGGCGGTGGGCGCGTCCAGGTCGCGCTCGCGGCTGGCGCGCGGCGTCATCTGACCCATCGCCAAACTGCCCATCCTCTAGCGCCGCTCCCTCGAAGGATCACGCCCAGGCCGTCCAGTCATGCCAAGCGTCGGCATAATTAAGGCGGTTCGGGCCGTTACGCCAGCGTCAGCAAGCCTGACGCGCTGCTCTCCTAGGGTCTGCTTATAGTGGGAAATCTTGCGAACATATTTCATGCGCAACCTGACGGATTCTCAGCTTTGAACGGTCAGTCGGCAGTCTCGAGCCTCACTGTCGCTTGCAACTCGATGTCCGCCGCCGAACCACCGATCAGCAGATCATAGGCGCCGGGCTCGACCACCCATTCGCCTGAGGCCGGGTCGTAGAAGGCGAACGCACGGGCGTCGAGGTCGATTCGCACGATTTTCTGCTCCCGTGGCGCTAGGGCAACCTTGGCGAAGCCTTTGAGTTCCTTGACTGGACGGTCGACCGACGGCCCGCGCGGCCGCACATAGAGCTGGGCCGTCTCCTTGCCAGGTCGTTCGCCGACATTCTTCAGCGTGAACGTCACCGTGACTGATTCGCCGGCGCGGACCGCCTCCGGAGCGTCGAGATCGGCGTATCGGAACCGGGTGTAGGTGAGGCCGAACCCGAACGGGAACAGGGGCGGCTCGTTGCCGGCGTCGAAGTGCCGATAGCCGACCCGCAGGCCCTCGCCGTAAGTGACCGAATCACCGCCCGGGTAGAAAGCTTGCGCCGGACTGTCCTCCAGCGCGGCCGGGAAGGTGACTGGAAGCCGGCCGGACGGCTCGGCCTCGCCGAGGATGATTCGCGCCACCGCGTCGGGCCCAGCCTCCCCGCCCATCCACGCCTCGATCACCGCCGGCGCGTGGGCGATCCAGGGCAGCACGTAGGGCGCGCCGTTGGTGAGCACGATCACCGTGCGGGGGTTGGCCGCCAGCACCGCCTCCACCAGCGCGTTCTGATCGCCGGGCAGCTCGAGGTCCTCGCGGTCGTAGCCCTCCCCTTCGCTGATCGAGGCCGAGCCGATCACCACGACGGCGGCGTCGCAGCTGGCGGCCAGTTCCGCCGCCTCGGCCACCGTCCCGCGCGGCGGGCGCACGCCCAGGCTGACATATTCCCAGGCCAGGCCCACCGAGGCGTCGGTGGCGGCGCTGGTCTGTTCGGCGCGGCTCGGAAAGGCGCGCACGTACTCGGCCCGGACGCTGTAGCCGCGGTCGGCGGCCAGTTCCGCCGCCGCCGTCTTGCGGGTCACCGAGCGGCCGCCGACGTCGAGCTTGTCCGGCTGGCCTGCCATCTGCTCGTCGATCAGCGGCGCCCCGTCCAGCCACAGCCGCATCTGGCCCGGTCCCCGCAGCGAGAACTCATGACGGCCGTCGCGCTCGGGCCAGAACCAGCCGCTCCAGCGGAACGCGCCATAGGCGGCCGGCTGGCCGCCGCCGAGGTTGTGGCTGACCAGCTTGCCGAGCGCCCGCTCCTGTCGCGAAGCGACTGGCTCGGCAGTGAGGTCGCCCCTGGCGAAATACTCGCAGAGGATCCCCGCCTGGCCGCGCCCCTCGTCGGGGCTGAACATCGCCGGCCGCGCGGCGGGCGGGACTGGTTCGTTGTCGCCGCCGTCGGCGTGGAGCACCTCGGCGCGACCGGCCAGCCGATCGGTCAGGGCCGAGAGGATCGAGACGCGCCGGTCGGTGCGCACCTGGGACGAGCCGCCGCCCTGGATCCGCCTGGCCGACGCATTCGGGCCGACCACCGCGATGCGCTTCAACGTGGCGGGCTCCAGCGGCAGCAGATCGCCCTCGTTCTTCAACAACACCACGGCTTCAACGGCCGCGTCCTCGGCGATCCGTCGGTGGCGCGCCGTGCGCAGCTCGCCCTGCGGCACCGGCCCGCCGTCAAGCGCGCCGGTGCGCACGATCAGCCGGCACATCCGCAGCGCCGCATCGTCGATCTGCGCCTTCAGGACCTCGCCCGCCTTCACCGCGGCCAGCAGCTTGTCGCCGAACCAGAGCGCGGGGCCTGGCATCTCCAGATCGGTGCCGCCGTTGGCCGCCGCGGCGGTGGCGTGCACCGCGCCCCAATCGGAGACCACGACACCGTCGTAGCCCCACTCCCCCTTCAGGATGTCGATCATCAGTTTGCGGTTCTCGGTGGCGTAGACGCCGTCGATGCGGTTGTAGGAGGCCATCACGGTCCAGGGATTGGCCGTCTTCACCACGTGCTCGAACGCCGCCAGGTAGATCTCGCGCAGAGTCCGCGCGTCGGCCTCGACGCTGACGGTCATGCGGCCCTCTTCCTGGTTGTTGGCCGCATAGTGCTTGAGCGAGGCGCCGACGCCCTCGCCCTGCAGGCCCTCGACGTAGGCCGCGCCCAGCCGGCCGGCGAGGAACGGATCCTCCGAGTACGTCTCGAAATTGCGGCCCCAGAGCGGCGTGCGCATGATGTTGACGGTCGGCGCGAGCACCACCCTCGAGCCGAGCGCCAGCGCTTCGCGGCCGATCGCGGCGCCGACCTCGCGGGCCAGCTCGACGTTCCAGGTCGATGCCAGCGCCACGCCGACCGGGAACACCGTCGCCGGCTCGCCCTCGTTCGAGCGCACGCCGGTGGGGCCATCGGTGACGTTGATCCGCGGCACGCCGAGCCGCTCGACGCCCTCGAGGGTGAACGGCGCGGCGCCCGCCATCAGGGCGACCTTCTCTTCAAGGGTGAGGCGCGACGCCAGGTCCTGCGCGCGCGCTTCGAGCGGGCGGCTGGCGTCGAGATAGGGCGGCTTCTCGGAGGTGGTGACCACGGGGCCTCTCCTGTTATCGCCGATCTGGGGGCTAAAGTGGGACAAATGCTGGCGGCGCGCCAGCGCTGAGGCGCTGTGCGGTTCGCCGATTCCACGCGCGCAGCGATGATGGTAGGCTGCGCAACGGTCCCTTCAGGGCGGCGGAAGATGTTTGCGATGCGAGGGATCGCCGCGCGGTTCGTAGCGGCGGCGCTGGGCGCGGGGCTCGCCCTGACGGCGGGCGGCGGCTTGGCCGATACGCCGATCTCGGCCGTGACCAACTCCACCGACCCGCTGCACGACGCCGAGCGATCCGTCGTGCGCGTGGTGACCGTCTCGCTGGACGCGTTGGGCGAGCCGACGGCGCTGGAGACCGGCAGCGGTTTCGCCGTCGCCCCTGGCCTCGTCGTCACCAACCACCACGTGGTGCAGGGCGCCGCCCAGGCGGTCGAGATCGACACCTTCGTGATCCCCGAGCGCGACGCCGGCGGCCAGTCGCAGAAGGCGACCGTCAGACAGACCTGGGCCGACGCCGACCTCGCCCTGCTCTCCGCGCCAGGCCTGTCGTCACCGCCGCTGACCATCGCCGAGGTCGAGCCGGGCAAGGAGGCGATCGTTCGCGCGCTCGGCTATCCAGGCGTCACCGACGAAGTGCGCAACATGTCGCTGACCGAGATTCTGCGCCCGCAGGAGCCCTATGTGACGTCAGGATCGATCGCTCTGTTCTCGTCGATCGCGCCTGGCGGCGGGCGCATCGACACCATCTTCCACACCGCCGCGATCAATCCAGGCAACTCCGGCGGGCCGCTGGTCGACGCCTGCGGGCGGGTGATCGGGGTCAACACCTGGGGCGCCGGCTCTCAGCTCGGCGACGACGGCCAGGTGACCGCGCCGCAGGGCCAGTTCATCGCCAGCCAGTCGTCGGTGGTGGCCAAGTTCCTCGCCGACGCCCAGGTGAAGGCCAACTTCGTCGCCGGCGCCTGCGTGCCGGCCTCGATCCAGATGCTCGATGACCGGCTGAAAACCGACGAGACCGCGATCGCCGACGCGAAGGGCCTGATCACTCAGCTGCAAGGCCAGCTCCAAGCCAGCGACTCTCGCGCCAGGCAGCTGTCGCTGATGATGTCGCTGGTGGCGGGCGCGGTCGGCATCCTGGTGGTGGTGCTGATCGCGTTCGGGCTGAGGCCGAAGCGCAAGGCCCCGCCGCCGAAGGTCACGGCGCCAACAGTCCCCGGCGGGGCTCCAACCTAGCGCTTCCCCGCGAACGCGGGGACCGAGGCCTTCCTGCAGCGCTGGAGCGGCGGAGAGTCAGCAAGGTCTGTCCACGAACAACACGAACACACACGAACGGATGGGGATGGGGCAGCGCGCGAGCGGCCGCGTTCGTGTTGTTCGTGTTGTTCGTGGACAAACCTTTTCTTTGTCCCGCTTCGCGGGGGCTCGGTGATGGGGGTCGCCGCCGCGCCTAGGCGAGCAGGCCTAACACGCCGAGAATCCCCGCCGCCAGCAGGCACCAGAGTGGGTTCAGCTTGGTGAAGTAGGCGACGCCGGCGCTGGCGGCGGTGACGATGGCGAGCTTCCAGCCGGTGTCCGCGGCGCGCACCAGCACGAAGGCGCTCGAGCAGACGAATCCCACCGTCACCGGCGCCAGCCCCGCGCCGATGGCTGAGCGCCAGGCGGTCTCGCGGTACCTGTCCCAGGCCCTGGCGACCCAGAAGGTCAGCAGGCAGGACGGGCCGCACATCGCCGCGGTCGCGACCAGCGCGCCAGCCAGGCCCGCGGCCTTCCAGCCGATCAGGGTGGTGACGAGGAAGTTGGGTCCCGGGGCGGCCTGGGCGATGGCGAACAAGGCCGCGAAGTCCTGGTTGGTCATCCAGTGGTTCACGTCCACCGCCTGGCGGTGCATCTCCGGGATCACCGCATTGGCGCCCCCGAACGCCACCAGTGACAAGGCGGTGAACTGCACTGCCAGCGCGACAAGCGTGTCGGAGGTCTTCATGCGCGGTTCCGCTTCCAAAACCAGGCGGCCGCGATGCTGAGGGGACCCAGCACGACCAGCACGTAGGGCAGCGGCAGGCGCAGGATCGCGACGGCGGCGAACGCGACCAGGATGAACGGCGCGGCCAGCCACGGCCGGCCGCGCAGCAGCGGTTCGGCCATGCGCGCCGCGGTCGCGACGATAAGGCCCGAGGCCGAGGCGCCAAGTCCCAGCAGCGCGTGCCTGACCATCCCCAGCGCGCCAAAGCGGCTGTAGAGCATGCCCAGCACGATGACGATGATCACCGGCGCCCCCACCAGGCCGACCGACGCCGCCACCGAGCCGCGCCAGCCGCAGGCCCGCGCCCCGACCACGATCGACATGTTGACGATGTTCGGCCCCGGCAGGGTCTGGCAGAGCGACAAGGTCTCGGTAAAGTCCTCCGGCGTCAGCCAGGCCTTGCGCTCGACCAGGGTGCGTCGTGCGAACGGCAATGTGCCGCCGAAGCCGGAAAGCGCGATGGTGAAGAAGGTGACGAACAGAGCCCAGGCCGTCGGGGTCGGCGCCCCGGCCGTCGGCCGATCCGTCACTTGCAGGGGTATTGCGCCGAGAGCGCCTCGACCACGAGGTCCTGCGCCGCCAGCGGGCGCTTTTCGGGATGCGCGCCGAGGAAGGCGGTCACGGCCGCCACCATCTGGGTTGCTGTGACGCTGGCGGGAAAGCAGACGCGTTGCGCTGCGCCGAGCCCCTGCCCGGCCTGCTGCGCGTCGCTGACGCCGACGACATAGCCGACGCAGCGGCCCTGCTTGGTGGCGAGATCGGCGTCGCCGGACTTGGCCGCGCACTGGGCGTTCAGGCTATCGCCGGTGAAGAACTCGAGGTCCGCCGCTGGCGCGGGCGTCGCGGCCGCCAGCGCCAGGCCGCTCGCGGCGGCCATCGCCATCAGGGTCCTCGCCATCACCATCTCCCGGCGCCGCCGGCGCCTACGTTCGCGCCGCGTCACCCTATTCGGGCGCCAGCAGCGGAGTCGCAAGGGGATCGGAGTCGGGCTACAGAGCGCCGGACCGCCGCTTGGGCGGGACTCACGTCAGGAGGAGCGCCGCATGGGGCCCCGGTCGATCGTCAACTACGTCTTCATCGTCGTGCTCGCCGCTATGCTCGCCGGCGGCCTCTATGCGACCTGGAACATGATCCAGGCGGTGATGACCTGAGGGGGCGCTACTCGGGATCGGCCAGGGCGTCAAACCGGGCGAGCAGCGGTCGCGCGGCTGCCTCGCCGCGTTCTTCGATCAGTTGAGCCTCGATGGTCTGGCGCGTGCGCACCGCCGCCAGCAGCCGCTCCTCGCGACCGTGCCAGTCGACCATCTTGGCCCAGACCGGATCGATCACCTCGGTCCCGGCGATGGTCCCGCCGCCGGCCCGCTTCAGCGTGAAGCTACGCAGTTCGGAGATAGTGGTCGCGAGGTAGGCGACGTGGATCGCCTCGTCGGTGCGGATGCGTTCGACCAGGGTGGCCGCCAGATCGGCTTCGGCCCGGCAGTCGCGGAAGTTGTCGGGATCACGAAACACCCGGATGTTGAAGGCGAAGCCCGACTCCGCTCTCACTTCGATCATCAGCACGTTCATCAGCATGCGGATCAGGTTCTCGAACGGCTCGGCGATTTCGGGCATCAGCCGACCCTGGTCGGGCCGAGCGATGCTTTCGGGCGGTACCGGGATCGGGTAGCGGTCCTTGCCGAACACCAGGTCGCGGGCAGCGAACCACATGGCATCGTGCGCGCCGAGGCCCGGCGCCCCCGGATCGCCGCCCTCATCCGCGCCATGGGCGAACAGCAGGCCCTGGCCCAGATGCCCCACCGCGGTCTCGGCGACCGGCTCGACCAACAGCCGCTGCATGTCGGGCGCGGGCATGTTGCACAGCGCCCGGCCGCGAGCCTCGATGATCCCGGTGATCGACAGCGAGTTCCACATGGTGCGGCCGAAGCCTTCGCTCAGCAGCAGCTTCTGCTGCGCCTCGTTCGGGTAGCCGCCGCGCTTCAGCAGTTCGCGGTCGGCGCTGATGATCGGCCAGCCGCGCGCCTGCAGCGCCGCCTGCCAGGCCCGCACCGCCGGCCAGCGCACCTTCGTGCGCGGCGAGCAATAGGAGCCGTCGGCGAGGAACCCGCCGTGCAGCTTGTAGCCCGCTTCCACATGCGGCCGGGCGTAGGCGTGGCTCTCCAGCAGCTCGTCGCGGCTGTAGCGTAGGCGCGCATCCATCGGCGTCTCTCCCAGACCGGACGAGCGCCGGCTGGCCGCAAGCTTATCGCGGATCAGTTGGCCGCGCCACGCGCCCTCAGAGCCGGATCATCGCCGATCCGCAGCCCGGCAGCTCGAGCCCCGCCTCGCCCAGGGTCGCGCCGCCGCCAAGGAACAGCGGCTCGCCGCGCCCGAGCACCGGGTCCTCGATCATGGTGGCCTGGCCGCCCAGTTCGAAGAAGCAGCGCACGCGCTCGTTGCCCGCCACCCGCTCGAACCCAAGCACATTGTCCGCCGTCTCCAGCTGGACGCAGGCGCCGGTTCGCAGCGCCTCCGATCGCTTGCGCGCCGCGATCACCTGGCGGGAAAAGTGCAGCGCCGAGTCCTCGCTCACCGCCTGGCGCTCGATCGATAGCGGCAGGTGCGCCGGGTCCATCGGCAGCCAGGCGTCCGCCGCGGCGGTGAAGCCGCCCATCGGCGCGGCGCTGGTCCAGGGCATCGGCGTGCGGCAGCCGTCGCGGCCGGGGCCGCCGGCGTAGGCGGCGATGGCGTAGGGGTCCTGCAGCCGCTCGAACGGCACGTGGGCGTCAGGCAGAGCCAACTCGTCGCCCTGATAGACGAAGATCGTGCCGCGCATGGCGATCAGCGCCGCGAAAAGGGCCTTGGCGCGGTGTGCATCGCCCCGCGCCATCCGGGTCGGAAAACGCGTGACGTCGTGGTTGCCGAGCGACCAAGAGGGCCAGCCTGCGTCGTTCTCCCAGGACTCGAGCGCCGTTCGGAACAGCTGCGGCGTCCCCGCAGCGCCTGACAACAGGTAGAAGCTGTAGGCGGTGTGCAGGCGGTCGGGCGGCTGGGTGTACTCCTGCTGGCGCGGCAGCGGCGGCTCGTCGCCGATCTCTCCGACCGTCATCCGATCGCCGGCGTAGCTGTCCATCAGCTTGCGCAAGCGGTTGATGAACAGCAGGTTCTCCGGCTGCGAGCGGTCGAACTTGTGCCGCTGCATGTCGGTGGCCATCAGCGGGGTGCGATTGCGCTGGGCCGGCGGGTTGTCGGTCAGATTGCGGTCGTGGACGTAGTAGTTGACGACGTCGAGCCGGAAGCCGTCGACGCCGCGGTCGAGCCAGAACCGGGCGACGTCGAGCACTGCATCCTGCACCGCTGGGTTCCAGAAGTTCAGGTCCGGCTGCTCGGGCAGGAAGTTGTGCAGGTAGTACTGCCGCCGCTTGGCCGACCAGGTCCACGCCGGCCCGCCGAACGAGGCCAGCCAGTTGTTCGGCGGCGTGCCGTCCGGTTTGGCGTCGGCCCAGACGTACCAGTCGGAACGCGGATTCTCCCGCGAGGCGCTGCTCTCGATGAACCACGCGTGCCTGTCGGAGCTGTGCGACCAGACCTGGTCGATGATCACCTTCAGGCCGCGCGCATGCGCCTCCGCCAGCAGCGCGTCGAAGTCCTCGAGCGTGCCGAACATCGGGTCGACGTCGCGGTAGTCGCTGACGTCGTAGCCGAAGTCCTTCATCGGCGAGGTGAAGAACGGCGACAGCCAGATCGCATCGACGCCGAGCGAGGCGATGTAGTCGAGCCCCCGCCGGACTCCGCCGAGGTCGCCGACCCCGTCGGCGCCGGAGTCGAGGAAGCTGCGCGGATAGATCTGGTAGAAGACGGCGCCCCGCCACCACTCGGCCATGTCGGTCCTCGAGGAATCGCCCCACGGCGGGCGGCAGGCGCGTCTATAGCGGGGCCGAACGCGAGGGTCTCGCCCCAACGCAAGCGACCCTTCCGCGCAAGCCAACAGGCGGCGCCCTGGTCAGGGCGCCGCTGCCTGGGCTACTGCTCGCTGCTGACATGACGCTGGCGAAGCGGTGGCGTACCGAGGGCCGCTTCAACCCTGCCGGATCGGGAGATCGACATGGCGGACCGAACGGGCGGATGCGCGTGTGGCGCGATCCGGTTCAAGATCACCGCGCCGCTGATGGGCGTGGGCGTTTGCCACTGCACCGATTGCCAGAAGGCCTCGGGCGGCCCCCCGAACTACGTGGCGCTCGCGCCCAACGCCGGTTTCGAGGTCACCAGGGGCGAGCCCAAGGTCCACTACAGCAAGGGTGACAGCGGCCAGGACGCCGGGCGCGCCTTCTGCCCCGAGTGCGGGTCCCCGCTCTGGAGCATGGCCGCGCAGGCGCCGTTCACGCCGGTCAAGCTAGGCGCGCTGGACGACAATGCGGACCTTGCGCCAACGCTGCATCTCTATGTGTCGTCCGCGCCGCCCTGGCACCTGATGCACGATGGCCTGCCGCAGTTTGCCAAGATGCCGCCCTTTCCACCACCAGCGACCTGACGGGCGCCTCACTCGACTCGCTCAAGCGCGCAAGCGACTGGGCCGCCCGTTCAGCGACGCGCCGGCGTCCTTCGGCAGCACGAAGAAGAAGCCGGCCGAGACCAGCGCCACCGCGCCGATGATCAGGAACGTGGGGGTGATGGTCGCCGCCGTCACCTTGTGCGCCGGCCCCTGGAACAGCCGCAGCAGCGTGGCGGCGAAGCCGATGCCGATGCTCTGCGCCAGCCGCTGTCCCATCGCCGACATGGTCGAGGCGCGGCTCATCTGCGGCTGGTCGATGTCGGCGAAGCCCAGGCCGTTGAGGGCGGTGAACTGCAGCGAGCGGAAGAAGCCGCCGGTGAGCAGGATCATGTAGATCAGCCAGTGCGGGGTCGATTTCGTCAGCACGGCGTAGGCCATGAAGGTGAAGCCGACGATCACCGCATTGACGGTGAGGGTGTTGCGAAATCCGAACCGGGCCAGGATCGGCGGCGCGCTGGTCTTCATCACCAGCGCGGCGGCGGCGCTGGCGAAGGTCATCATCCCGGCCTGGAACGGCGAGAGCCCGAACGCGACCTGCAGCAGCAGAGCGAGCAGGAACGGCGTCGCTCCGACGCCCATGCGCATGAAGGTGCCGCCGACGATCGAGGCGAAGAAGGTGGGGATCTTGAACAGCTTGAGATCGAGGATCGCGTGCGGCGTGCGCCGCGCGTAAGCCGCGTAGATCCCCAGCAGCGCCAGCCCGGCGCTGAGCAGTCCAGGCGCGGCCCAGACCGGCAGGCTGCTGCGCCCCAGATTCTCGAACGCGTAGACCACCGCGGCCAGGCCGACGCCGGTGAGAATCATCCCCAACCAGTCAAGCTTGCCCGCGTCCTCCTCTTTGATGTCGTTGATGTATTTCGAGACCAGGATCACGCCCATGATCGCGATCGGGATGTTGAGGAAGAAGATCCAGCGCCAGGAGATGTAGGTGACGATGAAGCCGCCGATCGGCGGGCCGATCACCGGGCCCAGCAGCGAGGGCATGGTCAGCACCGACATCGCCCGCACCAGGTCGTGCTTGGGCGTGGTGCGCAGCAGCACCAGCCGCCCGACCGGCCCCATCAGCGCCCCGGCGGCGCCCTCCGCGAAGCGCGCGAGAAGCAGCTCCGGCAGGTTGGTGGCGAAGCCGCAAGCGGCGCAGGAGGCGGCGTAGAGCCCGATGGCGATCAGGAACACGCGCTTGGCGCCGAACCGGTCGGCCGCCCAGCCGCTGACCGGCAGGAAGATCGCCAGCGCCAGCAGGTAGACGGTGATGGTGGTGTTCAGGCTGATCGGGCTCTGATGCAGCGTGATCGCCATCGCCGGCAGGGCGTTGGCGATCACGGTGGCGCTCAGCGTCTGCATCAGGTTGGCCGCGCCGATGATGGCCGGCACCAGGCTGGAGAACGGCTTGTCCTCGGCCTCGTCCAGCGCCAGCGGCTCGGCGCTCGGCTCGCCCTCGAGGGAGGCGGCGAGCTCGGCCTCGGCCTCGCGGCGCGCTGCGAGGTCACGCGCGACCAGCACCGCGTCGGCCATCAGCGGTCCTCCGCCAGGCGCACCAGCGGCTCGGCGGCCGCGGCCAGCGCCGCGCGTTCGGCGCCGCTGAGCTTGGCCAGGCGGGCGGCCAGCCAGTCGTTGCGCCGGCGCCGGATCGCGTCGAGCGCCTTGCCGCCCTTGGCTGTCAGCGTCAGGCCGACGCGGCGGCGATCATCGTCGTCAGGCGCCGCGCGGGCGATCCAGCCGGCCGCTTCCATCCGCTTGACGTGGCCGCTCATCGAGGCGCGCGTCATCTGCTCGCGCTCGGCCAGCTCGGACACACCGATGCCGGCGTGCTTCTTCACCACCCCCAGCAGCTGGGCGTCGAGCGCCGAAACCCCGGCCCGCTGCGCCTCGCGGCGCAAAGCCCGCGACACCTTGAGCAAGGCTGGGCGCAGCGCGTCGGCCAGCGGCAGGATGTCTTTGTGGGAAGGCGACAGCGCGTTCATGGCGTCCCGATGTAGTTAGGCTACCTAACTAACTGGTCACCGGCAAGATGCAAGCCTGGCGGGCTGCGACGCAACGCCCTGGCGTGCTATGGCGGGCGGTGTCCGACCGGGAGAATTCCATGCAGGCCGTCTTCACCCACGCCATCAAGTTCGTCGACGACATGGACCGCGCCATCGCCTTCTATCGCGACACGCTCGGCCTGCCGCTCCGGTTCGCCTCGCCCTCTTGGAGCGAGTTCGACACCGGGGCGGTCACGCTCGCCCTGCACCCCGCATCCGAGCGCAATCCGGCCGGGTCGACCCAGGTCGGCTTCACCACGCCGGGGCTTGAGGCGATCTACGCCGGCCGGGAGGCCACCGGTCTCACCTTCACCGCCCCGCCGGTCAACGAGCACGGGACCCTGCTCTCGCGCCTGCTCGACAGCGAAGGCGCGGAGGTCGGCCTGTCGGGCGCCAAG
>Ga0209415_10006997_pt1 | contig 19845 bp, 19 predicted proteins | sample PeaSoiSIISIP2007_FD_187696 | JGI IMG/M metagenome (GOLD analysis project Ga0209415, IMG submission 187696) | Peat soil microbial communities from Weissenstadt, Germany - SII-SIP-2007 (SPAdes) (version 2) | ecosystem: Environmental > Terrestrial > Soil > Wetlands > Peat | place: Germany... | reverse complement strand
CTTGCGGGCTTTCCCCGCACCTCGGCTCAAGCAAGTCCCGGAGGGCTCGCAGGTTCTCCGGTGGTGCCGTCCTGCCGTTGGCGGCCGTGCCGCTTCCGGCAGTGCTCGTGGATGAGGCGCTTTTCCGCTTTGTCCGCCGGGCTGCCCGGTGCGGTGATCGCGTGGCGCGCGATCGCCTTCCCGATCGCGGAGGCCCATTGCTCCGATTCTGCGGGGCTCTGAGGCTCGCGGTCGGCGTGCAGGAGGAGGTTCCCGCAGAGGGGGCAGCGTCCTTGCTGCTTCCTGAGCAGGTGCAGCCTGCCCGCGCTAACTGGCGCGGCCCTCAGGCAGGAAGCACGGGCAGGCCATGCCTGCCCAGGGAGCGCACCGGGCACCGGCAAAGGCCCGCTCGCCGCGCGAGATCACCAAAACAGAAGTCTCCACCGTTTCAGGGGATTGCAAGTCGATGTCGGCGCTCCGGAGATTGGGTTGGCGAAAACGGTAATTGGATCTCCGTGATCCGACTATGGCTTGCGGGGCTTATCACGCTGCGGGCTTATGCTCAGCTCGCCGGGTGTCTGGAATGCTGCCGGCTGACTATGACCCGGTGCAGTGCACGCTAACGCTGGTCACGTACGCCGATCCTTGGCTGGTGATAACCACCTGATCTGTATAGGCGGCCACCTGACCTCCGCGGAGCCTCCCCCTGAACGTCGCTATGTCGAAGCCGTGATACGTGCCGGACGGATCGGACGCGTTGATCGTGCATTCTGGCGTGCCCGACTCGGTGCCAGTGTTCCGTACTCGCACAGTGACCGCGAGGTCAGCAGGGTTGACGGGCAGCGACGACACGACCGTGGCCTTGTATGCGGCGGGCCGCTCAGCGCGGGTCCGGGCCGGTGCCGGGGTGACCTTGCGAACCGGGTTAGCGTGATGCGCCGTGTTGGCTGCCGAGTGGGCCGCTGACGTACGTGACAGCGAGGTACCTGGCGGGTTCTGCCAGTCCCCCGTGACCAGACCGGTGATCACGTAGACGGCGACCGAGACACCGAGGATTGCCAGGACAATTTTCGCCCGCCTGGGCACGGGCGGCCTCGCGCGGTTCGGAGTCGAGTTCATGCGGGCTAAAGTAATGCCAGACCAGTCTGCATGTACGGTGGTTGACCTGCGGCAATGCCATTGGGTCAATATGTTTGCAGCTCGTACAAATTGGCAGGGTCGGGCGGATGGTTAGGCGATTTCTTTGGCCTGCCGTCGTCTGGCCGTGTCCATGTCGAAGTCGGCAGCGACGCCTGTGCCAATGGCATGGCGGTAGCGGCACCAGGGCCGGTACCCAGGCTTGTCGAGCATGTCCTCGTCGAGGCCAGCGGCGGCTGGCCAGTCATGACGCTCGGCCTGCTGACGAGCTCGTGCAGCTGCGCGTCGTTCGGCGGCGGTTCGCTCGGGTGGGGTTTTGTCCCACCAGGCATTCCAGAGACGGCAGGCAAGCAGATGGAAGCTGACGGTCACGGTCTGGCAGTCTCCCCGGATCAGCCGCTGCACGGCATGTGGTGCCGCCCCGAGCGCTCGCGCGATCCTGGTGGCGTCGTGGCCCATGGCGACGAGCGAGCGCATCCGCCAGGCCGTGCCATTGGCATCCATCCGTCCGTGCCGCAGGCCGACTCCGGTCTCCTGTTCCAGCGCGGCGCCCGTCGGCCGACGCCACGCGGCCTGGCCCGTCACGACTGCACGCCGGCACAAGTGGCGAGCAGTTCCACGCCGATCCAGGCGTCGGGCGACTGGGAGCCGGCCAGCGCTGCCGCTTGTTCGCGCAGGAGCGCGAGTAGATCGTCAGGAAGCAATGCCTCCTGCGCCCGAATGAACCCGTCGTAGGGTCTGCTTGAGATGGCCAGCCTGAGCAGTGCCCAGGCAAGGTCTGGCGAGTCTGGCTGAGTGAGCACGTCGGTGGCCATGAACTGGTCGCCGCTGAGGACGCAGCTGAGCAGGAGATCGCATGCTGCGGCCGTCTCGAAGACCCCGCATGGCCACATGGCCGTGATCGCGTCCGCGATCGCCGCGAACTCGTCGTAAGGCAGCGCCCATGCCGGGCATGTCCCGTCCATTGCCTCGGCCACGGTCTGCGGTCGGATACCGGCACGGGAGGCAAAGGATTCGTGGTCCTCGCCGTAGGTGGTCATCACGGCCCGCAACAGCGAGGCCGAGAGCGCCGTCACCCGGTGCTCGCCCAACTCGTCCAGCACGAGTGCGCTGTTACGGACAGTTGAAGCCGACCGCACCGGGTGGCACTCGCTCGCGGCGCTCATGCCGGTCTCCGGCTGCTGCTCGCGGTGCGGCTCAAGGACGCCGGAGCGGGCTGGCTGACCCGCAGGCCGGTGAGCCTGCGGACGCCTCGGGCGAGCTGACCCGGCGCCTGGCGAGGCAGCGCGCCGCGGCGGTCTTCAGCCTGGATGCTGACCACGATCATGGTGAGCGCGACCGGGATGACCAATGTCATGACCACTGCGGCGGCTAAAGCGATGATAATCATGATGATCTCCGTTGTGAGCTGCGCATTTACCTGGCGCACTCATCAAACGCTCGAAAGAGACTGGCGAAGCGGTCTGCGGACTAGCCCCGCACTAGTCCGTTCGGTAGTCCTTCTGGCGGCCCCGCTGAAGCCTGCTTAGGCTCGGCGTATTGGTTCATCTAGCTGGAGTTGAAGGAGCGATTAGAGATGACGAGCACACGGCCACGGCTGAGGGCTTTACGCGAGGAACGCGGCTGGACCCAGCAGGACGTGGCCGACCAGGTGTCGCGGCTGGCGTGGCTGCGCCGACACGAGCGGGTCGGCATCAACGCGGACATGGTTGCCAAGTGGGAGCGGGGCGAGAAGCGGCCGAGCCCTCGATACCGGGAGCTGCTGGGCTTCCTGTTCGAGACCGACGCGCACGGGCTCGGGCTTGGCGGACCCGCGCCGATTGAGGCTGCCCCGCACAGCGATGCGGACGGCAACTCGCTGATCGAGATGCTCGGTGGTGCCGCGTCGCTCCTTGACCAGCTTGGAGCGGCCGGGTCGATCTTGCAGCCGCGGATGTTCGATGTATGGAAGGACGAGGTCATGCAACGTCGTGCCCTGCTGAAACTGATGGGTCTCGCAACAACCGCTGGCGTGGTTCCTGCCCTGGACCGGGAGTCGCCAGGCCGGGGCAAGGTGACCCCGAACGACGTTCAGGATCTGGACCACCTGGCCGACAGGTATCAAGCGCTGTATCACTCGACCGCTCCGGCAGTGCTGATGACTCCTGTCGTTGCGCATCTGGAGACGTTGCGCGACTTCCTGCGCCAGGGTCCGTCGGCGGCATTGCGCAGGCGGTTGTTCGCGAACCGAGCACGGGTGGCGACGCTGGCCGGACGGCTTGCGTTCTTCGACCTGAAGGACTCGCTGGCAGCTCGCGGGTACTACAACCTGGCGCTGGAGTCGGCGCGGGAAGCCGGGGATCACCTTCAGGCGGCCGCAGCTCTCGGGCACGTGGCGTTCATCCCGGCGAACGAACTCTGCTACAGCGCGGCCATCGACTACCTCCGGGCAGGGGCCAGCCAGGTCAGCAAGCACCCGGACGGCCGTGTGGCGTCGTGGCTGGCGGCGGTGGAGTCAGAGATCCGGGCCAACGCCGGCACGCACGCGGAGGCGCTCACGGCGATCGACCGGGCGCGAGAGAAGCTGGCGAACCCGGGCCTGATCGCCGACCTGCCGTGGTTCGACTACTACGACTCGACGCGGCTGTCGGGCTTCGCCGGCTACGCGCTGCTGCGCGACGGCCAGTTCGAGGCGTCGAAGGCCGCGCTGACCGACGCAGCGGGCCACCTCCCTCGTACTGCGGTGAAGCAGAAGGCCGTGTTCTTCGCCGACATCGCGACGGTAGAACTCGCGGGAGGCAACCTGGACCAGGCGTGCGCGAGCGCGGGCGAGGCCGCCGAATCGCTACGCCGGGCCGGTTACGCCGTGGGCCTGGGCCGCCTGCGCGAGTTCCGCCGGTCGGTGGAACGATGGGCCGACTCCACTCCGGTGCGCGCTCTCGATGAGCAGCTCGCGGTGCTGTGATCACGATGGGAAGGACGGGCTTGATGGCGATCCGCGCGGTGTGGTTCGACGTCGGCGAGACGCTGATCGACGAGAGCCGCGAATACGGGACCTGGGCGGACTGGCTCGGCGTGCCGCGGCACACGTTCTCAGCGATGTTCGGGGCAGTTATCGCCCGCGGCGGGGACTACCGCGAGGTATTCCAGCACTTCCGGCCAGGATTCGACCTGGAGAAGGAACGCCAAGCCCGCCTGGACACGGGGATCGGCGAGTTCCTCAACGGGCATGATGTGTATCCGGACGCCAGGCCATGCATGCAGGCGTTGCAGGACGCCGGGTACCTCGTGGGCGTGGCCGGTAACCAGACGGAGCGGGCTGGCTGGTTCCTGCGCGAACTGAACCTGCCGTGCGACGTGCTGGCCACCTCGGACGAGTGGGGAGTCGCGAAACCACACGAGGCGTTCTTCGACAAGCTCGCGGCCGTTTCTGGTCATGACCGGCGGGAGATCGCTTACGTCGGAGACCGGCTCGACAACGACATCGCTCCTGCCGCGAGAGCCGGGCTGGTGACGGTCTGGGTGCGGCGCGGACCCTGGGGATACATCTTGCGGCCCAGGGACTTGATGGTCGCTGGCGAACTGCCCGATGACGCGCCGTCGCTGACGATCGCGACGCTGAGCGACTTGCTCACCGGACTAAATGCGAGCCGGATCGCCAGCTCAGCCAGGCCTGCCTAGAGGTCAGGGACCAGCGCACAAAGGGCGTTGCGGCAGCTCAGCTCCCCTCGGCGGCGCGCCGTTGCCACAGCGCAGCGGCTTTCTCGATCAGGGCGGCGGATCTGGTCTTCGATTCGGCTGTCCGTTCAAGTGCCTCGAAGGTGGCTGTCGCGGTTGTCACGTCGTCCGGGCGTTCGATGATGAAGACCTGGCCGCCGATTCCCTCGCAACAGGCAATGCCGGGGCTAGTTTGATCGCTGAGCGTGAGCAGCCCGAACGATGAGCAGAGCGCCGCTCCGGCGGCGGCGAGCCTGCTCACCCGGACGGAAACCGACGCACTGTCAGCGGCGGTCTGCAGATGCTCAAGCTGCTCGGTCATGACCTGCGCGGAGCCTACGAACCTGAGCAGTGCCGACTCGTCGACTATCAGGCGCAGCTTCACGCCGTCGTGCCGCAGCCGCTCCTGGCGTCTCCACTGGAGCGCGGCAACTGTCTCGGCCATCCCACTGTCAGCGCCAGGCCGGCTGGCAAGGCAGGCCGCAACCGTATACCGGCGCGTCTGGATCGCTCCGGGCACTCTCAGGGCTGAGAAGACGCAGACTCGGGTCGCGGCGGCTTCTAGGCCCAGGTATCGCCCGGCCCCGGCTGGCAGTACCGGCGCATAATCGCCCCACCATTCCTTGGATGACCCTTCCTGTCTCATGAGCATGAGCAGTTCACGCTGCGCCGGGTCATTGACGCCGTACAGGTCGAGCACGGCCGCCAAGTACATACGACTCATCGAGGTCTTGCCCGTCTCGGCCCGCGACACCGTACTCGCGCCGATGCCGAGCTTGACCGCGACGTCATCCAGCCGAAGTGACTGCGCCATACGCAGTCGCCGCAACTCCACGCCCAGCCGTTTACGGCCCACCGTCGGGCACATCTGCGTTTCGCTTCCCGATTCCTTCTGGCCCTCGGTGCGCATCCGGTACCTCCTTTATCTGCTCGTCTGGCGAGAGGCAGCCAGGAGCGCCAAGCGGGTTCCATCGCAGTTCGAAGTAGACGCAGCGGCCATACTCGTCGCCACGCTGTCCCCAGCGGTGCGCGAGGCAGGCGACGATCTCCAGCCCGCGCCCGTCTTCGGAGCAGTCATCGAAGGAGCGCTGCGACGGCGTGCTCACGGAACCGTCGTCGCGGACCTCGATCCGCACCGACCCCGGACCGTGATAGACGGACACCTCGAACGTGCCGCCGCCCCCTGATGCCGAATGCTGGAGCGCGTTTGTGCATAGCTCGGACGTCAGCAGCACCGCCTCGTCCAGTTGCGGGCACTCGCCCAGGACTTGCCTGACGAACGAACGGGCGGCGCCGACCTGGTCATGACGGCCCGGGAACCTGCGCCGGGCGGGCGAGGTCACCGGGCGTTCTCCCGGCTGGCCGGGTCGATCAGCGCGAGGTAGACGAAGTTCGCCGTGATCGCGTCGCGGCACGCGGCCTGGATCAGCGCCTGAGCCAGATCCTCGCCAGCTCCCTCGCCAAGCCATCGGGCGGCAGCGTCGATGACGGCGATGCCCTGGACCGGGGTGATCTGCGGCTCGCGCTGGCGCAGTACGGTGACGGCGGTGAGCCGTTGGGCAGCTGACGGCACATCAGGTTGGCTGCGCGGGCAGCGCCGTGCCTCGGCATCGCCAGCGGCGGCAGCACCGGCCTCCAGAGTCCAGGCCAGGACACGTTCGGCCACCTCGGACGACCGGACTGTCGCAAACACAACGGCGACACGACACCAGTCGTCCACGATGTGCGCGAGGAGATGCGCGCGGGTCGGCGTCATCCGCAGCAGCACGGCCGGGACCTGACCGCCGGTGACGGGGTCCGCGACCGTGCTGCCGTCGGCTTCGACGATCTGCCCGTCTTCTAGCTCCGCCCGGAACAAGGGGTTCGGGCGCGGATGGGTAGGGTTCGCCATGGGTCTTCGCCCTTCTCGGAAAGGGTGAGGATCAAGGCTCGGGCTGGTGTTGGCGCACCGGCCCGGGCCGCCTGATTGTCAATCCTGGCGACGGTTCTGGCCTGCCGGAAGGTCCGCGAGGCAGTCTGGTTTCACCTCGAACGGCTAGTCCGCCGGCTAGTCCCGCCGCATGTCGAAGTGCTGCTCGTTCTCCCTTCTGCCTTTCCTCATAGCCCGATTTCAGGGCCGCCGTGCTCCGCTGACGGCGTCGGCATCCATGCGTCCCGGCCAGAACGGATCACCTCGTCACGCCAGTCCGCGCCGACGGCCAGCCCGCGACCGGCCGGCCCTGCGCCTGCGGCCGCGCCTGGCCCTGGCCGCTCTGCACGCTCGGCGTCCTCGTTCTGCGGTGCGGCCACGATCTGATCGAGCTGCTCGTCGATGCGCCGGGCCCGGTCGCGGGCCTCGGCAAGCTGAGCGGCCTGAGGGAACGGCTGGCCCAGGCTGCGCCGCGCGTGCTCGGTCTCGCGTTGCGCCTGGTCGATGCCGTCGAGAGCCTCCTGCTTGCGGGCTTCGAGGCGGTAGAGGCGGTTCTCGATCCGGGTGATCAGCCCGGCCGGGTCGGCGGCGTGCAGGTCACCAGGCGACATCTGAACCACCCCGGCTGGGACGCCGTCAAGGCTGACCGTGACCGTCGTCTTGCCCATGGACCGCTCGACCTGGCCGGTCATGGGGAAGCCGCCGAGCGAGCCGATCTGCGCTGTGCGCGCGCGAAGGCCGTCAAGCTGGGCGATCTCGTTTGCCAGGCGGTCCTTGAGGTGCTGGCCGGCGGATGCGCGCTTACGGTGACCCTGGCCGTCGATGGTCATGACGAAGGCGTCGCCGCGGGTGTCCTGCCGCCGTGCGATCGCGGCATCGACGTCGGCGCACTGCCGGGTCAGGGCGGTGATGCTGTCCTCGTGGTGGGCGATGGCCTGCTCCAGCATGCGCTGATCGCGGTGCCAGGCGCGCTCCGCCCGCTGCAGCCGGGTGAGGGCGGCGTCGGCCTCGGCCTTGTCCATGAGGAGCGGATTGCCGGTGGCCAGGGCTTTAACCTCGGAGAACGATAGTGCGGTGTCGCCGATGTCGCTGATCTCGCGGGAGTCGAGACGGCCGTGCATGACCTGCGAGATGAACCGCGCCTTGCGTTCGAGCGTTTGCCACGAGTACCCGTCGAACGACCGGGCCGTGCAGTATCGCAGGACCTGGACCTCGGGGTTCAGGTTGCCCTGGCGGACGATCCGGCCCTCGCGCTGGGCGACATCGGCGGGCCGCCACGGCGCGTCCAGGTGATGCAGGGCGATGGCGCGGTCCTGGACGTTGGTGCCCACGCCCATCTTCTCGGTGGAGCCGACCAGGACTGCGACCCGGCCGGCCCGGCAGGCCGCGAACAGCTGGGCCTTGTCCCGGTCGGACTTCGCTTCGTGGATGAACCGCACCGATTCGCGGGGCAGGCCGCGGGCGACGAGCTGCTGGCGCAGGTCCTCGTACACGTTCCAGCCCGGGCCGGGCGTGCCAAGGTCGCAGAACACGAGCTGCAGCGACCCGCGCACCGGATACGGGCTGCCGTCCGGCGCCCGGTACTCGCGGTCGCGGCTGTCCCGCCAGATCGACGCGATCCGCTGCGCCGCGACCGTCACCTTGCCGGGCGTCTCCTGTTCCAGCCCGACCAGCCGCAGGTCCAGGGCAGCGCGCCGCCCGTCGCCGCTGATCTTCAGCATGTTGTCCTCTTCCGGCCCGACGGCGCGGCTACGGACCTTGTCGGCGCGGTCACCGAGCTGCGCGACGTACTCCAGCAGGCTCTCGGACGGCTCGATGGTCACGATCTCGGGCACCCGGCGGCCGTCCTCCCGCGCCGCGACCGCCGGGACCGGGAGCTTCAGGTCCTCGGCCGTCTTGATGTCAGCGGCGACATGCAGCATGCGCAGCATCTCGGGGGTGTTGGCGAACTTGGCGAACCTGGACTTGATCCGGAAGCTGTCGCCGCCCTCCGGTGCCAGCTCCACCTGCGTGACCACCTGCCCGAAGGTCGCCGCCCAGGAGTCGAACACCGTGATGCCCGCATCCTGGAGCAGGTCCGGGCGCAGGTACCGCTGCATGACGTAGGCCTCGGTGACCGAGTTGGCGATCGGGGTAGCGGTAGCGAACGTCACGACCCGCGCGCCGTTGCGCCGCCGCAAGTAGGCGATCTTCATGTCCAGGTCAGACGCCCGCTGGGAGCCGTCGATCGCGGCGTCGGCAATGTTCGAAATGGTCCTGAGATTCTTATAGCCATGTGCCTCGTCGACCACGAGGTAGTCGACCCCGGTCGCCTCGAAAGTTATGCCGGGGTCCTTGGCCGAGTCGAGCTTGGCCTTCAGGCGTTCCTCGGCGCGCAGCAGCGCGCCTTCCAGGCGCTTGACGGTGAGCCCGCCTCCTTTCCTGGCCGCTGAGAGCCATTCGCGCATGGCCGCGAGTTCGCCGTCCATGTAGGCGCGCTGCTCGGCAGCCGACAGCGGGATGCGCTCGAACGCGGACCGCGACATCACGATGCCGTCCCAGTTGCCGGTCGCGCACCGCGCGACGAACCGGCGCCTGCCGTCGCCCCGGAGTTCGTCACGCCCGGCGACCAGGATGCGGGCGCGCGGGTAGGTCTGGAGCCACTCGCGGGCGAACTGCTCCAGCATGTGATTGGGGACGATCACGGCGGGTTTGCGGACCAGGCCGAGCCGCCGCAGTTCGGTCACGCCGATGATCATCTCGGCGGTCTTCCCGGCGCCGACCTCGTGGGCGAGCAGGACGGCGGGCTCGCCGATCATGCGGGCGACCGCGGCGACCTGGTGCGGGCGCGGCCGGAACGTGACGGCCAGGCCGGGCAGCGACAGCCGTGCGTGGTCGTAGCTGCGCAGCGCCAGGCTGTTGAACCGCTCGTTATACGTGGCGGCCAGCTCGCGCGCCCGTTCCGGGTCCTCCCACGCCCATGCGGAGAACCGCTCGGCCAGCTCCCCGGCTTTCTCCTGCGCGGCGAGGGTGGCGTCCAGGTTTAGCACGCTGCGCTCGCCGTTCTCGGTCTGGACGGTGTCGCGCACCTCGATCCTGCGCTGCTCGAGGATCGCCTGAGCTAAAGCGGGCGCGGGGTAGCGCTGCGTACCCCAGGTCGAGGTGGCGAGCACCGAGTGACCGCTGCCGCGCACCGCCCAGACCTGCCCGCCGGGATGCTCGACCCGCACGCCCCGGTCATCAAGGGTCTCGCGCAGGAACTGCTCGACGTAGTCGGCGCCGATCCAGGCCGCGCCAAGGCTGGCGTCGATTTCGCCCGGCGTCAGGTCACGAGGCATAACACGGCGCAGCTCCGTAATGTTGCCGTCATAGCGGGAGTCGCCGGCGGCTGCCAGCTCGGCGACCCGCAGCTTGTGCCGGACATTGCCCGAGAGGTACTCCGCGGCCGGGACGAGCCGTCCGGATTCCGGGTCGTCGAAGACCAGGCTGCCGAGCAGGGAGCGGGCCTCGTCCTTGCTCGTGCCGAGCAGCCGGGCGATGTCGGGCAGCCGGACTTCGCCGCAGGTGTCCAGGCAGATCGCCAGCGCGTCCTCCGGCGTCTCCGCGCCCAGCCGGGGACTCCGCGGAGCGACGACTCGTTCCCGGAAGATCGCCGCCTTGGCCGAGCGCTGGCCGACCGGTTCGAAATCCTCGAGCGCCTGGACCAGCGGCGCGAACGGATCATCGCGGAACCCGCCCCGCGCGGGCTGGATGCGCGCCAGCACCGGCTCCCCGGTGACCGGATCGGCACGGCCGGTGCGGCGCAGCGTGTAGCGGTTCAGCGGCCCGTAGCTGCGCAGGTAGACGTCGTACCGCCGGTTCAGGTCAGCCCGCAGCCGCTCGATCCGCGGGCCGTCGTCCCGTGTTGCGGCCTCGGCGTCGAGCAGAGCGCGGACGGTGTCGCGCAGGCCGAGCAGCTGGCGCAGTTCGGCGGCCTGGGTGCCGGGCACCTCGTGCCGTACCTCGGTCCCCTGCTCGACGCGTGTGAAGGTGCCGTTGTCGCGGGCGCGCAGGAAGCCGTCCGGCTCGGCTGACCGCGCAACGGATTCCGGCTGCTGGGCCTGGTGCGGAGAATCGCCGGCCGGAGGAGTCCACGCGAGCCCGCGGGAACTGGCTGTGGCGGCGATGCCGTCGAGTACCTGGCCGAGTGCGGCGGCCAGGCCGTCTGCCGTGTCCATTCCGACGGCAGGGCGCACTGCCAGGTCATCGGCACGATAGGCACCGCGAGCGATGACCAGCTCGCCGAGCACGTGCTCCGGGTGCTCCAGGAAGTACTGACTGACAGGCACCTCGACGCCGCCCAGCTCGGTCAGCCTGGACTGTTCCCACGCGGCGCCGCCCTCTGGGTCCTGGCCGGGCTCGCGGCGGCGCAGGATCAGCAGGTCGGTCACCACGCCCGTGCCGGCCGCGCGCTGGTGAGCGCCGCTGGGCAGCCGGACCGCCGCCACCAGGTCGGCGAGCGAGGCGATCTCCCGGCGCGCGGCCGGGTTGCGGGCATCCATCGTGTACCGGGAGGTCAGCAGCACCGCCAGGCCGCCGGGCCGGATCAGGTGCAGCGACTTGATGATGAAGTGGTTGTGCAGCGCGTGGCGGCCGTCGTTGTAGCGCTTGTCGCGGAGCACGGCCTTGCCGAACGGCACGTTGCCGATCGCCAGGTCGTATGCGCCTTCCCTGTCGCGGGTGTCGGCGAACGACTCGGCGCGGATCTCAGCGTGCGGATGCAGAGCTGCGGCGATGCCCGCGGTCACCGGGTCCAGCTCGACCCCGGTCACGCTCGCGCCCGGCGGAGCGAACGCGATGAAGTTGCCCGAGCCGCAGCCCGGTTCGAGCACCCGGCCGGCCGTGAAACCGAGCGAACCGACGGCCTTCCAGATCGCCTGCACGAGCGCAGCATCGGTGTAATGGGCGTTCAGCGTGGTCCGCCTGGCCGCCGCGAGGTCTGCGTCGGACATCAGCCCGGAAAGCTGCTCGCGGACCCAGGCGTGCTCGCCCTGATCCTCGTCGAACACCTCGGGCACCGCACCCCACCCCGACCACCGGCCGAGCGCCGCCTGCTCGTCCGGTGTCGCCGGCCGGCCGCTGCGCTGGAGGTCGCGGAGCAACCCGAGCGCGGCGAGGTTCGCGCGGACCCGGCTGATTGCCCCCGACGGCGCCAGGTCCTGCTGTCCCGCAGGGCGGAATGAGGCTAGCCGTCCTAGCTCTCCGCCTGGTCCTAGTCGGCTTCCGGCTCCGGTTCGAGCAGGATCATCTCGTGCAGGACGATCTCCTCGGCCTGCCGACGGGCCTGACCGAGCCTGCCCGCCCGGTTCAGGTACTCCTCGCCCGGCGGCGGATCGCCCGCGAACTGCTCCGCCAGCTCCGCGATCCGGTCCGACGCCTGGTCCCCGAGGTCCGCGAAGAAGCTGTCCGGGTTCTCGATCGTCGCGTACCGGCGGGGCAGCCAACGCGCCCAGTGCCGCTGGGCCATCGACCCGTAGTGAGTCATCTCCGGCTCCTGGCTGTTCCTCGAACCACGGCAACATTTCTTGCATGTACGGCGGATCTGCCGCACCGCCCTGCCCCGGCAGGCTAGCGGGCTTGCGCGCACGGCGGGTCCGGCTCGGCGCGCGGTCCGCCTGCCGGGCGACCGAGTCGGCGAACAACTGCTGGTCGTCCAGCCACCAGTCCTCGCCGAACAAGGGTTCGCCAACGGCTTCCCATTTGGCCCGTCGCGCCATCAGCGGCCCCCTCCGAATGGCTGGATCCGGGCGGCGCCCGCTGCCGGGTCCTGCACGACCGGGCCAACTCGCCTACACTTGACGGTGATCTGCATCACCGTTATATAGTAGGCACTGCTGAACCGAGGAAGCAAACGTCATGCCGCAGAGATCAGCAACAGCGCTCAGGTCGGACCAGGCATCTGACGACCCGCTCGCAGGACTCCCGTTACTCATTTCTGTCCCGCTGGCGGCCCGATTGCTCGGCATCAGCCGTGCGGCGGCTTATCGCTTCGCGAGCGCGGGCGAGCTTCCTACTAAGCGGCTTGGCCGGCGCGTGTATGTCGTCTCGGCAAAGCTGCGCGACTTCATCGAGGAGGGCGAGGCGGCATGAAAGGCCGTGTCTATAAGCGTGGCACCGTCTGGTACTACCGGTTCGATGCCGACGCCGACCCGCTCACCGGCAAGCGCCGACAGGTCAACGGCAGCGGCTTCAAGACCGAGAAGGACGCGTGGCGGGAGTGCCGCAAGGCGATCGCCGACTTCGAGCGCGGGCAGATCATGGACACGACCAAGCGCAAGGTGGCGACCGCGCTGGATGACTGGCTGGCCAGGATCGAGCACTCGATCAAGCCGTCGATGGCGCAGAACTGGCGTGACTATGCCAGGTACTACGTCGTCCCGTACATCGGCAACCGGGGTGTGCACGAGATCGACGGGCAAGTCTGCGACGCGCTTTACGCGAAGTTGCTCGCAGAAGGACGAGTGAAGACGAGAGGGAAGGCGAAGCCTGCGCAGCCACCGGTCCACATGCGCCGGCTGGCTCCCGACGGACGAGCGCTCCCCTGCCGTCCGCACCGCTACGAGAACACGCGGTGCCATCGCCTGCACGAGGAAGACGACCCTCTGCTCGGACAGGCGATCGAGCCAAGGAAGCCAAGTCGTCGCCAGACCGAGAAGGCCAAGGAGTCGGCCGAACGAAAGCTCTCACCTGGCCTGGACCCCAAGACGGTAGTCAACGCGCACCGGATGCTGCACCGTGCCTGGGAAGACTTCACCGCCTGGGGCTGGGCGAAGCGGAACGTGGTCGGCGACGCGCACCCTCCTCGTGTCCCGCGCAAGAAGCGCAAGACCTGGAACGTGAGTCAACTCCGGACGTTCCTGCAACGTGCGCGGCACGACCGGTTCTTCGCGCTATGGGTGCTAGAAGCCACGTCGGGCATGCGTCGCTGCGAACTGGCCGGAGCACGCCGCGAACTGCTCGATCTCGACGCCGGAGTCTTGGACATTGGCCCGACGCGAGTCGTTGTCAATGGCAGAGTGATCGAGTCGGACGGGAAGACCGAGAATGCACAGCACCTGCTGGCGCTCGATCCGTTCACCCTGGCCGTGCTGCGCATGCACGTCGACCAGCTCGATCAGGAGCGCAAGGAGTTCGGACCTGATTACGACGATCAGAGCTGGCTATTCTGCTGGGAGAACGGCAAGCCACCGCACCCGGACACGATCACCCGCCGCTTCAAGCGACTCGCCCAGGCCGCCGGACTACCTGAGATCGACCTACACGACGTCCGCCACAGCTACGCCACGGCAGGCCGCGACGCCAAGATCGACTGGAAAGCCCTCAGCGAGCGCATCGGTCACTCCGACGTAGCGTTCACTATGAAGCAGTACGTCCAGACCGACCTGGAAGCCGACCGCCAAGTCGCGAAAACGCTCGCTGAGTTGATCGTAGGCGGACTGCTTGCGACTGATCTCCGGGACCAGGACGACGACGCTGTTGGGGATTAGAAGATCGGCGTCGAGGCTGCGTACCAGCCAAGTGCTGACTTCCAATTCCGGTCTGTCGCCCGACCAGTTGGGAATTCAATACCCCACGAAGGAAAGCGGTAGGTGTCAATGGCGCCGAGCAAGTGCGGCTTCGACGCTCATCCGGTGCCTGGCGGCGCGCTGGTACTCCAGCGGTACCAGCCGGCCGAGGAAGGTCCCGAATCCCTGTGCCGCCGACAGCGTCCTGGCAGTGTCATCGGTGGCTGCGCTGGCGCAATCCCGGTGGTCGGCGCTGCCCGGACGCGGATTGGGGTTTCACGTGTCTTCCTCGGGTCCGGCAAGCAGGTCGGCCGCTCCGGAGGCTATCGCCGCCGCTGTGGCGTGCTTGCGGAGCTTGTAGAAGGCACCCGGTACCCGAGGTCCGTGCCGGCGCAGGAGATACGCGGTGTCCTGAACGTTGCGGCATGCAACAGGATCGATGCCGGATGGATCATCGTGGTGGGCGTCCCAGATGTCTTGGATGTCCTGTTCGGCGTTCTCGCGCCTGGTGGCGTGCCGCCAGTGGGACCGGGCGAGTTCGGTGCAGTCCAGGAGCGCGGGTGAGCTGGGGAGGAAGATCTTGATCAGGTAGGCGGCGAGGCTGAGGTCGCGTGCGAGCGCGACGGCTAGGCCGAGGGTGAACCATGCGATGCCAGTGATGAGGATGGTTGTGCCGTAGGCGCGGTGGTCGCGGCGGCTCCAGATCATGCTCATCCGCTGACACAACAGGACGTCGCCGGGCCAGGGGGTGCTGCCCAGGTCGATGCTGTACCAGTCGCGGTAGCTGGTGTCCTCGCGGATGTGCGCGGCTGCGGCGGCGATGTCCTCGGGGGCCGGCTGGCGGCCGACGAGCGCGGTGTTCCAGGGCAGCTTGAACAGCTTGGTGTCGTAGAGCTCCTGGATGGTGACGGCGTGCTGGGTGCCGTGTTCTTCGAGCCAGGACAAGATGGTGCGGCCGGCGACCAGCCATCCCGCGCTGATCGCCGCGAGGATGTCGCTGGTGGAGGGGACCAGCATCGAGATGACGGGCGCGACGGTAGCCAGGAAGAACGTGCCGAAGGCCCTGGCGCGGTGCCACCGCTGCGCGGTGCGGTACAGGTAGCTGTAGGCAAGGAGGCGCCGCAGGTGCTCGGGCTGGTCCTGGCGCTCCTTGATCCGGGCGGAGGAGCCGGTCGGGACCGGCCTTGGCGGGGCGGTCATGATGCCGGGAACAGCGGTCCGAACAGGGACCGCCAGTTGGCGAGAGCCTCGCCCGTGCGGCCCTGGCGGTCTAGGAGGATGGCCTTGGTGCAGGTCGCCTCCGCCGCCCGGAATGCGGCGAGGGCGCTTTGCATCTTGGCCGGATCGGCGTCGAGGACATCGGAGATGTCCGGGCCGACGCGGGCCGGGTCTGGCCAACCGTCGGCGACGCGGTCGGCGGCGCTGGCGAAGAACTGCCGCAGCTCGTAGGCATGGGAGCCGGTCCACGTGCCGGTGATCAGCTCAAGTGCCATCACCTCGATGAGGAATGACGGCTCGACCGGTGAGCCGTGGACCTGGTTCCACTTCTTGATCATCTTGACGAGGGGCTTCCACTGCTCGTCGAAGCCCTTGTTCGCGGCGGTCGCCAGCTCGGCGTGGATCTTGGGGTTGGTGGGCACCCAGATCCCGAGCCGGTCATCAGGGATCAGGTAATGGTCACCTTCTTCGAACGCGGGGACCACGTCGAACGAGATCACCTCCCCGGTGAGGTCATCAACGCGGTCGACGCCGAAGTCGACCCGGACGGCGCGCCGGTCGGTGCAGACCCTGGTGGCGCCGTAGTGGACCGCGAGAACCTTCTGCACCTCTTTGAGGATCTCGCCGGGGTGCATGCCGAGGTAGGAGGTGTCTCTCAGGACGATCATGATGTCTACGTCGCGCAGCGGCTTGGTCTTGGTGTGCCGCCGGTAGGCGCCGGTCAGGAAATCCGTGACGATGTCGAAGGCCTCGTCGAGCTGGGCGCGCAGCTTCTGCTGCCGCCGGCTGGCGGTCGCGTCCTCGGCGTCGGTGGTCTCCAGGTTGCCGCGGAACTTCCAGAACGCGTCGCTGACGGAGATCACGTCCCGCTCCTCGAGTAATAGGCCAGGCCAGCGCCCAGGCTGCCGCCGCCGATGGCGGTGCCGACCACGTGGCGGGTGAACCCCGTGGTGGACCGGTAGGTTGTCGTCGCCCATCCGCGGACGTCGGGGCGGCCCGGCGCCGTGTCGGCCACGATCCGGTACTCGCAGCGGGCCGGGAAGGCGCCGTTCTTGCGGATCGCGTACGCGACGGTGTCGGGATCCAGCCAGAGGTCACCGTCCCCGCCGGGGTAGTAGCCGTAATCGATGGTGAAGTCGAACCGGCCGACTAGGTTCTCCCCGCTCTTGCGAGGGTCGTAGACCTCCAGGGTCACGGCCTTCAGGTGCCGCGAGGCGAGCCACGTGGCGATGCCGTCCTCAAGGATGTCCCAGCTCTCGCGAATCCGGGCAGGGTCCAGGCCGCTGCCCTTCACGATGGAGCGGATGCTGCCCAGCATGTTCGTGGCCACGTGCGTGGCCGCGTAGGTGACAGTGTTGACGTAGACGGCGGTGCTCACGGGCGCTCCATCTCCTCGTAGTCGATCGACCATTCCCCGGCAGCGGGGCCTTCCGCGGGCTCGTCGACGGTGATGCCGTCGGTGACGTCACGGACCTCGATGCCGGGGTGGCGGTCCAGGGCAGCGCGAATCTCCTCGATGTCGTCGATCCCGCACGGCAGCGACATGGTCCAGCCGGGCTCGGCGCACGGGCTCGCCGCGAGCGGGATCTCCCCGGCCCGGGTTTCTGCAGCGTCGGTTCCGTGGGAGGTGCGGATCCTGACGCGGGGGCCGCTGGCGGGGATCACGACTATGGGTGCCTGCTGGGTGTACTCGGCGGTGATCAGGATCGCGGCGATGTTAGTGACCGCTTCCAGCCGTCCCCGCGCGGCTGAGCCCGCTGGTGCCAGGAGACCTGTGACCGCCTGCCACGCAGCGACCGACGTGCGGACCGGGATCGCCGCGACCGTGCGGCTGACCACGCTCACCGCTGGCCGCCCATCTGCGCGAGCGCGGCCAGCAGGTCTTCGGCCGATACCTGGTCGGGGTCGCCGCGGCCTTGTGGGGATACCGCGCATGCCGCGGCTACTGCCTTGCGCAGCCGGCGCCCGTCGAGTCCCGCTGCCGCCTCGGCCGCGGCGTCCAGGACGGCGGGGTCGAGGAGGCGCTCCGCGCCCGGGAAGGCCGCGGCGACAGCTGCGATGGTCTTCTCCAGGATCGCCCTGCGCGCCTCGGCGCCGGGTAGCGGCACCTCGATGATGGTGTCGGCGCGGGAGGCCAGCGCCGGGTCGATCGCGTCCGCGTAGTTGCTGGTCGCGATGATCAGGACGTCCGGGTGGCGGCGGGCGAGCTGGTCCAGGCCGACCAGCGCGGCGTCGACCGCCCGGTGGACATCGACCGGGTTCGCCTCCAGGGACAGAGCCCGCCGGTCCGTGAACACCGTCTCCACCTCGTCGAACAGGACAATCAGCGGACCAGCAGCCGCGTGCTCCTGTAGAGCCGATGCGAACAGCTGGCTGACGCCGCGCTGGCTGCGGCCCAGAAACGAGCTGGCCAGCTCATGCGGGTCAATCTCGATGTAGGTCCACGGCTTCGGCCCACGGGCCGTACGGGCCACCTTGTCGGCCAGACCGCGCGCCACCGTGGTCTTGCCGACTCCCGGCGGCCCGGTGAGCAGCAATACGCCATGCAACGGCAGTTCGGGAAACGGGACCACGGGCCGGAGCCGGACTCCCGCGATGACGGTTCGCAGCAGGTGCTCCTTCATTCCTGCGGGGAGCACGATCGACTCCCACTCGTCGGCGAAGCCGACGTCGGGCAGCGTGCGGATGTCGGCGACACCAGGGATGCCGACATCGAGGACGCGACCGTTGGCGGGCTGGGAGTCTGTGCGGCCGGTCATCGGCATGGCACCTCGGTTCGTGGTCAGGTCGGACAGGTCAGGGTCGGCGTGTAAGTTCATGTTCGGGGGTTCGCGCAGCTCAGATACGCCATCGACAGCAGCGGTGAGGCCGAGTTACGATCGAGCTGTATCCGACCTTACTGCATGTACGACTGGAGGTACACCACATCATGTCGGCCGCCCGCGACCAGGTGCGCTGATTGGTGATGCCCTCGCGCTACCGTGCCCTTGCCAGCAGGGCAGGATAGTGAAAGGAGGCAAAATGGATGACCCGGTCGATATCAGCGTTCTCAAGGCGTGTGTCAGGCAGCACCGCGACGCACTTGGCCTGAGTCTGCGCGCCGCCGCAGCCGACTGCGACGTGCCGTTCAACACTCTGGCCCGTGTCGAGAAGGGCTACCTGCCCGACCTGGCCAACTTCCGCCGGATCGTCGCCTGGCTCGGCCTGGCGCCAGAACAGTTCTTCCAGCCTCCACGGCTCCGCACCGAGAACACCCCAGAGATAATCGCCCACCACCTCCGGCGCGACCCGAACCTCACGGACACCGCAGCTGGGCAGATAGCCGCGCTCGTCCGTGAGCTCTACAGCACCCTCGCCCGCCCCCCGCGATCAGTTCAAATACGCCTTCGCGCCGCGCCCGCCTTCAAGCCAGAAGCCTCCCGGCTGCTCGGGGAAATCCTGGAGGCCATGCAAGACAAGCTTCTTGCCGACACCCCGCACGACCAGGGCGGCAGGTAGACGGCGTGCGAAGAGGATTCAAAGCCGAGGCCGAACGGCTCGCCGAACGCACTCGGATCCAGATGGGCTTGCGGCCCGACGATCGGATGGACATCCGGGACCTGGCCCGCCAGCTACACGTGGCCATCATCCCCGCCGACCATCTCGTCGACCAGGCCCAACTCGAAAAACTTGAACGACTCCAGCCCGGCGCATTCTCCGCCGCGACCTTCCACCTGCCTGACGGCCGGACCGTCGCCGTCTGCAACCCCTTCAATGATCCTGGCCGTACCAACAGTGACATCGGCCACGAACTGGCCCATGTCCTGCTCGACCATGACGTCCGCGAGATCCAGCAACTCGCCGGCCATACCTTCCTTACCTGCAACCCCGAGCAAGAAGAAGAAGCCAACTGGCTCGCTGGCTGCCTCCTACTCCCGCGGCCGCTCCTGCTCCGCGAGGTTTTTGCAGGAACTGACGCCAACACGTTGGCCGCCAAACACCAGGTCAGCCTCTCCATGGCCCGCTTCCGGCTCAATGCCAGCGGTGTGGTACTTCAGGCCCGACGAGCACGGAGCCAGGACCGCGCAGCAAGCCGACCGACACGGGCTTAGCCGCGAGCACGGCGCGGCAGGACCTGATCGGCGCACCTCCGTTGATCCGGTGGTGGCAGCCATTGGAGCAGCAGCGCGGAGTAGATGCTGCCGACGAGGTACGCGAGGCCTAAGTCGTCCCAGGTCGTCGCACATCCCAGGTCGTCGCTGTCGCGTGCACAAATTCGTGCACAACTAGCAGGAAAAGAGCCGAATCCTTGTTCGGATTCGGCTCCTTGACCTTGGTAGCGGGGGCAGGATTTGAACCTGCGACCTCTGGGTTATGAGCCCAGCGAGCTACCGAGCTGCTCCA